>Ga0209370_1000778_pt1 | contig 35261 bp, 31 predicted proteins | sample AgamicAtPrz_FD_187164 | JGI IMG/M metagenome (GOLD analysis project Ga0209370, IMG submission 187164) | Agave microbial communities from Guanajuato, Mexico - At.P.rz (SPAdes) (version 2) | ecosystem: Host-associated > Plants > Phyllosphere > Phylloplane/Leaf | place: Guanajuato, Mexico...
CGACCGTCTTGCCGTCGGCTTCGAGCGAACCGTCCATCATCACGCTCGTGAAGCCGCTGCGGATCGCGGCCGTGCAGACCGCCGGCGACTGGCCGTGATCCTGGTGCATCACGACCGGGATGTGCGGGTACGATTCGACCGCCGCTTCGATCAGGTGGCGCAGGAACGGCTCGCCCGCATACTTACGCGCGCCGGCCGATGCCTGCATGATCACGGGTGCGCCGACCTGATCCGCCGCCGCCATGATCGCCTGGACCTGCTCCAGGTTGTTCACGTTGAAGGCCGGCAGGCCGTAACCGTGCTCTGCCGCGTGATCCAGCAATTGACGCATTGATACGAGAGGCATTGTGGAACTCCTTGGAATGAAAACCGGTGCGCCCTGACGCCGGCGCGGCGCTCGCTCCCCTCTGAACCGGGACGGCGCGGCGCGGCTGAGCGTCGAATAGCCGCATTTTATCGCGAAGCGCCTCCGATTCCGACCGCCGGGTGGCGCCCGCTCGCAATTTGTTACGTTCGCACGGCACAATCGGGCCAAAAAGGAGAAAAAAAGCCGCGCGGGGCTTGGGTCCCCGCGCGGCTTTTGCGCAAAAAACGGTGCCGGATCGATTCCGACCGATCCGGGCCGCCGGCCCGCCGGCCGGCTCGAGGCGGCTCAGCCGGCGCTCAATAGTGCTCGCCGACCCGCACGATCTTGAGCGTGTTGGTGCCGCCCGCCTGCCCCATCGGCTCGCCGACGGTCAGCACGACCATGTCGCCGTGCTGCACGTAACCCTGCTTGACGACGATCTCGAGCGCCGCCTGCAGCGCCGAGTCGCGGTCGCTGTTGAAGTCGACGTGCAGCGGCGTCACGTTGCGGTACAGCGCCATCGTGCGCTCGCTGCCGACGCGCGGCGTCAGCGCGAAGATCGGCACATGCGTGTAGTGACGCGACATCCACAGCGCGGTCGCGCCCGATTCGGTCAGCGCGATGATTGCCTTCGCGCCCAGGTGGTACGCGGTGAACAGCGCGCCCATCGCGATCGACTGGTCGATCCGCGTGAACGTGCGGTCGAGGAAATCCTTGTCCAGCTCGACTTCTTCCGACTTTTCCGCCTCGACGCACACGGCCGCCATCGTCTCGATCGTGACGACCGGATACTTGCCGGCGGCCGTCTCGGCCGACAGCATCACCGCGTCGGTGCCGTCGAGCACCGCGTTCGCGACGTCCGACACTTCCGCGCGGGTCGGCACGGGCGCGTAGATCATCGATTCCATCATCTGCGTCGCGGTGATCACGAGCTTGTTCGACTCGCGCGCCATCCGGATCATCCGCTTCTGCAGCGCCGGCACGGCCGCGTTGCCCACTTCCACCGCGAGATCGCCGCGCGCGACCATGATGCCGTCGGACGCGTCGAGGATGCTCTGCAGCGCCGGAATCGCCTCCGCGCGCTCGATCTTCGCGATCATCTTCGGCTTGATGCCGTACGGCGCGCCCGCGATGTTCGCGAGCTGGCGCGCCATTTCCATGTCGGTCGCGTTCTTCGGGAACGACACCGCGACGAGGTCCGCGCCGAGCGACATCGCGGTGCGGATGTCTTCCATGTCCTTGGCGGTCAGCGCCGGCGCCGACAGGCCGCCGCCCTGGCGGTTGATCCCCTTGTTGTTCGACAGCTCGCCGCCCACCTTGACGATCGTGTGGATCTCGTCGCCGAGCACGCGCTCGACGGTCAGCACGATCAGGCCGTCGTTCAGCAGCAGCAGGTCGCCCGGCTTCAGGTCGCGCGGCAGCTCCTTGTAGTCGAGGCCGACGCGCTCGTCGTTGCCGAGTTCGCAGCCCGCATCGAGGATGAACGGCTGCCCCGGCACGAGCGTGGTCTTGCCGTTCTCGAACTTGCCGACGCGGATCTTCGGGCCCTGGAGGTCGGCCATGATCGCGATCTCGCGGCCAACCTTGCGGGCGGCCTCGCGCACCATTTCGGCGCGCTGGCGGTGATCGTCGGCCGTGCCGTGCGAAAAATTGAGCCGCACGACGTCGAGGCCCGCCTGCATCATCTGCAGCAGAATCTCCGGCGAACTGGATGCCGGGCCGATCGTGGCGACTATCTTGGTGGCGCGCTGCATGAAACTCCTCATCTGGATCAAGGTGGATGCGCTGGGTGAAACGCTGCGAGAGCCGGAAGCGGCAGGCCCAGCGGCCGCCGTTCCGGGGGGCGTGCCGGTGCTGGCGCCCGGCATCGCTTTGTTCTGAATCTCGTGGTGCTGGTCGGCCGCGTCGCCGGCGGCCGCCGGTGCGCGCGGGGCGGTGTTCGCCCGCGCGGGCGCGCGTGTGCGCTTGCCCGCGCCGGCCGACTGCTCCGCTTTCGCGGAGCGCGCGGCCTTCGTCACCCCTGCGCGCGCCGCCACGCTCAGGCCGCCCGCGTTTCGAGCACTTCCACCGCCGGCAGCTTCTTCCCCTCGAGGAACTCGAGGAAGGCGCCGCCGCCCGTCGAGATGTAGCTGCCCTGGTCGTGGATGCCGTACTTCGCGATGGCCGCGAGCGTGTCGCCGCCGCCGGCGATCGAGAACGCGGACGATTTGGCGATCGCTTCGGCGAGCGTCCGGGTGCCGTTGCCGAACTGGTCGAACTCGAACACGCCGACCGGGCCGTTCCACACGATCGTGCCGGCCTTCTCGAGCTGGCTCGCGAGCGCCTTGGCCGTATCGGGGCCGATGTCGAGGATCATGTCGTCCGCCTCGATGTCGGCAACCTGCTTCACCGTGGCCGCGGCCGTCGGCGAGAATTCCTTGGCCGTCACGACGTCGGTCGGGATCGGCACCGACGCGCCGCGCTCGCGCGCTTCGTCGATGATCGCCTTCGCTTCCGCAACGAGATCGGCTTCCGCGAGCGACTTGCCGATCGACAGGCCGGCCGCGAGCATGAACGTGTTCGCGATGCCGCCGCCGACGATCAGCTGGTCGACCTTGCCGGCCAGCGACTTCAGGATCGTCAGCTTGGTCGACACCTTCGAGCCGGCCACGATCGCCACCAGCGGGCGCGCCGGGTTGCCGAGCGCCTTGCCGAGCGCGTCGAGTTCGGCGGCCAGCAGCGGGCCCGCGCATGCGATGGGCGCGTACTTCGCGATCCCGTGCGTGGTCGCTTCCGCGCGGTGCGCGGTGCCGAACGCGTCGTTCACGTACACGTCGCAGAGCTTCGCCATCTTCTGCGCGAGCTCGTCCGAATTCTTCTTCTCGCCCTTGTTCACGCGGCAGTTCTCGAGCAGCACGACCTGGCCCGGCGCGACGTTCACGCCGTTCTCGACCCAGTTCGACACGAGCGGCACGTCCCGGCCGAGCAGTTCGGCGAGACGCTTCGCGACCGGCGCGAGCGAGTCTTCCGGCTTGAATTCGCCTTCGGTCGGACGGCCGAGGTGCGACGTGACCATCACGGCCGCGCCGGCGTCGAGCGCGGCCTGGATGGCCGGCACGGACGCACGCACGCGCGTGTCTTCGGTGATGTTGCCGTGATCGTCCTGCGGGACGTTCAGGTCGGCGCGGATGAACACCCGCTTGCCGGCGAGCTGGCCGGCGGCGATCAGGTCGGTAAGACGCTTGACTTGGCTCATGTTGGACAGATTGAAGTAGTGGATGGGGAAAGGGGGTTCACGCTGGACGTGCGCGGGCTGCCGCGAAAGGGCGCCGGATGCGGCCGTGGCTGGCGGTTCGCATGACGCGCACGGGTCAGAAATCTCGAACGGGCATTCTAGCCGATCCACCCGGCAGACTGACCCGTGCGGCGGCGAATTCCGCCTATTTGGGATCGCGTGCCGGCACCGCAGCCTTGCTGCAATGCAGCAATCCGTGCACGCAGGCGGGCAGCGCCCGGCAAGCCGGAACGGCGGCCCATCAGAAGACCAGGCGCAGCGCGGTGAACACGAGCATCCCGACGACGATCGTGCCGAGCATGCTGCGCCGCCACAAAAACCAGCCGAGGCCGGCGAGCGCCGCGTAGAACGGATGATTGGACAGCCCGAACGACAGCCCGGCCGGCGTTTCGAGCACGTCGGGCAGCACGACGGCAACCAGCGCGGCGGCCGGCGCGTAGCGCAGCGCGCGCTGCGCGCGTTCGGGCAGCACGGTGCGCTCGCCGCCGATCAGGAACAGCGCGCGCGTGACGGCCGTGACGATCGTCATCCCGACGATCACGATCCAGATCTCGGTCGCGCTCATTCAATGTCCTTTTCGTGCACGGTTTCGGTACGGATGCGCCGCCAGTCGGCGCGCTCGACGAAGAAATCGGCCGCGCAGCCGGCCGCGAGCGCGGCCAGCACCGCGATCGGCAGCGCGAGCCGGTACGGCAGGTCGAACGCGATCAGCGACACGATGCCCGCGACCGCGACGGCCGCGAGCGTCGAGCGGTTCGCGACCGCCGACACCATGATCGGGATCAGCGCGAGCGTGCCGGCCAGCTCCAGCCCCCAGCTCGCGGGAAAGACGCTCGCGAGCAGGATGCCGGCGAGCGACGACACCTGCCACGACGCCCAGCTCGCAAGCGCCATCCCCCAGAAATACGCTTCCTTGCCCGGCACGCGGCCGTACGCGAAGCCCTGTTTCTGGAACAGCAGATAGATCACGTCGCCGTTGAAATAGCCGATCGCGAGGCGCCGCCACAGCGGCAGATAGGAAAAATGGGGCGCGAGCCCGGCGCTGAAGATCACGAAGCGCAGGTTGACCATCGCGGCCGTGAGCAGGACCGTCCAGATCGGCAGCTTCGCCGCGAGGAGCGGCAGCACCGCGAGCTGCGACGAGCCCGCGTAGACGAACAGCGACATCGCGCTCGCCTGCCCGAGCGTCATCACGGACTTGCTCATCGCGATGCCGGTGACGAGCCCCCACGACAGGATCGCCATCAGTGTCGGGGAATAGTCGCGCGCGCCCTGGATCAGCGCGAAGCGGTCGGTGGCGGACAATCGAGCGAGCATCGGAAAGCGGGCCGCAGCGGGCGGTTCGTCGGGACGCCGGCGCCTCCTGCCGGTGCGACCCATCGTTATTGGAATCGGTACCGGACGATTATAGCGCCGGCCCCGTGCCGCCCGACCGGATCGTCCCCAAATGACGCTAAAATAAGCGTCTTTCCGGTTCAACGCTGCACACAACCCGCAGCACATCACCGCTTCCAGGAGAATCCTATGTCAATGGCCGACCGCGACGGCAAGATCTGGATGGACGGCAAGCTGATCGACTGGCGCGACGCCAAGATCCACGTCCTGACCCACACGCTGCACTACGGCATGGGCGTCTTCGAGGGCGTGCGCGCGTACAAGACGGCCGACGGCGGCACCGCGATCTTCCGCCTGCGCGAGCACACCAAACGTCTGCTGAATTCGGCGAAGATCTTCCAGATGGACGTGCCGTTCGACCGCGAAACGCTCGAAGCCGCGCAACTCGCGGTCGTGCGCGAGAACAAGCTCGAGTCGTGCTACCTGCGCCCGATCATCTGGGTCGGCTCGGAAAAGCTCGGCGTGGCCGCGAAGGGCAACACGATCCACGTCGCGATCGCCGCGTGGCCGTGGGGCGCGTACCTCGGCGAGGACGGCCTCGCGAAGGGCATCCGCGTGAAGACGTCGTCGTTCACGCGCCACCACGTGAACGTGTCGATGGTGCGCGCGAAGGCGTCGGGCTGGTACGTGAACTCGATCCTCGCGAACCAGGAAGCGACGGCCGACGGCTACGACGAAGCGCTGCTGCTCGACGTCGACGGCTACGTGTCGGAAGGCTCGGGCGAGAACTTCTTCCTCGTGAACAACGGCAAGCTGTACACGCCGGATCTGTCGTCGTGCCTCGACGGCATCACGCGCGACACGGTCATCACGCTCGCGAAGGACGCCGGCATCGAGGTCATCGAGAAGCGCATCACGCGCGACGAGGTCTACACGGCCGACGAAGCGTTCTTCACCGGCACGGCCGCCGAAGTCACGCCGATCCGCGAGCTCGACAACCGCACGATCGGCAGCGGCGCGCGCGGCCCGATCACGGAAAAGCTCCAGTCGGCGTTTTTCGATATCGTGTCGGGCAAGAACGCGAAGTACGCGCACTGGCTGACGAAGGTCTGAGCGCACCGCGCCACCGACCGCCCCACACAAGAGTGATAAGAGAAAGTCTCATGAGCGAAATCAAGGAAATGCCGCTGGTCGAGCTGACGGCCAAGGATCTTCCCGCCTACTGCCCGAACCCGGCCATGGCGCGCTGGAGCGCGCACCCGCGCGTCTTCATCGACGTGTCGCACGGCGAGGCGCGCTGCCCGTACTGCGGCACGCGCTACAAGCTGCGCGACGGCGAGGTGGTCAAGGGCCACTAAGCCCCGGCGGCCGGGCCTGAGGGCCCGCCGACCCGCAAGGCGGCGCAGCCGGACGTCCGGCGCGCCGCCCTTCCCCATTATGGCAACCCGAACGCGGCGCCCGTTGCGCCGTGCTTCATTACGACATCGGAAGTCGACCTGATGCGTCGAGCGCTGGTTATCGCACCGAACTGGATCGGTGACGCATTGATGGCGCAGCCGCTATTTGCGCTGCTGAAAAAGCTCCATCCCCGCATCGCGATCGATGCCGTCGCACCCTCGTGGGTCGCGCCCGTGCTCGAGCGGATGCCCGAGATCCACGATGTCTACGCGACCGACCTCGCGCACGGCAAGCTGCAGCTGCTGCGCCGCTGGCAGCTCGCGAGCGACCTGCGCGACGTCGGCTACGACGCGGCGTACGTGCTGCCGAATTCGCTGAAGTCCGCGGTGATCCCGTGGCTCGCGAACATCCCGCTGCGGATCGGCTACACGGGCGAGCACCGCTACGGGCTGCTGAACGTGCGGCACGCGAACCCCGACAAGTCGGGCGAGCGGCCGCCGATGACGACCCACTACGCGGCGCTCGCGTACGCGCCGGGCGCGAAGCTGCCCGAGTCGATGAAGACGCTGCCCGCGCCGCGCCTCGACGCCGACCTGAACGAGACGGCGCGCGTGTCCGCGCGTTTCAATCTCGATACGAGGAAGCCGCTCGTCGTGTTCTGCCCCGGCGCCGAATACGGCCCGGCCAAGCGCTGGCCGCCCGAGCACTTCGCGTCGCTCGCGACGATCGTCCACCAGTCGTTCCCGTACACGCAGATCGTCGCGCTCGGCTCGCAGAAGGATGCCGCGGCCGCGCAGGCGATCGCCGACCACGCGCCGAACGTGCGCAACCTGTGCGGGCAGACGTCGTTGTCCGAGGCGTGCGCGCTGATCGCGCGCGCGAACGCGGTCGTCACCAACGATTCGGGGCTGATGCACGTCGCCGCCGCCTTGCGCCGGCCGCTCGTCGCGTTGTACGGATCGACCGATCCGCGCCACACCCCTCCGCTGTCGGACCTGGCGAAGGTACAATGGTTACATCTCGAATGCAGTCCCTGCTTCGAACGCGAGTGCCCGCTCGGCCACCTGAAGTGCCTGCGCGAACTCGGTCCCGAGCAGGTATTCGGCGATTTGCGCGGCATGCTCGTCGGGCAGCGCTGACCCTGGCCGGCAGCGCCGCACGGCGCGCCGGGCAATCCGATTCACCGGTGTACGGCGGCTCCATCCGGGCCGCCGTGCTGAATACGGCGCGCGACGCGCGCGAGAGACAACCCCGATGCCACGTTTTGCCCGCCTGTTCGAAGCCGCTGCCGATACGCTGAACGCCTACTACCAGGCCGTCGCGGATGCCAATCTCGACGCGCTGCTGGCGCTGTGGATCGACGAGGATTTCGCCAGCTGCGTCTGGGCGGACGGCGAGCATCTGCACGGCCTCGACCAGATCCGCGGCGGGCTCGCCAACCGGCTCGCGACGCGCCCGGTCACGATCGAGCCGCTCGACATCCGCGTGTACGACAGCCTCGGCACGGTCGTCTATACGATCGCCGAAGCGCATCAGCAGGCCGACCTGACGGCCGAACCCGACATGGTTTTCGCGACGTATGTGATGATCCACGAACGCGGCGAGTGGCGCATCGCGCACATCCACGCGAGCCCGATTCCTGAACAAGCGGCCGGACAATTCGCCGCGAAGATCCGTCACGGGCAGGGTCCGCTGCACTGACGAAGAACGAAGCAACGCATTAGCGGGGCGATCATGAGTACGGCTTCTCCGCCCACCTCGCCGCTGACCGGGGCCCCGGCCCCCGACGACGATTCATTGCGCTATCGCGCACCGCGCTGGCTGCCCAACAGCCATGTGCAAACCATCGTGCCCGCGCTGTTCGCGCGGCGTCCGGTTGTCGCTTACCGGCGAGAGCGATGGGAAACGCCCGACCACGACTTCATCGACCTCGACTGGGTCGCGCATCTCGACAGCGCGGCGCCGGCGCCCGACGCGCCGCTGTTCGTGCTGTTCCACGGCCTCGAAGGCAGCTCCGGCTCGCATTACGCGCTCGCGATGATGGCCGCCGCGCGCGCGCAGGGCTGGCATGCGGTCGTGCCGCACTTCCGCAGTTGCAGCGGCGAGATCAACCGGCAGCCGCGCTTCTACCATCTCGCCGACAGCGCCGAGGTCGACTGGATCCTGCGCCGGCTCGCCGCGCAGCATCGCGGGCCGCTGGTCGCGGCCGGCGTATCGCTCGGCGGCAACGTGCTGCTGCGCTGGCTCGGCGAGCATCGCAGCGACACGTCGATCGTGCGCGCCGCCGCCGCGATCTCGACGCCGATCGACGTGCACGCCGGCGGCCGCGCGCTGTCGCAGGGGTTCGCGATGGTCTACACGCGCAGCTTCCTGAAGACGCTCAAGCGCAAGGCGCTCGCGAAGCTCGACCAGTATCCGGGGCTGTTCGACCGCGAAGCGATGCTGCAGGCCGTGACGATGCGCGACTTCGACGAGGTCGTGACCGCGCCGCTGCACGGTTTCGCGAACGCGGACGACTACTGGACGAAGGCGACCACGCGGCCGCTGCTGCCCGCGATCGACGTGCCGACACTGCTCCTCAACGCCCGCAACGACCCGTTCCTGCCCGAATCGGCGCTGCCGGGCCCGGCCGACGTGTCGCCGGCCGTCGAGCTCGACCAGCCCGCGCACGGCGGACACGCGGGCTTCATGACCGGGCCGTTCCCCGGCCGCCTCGACTGGTTGTCGGCGCGGGTGTTCGGCTATTGCTCGAAATTCGTCGACCATGGATGACATCGTCAGGCAGGCGCTCGCCAAATGGCCGAACGTGCCGCATTGCACCGGCTGGCTGCTGCTCGACCGGCGCGGCGCTTGGCGGCTGCGCGACGACACGGCGCAGGCAGCCGGCGAGCTCGGCTCGCCGATCCGGCATGCGGCGCTGAACGCGTTCATCGGCCGCAACTACGCATGCGACGCGCAGGGCCAGTGGTTCTTCCAGAACGGGCCGCAGCGCGTGTACGTCGAACTCGCCTATACGCCGTGGGTCGTGCGGCTCGCCGAGCGTGACGGGGCGCTTGCGCTCACCGACCAGACGGGCGCGCCGTTCGAACCGGATGCAGCCTGGCTCGACGACGGCGGCGGCGTGCTGTTTCGCGATGCCGGCACACCCGCGCGGATCGCGGCGCTGCACGATCACGACCTCGGGCTGTTCGCCGATCACGCGGATTTCGATGCCGAGCGGCCGGTGCTGCACTGGCGCGACGGCCGCACGCTGCCGCTCGGCAGCATCGCGTGCGCCGACGTTCCGGCGCGGTTCGGGTACGTCACCAGCCCGGCGCGCCGCGCGCGCGACGCGGCCGACAGCGGCCAGTGAGCCGCGGCGAGGCCGGCCGCGTTCACCGCGCGGCGGTCGCTACCCGCGGCCGTTCTTCTCGTCGTCGCGCTCTTCCTTGTAGCGCGCCTCGAATTCCAGCAGCCGCGCGCCGATGATCGACTGCTCGTAGAACGACACGTCCTTCGCGTCGCGCGCTTCCTTCAGTTGCCGGATCGCCGACGGCCACGCGCCGTCGAGCGCCAGCTTCTCCGCCAGCGCCCGGCGCCGCGCGAGCACGTCGCCCTTGCCGTCGCTCGCCTTCGCGAGGTAATCCCACCAGTCCGGCTGTTCGGGGTCGGCCTTGGCCTGCGCCCGCGCGAGCGTCTGCGCTTCGGCGAAGCGGCGCGCGGCGATCAGCGCCTGCAGGTGCGCGACGATCGCCGCGTGCGACGCCGGCCAGCGCCGCTGCGCGAGCGCCGACAGCCGTACCGCGTCGTCGGTTCGGCCCGCGCGGCGGGCAATGTCGGCGGCCAGCACGTCGCGGCTCGGCGAACTGGTCGCCGGATCGTCGTCGCGCCGCTCGCGCTCGTCGAACGCGCCGCGCGCCGATGCGAGCGCCTTGGCCGCCGCATCGTACTGGCCGAGCAGCGTGTTCGCGAGCGCGATGCCGTACCAGTTCGCCGCGACGTTCGGCGCGGTGCGATCGTCGATCTCGAACTGCATCCGCCGCGCCTCGGCCGAGATGTCGGTCGGCGCCCGGTTCTGCAGGACGCGCAGCCGTGCACGCACGAACCCGTATTCGGCCGACTGGCGCGGCTGCCGGTACGGCGCACGGCGCGCACGGTCCTCCATGTCGGCAATCCGCTCGCCGGTGAGCGGGTGCGTGCGCGCATAGGCCGGCACGCCCGCATCGCCCATCGACGCGCGGTCGAGCCGCTCGAAGAAGCCCGGCATCCCGTACGGGTCGTAGCCGGCCCCCGCGAGCAGCTGGAAGCCGACGCGATCGGCCTCGCGCTCGGCCGACCGCGAGAAGCGCAGCTGGTTGTCGACCGCATACGCCTGCCCGCCCATCGCGATCGCGCTGCCGAGATCGCCGCTGCGCGCGAGCACGCCGGCCAGCACACCGAGCAGCATCGTCGCGAGCGCCGTGTAGCCGCTCTTCTCGCTCGCGCCGATCATCCGTGCGATGTGCCGCTGCAGCACGTGGCCCATCTCGTGACCGACCACCGACGCGAGTTCCGACTCGGTCTGCGTCGTGACGACCAGCCCGCTGTTGATCCCGATGAAGCCGCCCGGCATCGAGAACGCGTTGATCTGCGGATCGCGCACCGGGAACAGGTCGAAGTCGGGCATGTAGCCGCCGATGTAGCGCGCGGCCGCCGCGGCCGCGAGCCGCGCGGCCATCGCATTCAGGTAGTCGCGCACGAGCCAGTCGTCGAGATAGTCGGGATCGCGCCGCACTTCGCGCATCACGCGCTCGCCGAGCCGGCGCTCGGCCCGCGGCGTCAGCGAGCCGCCGGAGCCGTCGCCGAGATCGGGCAGCTCCAGCGCACGCAGCGGCGCGCGCAGGCTCGCGACCGGCGCCGACGCACCGTCCGCGCCCGAGAACCGGCTCTCCGCGCCGCCGTACGTGCCGAACACGCCGGTCGCGATGCCGGACGGCACGGTGGAAATCGACGTCGCGCCGCCGGCCGCCGGCTCGAGCGGCGGCGCGGATGCGCTCTGCGCATGGCCGCCCGGCGGTAGCGCAAGCGCGGCCGACAGCGACACGGCAAGCAACTGTTTGACACGCATGGCAGGATGAAAACGACGCCGTCCCGCGCGAGCGGCGCGCATCGCGGCGTTTGGTCTGAATATTCGGGTCATTGTACCGGCGCCGCGACGACTGTCCCGTGCCGCGCGTGCGTCATCTGCGCCTCCGGCAACGCGAACGCCGCTGCTATGATAGGCGCCCGTCGAGCGGTTGGATCGGTTCGTCGCGCCGGCACGGGATTCGGTGCCCGGCCGATCGCGAAGCAGCATCGACGGACGTGCGCGCGCACGCCGTTCCACGAGAGGAAGACATGTCAGGACTCACCCATTTCGATGCCGCCGGCCACGCCCACATGGTCGACGTCGGCGACAAGCAGGAAACCCGGCGCATCGCGATCGCACGCGGCACGATCCGGATGCTGCCGGCCACGTTCGCGCTGATCCGCGACGGCAAGGCCAAGAAAGGCGACGTGCTCGGCGTCGCGCGCATCGCGGCGATCCAGGGCGCGAAGCGCACGGCCGATCTCATTCCGCTGTGCCACCCGCTCGCGCTGACGCGCGTGGCCGTCGACTTCGCGCTCGACGACGCGCTGCCGGGCGTGCATTGCGTCGTGCAGGTCGAGACGTTCGGCCGGACCGGCGTCGAGATGGAAGCGCTGACGGCCGTCCAGGTCGGGCTGCTGACCGTCTACGACATGTGCAAGGCGGTCGATCGCGGGATGGTGATCACCGACGTGAGCGTGCGGGAGAAGCGCGGCGGGAAGTCGGGGGACTGGAAAGCGGAGGACGCGGCGGGCTGAATGCCCGGGTACCGCCGGCCCGCCAATTCGAGATAAAACCGTTTTATCTCATACAATTACCGGATTCCGCACGAGAGAGCGTGCGATACCAGCACAACAAAAGCGAGCACTGGTGATGAATTCGCAAGCGTTAAGAAGCGCCTTGCTGGCCGGACCGGTTCAGCGTGAGCGCCTGGTCAAACTGGATACCCCGCTCGGCCCCGACGTCCTGTTGCCGCATCGCGTCACGGGACGATCGCGCCTCGGACGCCATTTCGAGTTCACCGTCGATACCGTGTCGGTATCCGACAACCTCGAACTCAAGAAACTGATCGCGCAGCCGGTGACGCTGTGGATCCAGCAGGCCGACCAATCGTACGCGCCGCACCACGGCTACGTGCATGCGGCCCGCCGGCTCGGGTCGGACAGCGGCGTCACGCACTATCAGGTCGTCTTTGCGTCGTTCCTGCACTTCCTGAAGTTCCGCCGCGATCAGCGCATCTGGCAGGACCGGTCGGCAGACGACATCATCGCCGACGTGTTGAACCAGCACCCGCAGGCCAAGGGCCGCTTCACGTTCAAGCTTGTCCGGCCGCTACCGTCACGCTCGTTCTGTATGCAATACGAGGACGACTGGAATTTCGTGCATCGCCTGATGGAATCGGAAGGTCTGTACGGTTTCTGGGAACAGGACAAGGACGGCAAGTCGCACCGGCTCGTCATCGTCGATCGCCTCGATGCGTTGCCCGCGCTGTCGCCGCGAACCGTGCGCTTTCATCACGCGGGCGCGGGCGACGAAGCCGACACGCTCGTCCAGTTCACCGGTACGCGCACCCTGCGAAGCGTCGCGCGCACCACGCGCACGTTCGACTACAAGCAGCCGCCCACCGCGTCGAATCCGAAGGCCACTCACACGCCGACGATCGCGAACCAGGGCGACCTGCCGGGGCAGCTCGAAGTCTACGAATACACGGGTGCGTACACGTATCCCGAGCAGTCGCGCGGCGACCATCTGTCGAAGATCTGGATGGAAGAACAGGAATCGCACGCCAAGCGCTTTCATGGTGTCGGCGGTGTGCGGCGCATGGACGCGGGACGCACGTTCGAGTTCGCCGATCATCCCGAACACGACAAGGACGATGCCGGTCAACGCGAATTCGCGGTGATCGAGACGACGTGGGTCATCGTCAACAACCTGCCCGTGGCCGACGAGCCGGCCATTTTCCCGCACAGCCTGCAGGCCGAGATCGGCCGCCTCGTGCGGGCAACCGATACGGACCTGTCGCGCGTGCGTCATCCCGACGGCAGCGAGGGCTTCTTTCAGATCCGCATCGAAGCGCAGCGCACGACGGTGCCGTTCCGCAGCCCGTTCGAGCATGCGAAGCCGCCGATGCACCTGCAATCGGCAATCGTCGTCGCCCCGCAGGGCGAAGAGGTCTACACGGACGCGCTCAACCGGGTCAAGGTCCGATTCCACTGGGACCGCTTGAACGACGGCGACGAAAAGGCGTCGTGCTGGCTGCGCGCCACGGTGGCCGATTCGGGCAACGGCTACGGTGCCGTTCACCCGCACCGCGCCGGCGAGGAAGTGCTGGTCGACTTCGTCGGCGGCGACTGCGATCGTCCGATCATCGTCGGCAAGGTGTACAACGGCGCGACGAGTCCGCAATGGCACAGCAACGGGATCCTGTCCGGATACCGGTCAAAGGAATATGCGGGCGCCGGCTACAACCAGCTGGTGCTCGACGACGCGACCGCACAGAACCGCGTGCACCTGTACAGCAGCCAAGCCAACACGCACTTGCACCTCGGCTACCTGATCGACCACACGGGCAACAACCGCGGCAGCTATCTCGGCAGCGGCTTCGACCTGCGTTCCGACGCATACGGCACGGTGCGCGCGAACCGCGGGCTGTATGTGACGACGCATCCGAAGCAGGCGGCAAGCCAGCCGCTCGACGTCAGCGAGACGCGGGAGCAGCTCGTGCGCGCGCAAGGGCTGATCGACGCCATGTCGCAGGTCAGCGCGCAGCATCAGGGCGAATCGCTCGACGCCGGCCACACGGCGCTGAAACAGTTCAGCGATGCGACGCAGCACAGCGTGGGCGGCAGCAGCGCCGGCGGCAGGACCGCAGGAGGCGGCACCGGCTCGGCCAATGCGTTCAAGGAGCCCGTGATGCTGTTCGGCAGCCCGGCCGGCATCGGGCTGTCCACGCAGCAATCCGCGCAATTTGCCGCGGACCAGCACATCAACCTCGTCAGCGGGCAAAGCACGCACGTCGCCGCCGGCAAATCGCTGATCGCCGGTGTCCTCGACCGGATCAGCCTGTTCGCGCAGAACGCGGGGATGAAGTTGTTCGCCGGCAAGGGCAAGGTCGAGGTGCAGGCGCAGGCGGACAACATCGAGCTGACCGCGCAGAAGGCGCTGAAGCTGATCGCCGTCACGCAATCGGTCGAAGGCGCCGCGGCGAAGGAGATCCTGCTGACGTCCGGCGGCGCTTATATCCGCATCGCGGACGGCAACATCGAGGTGCACGCGCCCGGCAAGATCGACATCAAGGGCGCGCAGCATGCGTTCAGCGGCCCCACCCACCTGTCGCAAACGATGCCGACGCTGCCGAACGCCAGCGGCAACTACGACCAGGCATTCATCGCGCACTGGGCCGGCACCGACATTCCGGTCGCGAACACGCGGTACCAGATGTTCTCGAACGGCAAGCTGATCTCGGAGGGCGTCACCAACGCGGCAGGCGAGACGGGGCTCACGCAGAGCCACGTGCCGCACGACGTCGTCGTCAAGTTTCTGGGGAAATCGAATGGCTGACGGACAACAGGACAAGGTGCTCGGGACCGGTGCGGCGATGCTGACCCCGACGGGATACCAGGATCGGCCGAAGGTGCAGATCAACATTTGCGACAAGCATGTGACGCCGGCACCGAAATGGGTCGTCGGTACCTGCCCGTTTTACTATCGGCCGCTTCACGGCGAATACTGGGAGACGGTCCAGAAAGTCAGTATGTCGAGCATATGGGAAACCGTGAAGAAGTTCGCCACGTCATGGGATCCCTGGAAAGACAAGAAGGTCGCCCAGGAATTGCTGCATCGGCGCGAAAACCTGATCAAAACGGAAAGCACGGATTCCGACTGGTCGCGCCACGGCAACTTCATGATGCGTCATATCGGGTGCGGACATAAACCACCCGATTACTACGTTAGTTACGGCTACTACTATTGCTCCGACTATGGCAAGAATCTTTACCCTCGACTCAGCCGCCAAGGGAAAGCGTGGTTGAACAAAGCGCGGAAATTGCTTCAGGCCAACATGGAAGACGGCCTGAATCAGAACATGATGGGCGACACGATCCAGATGGCCAGTCCGACACCCGGAAACGGTAGCGTCGACATGACGTGGCCACAGTTCGAACTCGAAATGAACACAGAAAAGTTCAAGGAATTCGCATTCAAGACGCACCCGATGGCCTATCTCGACGGCGGATTGGCAGACCTGCCGATCATGGATCTAGTCAAGATCGGGATGCGCCCGAACATTCAGGAATGGGGCGACGGAAGAACGTGGGGACAGGCAGTCGATTCGGCCATCCCCGTGCTCAGGAACAAGGCCGACGCATGGGACGTCGATGATCCGGTCGGCAAGGCCCTCGGAAGGCTGCTGGTGAAGTGACATGCGAAAAAGCAAACAATGGCTTTTGATCGCGGGATGCGCGCTCGCTCTACCGATCGCTATTTACGGATATACGGAAATGACTTCAGGGTGGGAAACAGTATCGACCGAATTCATGCGCAACGAGAAGCCGTACGGTGCGGGCGCATTTCGCGTACAGCGCAACGACTTCATGTCATTGAAGGTCGCACGACCGGAACTCACATTCAAGCCGGAAAGCGAGCAGAAGAACCCTGACGTCGCGGAGTTCGCCGAACCGTGGATGGACGATTCGAACCAACGGCTGAACCGATCGACCGTGAGTTTCCTGCGCGGCACGCTAGGCGGCAGCTCCGTGCGTCACTTTCAGGAACCGGGCCAGACCGCGTCATGGTGGTACTCGCCTGACTGGCGAATCCTGTACGTAAGCACCGGCTGGATGGATTACGCGGCACCGCGCCCCGGCGACGGAGCGGCCCCTCAGACGACCAAGCTCTGGAAGTCGAGCGATGGCGGTCAGCACTGGACCCAGCTCGAATGGCCGGCGAACCGCAACATCAACCGCTTGCTCTTCATAGACTCGCAACGAGGCTACGCCATCGGCTGGGGGCCGCACGTATGGCGAACGGCAGACGGCGGGCAAACGTGGCAGGAAATCACGGAGCCACCTGGTGCCGCCGTCCAAGGCAAGCCGCGCGGGACTTTCGACGGATCCAGCCTCGGTCCGGACGGCATATTGCGCATCGCCTATCAGGTCGAAAACGCCGAACATCGGCAACCGGCAGCCGTTGTCTGGCGGCTCGCGTGGAGTCAGCAGGATTTCGTCCGGGAAGCGGTGCTGCCCGGACAAGTTGTCGTCAGCCTCGAATCGCCACCGGCACCCGTCCGCAATTACGCGGTGTATGCGTTGTCGCGTACAAGCGGCGAATCCGGCAGTGGTCGTGGTGCGGGCGTCATTTCGACCTGGACCAGCGAGCATCCCGATCACATCCAGCAGCTGCATGCGTTCGACAGCTCGCTGACGCTCAACGGACTAAGCGCGGGCCGCAACGGCGTCCTGCTGGTTCACGCGACCGATCCGAACATCGCGAACGGCGGTGGCGCGCCGATCGATCTGACCATCAGCAGCACCGACGGTGGGAAGACATGGCGGCAAACCGCCGACAAGGCTTCGCAGGGCGGCTACTTCGACCCGGAAACGAATACGCTCTATTCGGTGTTCGCCTACACACTTCGGAAACGGCAGTTCTGATCGCTACCAGACGCATTTGCCGTGGGCCGGGTCCGCAGAATCGGACGACGCCTGCGGCATGATCGGCCTCATGCCCTCTTCTCCATTGACTTCAGCCCACCCCGTGCGCAACCGGTCCAGAGCGAAGTGGCTGACAGCCATCGCGATCGGCAGCATCGTAGTGATTCTGCTGTTCGAAAACACAGGCCCTCGATGGGAAACCGTTTCGTCGAAGGTGACGTGGCCCGACCGACCGGCGGGTGTAGGTGATTTTTACGTCACCGGCAACGAAATCATGTCGCTCACGGTCGCCGACCCCGTGGTGACGCTGAAGCCTTCCGGCGAGTGGAAGAATCCAATGGTCGCCGAACCCACCGAAGCGTGGATGAACAACGCAGCAGAAACCCTCAATCGGCGGACCGTAAATTTCTTCCGTGGCACCCTCGATCAAGGGCTGCAGCGCTTCTTGCAAGCGCCGGGCCAACACACGGCGTGGTGGCATTCGCGAGACGGTCAGGTCCAGGTCATCGGCGTCGGCCGGACTAGCTACACGGCGCCACATCCGGCAGACGGCCTCGTCTCGCAGCAAACCCGTGTCTGGAAATCGCTCGACGGCGGCCGTCACTGGTCACCGCTCGACTGGCCCGAGCACGAGGATATCGCTCAGTTGCTCTTCATCGACGCGCGACGCGGTTATGCGATCGGTCGGGGCCCGGCCGTGCGGCGAACATCCGACGGCGGCGTGTCCTGGCAGCGGATTGCACTACCGCCGGATGCAGCCGTCCGCGGTGCTCCCTGGCGCAGCTTCGCAGGAGTAAATCTTGGGCCCGACGGCACCCTGCGAGTGACCTACCCTGTCGACCGGTCGGCTACGGCCCCTGCCCGCAGCGTCGTATACCGACTCGCGCCAAATCAGCAGGCGTTCGTTCTCGATACCGTCTTACCTGACCAGACCGTCACTCGACTCGTGTCTGCGCCTGCCACGGCTGACAGTTACGCGCTTTACACGCTGTCTCTCCTCGACAACGAGAGTGGCGACGATACTGCACGGGATCGCGCACGCCGGACCGGCGTGCTTTCGACGTGGGCGAACACGCGCCCCGAGCGAGTCCGGCAAGTGACGACGTTCGACAGGAAGCTCATCCTGAGCGGCCTCGACGTGGGCCGCGATGGCCTGTTGCTCGTCTATGCGACCGACCCCGGGCAGGCAACCGATGATCCACCGATCCCCCTGATGATCAGCAGCACTGACGCAGGCAAGACCTGGAAGCAGAATGTCGACGGAATCGTCTATCACAATCGGTATTTCAATCAGGATACGAACACGCTGTACTCGTTGCTCGATGAAAGACTGAGGAAACTGTCGTTCCCGGTCCGAAATAACCGTGCCTTACAAGACCGAATCCCGTTGCTACGACGGAAGACTCAATTCGATGAATAAATCACTGCGTCGCGCCGCACTCGACGCGCAACACCGCGTGCAACGCGCGCTCAAAAGTGACTGGCGCGTGGCGTCACGGCGCGATCGCCCGCGCCGGCCGCGTGTCATTCGGCGCGCCGCGGCTCGAACACGAACGGTTGAGTCAGCAGGAACGGATTCGCCGTCGCGCCCGTCTGCGTGCAACTCGCGTGCGTCATCGCCTCGACGGCCGCGCGATCGGCCGCCGCGTTGCGGCTGCTCGTCGTCACGGTCACGTTCTGCGCTTCGCCGGACGTCGTCATCAATGCGCGTACCAGCACGGTCGCCTGGCGCGTGAGCGGCTTCGCGCTATCCGGATAGACGGCACGCGGAATATGGCAGGTCAGCTTGCTTTCCTGCGACGACGACAGCATCGCGCAGCCGGAAAACAGCATCGCGACGGCGGGCAGGATCAGGTAGGTCGAGCGAATGGCCATGGTCGAATATCGTTCTTCAGCACTGTTCTGGGCACACGCGCCGCGCGCCGGAAGCCTTCCCGGGCCGCATCGCGTGTGTCGCACTGCGCCGCGGCCATCGGACCGGCGCCCCGTTACGGCCGCACGGCCGAGCGATGCCCGGCCGCGATCCTGCTCGGCGCAATGCCCGGATAACCGGGAAGTTTGCCGTGTTGGCACCGCCTGCGCCCCACGCCGACGCGCACGCGAGCGCTTTCGCGCATTGTGCACGCGCCACCCGGTCAACGGCGGCGATTTGACAATGGTTGACGCGAATCGCCGCCCATTCGAGCGAACTCCACGCCATCCGCGATGTAATCGATACCCGACCGGCGTGGCGCGTTGCGGGTGCACCGGGCCGCGGGGCCCGACGTCGATCCGCCTTCATCGCAACCGATAGACGCCAGCATTCCCGTGCCGGCACGCGCAGCCGGTCAATCCGAATCGTCGTCGTCCGCGTCGTCGCCCGCGTCGGCCGGCGCTTCCCCGTACTTCGCGGCCAGCGCGGCACGGAACGTCTTCAGCGCCGGCTCGTCATCGCACAGCTTGTACAACGCGGCCAGCTGTTGCGGCCAGTCCTTCAATTCCTTCGCAAACACATGCAGGCGCGCGACGGTATCGAGCGCGTCGGCTTCGCGGCCGGCCAGCGCCTGCAGCACCGCGTAGCGGCGCAGCACCGTCTCGCCGGGCAGCAGCGCGATCGCGCGCTCGTGCGCGGCAAGCTTGAGCGGCAGGTTGTCCGGCGAAATGGTCAGCAGCGTCGCCGCACCGTAATCGCCCCACGCGCCGAACAGCAGCGACGGCGCGTCGCGGTACTGCGCGGCCGGGCTGCTGCCGTAATAGAGCACTTCCGCGCGCTGGTAGTCGCGCAGCACGGGCACCGCCGCCAGCACGCCGCCGAACGACAGCACCGCGAACAGCCCGAACGCCGCACGCCCCGGCAGGATGCGCAGCGGCTTCACCTCGAGCAGCCCGATCACGAACATCGCCGGCAGCAGGAAGAACATGTATTGCTGCGGATACTCGACCAGCGCATGCATCAGCAGGATGCCGATCAGCGCGAAGCCGAACACGCGCATGCTCGACTGCGGCGCCCGCACCGCGCGCACGAACCACGTGACGAGCGTGACGACCAGCACGCCGAGCCCGACGAGACCGGACTTCGCGAGCAGATCGATGAAGATGTCGTGCGAATTGTTCGCGATCTCGACGCCGCCCAGCGTGCGCACGAGCGCGAACTGGTGCGACGGGAATTCGCCCCAGCCAACGCCGAGCAGCGGATGCTCGCGGAACATCGCGAGCCCGTACTTCCACAGCGCGAGGCGCGGCGCGATCTGCCCGGCGTCGCGCATCCGGTCGGCGGCCGACTCCGCGAGATTCAGGTGGTAGTGCACGTTGGCCCAGCGCACCGCGACGTTCACCGCGATGAATGCGACGGCGAGCACGACCGGTATCAGCCATGCACGCGCATTGCCCGGCGTGCGGCGCGATTCGATCCACGCCATCCAGAAGCCCGCGACGACCATCACCGCGACCTGCAGCCACGGCCCGCGCGACACCGTCAGCGCGAGACCGACCGACAGCACGAGCGATAGCGCGAGCCAGGCCCACACCGCGAGCCGGCGCGTCTGCACCAGATACAGCGCACCCGCGAGCGCGAAGGCGATGTAGCTGGCCAGGTGATTCGCCTGCGCCATGTTGCCGTACGGACGGCGGTCGACCGCGATGTTGTACACCACGACGAACGGCGAGACGGCCGACTCGAGGTGGAACAGCTGCACGATCTGGGTACCGACGGCGAACACGCCGCCTACGAGCAGCGCACCGGCCATCATCCGCGACACGATTTCCGCCATCCCGTCGCGCGCAAGCGCATAGCCGGCCTGCATCGCGACCAGAGTGGCCGCGAGATAACCGACCGCCAGCCAGTTCATCGACGGCACCTTCAGCGGGATCAGCGCGACCTGCGCGAGCAGCACCGCCGCAAAGCTGACCGGCACGGCGAGCGCGGCCGGCGCGGCAAACGGCTCGGCCGGGCGGCCGGTGCGCGCGAGCAGCACGACGGACACCCCCACCAGCAGATACAGCACCAGCGCGGAAAACTCGGAATAGAAGGTCGGGATCGGATACGTGTGATTCGTGATCGCGTACGGCACGATCAGGGCGACAGCCAGCGCAACGAGCGACAACGAACGGGAAAAAGTAGAAGGCATGAGCGAACCGGATGTCAGCAACCGGCGCACTATACAAAACTTTCCCTGCTCTGTGCGGGGCCGTCGCTCCGCGCGCCGGCGCGCAGCCGCAGCCCCGGCGGCCGAAGCGGCGGCCGGCAGGCCGCATGCACCGTCGCCCGCCTGCTCCGCCGGTCTTATGCGCGGCACTCCGCGGGCGCATATTTCGCGGGCAACGTCGCAGCGTTACCGGGCAACGGCCCCGCTCCTGGCGCCGGCAGCGACGACGCGTCCTTGCCGGCGGCGAAGCATTCCCACGCAATCGCGCCCGCCTGTATCGCGCCCTTTTTGAGCGGCACGCGCGCGGTGGGCGAATCGGCCTTGTCGGGCGCGGACGGCACGAGCACCAGCGTATTCGTGCCGGCCGCGGCGACGCGGGTGGTAAACGCGACCGTGATCTGGCCGGTGGCGCCGTCGATCGCAACCGATTCGACGTTGCGGGTCGCGGCAGGCGGGCTGTAGCCGCCATCGAGGCTCGCGCCGCTCGCGGCATTGTCGGCGACTGCGAGCCGCGCGGACGACGCGAGCGCAAGCCCCTCGCCGACGCGCGACCGCGCGAGGTAATCCTGGTACGCGGGAATCGCATAGGCCGCGACGACGCCGACGATCGCCAGCACGATCATCAGTTCGATCAGCGTGAAGCCGGCCGGCCGCCAGCGCGGCGACGGCCGGTTCGCGCGCCGCAGATCGGCGGCAACGCGACGGAACAGGGAAACGGAAAAGGCTTCGAACATGACAGGCTCCGGAAACGAAAAACGCCTGCCGACAAAGGCAGGCGTCTCGATCGTAGCCAGCGGGCCACGAAGCCGACAGTCGGCCGGATGGCCAGTCAGGGCGCGTGCGGCACGCTGCGCCGTTTCCTGAGCGCGTAACCGATCGCGACGACGAACAGTGCGCCGGCGATGCTCGCGCCGTAGACCACTTCTGGCGTATCGAGCACGGGCCAGCGGTCGCCGACCGGGTCGTTCACGATCAGCCCGCCCGCGATCCAGCCGAGCAGCCCGGCGCCGAACGCCACGACGACCGGGAAACGGTCGAGCAGCTTCAGCACCAGCGTGCTGCCCCACACGATGATCGGCACGCTGACGACGAGCCCGAAGATCACGAGCGCGATCCGGTGCGACGGATCGGCCTGCTCGGCCGCGCCGGCGATCGCGATCACGTTGTCGAGGCTCATCACCGCATCGGCGATCACGATCGTCTTCACGGCGTCCCACAGCCGGTCGGCCGGTTTGATGTCGTCGTGCGCGTCACCGGCTGGCGCCATCAGCTTGATGCCGATCCACAGCAGCAGCAGCCCGCCGCCGAGCTTCAGAAACGGCACGTCGAGCAGCGCGACCGCGAACGTGATCAGCGCGACACGCAGCAGGATCGCCCCCGCGGTGCCCCAGACGACCCCGCGCAGCCGCTGGTTCGCCGGCAGGTTGCGACACGCAAGCGCGATCACGACCGCGTTGTCGCCGCCGAGCAGGATATCGATGATGACGATCTGGAGAATGGCGCCCCAGTGCAGCGAGGTCAGGAATTCGAGCATGGCGGTGAGAAAAGGACAGCGGCCGCCTCGCGGGCGACCCGGTTCATCGCCGGCACATGCAGGACGCATGCCCGGTGCTTACGAATTCATTGCGCGAGCATAACAAAAAACGCCGGCAAAGCCGGCGTTTTCTGCAGGACGGACCCGATGGAAATGATTACAGCGCCTTCTTCAGCAGACGGCCCATTTCCGACGGGTTGCGCGTGACGGTGATGCCGCACGCTTCCATGATTTCCAGCTTCGCTTCGGCCGTATCCGCACCGCCCGAGATCAGCGCGCCGGCGTGGCCCATGCGCTTGCCCGGAGGCGCCGTGACACCCGCGATGAAGCCGACCACCGGCTTCTTCATGTTGTCCTTGATCCATTCGGCTGCATTGGCTTCGTCCGGACCGCCGATTTCGCCGATCATCACGACCGCATCCGTATCCGGATCGTCGTTGAACATCTTCATCACGTCGATGTGCTTCAGACCGTTGATCGGATCGCCGCCGATACCGACTGCCGACGACTGGCCGAGGCCGAGTGCCGTCAGCTGCGCAACCGCTTCATACGTCAGCGTGCCCGAACGCGACACGACGCCGATGCGGCCCTTGCGGTGGATGTGACCCGGCATGATGCCGATCTTCAGTTCGTCCGGCGTGATCGTGCCCGGGCAGTTCGGCCCGAGCAGCAGCGTCTTGCGGCCTTCGCGACGCATGCGGTCCTTCACTTCGATCATGTCGCGCACGGGAATGCCTTCCGTGATGCAGATCGCGAGATCCAGATCGGCTTCGACCGCTTCCCAGATCGCAGCAGCAGCGCCTGCCGGCGGCACGTAGATGACCGACACGGTCGCGCCGGTTTCGGCCTTCGCTTCCTTGACGCTCGCGTAGATCGGAATGCCTTCGAAATCTTCGCCGGCCTTCTTCGGGTTCACGCCCGCGACGAATGCTTCGCGGCCGTTTGCGTATTCACGGCAGGCGCGCGTATGGAACTGACCGGTTTTGCCGGTAATGCCCTGCGTGATGACCTTCGTGTCCTTGTTGATCAGAATCGACATGTATTTTGACCTCTGTTCGATGGGCGTCGCGTGCAAGCCGCGCCGCCCTACGTGTTCATTAGCGCGTGCTTACTTGCCTGCGGCAGCCGCGACGACCTTCTGCGCAGCCTCTTCCATGCTGTCGGCCGAGATGATCGGCAGGCCCGAATCGGCCAGCATCTTCTTGCCGAGGTCTTCGTTCGTGCCCTTCATGCGCACGACGAGCGGCACGTTCAGGTTCACGGCCTTCGAACCGGCGATCACGCCTTCCGCGATCACGTCGCAGCGCATGATGCCGCCGAAGATGTTCACGAGGATCGCCTTCAGGTCCGGGTTCTTCAGCATCAGCTTGAACGCTTCCGTGACCTTCTCGGTCGTCGCACCGCCGCCGACGTCCAGGAAGTTCGCCGGTTCGCCGCCGAACAGCTTGATGGTGTCCATCGTCGCCATCGCGAGGCCTGCGCCGTTCACGAGACAGCCGATGTTGCCGTCGAGCGAGATGTACGCGAGGTCGAACTTCGACGCTTCGATTTCAGCCGGATCTTCTTCGTCCAGATCGCGGTACGCGACGATTTCCGGATGGCGGAACAGCGCGTTCGAGTCGAAGTTGAACTTCGCGTCGAGTGCGATGACCTTGCCGTCGCCGGAGACGTTCAGCGGGTTGATTTCGGCCAGCGATGCGTCGGTTTCCCAGAATGCCTTGTACAGGCCTTGCAGGATCGCGCGCGCTTGCGGAATCGAGGCGGCCGGCACGCCGATCTTCGCGGCGAGGTCGTCTGCCTGCGCGTCCAGCAGGCCCGTCGACGGCTCGACGATGACCTTGTGGATCAGCTCCGGGTGCTTCTCGGCGACTTCCTCGATGTCCATGCCGCCTTCGCTCGAACCCATCAGCACGATCTTCTGCGAGATGCGGTCGACGACGAGGCTGACATACAGTTCCTGCTTGATGTCGGCGCCTTCTTCGATCATCAGACGGTTGACCTTCTGGCCTTCCGGGCCCGTCTGGTGCGTGACGAGCTGCATGCCGAGGATCTGGTTCGCGTATTCGCGCACCTGTTCGATCGACTTCGCGACCTTCACGCCGCCGCCCTTGCCACGGCCACCCGCGTGAATCTGAGCCTTCACGACCCAAACCGGGCCGCCGAGCTCTTCCGCCACCTTGACGGCCTCGTCAACCGAGAACGCCGGCTTGCCGCGCGGTACCGCGACGCCGAATTTCCGCAGGATTTCCTTACCCTGGTACTCGTGAATCTTCATGCGTGATTCCCTTCAGTCTGAGAGTTGGATGAAATGTCGCTTAAGACGCTTCTTCGAATGATTTCCGTTCATTCCTTCGTGCTGCCTTCACCGGGCAGATCCGGCCGAATCGGGCCATACCAGCGCGGGTAGTACTGCCGCACGACCTCGCCGTCGAATCGCAACGCGCGGCAGCGGCCGAGCTGGAAAGGCGGTTCGGCATGCACGCCGTCATGATCCGGCCCTTCGCCGCCCTCCTCGCGCACGTTCCACACATCACCGGCGAACGCCTGGATCGCCGCCGTCGGCAGCACGGCGCACAGTTCGGTGAGATGGGAACAGCCTGCGACACCAGCGAGCAGCCGGTTCGCGTTGCGGCGGAAATTGCGGAAGAGGTTGAGCCCGACGAGGGCCCGATAGGCGGGGGAAGCGGATTGACAGTGACCGGGATAGGGCACCCATTCCGAAGACGCTTCGGCGTCGACGACATTGAGGTCACGATCGATGGTCACGCGCAGCCAGAGTTCGTGGATCGGCAGGCCCTCGGGCCGGATGCCCGACGCAAGCGCGACATCGCGCGGCTTGTGGTCGGTCAGGCAGGCTTCGATGTCCCACAAGCCGTCGCCGCGCTCGTAGGCTTCCGCTCGGATTGCGCGTCGATGTCGCAACTGACGGGGCACGGGCTCGGATAGCGGCATGCTGGAGGTTGAGGCCGAAGAGGAAAACCCGTGGATTTTAGCATATCGGGTATTTGAGACAGTTTGCCGCAACGGCGGGTATTCCCGCCTGTCCGGAAGCGGTTGCAATGCAGCAAAATCGCGCGCCACGCGCGCGACCGAGCGGCTCAATCGTCGATCGGGAAATCGTCGCCGACCTTCAGCAACTTCACGATGGTCGCGCTCGAGAAGCCGCGCGCGGCCAGGAAGCGCGCCTGCTTCGCGCGCTCGGCGGGTGTTTGCGGCAGCGCACCGAATTTCTTGCGCCAGACGGCCTGCGCGCGCGTCCACTCGGTCTCGCGCAATTGGGCATTCACCTCTTCGACGAGACTGTCGCCGACCGCATGGCGCTTCAGTTCGCTGACGATGCGCGCGACGCCGACGCGCGACGCCCGACGATGCACGAGGCTCTCGGCGAAGCGCGCGTCGGACAGCCAGCCTTCCTTTTCCAGCGCATCGAGCACCGGTTCGACGGATTCGTCCTCGCCGACGTGCGGTGCGAGCTTGCGCGCGAGCTCCGCGCGGCTGTATTCGCGCCTCGACAGATAGCCGAGCGCACGCCCCTTCAACGACCGCGGCGGCTTCGACGACTTGCGCTCACCGGCGCCCGGCGCGTCGCTTGACGCAGGGCCGCCGGAAGATGCGCCGGCTGCACGGCGTGTGCGGCGCGGATGCTGGCTGCTGCGCGTATAGACATCTTCCGTCGCGGGCGCATCGGCTACGCGATCGTCCGGGGCGCGATCGCCCGGGAAGCGGACACCGGACACACGGCGGCGGGAGCGGTCGTGTGCGTCGAACGATTCATCGTCGTCGAACGGATCGTCCGGTGCGGCAATCTCAAACGAAACGAGGGCATCGTCGGATGCCCTCGTCGCGGTGCGGTTCGCTGCGTTGCCGCCTGCGTCCCGCCGGTCGGCGCCCGAGGATCCGGCTCGCCGGCCGGAGCGACCCGCCGTTTCGGGCGTGTCGCGCTCCTCCGGCTCGCCAGCCTGACCTCGGCGCGCAACCATCACTCTTCTTCGTCCAACGCCTCGGCTTCGTTAACTACGCCATCGGGCATGCTGACGACACCGAGCGATTCGCGGATGCGGTTCTCGATCTCGCGTGCGATTTCCGGATTCTCGCGCAGGAATTCACGCGCATTGTCCTTGCCCTGGCCGATCTTCTCGCCGTTGTAGCTGTACCAGGCGCCGGCCTTGTCGACGATCTTCGCCTGCACGCCGAGATCGATGATCTCGCCCTGGCGCGAAATGCCTTCGCCATACAGGATGTCGAAGATCGCTTCGCGGAACGGCGGCGATACCTTGTTCTTGACGACCTTCACGCGGGTTTCGTTGCCGATCACCTCGTCATTCTTCTTGATCGAGCCGATCCGGCGGATATCGAGACGCACCGACGAGTAGAACTTCAGCGCGTTGCCGCCCGTCGTGGTTTCCGGGTTGCCGAACATCACGCCGATCTTCATCCGGATCTGGTTGATGAAGATCACGAGGCAGTTCGTGCGCTTGATCGTGCCGGTCAGCTTGCGCAACGCCTGCGACATCAGGCGGGCCTGCAGACCCGGCAGCGAATCGCCCATCTCGCCTTCGATTTCGGCCTTCGGCACGAGCGCCGCGACCGAGTCGATGACGATCATGTCGATCGAGCCCGAGCGCACCAGCGCGTCGGTGATTTCCAGCGCCTGCTCGCCGGTGTCCGGCTGCGAGATCAGCAGTTCCGGCACGTTGACGCCGAGCTTCGACGCGTACTGGACGTCGAGCGCGTGCTCGGCGTCGATGAAGGCTGCCGTGCCGCCGATCTTCTGCAGTTCAGCGATGACCTGCAGCGTGAGCGTGGTTTTACCGGACGATTCCGGACCGTAGATCTCGACCACCCGGCCGCGCGGCAGACCGCCGACGCCCAGCGCGATGTCGAGACCCAGCGACCCCGTGGAGACGACCTGGATATTCTCGGCCGCCTCGCCGTCGCCCATGCGCATGATCGAGCCCTTGCCGAACTGCTTCTCGATCTGCGCGAGTGCGGCCGCCAGCGCCTTGCTCTTCTCGGCGGTCATCCCGGAGCCCTTCTTGCTATCTTCCATGAATCGTCCTTTGCTATGATGAGCAGCGTCTGTCAGAGGCGCGCCCGCTTCAAGCGCTGCCCACGAATGCAGACACTGTATAAAAAAACAGTGTTTTGTGCAAGCCCGCAATGCAGAGCGTTGTACACGAATAACTTCGGAGACAGCCGCGCCGGCGCGAACGCCCTGCCGGCATCGGTCAGCAACATGCGAATTCTCATCGCCGAAGACGACAGCATACTCGCGGACGGCCTCACCCGGTCACTCCGCCAATCGGGCTATGCCGTCGATCACGTGAAGAGCGGCGTCGACGCCGACACCGCGCTGTCGATGCAGACTTTCGACCTGCTGATCCTCGATCTCGGGCTGCCGAAAATGTCCGGGCTCGACGTGCTCAAGCGCCTGCGCGCGCGCAATTCCAATCTGCCCGTGCTGATCCTGACCGCCGCCGACAGCGTCGACGAACGCGTGAAGGGGCTCGACCTCGGCGCCGACGACTACATGGCCAAGCCGTTCGCGCTCAACGAGCTCGAGGCCCGCGTGCGTGCGCTGACCCGGCGCGGCGCAGGCGGCGGCCCGACCGTCGTGCGCCACGGCTCGCTCGCGTTCGACCAGGTCGGCCGCATCGCGTATGCGAACGATCACGTGCTCGATCTCTCCGCGCGCGAACTCGGCCTGCTCGAGGTGCTGCTGCAGCGGATCGGCCGGCTCGTGTCGAAGGAACAGCTCGTCGATCATCTGTGCGAATGGGGCGAGGAAGTCAGCAACAACGCGATCGAAGTCTACGTGCACCGGCTGCGCAAGAAGATCGAGCCGAGCGGCGTGCGGATCTCGACCGTGCGCGGCCTCGGCTATTGCCTCGAGAAGGTCGCGCCCGCGACGCCGGCCGACACGGCGGCGCCCCAGCCCGCGGCCGCCGGCACGCCGCTGCGCTGACGCCGGGCGGCGCCGCGATGGCCACGCCGGCCCATTCCCGCCACCCGACCGGCGCGCCGTCGTCGGCTGCCGACGAGGCGCGCGACGCGCGCTACGAGAACCCGTTCGCGCCGCCCGACGAAACCGAATCGCCCGAAACGCCGCGCCCGCGCTCGCTGTTCGGCGAAATCCTCGACTGGATGCTCGCGCCGCTGCTGCTGCTGTGGCCGATGAGCATCGCCGTCACCTATCTCGTCGCGAAGACGATCGCGAACAGCCCGTTCGACCGCGCGCTGGAGACCAACGCGTACGTGCTCGCGCGGCAGATCCATCCGGTCAACGGCGTCGCCGAGCTGACGCTGCCGGAGCAGACGCGCGACTTCCTGCGCGCGGACAACATCGACAGTGTCTACTTCCAGGTGCTCGGCACGCGCGGCGAGCTGGTCGCGGGCGAGGCCGACATGCCGCTGCCGCGCGACGAGGACCGTCCGCCGCCGGGCGTCGTCGTGTTCCGCGACGACCTGCTGCGCGGCAACGACGTGCGCGTCGCGTATACGACCGTCGCGCTGCCGCAGGCGAGCGGCGCGCAACCCGTGCTCGTGCAGGTCGGCGAGACGCTCGACAAGCGCAACGCGCTCGCGAACGACATCATCAAGGGCGTGATCCTGCCGCAATTCGTGATCCTGCCGCTCGCGATCCTGCTCGTGTGGTTCGGGCTGTCGCGCGGGCTCGCGCCGCTCAACGCGCTGCAGGCGCACATCCGCGCGCGGCGGCCCGACGATCTGTCGCCCGTCGAGGCGCAGCGCGCGCCGCCCGAGATCGAGCCGCTCGTCACGTCGTTCAACGACCTGCTCGCGCGGCTCGAACAGAACATGGCGCTGCAGAAGCGCTTCATCGCCGACGCCGCGCACCAGATGAAGACGCCGCTCGCGGGCCTGCGCACGCAGGCCGAATTCGCGCTGCGCCACCCCGTCCCGCCCGACGTGCAGCGTTCGCTCGAGCAGATCGCGACGAGCTCCGAGCAGGCCGCGCGGCTCGTCACGCAACTGCTGGCGCTGGCGCGCGCCGAGAACCGCGCGAGCGGGCTCACGTTCGAGCCGGTCGAGATCGGCGCGCTCGCGCGGCGCACGGTGCGCGACTGGGTGCAGGCCGCGCTCGCGAAACGCATGGACCTCGGTTACGAAGGCCCGGACGACGACGCGCCGCTCGACGTCGACGGCAATCCGGTGATGCTGCGCGAGATGCTCGGCAACCTCGTCGACAACGCGATCCGCTATACGCCCGAAGGCGGCCGCATCACGGTGCGCGTGCGCGCCGAACGCACGGCGCGGCGCGTGCATCTCGAAGTCGAGGACACGGGCCCCGGCATCCCGCCCGGCGAGCGCGAGCGCGTCGTCGAGCGCTTCTACCGGATCCTCGGCCGCGAAGGCGACGGCAGCGGCCTCGGGCTCGCGATCGTGCGCGAGATCGCCACGCAGCACGGCGGCACGCTGACGCTCGACGATCACGTCTATCAGCACGCACCGCGCCTCGCCGGCACGCTCGTGCGCATCAGTCTGCCGCTGGCCGACCCCGCCCCGGATTAACCCTGATGCGCACCGCCGCGGCGCGGCGCAAAAACGTCGAAACCGGCGATTTACCGGCCGTTCGCGCCATGATCGGCACGTGAAGCGGCCGATTCGACACGGGTTAACGCGCAGTCGTTTTGTACGCGCGAGTCAGTGCGCCGTAAGTTTCCGTGCCAATAATCGTCCACAGGCCCGCCCCTCCCAAGGCGGCCGCACATCTATATCAAGGGACTTGGAGACGATTCATGGCAACGTTAGGCGGGCAAATTTCGCACTCGCCGATGACGGGCGAAGAGAAGAAGGTGATCTTCGCGTCGTCGCTCGGCACCGTGTTCGAGTGGTACGACTTTTACCTGGCCGGCTCGCTCGCGGCCTACATCAGCAAGAGCTTCTTCTCCGGCGTCAATCCGACCGCCGCGTTCATCTTCACGCTGCTCGGCTTCGCGGCCGGCTTCGCCGTGCGGCCGTTCGGCGCGATCGTGTTCGGCCGGCTCGGCGACCTCGTCGGCCGCAAGCACACGTTCCTCGTGACGATCGTGATCATGGGCGTCTCGACGTTCGTGGTCGGCTTCCTGCCCGGCTACGCGTCGATCGGCATCGCCGCCCCCGTGATCTTCATCGCGATGCGGCTGTTGCAGGGCCTTGCGCTCGGCGGCGAGTACGGCGGCGCGGCGACCTACGTCGCCGAGCATGCGCCGGCCAACCGGCGCGGCTTCTACACCGCGTGGATCCAGACGACGGCCACGCTCGGCCTGTTCCTGTCGCTGCTCGTGATCCTCGGCGTGCGCACGTTCATCGGCGAGGAAGCGTTCGGCAGCTGGGGCTGGCGCGTGCCGTTCGTCGCGTCGATCCTGCTGCTCGCGGTGTCGGTGTGGATCCGGCTGCAACTGAACGAATCGCCGGTGTTCCTGCGCATCAAGGCGGAAGGCAAGACGTCGAAGGCGCCGCTGACCGAAGCATTCGGCCAGTGGAAGAACCTGAAGATCGTGATCCTCGCGCTCATCGGCCTGACGGCCGGCCAGGCCGTCGTGTGGTACACGGGCCAGTTCTACGCGCTGTTCTTCCTCACGCAGACGCTGAAGGTCGACGGCGCCAGCGCGAACATCCTGATCGCGATCGCGCTCCTGATCGGCACGCCGTTCTTCCTGTTCTTCGGTTCGCTGTCGGACAAGATCGGCCGCAAGCCGATCATCCTCGCGGGCTGCCTGATCGCGGCGCTGACCTACTTCCCGCTGTTCAAGGCGCTCACGCACTACGCGAACCCGCAACTCGAACTCGCGACGCAGAAGGCGCCGATCACGGTCATCGCCGATCCGGCCGCCTGCTCGTTCCAGTTCAACCCGGTCGGCACGTCGAAGTTCACCAGCTCGTGCGACATCGCGAAGAGCGCGCTCGCCAAGGCCGGCCTGAACTACGAGAACGTCGCGGCGCCGGCCGGTACGCCGGCCCAGATCAAGGTCGGCGACACGGTGATCCAGACCTACGACGGCAAGGCGGCCGACGCGAAGGCGCAGGGCGCGGCATTCGACAAGACGCTCGCGTCGACGCTGAAGGGGGCCGGCTACCCGGCCAAGGCCGACCCGGCGCAGCTCAACTGGCCGATGACGATCGTGATCCTGACGATCCTCGTGATCTTCGTGACGATGGTCTACGGCCCGATCGCCGCGATGCTGGTCGAGATGTTCCCGACGCGGATCCGCTACACGTCGATGTCGCTGCCCTATCACATCGGCAACGGCTGGTTCGGCGGCTTCCTGCCGGCGACCGCGTTCGCGATCGTCGCCGCGAAGGGCAACATCTACTCGGGGCTCTGGTATCCGATCGTGATCGCGCTGGCCACGTTCGTGATCGGCCTGCTGTTCGTCAAGGAGACGAAGGACTCGGACATCTACGCGCAGGATTGATGTTGGCTGCGCAGCGGGGAAAGACCGGCGGAGGCACTGCTTCCGCTGGCCGGCTCCCGCCCGCGATGGAGGCCGGCACGGACCGCCGGCAACTTTTTTCGGGAAAGATGGAAAAAGGTATTGACAGCCGGGCGGCCGATCGACATAATTCAAGTCTTCGGCGAATTAGCTCAGTCGGTTAGAGCGACGGAATCATAATCCGCAGGTCCGGGGTTCGAATCCCTGATTCGCCACCAAATGCAGAAAGGGCTCAGCGCAAGCTGGGCCCTTTTTCTTTGCTCCGCAAAACTATCAGCGCTCCGCAAACGTCGCGCGGCAACAACTCCGGCATCGTCAATCCTAATCACACGACTCCCGCCAGGGTTGTCCAAAATCTGACTGCCCGCCTGAAGCCGGCCCCTCAACGCCCGCATCAGTGACGCCTTCTTATCGCGCCCGCAGCGCAACAGCTCCTGCTTCGTTTGCCGTATTTTGCGATGCCGCTCGCTTGGTGGTCGCAGCTCGCGGCCAACCACAACTGCACCCGTGACAACCTTCACCGAGGTTGCGACATAGGTCTTCGATTTCTTCTGCTTGGTCTTGTAACCGTACCTGCTCACCACCTTGCGAACCTCGCCCGGCAGCTTCTTCGTGGTGGCAGGTCCAGAAATGGTCACGTCGTCTACATAAGCCGTCATCCGGCATTTCTCGCCCTCTGCCAGTTCAGCGATATCGTTGAACATATGCCTCGCCGCAAAGAAAGCGATCTTCGCCGCACGATTCATTTTCGTCATACACAACCTCAAGAACGTTTGCCACTTGCCGTTATCACGACATACTGCGTCGATAGCCAATCGGTCCGACTCTGGCCACGGTCTTTGCCGCCGATGGTCCCTGGTGGTCTGCGCAGCAAGTAACGTTGCCTGCAAGACGCCATGTCAAAAATGAAACCTGTAGCCCTCCTCGCGAGCGTTTTTATTGCGGCGACATCTGGTTGCGCATCGCGGCCGCCCATTTCCTTCGAGCCGCCAGCGCCGGCCCAATGCTGCTCCACTTTCCAGAGCTTTCACTTCGACGACCTTGGGCCCGACGGGGCCGACAGCGTGTCAATCCAGGTCGGACAAAGTCCCACTTTCGACTTTCCTGAAGGGCGATCTACCTTCGTAGCCTACAAAGTTCCGGCAACGCATCCCGAAGTGGTGGAAGTAAGAACGTATATCGCTGCTTGGGGAGCAATGCTGCTTCCCCATGTGACCATATTCAAACCGCGCCTGATGTTCCTCGACGACAACCTGCACATCACGGAAACAGATCGTCTCGAACCACTGAAGCGCCGCTCCAGGTCTCTCGCCACCCCTTACTTTTTCGCAAGAGCGCAGATTCCGGCAAACGCGAAGTACATGGTCGTCTACGCCGCATCGTCGGCAAATAGCGAGCGGCTGATTGCCTATTCACAAAACGGCTCGATGTACGCCATACCGAACGCCTACGAAGGCAAAATCTCAATTACTTTCCCATGAACAAGTCAGTACGTATATTCGCAAGCGCCCGAGCAATCGCCTTGTGTGTGATTTCTGCTTGGCTCCTCTCTGCTTGCGTCTCGCCTCTACTCACGACCGATATCAAGCTTGGACCAAACGACACGACCGCAAAGGTACGATTCCGGTTCGTCGGTAACGGTTGGTTGAATATCCTCGAACACGGAAGTGCCGCTTGCTATGCTGAAGCAGACCCGGCCATTCGGTCGCTCGCCTCCATCACCTATCAGGCGCGCTCCCTGAATGCAACAACTTGGCTCTTTAGTCAGCCAAGGCTTGGTATGCCGAACGACCTGGAGGATGTGTCGCAACTCACATACGCTGAAGTCGTCGTCAAGGCCGGCATCCCCCTCGTTTTTTCAGCACATTGGAGCATTGGGGATCGCTATCGATACTACAAGGCTTGGCGATTCCTTAGCTTCACTCCGGCAGCTGGAGCGGACTACGAGGTTGTCGTCACGGACGACGTCAAGATACCGATGGGCGTGACTATTGCCCGACTGCAGGTTGAAGATGGGAAGGTCGTGCGAAGTCCTGTAGAGGTAACCTCGCTGCGCATCTGCGGGACCACCTGACCAGTCGATCTTCAGGAGCGCGGCAACTCGGTCTGGTCAATCGCCGCGTACATCCCTGATTCGCCACCAAATGCGAAAAGCCGCTGTTTCGAAAGAAACAGCGGCTTTTTTCATTTTCCGCATCGGCCAAACGCGGTGTCGCGCCTGAGCCGCCCTCCAGGCTCCGCGCTACGCAGCAACTACACCGCCACCGCCCCTCTCTGCAGCTTCACCGCCTGCACCCCCACCTTCCCCCGCCAGTTCTCCCCACCTTCCAACGCCGGCGTCGCCTCGAACACCTCCGCGATCCAGTCGGCGAACACGCGCACCTTCTGCGACAGATGCCGGTTGTGCGGATACACGATCGAGATCGGCTTCGGCTTCGGATTGCAGTCCGGCAGGACCTCGACCAGCGAGCCGTCGAGCAGGTTCGGCAGCACCATGAACAGCGTCGGCTGGATCATCCCGAAGCCTTCGAGACCGCACGTCACATAGGCATCCGAATCGTTGACCGTAACGCTGGCGTTCATCCGCACCTCGAACGGCTTGCCGTCGATCATGAACACCCACGGAATCGCCCGCGCGCCGTGGCTCGCGCGGAAATTCACCGCATGATGTTCGACGAGATCGGCAATCTCGTGCGGCTCGCCGTGACGGGCGAGGTAATCGGGCGACGCGCAGGTCACGCGCTTGAGCATCCCGATGCGCCGCGCGACCATCGACGAATCCTCGAGCGGCCCGACCCGGATCATGCAGTCGATGCCTTCCTCGACCGGATCGACGTAGCGGTCGGACAACCCCAGCTCGAGCGTGATGTCCGGATAGCGCTGCCGGAAGATCGACAGCGACGGCAGCACGATGCGCCGCCCGAGCGAACTCGGCATGTGGACGCGCAGCACGCCGCTCGGCTTGCGGTTGCCGGCCTGGAAACTCGCGTCGGCCTCGGCGATCTCCGCGATGATCTTCATGCAATGCTCGTAGTACGCGGCGCCCTCCGGCGTCAGCGACAGCCGGCGCGTCGTCCGG
>Ga0209370_1000779_pt1 | contig 35222 bp, 34 predicted proteins | sample AgamicAtPrz_FD_187164 | JGI IMG/M metagenome (GOLD analysis project Ga0209370, IMG submission 187164) | Agave microbial communities from Guanajuato, Mexico - At.P.rz (SPAdes) (version 2) | ecosystem: Host-associated > Plants > Phyllosphere > Phylloplane/Leaf | place: Guanajuato, Mexico...
GCCCTCGGCCATGTGGTCAGCCAAGCCCAGCTCGCCCGCACTCAGGAACAGCAGGCGCCAGGACAGGCGGGCACGGGCTGCACCGTTGCGTGTGGAGCGTGCCTTGCTCTGCTCATTGGCAAGCATGTAGGCGCACTCGCCAGCCACCTTGCCCTCCACCTGGGCCAGCTCATCCAGAATCAGAAGGCTGTCACAGTGCTGGGCCGCTATCGCCTCCAATGCGTTGTCTGTGGTGCGCCACCGCTGCATAAAGCTGGGGCCACCGTACACGCTTGCCGCAAGGCGCAGTGCCGTGGTCTTGCCGCTGGAGCTATCGCCCCGCAGGTGAAAGCCTCCGCTCTCCATGCCAGCAGGCCGCAGCAGCGGCCCTGCAAAGGCACAGGACACGGCAAACACAAGGCGGCTATTGCCCGCACACAGACGGCCCACACGCTGCACCCAGTCCTGTGCATCGCGCTTGATACGGAATGTGTTCTCCATCTGGCTATCGGACTGGAACACGATGCGCTCAACATCATCCCCGATGGTTTCATGCGGTAACACAAAGGCCGTGCCGTGCCAGCCGATACGGTCGGTGCAGCTCGCAAATTCGGCGGGCTTGCGTGTCTGGATGTACTCGGTAAGGCGATTGCGGGCTGCTGGCGCTGTAGCGATGCGCAGGCCCATATTCAACAACGTGGCGCGGTACTCGCCGCCATCGCCGCTCAACATGCGCGCAGGCATGGCCCATTGCTTGGGCACGCCCAGCGGGTCGGCAAAAGTCAGCAGGTAGCCCCATCCAGCGCCCTCCTGATTGCGCGTCAGGGCCTCAACCTGCAGCGCAGAGCACAGCCACAGCGGGCGCGTAGGGTTGCCCTCCTTGTCGCGGCCATGCCACCACACGCCCGCACCATCCAGCGTGAAAGGATCTTCCCAGCTCGGGGCACTCTCGGGCTCCTGGGGCACATCACGGCCCTGGCTACCACGCCCACCACCATCGCCGCCCTGCCCGCCACCAGCACCAGCAGCACCAGGGGAGGGCATCGCACCATCCGCAATGCCGCTGCCAGCGGCCCCGCCCTTGCGCGCTTGCACGGCATCACGAACACACGCCTGCACCGCTTCAAGGCCGTGGGCATGGTGCATGTCATTGAAGTCGCTGGCGCCCTCTTGCAGGCCCAGCGGGAACACTGCCAAGCCCTGCACGGCCCGAGCCGTTGCCTCGGCCTTTGCTCGGCCAGCGTTGCGGCCTGTGCGCGCCTGGGTGGCCGCATCGTCGTCGCCGCACACCACCAGCAAGGCAGTGGGCAGCAGCGCACGCAGGGCCTTGGCCACATGCAGCAGATTGCCCGCATCGAATGCCACCACTACGGGCCAGCCGGTGGCCTGGTGCAGGCTGGCAGCGGTGGCATATCCCTCGGCCAGCAGCACTACCGCAGCGCCCTCCAGGCCGCCCAGCACATGCCACAACCCCGACTTGCGCCCGCCCTTCAAAAACAGCTTGGATGGCACGCCATTCGCTGGCGCTGCTGGCGCAATGCGCTGCACATTCCACAGCCTGCCTGCCGCATCACGCACAGGCACCAGCAGCCAGCCATCGGGCGTGTAACGCACACCAAAGCCTTGCACCCCCTTGCGCTGCAGGTAGGGGCTGGCGCCGTCCTCACTGGCATCTGCCCATAGCGCAGCCGCTTCGGCTGCTGCCGCGTCCTGCTCGGCAGCGATGTGCGCCTGCTCGGCCTCTTTCGCCTGCTGGCGCTGGGCGGCATGCTGGGCCTGTTGCTGGCGCTCTGCCGCACTGGGCTTGTGGGCGCCGCCGCCCTGGCGTGGCAGTTTGAAGCCGTGCTGCTTGGCCAGGTAGAGCAAGGTTGACACACCCACACCACCACCCGCCTTGATGCTGCGCCAGGTGCTCCCGACAGCGCCAGCATCGAACGTGCCGTCATCTGCCGCACTCCAGTCGCTGAAGAGCTTCAGGCCCGTATCGTCGGGGTACTCGCTCTTGATCGCCATGCCCACACGCACCCATTCATCACGGGGCATATTCGACGGGACAAAGCTCAAGGCATCGCGCAGCAGCTCGGGCGTGATCGTGGTTTTTGTCATTGCCAACGCGGCTCCAAATCACGTCGATCCAAGGGACTGAAGCCGGGCAGCAAGATGGCAGGCCGCCCCGCCTGCGACTTGGCCAGCACTTCATTGGTTTTCGCGTTGCGAATGGTCAGCACCCCCCATGCATCAAACACGCCTTTGCAGGGCGTGCCTTGAGGGGCGGAAGATTTGGCAGTCAGCAAGGCATGGGCCTTCCGGTCTGAATGCAGGAACGCCATGGCATCCGGCATCGAGCGTGCCATGTAGCTGGCGCGGGCCTGCTGCAGCACCTCACCAGTGCGCGGGTCCTGCACCAGAAGCACGCCCGGCCATGCGAACAGCACCAAGAGGGACTGCTTGCCGGGCCTGCACCAGCGCTTGCGAATCAGCACACTATCGGGATCAAGATGCTGCGCTTCGATGACCTCAACCATTCGGATAAGCCGCTTGGCTGCAGCCTCCTCCGCGTCCCGCATGGCTTTGGAGAAAGGTGCCAAATCAGGCTGATTGCGTGCCTCAGTCATCTTCACCCCCTGTCTCAGGATCAAACAGGGCAGAGGCTTCAATGCGCCCCTGCACCCAGCGCTGCACAGCAGCTTCAGACCAAGCCACCATGCGCGAAGACAGCCGCACCGGACGAGGGAAAGAGCCGTCCTTCAGCAGCTTGTAGATGGTGGACTTCTTGCACCCCGTGGCGCTTTCAACTTCGGGTAGGCGGATCAGCCGATCACACCCATGGGGGCTTTGTCGCGTTTGCATGTGTATAGAACTCCTGTGCGTGAAGTGAAACAAAAAGGAGCATCCAAAACGGGCGCGAGGACCGACACATCTCGGTGGACGCTTGGGCACAAGCTCTGCAGAGCGCTGACCAACTTCTAGGGAAGAAATTGGACTTTCTGCAGTGCATGTACGTCTCAGCGAACCTCTCTGGACGCATACGCACATGCTCTTCAAACCGCTGTCTCAAAACCAAGAAAACTGAGACGATTTTTCAGAGACGCCAGCGCGCCGCGTTGCACGTTGATGGACCCAAGCGCACATGTTCTGCAAACCGCAGTCCAATTTCATGCCGAGAAATTGGACTTTTTGACGGCAGCAAGGCCGGCACCGCGTTGGCGTCATGTCAACAGCCCCTCAACACGCCACGCATCTCATCGGCGTCACGGCAGCAGTCACCCGACAGTGCAGACATGACCACGCTGTTCAAGTGAAAGATGCGCACCACCAGGCTACGCAGGTGCTGGTATTCAGGCTGCTCCGTTGGCAGCGCTCCATTCAGGTGCCGGGCGATGGCCTCAACTTCATAGGTGGCCCGTATCGCCAAATCCAACAGCTCGGGGTTGTGTGCAGGGCTGGCCTGGGAGCCTCTTGCTTGAATGTCGGCGTATCCACTCATGCTGCACCACCGTTCTTGATGGCGCCATGCACGCCTGTGTGGGCTCCGTCCGCCAAGCACGCGGCCTTGCCGTCATCCCAAGGGCCGCGCCCGGCGCTCTCCACAAACTCAACCATTTCTACAAGCACTTCAAACTGGCGATATGCAGAGCGCAGCCAGTGGCAGTACATGGAGTCGGGGCGGCTGAATGAGCGCACGCCCAGACTGATGACAGCGCCAGCCATGCGCCAGCTGCTCTCAAACGTGGAGCGGTCAAGCGGAAGCTCAGCACGCATCCGGCGAATATGGGCCAGCGCCAGCCCCATGGCGAAGTCCACGTTATCGTCCTTGTCATCCCATTCATCGTCCTCATGACACGCCCGCATGAGGCGCTCCAGGGTTGCCTGCACGTGGCCGAGTGCTGCAACCATGGCTTGCTGCAGCGTAGGCATGGCCTGCGACTCGGCCACAGTCCGGGTGTAGTTCTGCATGCTCATGCTGCCCCGCCCTTCTTGATGGCCTCATGCATGCTTTCATGAGCACAGCTCGCCAAGTTCCACATGTCCGAAGCGAGGTATGCCCCCATCTCCGCCAAGGTGCGAATGCGCGCATGGCCTTGCGCTTCCGCCTCAATGGTCTTGAACACCTCAGCCAGCCAACCCAACGCATCAGCAGCCGTGCGAATCGGGGCAATCACGTCCTCGGGGTGAGGCACGGCAAAAACGCGGTTGCAATCCATACGAGCTTGTTTTTGGGCATCAGGCATAGGGGGTTGAATTGCCGACAGCGGCAGCCCCAGGGCAATGCAGTCCAGGGCATCGAGCGGCTGCAGATCGGGCTGTTTTGGGCAAGGCTTCGCCGCCACTGCCACGCGGGCAGCGTTTTTCTTGGTGGCCATGACTTAGCCCTCCAGGGTGGCAGAAAGGTTGCGCAGGGCGGACAAGGCTTGGACGGCCTTGCGGCGGGCGCCGGGCAGATTGGCTTGGGGCTGGCGCAGGTAGAACACAGCCATGTTCAGCGCGTTGTGCGCCTCGGCGTGCAGTTGGATGGGGTCAGTGGTGCCCGTGGTGGGCATGAGGGGCACAGCGCGGCGGCTGGCCTGGGTGACAGCGGGCATGGTCTTGGCTCCTTCGGGAGTAGCAAGGGCCACCGTTTGCGGTTTCAAACGCAGCAGGTGGGTGGGATGTTGAAACCACGTCCGAAGTCGCGTGGCAGTCCTTACGGAGATGCCCATCCCACCCGTAACCATGAGGAACCATGCGCGCGGGCGCACCAGTCCCAAGAATTGGGGCGTGACAAAACCCCGCTTGTAGGTGGGGGCTGCAACCTCTTCGGATGTGGTGGTTTCAAACACCGGGCCTTTCAGCTTGCAGCCACTGTAGCACGGCAGGCTGCGGGATTGGAAGGGGCTGCGCATCACTTCACGCCCTTGTCTGCCAGGCACTAGCGGCCCGTGTCGGTCAGGCGGTAGCGGCCCAGCTGGGTCAGCAGGCCATCGCGGTCCACCACGGTCACGCGCTCCATCTGGATGGCGTCATAGCCGAAGCGCTGGCGCAATTGGCGGATGACCTCCGGGCCATTGGACGCCCCTGCAATGCGGTCAATGGCCTCGCGGCTGGTCCATTCCCCTGTGCCCACCGGGGCACGAATCACACGCTCTTGGCGCGGCGTCATGGGCTTTGCGGATGGGTTCATCATGTCGATGCCCCTCCATTCATGGGCAGCAGCGTTTGCAGCGACTGCACTGCGGTCTTGATACGGGCGTAGGCGGTCTTGTGGTCCCCAGCGCCAGCCACGGCCTGAGCGGTGAGCATCTGGCCCACGGTCAGCAGCGCCAGGCTGCCCTGCAGCGCCGTGCCGCGCTTGCCCGACTCGATGCCCGCAACCTTGTTCAGCAGCCTGTTCACGTTCATGTGCAGGTACTGCTGGCGCTGGGGGTCGGGTGCCAGGCCCTTGAGGGCGTTGTGGGCCAGGTGGTAGCTGGGCAGGTACTCGGTTCGGCGCATCTCTGCAGCCTTGCGGGCCTCGCTGAAAGCATGCACCAGCTTGACCTTGAGGGCGCGCACCGTGACCGTGTTGCGGAAGTAGGTCAGCAGCAGATATGCCTGGTCCTCGTTCAGCAGGGCGAAGCGGTCGGCCTTGCCCCCACCTTGAGCGCGGTAGCCAACCTCCGTTTGAAACGGAACATGGCCCAGCTCCAGAAAGTCTGCCTTGTGCTTCTCCAACAGCTCCATGCTGTTCTTGTGCTTCACCTCCATGTGCTGCGCCAGCAGGCGGCTATCGACACGGGGCATATCGCCGCCAACCAGGCTGACGACACAGGGGCGGATGGTGGTAGCATGGACGCCGTTACTAGGGGCGCTCAGTTCTGCATCGCGGGGCTGGGCGTTTTCTTTTTGGGCCATGGTTATGCCACTCCCAGGATGGAGCGGAGGCCAGCCACGGGCCAGGCCAGGCGGTTGCCCACGCGCACCGGGCGCAGCACGGCGGGGTGCTTGCCGTAGCAGGCCCATTCCCGCAGGGTCTGGAGGCGCAGGGTCAGATAGTGAGCAGCTTGCGCCGTGGGCACGCAAGGGCGGGTTTCTTGTTTAAGCGGGGGAAAGGGGATTGCTGCTGGCTTCGTGGAGTCGGACATTGTTTGCCTTCATTGGTTGCGATGGCTCTCAATGTCATTTCTCACGCGAGCAAAAGCACCGCAACTGCGCCGCTATCCTCCGCAGTTGCGGGTTAGTCGCTGTTCAGCAGTCTTTTTGATTGTGGAAAAACTGTTTCTAAGTTTCTCTTGGAGAGGCCATCCAAGTGGCCAAACTGATTTTCTATGTCTGCAATTAGTGCATCCTGCTTCCCTTGATAACTTGGCAATAGCAGACTCTGTAATACACCAATCAATCGAAGTAGATTATTCCTTTGCCTAGCCCCCAGGGGTCTGGCATCACCAATTTGCAATGAAAGCCTTTTTTCCAAAAGCGCTATTTGCAAATTTTTAGCTTCAATCTTTTCTGTGAGCACGTGAACCATTTCATGGGACATCATTTGCCCCAGTTCGCTCACCTCATACTTAGCGGGCATCAAGCCTTCGCCTATCAGGTATCTCCTTCTCGAAACCGAAAGTGCCAAATCAAATGCTTCGTCATCCACACAGTCTGCATATTCCATCAAGTGACCATTCCGAAGCCCGTAAGGCTTCGCCCACTCCCGCAGTGCGTCAATATGAGAATACGTCCTGCTTGCCAAAGGTATTCCCAATGGCAGAGATTTAGAAAAAACAACAGCCTTCAATTCGTTTTTCATGACCGCATTGGTTAGTGCTTGCTCAATCTTTTTTGCAAGAGGTTGCGACTCTTTTCTTGCCTCTTTGCAAGCAACCAACTCATAAAAATCTAGTTCATCCTCCATGTTTACACGCGCCCACTCATCCAGCGCCATCAAAATCGCGGCGTGCTCAATACTGAAGTACTGTGCCCCGAATTGAGGGAGATCGATGTAATCACCCTCCCCGTTGGAAAATTCTTCGGAATTCAGAAACGACTCTTCATCTTGTACGCCCATCAGACCCGATTTCTTATCTTCGCTCACAGCATCTCCTACAACACAGCCCTAAGAATTGCGCCCAAGGCAGACAGGCAGGGTGTCCCGCTTTTCGGTTCGCGGGCCTAGCCGGGGCGTAAACGGTCAGCCCGGCGTAACCAGCGCCAGCCTGCAAACGGTCAGGTGTGGATAGGCTGGGCCACCAAGCGTACGCCAAGGGCACCACACACACGGCGGATAGTGTCGAACCGGGGCTGGCTGCCGGGCCGCAGCGCCTTGTACAGCGCCTCGCGCGTCAGGCCGCTGGCGCTGGCTATCTCGCTCATGCCGCGGGCACGGGCAATCACGCCAAGGGCATGGGCCAGCTCCGAGGGGTCATCCTCCTCCAGCACCAGCGACAGGTAGGCGGCCACGTCCTCATCGGTTTTCAGGTGCTCGGCCATGTCAAAGGTGGGCAGGTCTGCAATCTTGGTCATGGTCAGGTCTCCAGAGTTCCAGAGTTCCAGAGTCTTAGATAAGGCAATCGCGGCCTCAATGTCGGCCTGCTGGGCGGCTTTGCCCCACCTCCCAGCATCACCACCAGCACATCGCCGCGCTGTGTGTAGTACATGCGCCAGCCAGGGCCGAAGTCCTCGCGCAGCCCATGCACCCCTTCACCCACCGGCTTGGTGCCGCCAAGTAGGCCGCGCTGCACCTTGTCCAGGCGCTTGGCTAGGCGGATGCGCGCCATCGTGTCCCGCAGGCCGAATAGCCATGCGTCGAATTCAGCGGTGCGCTTGATGATGAACATGGCACATTGTAATCGTTCGTTAACGCACGGGGCAAATGGCACTCAGCACCAGTAGCAGAAGTGTGTGAGCGCGAATTGCTCATTATTCATAGCAAAAAATGCTTATGTATATTGACTTTGATGCCTGTGACGGCTGTGACGCCTGAAAACACAAGTCGCGTGCGATTGATTCCGGGACCGAGCTCGCATCGCCACCTCTTGCCCGATGCCCTTCCGTTGGTGTTCCGTGCGCTGGCGCTGGTCGCCGAAACTGGCGTCCAGGGCATAGACGTCACCAGAGGACTACTGCACCGCACGCAGCTTGGTGGGCTCGACCTGGGCATTTAACTGCACGCCTGCCTGCTCCAGAATCCATGCCTCAATGCGCTCCAGCAACGGGCGCAAGGCATCGACGCTACGGGGCCTGCAGCCTTCTGCCGCGGCGCTGGGCTTGTGCCCCATCACCTAGGCATCGGCGTCACGCTGGGCCTTGGCGTCCCTCACGCGCTGGCGCAGGGTGTAGCGCTCGGCGCGGGTCATGGCGCCATCAGCCTTGCTGCACCATGCTTCGGTCAGCCCGCCGCGCCAGCAGCCGAACACCCCTGCGGGCAGGTCATCCGCGTGCAGCACGTACCAGCCCGCACTGTCACTGTGTTTGCCGGTGGCGCTGAATCGGCGCAACTGGCCATCAGCGTGGATGGTGCCGGGCGGCACGACGCCAGCGGCCTCCATGGCCTGGGCGAAATGGTCATGCAGCATAGCGAGCCTCCTGCGCATCGCGCTCCTGCTGGTTCACGAATTCGACCAGTACGGCCAAAATCTCGAACTGGCGCTGACACCCTGCCAAGAGCCCACGGCCCAAATGTTCAGACGTGACAAAGCCTCGCTATCGGGGAGGCTGCACCGCTGTTTGATCAGGTGGTTTCAAGCACCGGCCCCTGGACAAGGCGTTGGGCCAGCTTATGTCACCAAGTCCGATAAAGCGCCAGCACGGACACTACCAAGGCAAGCAACGAAATCCACAACGCCCGCTCTGCCGCATTGGCTTGTCGGATGGACGAGCCCTCGGCCGAGTCAAGGTATTCCTTCCTACGCCGTCGCAATTCTTTCCGAAGCCACTTACGCACGTAGGACGCATCGTCAGCAGTGAAGTCACCACGATCAAGCATCGTCTGGATCAAGCCAAGCCCTTTCGACGTGTTACTGAGGCTTTGAAGCCTTTCTTCCAACGTTACTTCCATCAGGTCCTCCAGAAACACATAGAGATTTGCTGTTTCAGCACGCTTGGGATGGGGCACCAAGGGAGCGTCGTCGCGCCATTTTCCAGCACCTTCCGCTACGGAGCGCCCATCCACACGCAGCAAGCCTACGCAGCCTGGTCCGCGCCCCCTTGCCTGGCACCTCCCCCAAGCCCTGGCAGTACCCTGCAGCCAGCACAAGGCGCAGGTAAGCAACTAGAAAAAGAGGGTCAGTATTTCACATAAAGAAAAATTCTTGATTTGTTCCCAACTTGTTCCCAAAACGTTCCCATTTTGTTCCCAAAACTTTTAGGAGCATCAAACCTTTTATTCATAAGCATTTCAAGCCGTTCATGCTTTCAAAAAATGCCGTGTTCCCATGTTCCCAAGAAAAACAATGTCCTACGCCGACTTCCTGTCACCGGCTGCATCATCGGCAGCCATGCGGCGGGTACAAAAAAGCCGCCTCGGTGGGCGGCCTCGGGGGCACGGAGCCGCGCGCACTCAGCCAACGCGCTGCCGGAAGGCAATCACCTCAGCCCCCTGGCGCAGCTTGTCGAGGTAGTCCGCCCACTGCTGCACCTGGTCGAAGCGCTTGGCCAGGTACTTGGTGCGGTTGTAGCTGCGCCCGTTGGCATCCTTCACGGCATGGGCCAAGTTCGCCTCAATGGCCAGAGGATCTAGGTCAAGCTGATCCACCAGCATGGTGCGCGCGCTGGCCCGGAAGCCATGCCAGCTCTGTTCCGTGCCATAGCCCAGCCCGTACAGCGCACTGCGCACCGAGTTATCGGACATGGGCCGGTCATGGTCACGCTGCCCAGGGAACACGTAGCGGCAATGGCCCGTGATGGCATGCAGATCGCGCAACAACTCCACGGCCTGGGTGGGCATGGGCACCACATGGGCCTCACCGTTTTCCTTCTCCTGCTTGATGCGCTTCATCTTGGCGCTGGGGATGGTCCATAGCCCGGCATCTAGGTCCAGCTCACTCCATTCCATCATGCGCAGATTCCCGGGGCGCTGGTACAGCAGGGGGGCAAGCAGCAAAGCCGTCCGCACCAGAGGACCGCCCTTATAGGCGTACATGGCGCGCAGCAGCTCGCCAAAACGGGCAGGTTCCACGATGGCGGGAAAGTTCTTGCCCCGGTAAGGCGTCAGCCGGCCTTTCAGGCCCTCGGTAATGTCTCGCTGCGTGTTGCTGGCCGTGGGTAGCCAGTAGCGCCAAACCTGCCGGGCCAGCATCAGCGCCCGGTCGGCTGTCTCGAACGCCCCACGCTCTTCCACCTTCTGCAGCACGGACAGCAGCTCCATGGGCTCTACAGCAGCCATTGGCCTCGACCCCAGCCAGGGGAACAAATCACGATCCAGCTGCCGCAGCATGCGTTCGGCATGGCCGGGGCTCCACTTGTCCATCTGCTTGCCGTACCACTCCATGGCCACGGCCTTGAAGCTGTCCCCCTCTTCTCGGCCACCCTTGAGCTTTTCCAGCTTGCGCGCCTGAATGGGGTCCGAGCCCTCCGCCCTCTGCAGCTTGGCCCCATCCCGCGCTTTGCGCGCTGCGGTGAGGCTCACAGCGGGATAGCTGCCCAGGGCTAGCTGCTTTTCCTTGCCTTCCGCACGGTACTTGTAGAACCAGCGCTTGGACCCATTGGGACTCACCTGAAGGTACAGACCACTCGAATCGGTAAAGCGCGCTTGCTTGCGCTCTGGTGGGCAGGAGGCATTGCGGCACTGGGCATCGGTCAGCATGGGGTACAGGGCTCCAGGGTGGGGGTACGTATCCCCGCAACACACCCCCGGGGGTGGGGGTACAAGCCACTGCCCGCAAAGGCGCATGCCTATTGGGTTTCAGGGGAAAGCGGGGGTACAACTTGCCCAAAGTATAGGGGCACACGGCTTTGTACCCCCATCTGTACCCCCACTTTGCCGTGGATGCCCGCGAACCATCACGGACGACTACGCACTGCAAGCTGTTGATTTTCCAATGAAAAAGGGCGTTCACTGGACTTCAGTGAACGCCCTTGGACGTTGTAGTGGTGGAGCTGGCGGGAATTGAACCCGCGTCCGCAAGCCTTCGCCGGGCAGATCTACATGTTTAGCGTTCTGTTTTGAGTCTCGCCTCCCAAGTCGCGCAGGCGCACGCTACCCGGGATGCCAGCTTCCTTGGATCTTGCCACGTACTAAGAAGCCCAGCACGCAGCCAGCTGATGTAAATTCCCTTGCAGCCGGGAGGTATTGCTACCCCCTTGCCCAGCCCATCAGCGTGCTGTTGCAAGGCTCACCGGATTTAAGCGGCGAGTGCGAAACGTTCGTCGTTTGCAGTTAGTTTTTTGAATGGAGATTTACGAGCGTCACTCAAGCTCGACATGCACCACACCGGTCCCGAACCCACGTCGAAACCAGGACAGCCCCAAGACTCCTATCTTAGCCTCTTTCCAGCAGTTTCAAGAGCTCCAGCGGAGAATAGATTTGCGCATCCGCCTGCCACTGCAGCGTATCGCCCGCTGCGCCAAGGTAGCCGTAGCAGGCCGCCACGGTCTTCATGCCTGCAGCCTTGCCTGCAACGATGTCGCGCTCATCATCACCCACATAGACAAAACACTGCGGAGGCAGGCCGATACGCGCGGCAGCTTCCAGCAACGGTGCTGGATGGGGCTTTGCGTGGGGCGTGGTATCACCGCTGACGATGGCACCAGCGCTCGCGAAAAGCGGCATCTGCTGCGTCAGCGGATCGGTGAAACGCATGGATTTGTTGGTGACCACACCCCAGGGCATGGATGCCGCCTGAAGCTGTGCAATGAGCTCCGGGACACCATCGAACGCGTAGGTGCGCTCGGTCATGCACTGCTCGTAGTTGCGGAAAAACTCCTCGCGCATCTCCGGAAACTCCGGCGAGTCAGGCGTGAGCCCGAAGCCCACTCCCAGCATCCCCCGTGCCCCGGCGCCCGCCATGGGCCGATATCGCTCATAGGGAAGCGACTGCAGGCCACGGTCAATGCGCATCCTGTCTGCGGCCGCACCCAGGTCGGGTGCACTGTCGATCAAGGTGCCGTCCAGGTCGAACAGAACGGCTCGGACTTCTTGCCACATGCGGCTCACCCTTCTGCCCGGCGCGTTGCCAGCATGTAGTTCACCGATGTGTCCGCGCTGAGCCAGTAGCGCCCGGTGATGGGGTTGTGCTGCAGACCCTTGCTGGCCTGCAGGTCAAGGCCAGCCTGACGGGCAAACATGGCGAGTTCGCTGGGCTGGATCAGCTTGGCGTACTCATGCGTCCCCTTGGGAATCATCTTGAGCAGGTACTCAGCCGCCACAATGGCCAGACCAAAGGCCTTGGCACTGCGGTTGATCGTAGAGAAGAACACCCAGCCCCCAGGCTTGACCAGCTCGGCGCAGGCCGCGACCACGGAAGCGGGATCGGGCACATGCTCGAGCATCTCCATGCAGGTCACCACGTCAAAGGAGCCCGGCTGCTCCTCGGCCAGACGTTCCACGCTGACTTCGTGGTAGTGGATGTTCGGAGTGCCCGTTTCCAGCGCATGCAACTGGGCCACGCGCAATGCCTTGGTGGCCAGGTCGATGCCCACCACCTCTCTCGCCCCCTTGCGGGCCATGGAATCGGCGAGGATGCCGCCACCGCAGCCGACATCAAGGACCCTGCGGCCCTTCAAGGGAGCTTGCGCATCAATCCAGTCCAGGCGCAACGGATTGATCTGATGCAAAGGTTTGAACTCACTTTCCGGGTCCCACCAGCGATGGGCCAGGCTGGAGAATTTCTCCAGCTCCGCCGGGTCGGCATTGACGTTGATTGCGTTGCTCATGGCTCGATTGTCGGTGATTGCGACGACCGTTCGGCCATAAAAAAAGCCCCGTTGCCGGGGCTTTTGCGGGAAGCAATCGAAAGATTACTGAGCGGCGCGGGTGCCGACCACTTCGATTTCCACGCGACGGTTCTTTGCGCGGCCTTCCTTGGTCTTGTTGTCGGCGATGGGCTGCTTTTCGCCCTTGCCTTCAGTGTAGACGCGGTTCTTTTCGATGCCCTTGGACACCAGGTAAGCCTTCACAGCTTCAGCGCGGCGAACCGACAGCTTCTGGTTGTAGGCGTCAGAGCCAACGGAGTCGGTGTGACCGACGGCGATGACCACTTCCAGGTTGATGCCCTTGACCTTGGAGGCCAGATCATCCAGCTTGGCCTTGCCTTCGGGCTTCAGAACCGACTTGTCGAAGTCGAAGAAAGCGTCAGCAGAGAAGGTCACCTTGGAAGCCACGGCCGGAGCGGGAGCCGGTGCCGGGGCGGGAGCTGCCGGAGCGGGCGTTGCGGTAGGAGCCACAGCGGCTGCCACAGGCTTCAGGGCACCGTCGCAGTCAGCTGCTGCAGTGGCGGGCGTCCAGTTGGCATCGCGCCAGCACAGTTCGTTCGTGCCGTTCTTCCACACCAGTTCGCTGGTGCCGTTTTGCCAGTTGTCGATGGTCTTGCCACCGTCAGCAGCCTTCACTTGTGCGCCAGCAGCCGTTGCGAGGGCGGCAGAGGCAAACAACATCGCCACTTTGTTCAGTTTCTTCATGGTTCTCCTCTTGGGGAAAAAGCCGCAGCAGGGCTGCGAATCTGTGGACGTTATCAGTGACCATCACCAAAAACGTTGAATTGATTGTGCCATACGTCACAAGCAGACGGACCGCCAAGCGGGCGCCAACAAGTAGGACAGCGGCGGAATTCCAGGGTTATGTTGCTCGGCTGCTACACGTCATTCGACCTAAAATGGGCCTTTTCCCGCCGTCAGAGTATCGCCACACATGACCCAGTTTGCTAAAGAAACCCTGCCCATCAGCCTCGAAGAGGAGATGCGTCGCAGCTATCTCGATTACGCAATGAGCGTGATCGTGGGCCGGGCGCTGCCCGATGCGCGAGATGGTCTCAAGCCTGTGCATCGGCGCGTGCTGTTCGCCATGCACGAGCTCAACAACGACTGGAACCGGCCGTACAAGAAGTCGGCGCGTATCGTCGGCGACGTGATCGGCAAGTACCACCCGCACGGAGACAGCGCGGTGTACGACACCATCGTGCGCATGGCACAGGATTTCTCGCTGCGCCACATGCTGGTCGACGGGCAGGGCAACTTCGGTTCGGTGGACGGGGACAGCGCGGCGGCGATGCGTTACACCGAAATCCGCCTGTCCAAGATCTCCCACGAGATGCTCGGCGACATCGACAAGGAGACGGTGGACTACGGCCCGAACTACGACGGCAGCGAGCGCGAGCCGCTGGTGCTGCCTGCGCGGCTGCCCAACCTGCTGGTCAATGGTTCCTCGGGCATTGCCGTGGGCATGGCCACCAACATTCCTCCGCACAACCTCAACGAGGTGGTGGATGCCTGCCTGCACCTGCTGCAGACGCCTCAGGCCACCATCGACGAGCTGATGGAGATCATTCCCGCGCCTGACTTCCCCACGGCCGGCATCATCTATGGCATCAACGGTGTCAAGGAAGGCTACCGCACGGGTCGCGGACGCGTGGTGATGCGCGCCAAGTGCCACTTCGAGGACATCGATCGCGGCCAGCGCCAGGCCATCATCGTTGACGAGCTGCCCTACCAGGTCAACAAGAAGACGCTGCAGGAGCGCATGGCCGAGCTGGTGCACGAGAAGAAGATCGAAGGCATCAGCCACATCCAGGACGAGTCCGACAAGTCGGGCATGCGCCTGGTGATCGAGCTCAAGCGCGGCGAAGTGCCCGAGGTCGTGCTCAACAACCTGTACAAGCTGACCCAGCTGCAAGACACCTTCGGCATGAACATGGTGGCGCTGGTCGATGGCCAGCCCAAGCTGTGCAACCTGAAGGATCTGGTCGAGGTCTTCCTGCAGCACCGCCGCGAAGTGGTCACGCGCCGCACGGTGTATGAGCTGCGCAAGGCGCGCGAGCGCGGCCATGTGCTGGAAGGCCTGGCGGTCGCGCTGGCCAATATCGACGACTTCATCGCCATCATCCGCAACGCGCCGACGCCGCCTGTGGCCAAGGCCGAGCTGATGACGCGCAACTGGGACAGCAAGCTGGTGCGCGAGATGCTGACGCGCACCCGCACCGATGGCGGCGTGGTCAACGCCGACGACTACCGCCCCGACGGGCTGGAGCGCGAATTCGGCATGCAGGCCGATGGCCTGTACCGCCTGTCCGAAACCCAGGCCCAGGAAATCCTGCAGATGCGCCTGCAGCGACTGACCGGCCTGGAGCAGGACAAGATCGTCGCCGAGTACAAGGACGTGATGTCCGTCATCGAGGACCTGCTGGACATCCTGTCCAAGCCCGAGCGCGTGTCGGCCATCATTGGCGACGAGCTCAAGCAGATCAAGGCCGAGTTCGGCCAGAGCAAGGTCGGCGCCCGCCGCAGCACGGTCGAGTACAGCGCGCAGGACCTGTCCACCGAGGACCTGATCACGCCCACCGACATGGTGGTCACGCTCAGCCACACGGGCTACATCAAGAGCCAGCCGCTGTCCGAGTACCGCTCGCAAAAGCGCGGCGGACGCGGCAAGCAGGCCACGGCCACCAAGGAAGACGACTGGATCGACCAGCTGTTCATCGCCAACACGCACGACTACCTGCTGTGCTTCTCCAACCGCGGCCGCCTGTACTGGCTCAAGGTCTGGGAAGTGCCCGCAGGTTCGCGCGGCTCGCGCGGACGCCCCATCGTCAACATGTTCCCGCTGCAGGATGGCGAGAAGATCAACGTGGTGCTGCCGCTGACGGGCGAGTACCGCAGCTTCCCGGCCGACCACTATGTGTTCATGTCCACCAGCATGGGCACCGTGAAGAAGACGGCGCTGGACGAGTTCTCCAACCCGCGCAAGGCCGGCATCATCGCCGTGGGCCTGGACGAGGGCGACTTCCTGATCGGCGCAGCCCTCACCGACGGCAAGCATGACGTGATGCTGTTCAGCGACGGCGGCAAGGCCGTGCGCTTCGACGAAAACGACGTGCGCCCCATGGGCCGCAACGCGCGCGGCGTCAAGGGCATGAACCTGGAAGAAGGCCAGAGCGTGATCGCCATGCTGGTGGCCGAGGACGAGTCGCAAAGCGTGCTCACGGCCACCGAGAACGGCTACGGCAAGCGCACCTCCATCGTGGAGTACACGCGCCATGGCCGCGGCACCAAGGGCATGATTGCCATCCAGCAATCCGAGCGCAACGGCAAGGTCGTCGCCGCCACCCTGGTGCATGCCGACGACGAAATCATGCTGATCACCGACACTGGCGTGCTGGTGCGCACCCGGGTCTCGGAAATCCGCGAACTGGGCCGCGCCACCCAGGGCGTGACGCTGATCTCCCTGGACGAAGGCGCCAAGCTCGGCGGCCTGCAGCGCATCGTTGAAAACGATGCCAACGAAGTCGAGGACGAGGCCACGGGCGAGGAGGCCGCAGGCGGCGACGAAGCCGCTGCCGAAGGCACGGGCGAGCCCGCCTGATGACCCAGCCCCCGCTGGGACTGCCTCCCGCACCGGGAGCGCAGTCCCAGCGGCGGCCCAGATTTTTGACAGTCGCAGGCACCGCCCGAACTGGCGCCTGCGCGTGACTTGACAGTGAACTCCATGAACCGCCCTTACAACTTCTCCGCCGGCCCCGCCGCCATTCCCGCCGAAGTGCTGCAGCAGGCAGCCGCCGAAATGCTCGACTGGCACGGGTCCGGCATGAGCGTGATGGAGATGAGCCACCGCGGCAAGGAGTTCATCTCCATCTATGAACAGGCCGAGGCCGACCTGCGCGAGCTGCTGGCCGTCCCGCCCGAGTTCAAGATCCTGTTCATGCAGGGCGGCGGCCTGGCCGAGAACGCCATCGTTCCCCTGAACCTGTCGCGCGCAGGCACGGTGGACTTCGTGCTCAGCGGCAGCTGGAGCCAGAAGTCGGCCAAGGAAGCACGCAAGTACGTGGCGGACGCGCACATCGCGGCCAGCGGCGAGGACGGCAAGTTCACCGCCCTGCCCGCCCCCGAGAGCTGGCAACTGAGCCGCGGCGCCAGCTACGTGCACATCTGCAGCAATGAAACCATCCATGGCGTGGAGTTCCAGGAGCTGCCCGACCTGAAGGCGCTGGGCTGCGATGCTCCGCTGGTGGTTGACTTCTCCTCGCACGTGGCCTCGCGCCCCGTCGATTGGAGCCGCGTGGGCCTGGCGTTCGGCGGCGCGCAGAAGAACCTGGGCCCGGCCGGCTTGACCCTGGTCATCGTGCGCGAGGATCTGCTGGGCCACGCCCTGCCGGCCTGCCCTTCGGCCTTCGACTACAAGACCGTGGCTGACAACCAGTCGATGTACAACACGCCGCCGACCTGGGGCATCTACATCGCGGGCCTCACGTTCCAATGGATCAAGCGCCAGACCGAAGGCGGCCTGACCGGCGTGGCCGCCCTGGAAGCGCGCAACATCGCCAAGGCCGACCTGTTCTACCAGTACGTGGACCAGTCCTCGTTCTACGTGAACAAGGTCGCTGCCAATTGCCGCTCGCGCATGAACATCCCCTTCTTCCTGCGCGACGAATCGCGCAATGACGCCTTCCTGGCCGGAGCCCGGGAACGCGGCCTGCTGCAGCTCAAGGGCCACAAGTCCGTCGGCGGCATGCGTGCCAGCATCTACAACGCCATGCCCATCGCTGGCGTGCAGGCGCTGGTGGAGTACATGCGCGAATTCGAACAGCGCAACGCCTGACCGACCACACTCCCGCCCATGAGCACCACACCCCAAGCCTCTCCCGATCTGGCGCATCTGCGCGTGCAGATCGACGATATCGACCAGCAACTGCTGGACCTGCTGAACCGACGCGCCCGCGTGGCAGAGCAGGTCGGCGAGGTCAAGAAGCGTGAAGGCACGCCCTTCTTCCGCCCGGACCGCGTGGCCCAGGTCATCCAGAAGATCGAGTCCGCCAATCCCGGCCCGCTCAAGAACGGCCATGTCTCGGCCATCTGGCGCGAGATCATGTCGGCCTGCCTGGCGCTGGAGTCGCCCCAGCGCGTGGCCGTGCTGGGCCCGGCGGGCACGTTCTGCGAGGAAGCCGCCATCCAGTACTTCGGCGGCGCGGCCGATCTGATGTACTGCAACAGCTTCGACGAGGTGTTCCACGCCACGGCCGCCGGCAGCGCGCAGTACGGCGTGGTGGGCGTGGAGAACTCCAACGAAGGCGTGGTCACGCGCTCGCTGGACATGTTCCTGCACACGCCCTGCCACGTGGTGGGCGAGGTCAGCCTGCTGGTGCGCCACAACCTGCTTCGCAGCAGCAACACGACCGAGGGCATCGAAGTCGTGGCAGCCCATCCCCAGGCCTTGGCACAGTGCCAGGGCTGGCTGGCCAAGCACCTGCCGCATGCCGAGCGCCGCCCGGTGTCCAGCAATGCCGAAGGCGCCCGCCTGGCGGCGCTGCACCCCAACATCGCCGGCCTGGCCAGCGAACGCGCGGCCCAGCAATTCGGCCTGCATGTGGTGGCGCATGCCATCCAGGACGATGCCTACAACCGCACGCGCTTCGCCGTCATCTGCCTGCCGCACACGCTGGCCACGCCCTCGCCCAGCGGCCAGGATTGCACCAGCATCATCATCTCCGTGCCCAACCGCCCCGGTGCCGTGCATGACCTGCTGGTGCCGCTCAAGAGGCACGGCGTGTCGATGACGCGCTTCGAGTCGCGCCCCGCGCGCACCGGCCAGTGGGAGTACTACTTCTACATCGACCTCGAAGGCCACCCGGCACAGCCCAACGTGGCCAGCGCGCTGGAAGAGTTGCGCGGCCTGTGCGCCTTCTACAAGGTGCTGGGCACCTACCCGGTATCCAAGTGATGCAGCCCTTTGAACAACTGGGCCTGATCGGCTGCGGCCTCATGGGCGGCTCGTTCGCCCTGGCGCTCAAGCAGGCAGGGCTGGTCAAGCGCGTCGTGGGCTACAGCAAGTCGCCTTCGACGACCGAACGCGCTCGCCAGATGGGCGTCATCGATGTGGAGGCCCCCTCCGCCCTGCTGGCCGCCGCCGGTGCCGACCTGGTGCTGCTGGCCGTGCCCGTGGCGGCGACCGAGGCCACGCTCAAGTCCATCAAGCACCTGGTCACGCCCGAAATGATGATCATGGACGTGGGCTCCACCAAGGTCGATGTGGTGCATGCCGCCCGCTCGGCCCTGCGCGACCAGCTCGGCTCCTTCGTGCCGGCCCACCCCATTGCAGGCAAGGAAGTCTCGGGCGTCGAGCACTCCGACCCCCAGCTGTACAAGGGCGCACAGGTCATCCTGACGCCCACCGAACGCACGCTGACCGACCACCTGCAAAAGGCCCGCTCCCTGTGGGAACTGCTGGGCTGCCGCGTGCGCGCCATGTCGCCCGAAGCCCACGACAGCGCCTTTGCCACGGTCAGCCACCTGCCGCATCTGCTGGCCTTCGCCATGATGCAAAGCGTGATCACCCAGCCCGACTCCGACGACGTGCTGTCCCTGGCCGGCCCCGGCTTCCGCGACTTCACGCGCATTGCCGCAGGCGATCCCAAGATGTGGCGTGATGTGCTGCTGGCCAACAGCGAGCAGGTTCTGGCACAGTCGCGCCAGTTCCAGCAGGCGCTGCAGCAACTCGAATCCCTGATCCAGGCCGGTGACGGACAAGGTCTTGAAGACCGCCTGACCCTGGCCAGCGCCGCGCGCGCCCATTGGCGCATGGGCGCTCCGCGCCGCTGACGCGCAACGCAGGGCAAGCGCCAGACGCAAGCCCGGCGCACCCAAAGCGCTCCTGTGCATTGCGGCCGGCGCGGCCGCAATGCCTCCCGACAGCCTGTTTGCCTTCGAATTGCCATGTTCAGTACCGCCTTCCTCGATATCCCCCCTCTTTCCCGCGCGCAGGGCACGGTGAGCCTGCCGGGCTCCAAGAGCATCTCGAACCGCGTGCTGCTGCTCGCGGCACTGAGCCAGGGCACGACCGTGGTCCACGACCTGCTCGACTCGGACGACACGCGCGTCATGCTCCGGGCCCTGCAGCAACTGGGCTGCACGGTGGAGCCCGCCACCATCACCCTCGGCCAGCCCGTGCGCATCACCGGCCTGGGCGGCGTCCTGCCCTCTGGCGCCAGTGCCGAACTGTTCATGGGCAACGCCGGTACGGCCATGCGACCGCTGACGGCAGCCCTGTCCGTGCTGGGCGGCGACTTCAAGCTCAGCGGCGTGCCGCGCATGCATGAGCGCCCCATCGGCGATCTGGTCGATGCGCTGCGCCAGCTCGGCTGCCGCATCGACTATCTGGGCAACGAGGGCTTTCCTCCGCTGCACATCCGCCAGCCCGATTTCTCGCAGCTGCCGCACAGCCCCATCCAGGTGCGTGGCGATGTCTCCAGCCAGTTCCTGACCTCGCTGCTGATGGCGCTGCCGCTGCTGGCCAACACGCGCGACATCGCCATCGAAGTCGTGGGCGAGCTGATCTCCAAGCCCTACATCCACATCACGCTGGAGTTGCTGGCCCGCTTCGGCATTGCCGTGCACAACGAGAACTGGCAGCGCTTCACCATCCCGGCCGGCAGCCGCTACAGCTCGCCCGGCGAGATCCATGTCGAGGCAGACGCCTCGTCGGCCAGCTACTTCATCGCACTGGGCGCCATCGCATCGGACAGCGCCGAAGGCATCCGCATCCTCGGCGTGGGACTGGACTCCATCCAGGGCGATATCCGCTTTGTCGAGGCCGCGCGCGCCATGGGCGCCGAGGTGGAAGGCGGCCCCAACTGGCTGCGCATCCGCCGTGGCGCATGGCCGCTCAAGGCCATCGACCTGGACTGCAACCACATCCCCGATGCCGCCATGACGCTGGCCGTCATGGCCCTGTATGCCGATGGCACGACCACGCTGCGCAATATCGCAAGCTGGCGTGTCAAGGAAACCGACCGCATCGCGGCCATGACCAAGGAGTTGCGCAAGATGGGCGCCGACGTCGAGGAGGGCGCGGACTACATCCGCATCACGCCGCCCGCGTCCACCGCCGCATGGCGTGCGGCCAGCATCCACACCTATGACGACCACCGCGTGGCCATGTGCTTCTCGCTGGCGGCCTTCAATCCGGCCGCCCTGCCCGTGCGCATCGAAGACCCCAAGTGCGTCGCCAAGACCTTCCCCGACTACTTCGAGGCCCTGTTCTCGGTCTGCGAGACGGCGCGCGCGCGCATTCCCGTGATCTGCATCGATGGCCCCACGGCCTCGGGCAAGGGCACGATTGCCGCCGAGGTCGCCCAGGCTCTTGGCTACCACCTGCTGGACTCGGGCGCGCTGTACCGGCTCACGGGGCTGGCCGCATCGCGCGCCGGCCTGGTGCTGGATGAACCGCACGCCCAGCAGATCGCCGTGCTGGCGCGTGAGCTGCCCGTGCGCTTTGACGCCGAGCAGCGCATCTGGCTGGGTGACGAGGATGTCACCCTCATCCTGCGCAGCGAGGAGTCGGGCATGAACGCCTCGCGCGTCTCGGCCCTGCCTGCCGTGCGCGACGCGCTGGTGGACCTGCAGCTGTCCTTCCAGCAGCTTCCGGGGCTGGTTGCCGATGGCCGCGACATGGGCACGGTGATCTTTCCCCATGCTCCCCTCAAGGTCTATTTGTCGGCCTCCGCCGCCTGTCGCGCCGAGCGCCGGCATAAGCAGTTGATTTCCAAAGGAATTGCCGCTAACATAAGCGCCCTTCGGGCTGACCTTGAAGCACGCGATGCGCGGGACATGAACCGCAGCGTCGCACCGCTCAAGCCCGCCCAGGATTCCATGCTGCTTGACAGCTCCGAACTTTCCATCGAAGAGGTGGCAGAGCAGGTGCTTTCGTGGTGGCAGGAACGCCAGCCGTTCGGCCGCGACTGATTGCCAGTTGCGCCGCACGTCGGCAAACCCGCCCTCCGGGCCCAGACATGGCGGCACCGCCCCATGTACGGCCCGAGGTCCATAGACTCCAACACCGTGGTTGAACCCACAACACCTCCGCAAACAGTCCTAGAAACGCTTGGCAATAGTGCCGGCGGAAACCTGTTTGCGGGCAAGGAAATACATGTCTGAATCTTTTGCCTCCCTGTTTGAAGAATCGCTGCAACGCACGGAAATGCGTCCTGGCGAGGTCATCACCGCTGAAGTCGTGCGCGTCGAGCACAACTTCGTCGTCGTGAACGCTGGCCTGAAGTCGGAAGCCTACGTGCCAATCGACGAATTCAAGAACGACCAGGGAGAAATCGAAGTCCAGGTGGGCGACTTTGTGTCGGTCGCCATCGGCTCGATCGAAAACGGCTACGGCGACACCATCCTGTCGCGCGACACCGCCAAGCGCCTGGCCTCGTGGCTGGCTCTGGAAAAGGCCCTGGAATCGGGCGAATTCGTGACCGGCACGACCTCCGGCAAGGTCAAGGGCGGCCTGACGGTGCTGGTCAACGGCATCCGCGCCTTCCTGCCCGGTTCGCTGATCGACACCCGTCCGATCAAGGACCTGACTCCGTACGAAAACAAGACGATGGAGTTCAAGGTCATCAAGCTGGACCGCAAGCGCAACAACGTGGTGCTGAGCCGCCGCGCCGTGGTCGAAGCCTCGATGGGCGAAGAGCGCGCCAAGCTGATGGAAACGCTGAAGGAAGGCGCCATCGTTCAAGGCGTGGTCAAGAACATCACCGAATACGGTGCGTTCGTGGACCTGGGCGGCATCGACGGCCTGCTGCACATCACCGACATGGCATGGCGCCGCGTGCGTCATCCCTCGGAAGTCGTGCAGGCTGGCCAGGAAATCACCGCCAAGATCCTCAAGTTCGACACCGAGAAGAACCGTGTCTCGCTGGGTCTGAAGCAAATGGGCGACGACCCGTGGATGGGCGTTTCGCGCCGCTACCCCTCGAGCACCCGCCTGTTCGGCAAGGTCACGAACATTGCCGACTACGGCGCGTTCGTCGAGCTGGAACCCGGCATCGAAGGCCTGGTGCACGTCTCCGAAATGGACTGGACCAACAAGAACATTGCTCCGACCAAGCTCGTTACCCTGGGTGACGAAGTCGAAGTCATGGTGCTGGAGATCGACGAAGACAAGCGTCGCATCTCGCTGGGCATGAAGCAGTGCAAGGCCAACCCCTGGCAAGAGTTCGCGCAGAACACCAAGCGCGGCGACCGCGTCAAGGGCCCGATCAAGTCGATCACCGACTTCGGCGTGTTCGTGGGTCTGGCTGCCGGTATCGACGGCCTGGTGCACCTGTCCGACCTGTCCTGGAACGAGCCCGGCGAAGCCGCCGTGCGCAACTACAAGAAGGGCCAGGAAGTCGAAGCCATCGTGCTGGCCGTGGACGTCGAGCGTGAGCGCATCTCCCTGGGCATCAAGCAGCTGGACAGCGATCCCTTCACGACCTTCGTGACCGTGAACGACAAGGGCCAGATCGTGTCGGGCAAGGTCAAGACGGTGGACGCACGTGGTGCTGAAATCGACCTGGGCGAAGACATCATTGGTTACCTGCGTGCTTCGGAAATCGCCGTGGACCGCGTGGAAGATGCCCGCTCGGTGCTGAAGGAAGGCGACGAGATCACCGCCGTGGTGGTCAATGTGGATCGCAAGACCCGCAACATCCAGCTGTCGATCAAGGCCAAGGACCAGGTCGACCAGCAAGAAGCCATGGCTTCCCTGTCCGCTCAGTCGGCCAAGGAAAACGCCGGCACGACCAGCCTGGGCGCCCTGCTGCGCGCCAAGCTGGACAACTCCGACAAGTAATCAGCAGCCAGTCTGCTGACCGCTGAAGGTCGGATGCGACGGGCGCCTCCGGGCGCCCGTCGCCATTTCAACCCCTGATTCCTATCCTTGATGACCCGATCCGATCTCGTCGAAGAACTCGCCGCCCGCTTTGGCCAACTGAGCCAGCGCGATGCCGAGCAGGCCGTCAAGACGATTCTTGACGCCGTCAGCGATGCCCTGGTGCGAGGCCATCGCATCGAAATCCGCGGCTTTGGCAGTTTCTCGGTCAACCATCGCCCGCCCCGCATGGGCCGCAATCCCCGCAGTGGCGAGGCCGTCCACATTCCGTCCAAGCGCGTGCCGCACTTCAAACCCGGCAAGGCCCTGCGCGAAGCCGTGGACCTGCGCCCCGGTGCGACTATCGATACAGACAACACAGGCTCCGGCACAGGCACCGGCCCTGCCGCCTGAAAGCGGGCTGACCGGCTGCGCGCGCCGCAGCCGCCCTCTCCGCCAGGCTCTAGAATCGTTCCCGTCACACAAGGGAACACATGAAGTACTTCCTGTGGCTGCTCAAGGCGGCCATTTTTTTTACGCTGTTCGCTTTCGCCCTGAACAACCAACAGGACGCGACGGTGCACTTCTTCTTCGGCACCTCCTGGACTGCGCCGCTGGTACTGGTGGTGCTGGCCGCCTTCGCCCTGGGCCTGATCGTGGGCGTTCTGGGCATGGTGCCGCGCTGGCTCAAGCACCGCAACGCCGCGCGCTCGACCCAGGCCACAGTGCCTGCAGCGGCCGAGGCACCGGCAGCGGCCACGGCGCCCAAGGCTGCCCCATCCCCCATCCTGCCGGGCGACGTGCATGGAATTTGATCTGAGCTGGATATTGCTGGGCCTGCCCGTCGCCTTCGTGCTGGGCTGGCTGGCCTCGCGCTGGGACCTGAGGCAGATTCGCGCCGAAAACCGCCAGGCGCCCAAGGCCTATTTCAAGGGCCTGAACTTCCTGCTCAACGAGCAGCAGGACAAGGCCATCGACGCCTTCATCGAAGCCGTGCAGAACGACCCCGACACTTCGGAGCTGCACTTCGCGCTGGGCAACCTCTTTCGCCGCCGTGGCGAATACAACCGTGCCGTGCGCGTGCACGAACACCTGCTGTCGCGCGGTGACCTCAGCCGCGTGGACCGCGACCGCGCCCAGCACGCGCTGGCCCAGGACTTTCTGAAGGCAGGCCTGCTCGATCGTGCCGAGGACGCGCTGCGCCGCCTGGAAGGCACGGCCTTCGAGGCCGAAGCCCACCTTGCCCTGCTGGCCATCTACGAACGCTCGCGCGACTGGACACAGGCCGCCGCCATTGCGCGCCGCATGCAGGAAGCCAACCAGGGCGACTTCAGCGGCCGCCTGGCCCACTACCTCTGCGAAGACGCCCAGGCCCTGTTGACCCAGGGCCAGCAGGCCGAGGCACTGCAGCGGCTGCAGCAGGCCATCACCACCGCCCCACAGGCCGCACGCCCGCGCCTGGAGCACGCGCAACTGCAGCACCGCATGGGGCAATCGGCCCAGGCCCTGCACACGTTGGAAAGCCTGGCCGAGCAGTCCCCGGCTTCGCTGCCGCTGGCGGCTCAGCTGCTGGTGGACATTGCCGCCGCCACGGGCCAGCGCCAGCACATCCACCAACTGCTCAGCCAGCAGTACGAGCAGGCACCCTCGCTGGATCTGCTGCAGGCGCTGGTCGCGCTGGACGCTCAAATTGAAGAACAGAGCAACGATGGTGAAACCAAGGCACCGGGACGCGCACGCCTGGTCCAGCATCTGGACAGGGAACCCTCCCTGGTGGCTGCCGCGCAGTGGCTGGCAGGCGAGAAGCTGGCCGAGGAGCAATACCACCCGGCCGTGCAACGCGCGCTGGACCACGCGGCCAAGCCGCTGACCCGCTACCGCTGCGCGGCCTGCGGCTTCGAGGCACGCCAGCATTTCTGGCATTGCCCCGGCTGCCAGAGCTGGGACAGCTATCCGGCCCGGCGCGTCGAGGAGCTGTGATGCGGGGCAGGCGCGAGAAGCAGCCCCCCCCTGCATCGCGTCACCCCCATTGGCAAACACGGCATGGACGGTGTATTTTCAGAGTATTCCTAGAAACCGCCTTGGCAGGCGCATGGCCATTGGCTTTGCACACGTTCGGCCATGCCTGCACGGGCCTGCTGGCCCCCTTCACCGCCTAGCCGCACGCCAAGGCCCTGCATAAGATGCCTCTGGGTCGCAATGTTGCGGCCCTCAACATTTTGGGATCAGGAGGTTTGTATGTTCAGAAAACTGATGGCTGGCTTCATTGCACTGCTGTGGTCCGTGATGGCCCTGGCCGCCGTGGAGGTCAACAAGGCGAATGAAGCCGAACTGACATCCATCAAGGGCATTGGCCCGGCCATGTCGGCACGCATTCTCGAGGAGCGCAAATCCTCCGCCTTCAAGGACTGGCCCGATTTCATTGCCCGCGTCAAAGGCGTGGGCGAACCGACCGCCGCCAAGTTCTCGGGTGACGGCCTGACGGTCAATGGCACCAGCTACAAGGGCCAGGGAGCCAAGCCCGATGCAAAGGACACGGCGCCCAAGGACACCAAGGACACGGCAGCCAAAGGCGCCAAGCCGACCAAGGACCAGGCCGCCAAACCGGCCACGCCGGCCAAGGCCGGCGCGGCCTCCTGAGTACGCCAACTGTCTCTATCCAACCCGCTTCGGCGGGTTTTTCATGCGTACTACCCTCGGGGTATGCGCGGCCATAGCCTGAAACATGCTCAGGTTTTCATAGCGAAGCAAAAAACCTTGCCCGTAAAATGAACCGCCCATGCCCCTGATCACCCTCATCCTCCTACCCTTCATCGGCAGCCTGATTGCCGCAATGCTGCCCGCCAATGCGCGCAATACGGAGTCAACGCTGGCCGGCGTCATCGCCCTGGGCTGCGCCATCCAGACGGCATTGCTGTTCCCCCAGATCGCCGATGGGGAGGTGCTGCGCCAGGAGATCGAGTGGCTGCCGGCACTGGGGCTGAATCTGGTGATCCGCATGGACGGTTTTGCCTGGATGTTCTGCATGCTGGTGCTGGGCATAGGCTCGCTGGTGGTGCTTTATGCGCGCTACTACATGTCGCCGGCCGATCCCGTGCCGCGCTTTTTCTCGTTCTTTCTGGCCTTCATGGGCGCGATGGCGGGCGTGGTGCTGTCGGGCAACATCATCCAGATTGCCTTCTTCTGGGAGCTGACCAGCCTCTTCTCCTTTCTTCTCATCGGATACTGGCACCATCGCAAGGATGCACGCCGGGGCGCGCGCATGGCGCTGACGGTGACGGGCACGGGCGGCCTGGCCATGCTGGCCGGCATGCTGGTGCTGGGCCACATCGTGGGCAGCTATGACCTGGACAACGTGCTCATCGCCGGCCAGCAGGTGCGCGACCACCAGTTGTACTTGGTCGCCCTGGTGCTGATCCTGCTGGGCGCACTGACCAAGAGCGCGCAGTTCCCCTTCCACTTCTGGCTGCCGCACGCCATGGCCGCGCCCACGCCGGTGTCGGCCTACCTGCACTCCGCCACCATGGTCAAGGCCGGCGTCTTCCTGCTGGCGCGCATGTGGCCCGTGCTGGGTGACACCGATGCCTGGTTCTGGCTGGTGGGCGGAGCCGGCGCTGCAACGCTGCTCATCGGTGGCTATCTGGCCATGTTCCAGCACGATCTCAAGGGATTGCTGGCCTATTCGACGATTTCCCACCTGGGCCTGATCACGCTGCTGCTGGGCCTCAACAGCAAGCTGGCCGCCGTGGCTGCGGTGTTCCACATCATGAACCACGCGACCTTCAAGGCCTCGCTGTTCATGGCCGCAGGCATCGTTGACCATGAGAGCGGCACGCGCGACATCCGCCGCCTCTCGGGCCTGCGGCACATGATGCCCATCACGGCCACGCTGGCCTGCGTGGCCAGTGCGGCCATGGCGGGCGTGCCGCTGCTCAACGGCTTCCTGTCCAAGGAAATGTTCTTCGCCGAGACCGTCTACCTGGACGCTGCCCCCTGGGTGCGCACGGCCCTGCCCGTGGCCGCCACGGTGGCGGGCATGTTCAGCGTGGCCTATTCGCTGCGCTTCACCATCGACGTCTTCTTCGGCCCCAAGGCCACCGACCTGCCGCACGAGCCGCACGAGCCGCCGCACTGGATGCGCGTGCCCGTCGAATTGCTGGTGCTGGCCTGCCTGGTGGTCGGCATGCTGCCCGCGTGGGCGGTGGGCAGCTTCCTCGCAGCGGCCGCCACGCCCGTGGTCGGCGGCGATCTGCCCGAGTACAGCCTGGCCATCTGGCACGGCTGGAACATGCCCTTGATCATGAGCCTGGTCGCCCTGATTGGCGGCATCCTGCTGTACATGCTGCTGCGCTGGCAGCGCCAGGCCGGCCATATCGATACCGCACCGCTGGTGGGCACGCTCAGCGGCCAGCGCATCTTCGAGAACCTGCTGGCCCGCCTGTCCCTGCTGGGCCGCTGGTCACGCCGGCGCCTGTCCACCATGCGCTTGCAGTGGCAGATGCTGTGGCTGGTCTGCACAGCCGTGCTGGCGGGCGTTCTGCCGCTGTGGCTGCAGGGCATCAAGCTGGGCGATCGGGGCATGCTGCCGCTGTCGCCCGCCTTCGTGCTGCTGTGGTCGGTGGGTATTCTCTGCGCCCTGGGCACGGCCTGGAAGGCCAAGTACCACCGACTGACCGCGCTGATCATGCTGGGCGGCGCCGGCCTGTGCACCTGCCTGACCTTCCTGTGGTTCTCGGCGCCCGATCTGGCGCTGACCCAGCTGGTGGTCGAGGTCGCCACCACGGTGCTGATGCTGCTGGGCCTGCGCTGGATGCCCAAGCGCGACAAGAGCCTGCACATTCCCGTGCTGTCCGCCGAGCTGCGTGCCCGCTCGCGCCGCATGCGCGACCTGCTGCTGTCGCTGGTGGCCGGGGGCGGCATGGCCTGGCTGGCCTTCGCCATGATGAGCCGCCCCTTCTATGACGGCGCCTCCACCTTCTTCCTCGAACATGCGCTCAGCGACGGCGGCGGCACCAATGTGGTCAACGTCATGCTGGTGGACTTCCGTGGCTTCGACACCTTCGGCGAAATCGTGGTGCTGGGCATCGTGGCCCTGGTGGTCTATGCCCTGCTGCGGCGCTTTCGCCCGGCCCGCGAGACGCTGGACCTGCCCGAACAGCAGCGCTACGTGCCAGGCGACCTGCAGACCGATCTGTTCAATCCGCGCAATGCCGGCGATACGGCCGTGGGCTACCTGATGGTGCCCGCCGTGCTGGTCCGCCTGCTGCTGCCTTTCGCGGCCCTGGTCTCGGTCTACATCTTCATGCGCGGCCACAACGAACCCGGAGGCGGCTTCGTCGCCGGCCTGGTGTTCTCGGTCGCCTTGCTGATGCAGTACATCATCTCCGGCACGCAGTGGGTCGAGGCCCACTTGCCGATCTTCCCGCGCCGATGGATCGGTGTCGGCCTGCTGTTCGCACTGGGTACCGGCATGGGCTCCATCGTGGCCGGCTATCCCTTCCTCACCAGCCACACCTTCCATATGACCCTGCCAGTCGTCGGCGACGTGCATCTCGCCAGCGCCCTGTTCTTCGACATCGGTGTGTTCTCGCTGGTGGTGGGCGCGACCATGCTCATTCTGACGGCCATCGCCCACCAATCGGTGCGCAGCCACCGCTACCACGCCCGCCTGCTGGAGGAGCAGCAACAACAGGCCGAGGAGGCCGAAGCCGCCGTGCAGCAGGCCACCGCCGCAGCCCTGGCGCGAGGAGGTTTCTGATGGAAGTCGTGCTTGCCATTGCCATCGGCGTACTGACCGGCTCGGGCGTGTGGCTGCTGCTGCGCCCACGGACCTACCAGGTCATCATGGGACTGGCCCTGCTGTCGTATGCGGTCAACCTGTTCATCTTCAGCATGGGCCGCCAGGGCCTGGCCATTGACAAGGAGCCCGTGCTGCGGGCCGGCGTACCGCAGGATCTCGCGCACTATGCCGATCCCATGCCCCAGGCGCTGGTGCTCACAGCCATCGTGATCGGCTTTGCCATGACGGCGCTGTTCCTGGTGGTGCTGCTGGCCTCGCGCGGCACCACGGCCACCGACCATGTGGACGGAGCCCATTCCCGCACCGAGCAGGAGATGCCATGAACGAGCTGACCGCCCGTCTCATGCCGCACCTGATGCTGGCGCCCATCGTGCTGCCCATGCTCTCGGCAGCGCTGATGCTGCTGCTGCGCGAGGAGCGCCAGCGCGTGAAGTTCGCCCTTGGTCTGGTGTCCACCGTGCTGGGCCTGGGCGTGGCCGTGCTGCTGATGCTGTGGACCGACCAGGCCGGCGCACCCGTCAACCTGGGCGTCTACATGCCGGGCAACTGGCCCATGCCCTTCGGCATCTCGCTGGCGCTGGACCGCCTGACCGGCATGATGCTGGTGCTTACCTACACGGTGGCCCTGGCCTCGCTGATCTTCTCCAGCGCCCGCTGGCACCGCGCGGGGATGCACTTTCACTCGCTGTTCCAGTTCCAGCTGATGGGCCTGAGCGGCGCCTTCCTCACGGCGGACCTGTTCAACCTGTTCGTGTTCTTCGAGATCATGCTCGCGGCCTCCTACGGCCTGCTGCTGCATGGCTCGGGCCGGGCACGCATCCAGGCGGGCCTGCACTACATCGCCATCAACCTGGCCGCCTCGTCGCTGTTCCTCATCGGCGTGTCCATGCTCTACGGCCTGACCGGCACGCTGAACATGGCCGACCTGGCGCGCGCCATTCCCCAGATCAGCAGTGCCGACCGCGGGCTGCTGCATTCGGCAGCGGCCATCCTGGGCATCGCCTTCCTGACCAAGGCGGCCATGTGGCCGCTGAACTTCTGGCTGGTGCCGGCCTACAGCGCGGCCACCGCGCCCGTCGGTGCCGTATTTGCGCTCATGACCAAGGTGGGCGTCTACGTGGTGCTGCGGCTGTGGACGCTGCTGTTCAGCTCCGAGGCCGGCTCCTCCGCCCTGTTCGGCAGCACCTGGCTGATCGTCGGCGGCATGTTGACCATGGCCTTCGGCGGCCTGGGCATGCTGGGCTCGCAGCGCCTGACGCATATCGCGGGCTTTGCGGCCATCCTGTCGTCAGGCACCCTGCTGGCTGCCACGGGCTTTGGCCAGAACGCACTGACGGCTGGGCTGCTGTACTACCTGCCCAGCTCCACCCTGGCCGTGAGCGCGCTCTTCCTGATTGCCGACGTGGTGGACCGCTGGCGTGTGGATGACGACGCGGGCGAGCCCTATGAAGACGACGAGGCGCCCTTCCTCAACGCCGAGCTGCTTCCCACCGAGGGATTCAACCTTGACGAATCCGAAGAGGTGCTGATCGGCCGCGCCATTCCCGCAGCGGCTGCCTTCATCGGCCTGAGCTTCATGCTGGCCACCCTGGTGGTTACCGGCCTGCCCCCGCTGTCGGGCTTCGTGGGCAAGTTCGCCATGCTGTCTGCCCTGCTCAACCCGCTGGGCCTGGGCAACTCCAGCGGCTTCCAGGCCGGCTGGGCCGGCTGGGTACTGGTGGCGCTGATGATCATCACCGGGCTGCTGGCCCTGCTGTCGCTGGTGCGCGCCGGCATACGCCACTTCTGGGCGACCGAGGAGCAGAACTCCCCCTCGCTGCGCGTGGTCGAAGGCCTGCCCATCGCCTTGCTGCTGGCCTGCTGCGTGGCACTGACGATGCGCGGCGGCGAACTGATGGGCTACACACAGCGCGCAGCCGATACGCTGCTGGCGCCCGATGTCTATGTACGCTCCGTCATGGGCACGCAGCCCGAGCCCAGCCCGGCAGAAAAGAAGGCCCGCCTGGAAGCCGGCCCCGAAGGCGCGGCACGCGCCGCGGCCCAGGCCAGTGGCGCGCCCATACCCGCAGGCATAGGCGATGCAGGCACGACGGCGGGCAAGGAGGATTCCCGATGATGAAAACCCTGCTGCCCGCGCCGCTGCTGTCGGTGGCGCTGTTCCTGCTGTGGCTGCTGCTCAACCGTTCGTTCAGCAGTGGACAGATCCTGCTCGGTGCATTGCTGGGCCTGCTGCTGCCGCTGCTGCTGCGCGGCCTGCGCCCCTTGCCCGTGCGGGTGCGCCATCCGCTGACCATCCTGCGCCTGGCGCTGCGCGTGGTCTGGGACACCTCGTTGTCCAACTTCAACGTCGTGCGGTTCATGCTGTTTCCGGGCATGCGCAAGCACCCGGCCAACTTCGTGCGCATCCCGCTGGAACTGCGCGACCCCAACGGCCTGGCCGTGCTCGCCATGATCGTGTGCATCACGCCCGGCACGGCCTGGGCCGAGATCTCGCGCGACCGCTCGCAGCTCATGCTGCATGTGCTGGAGGTCGATGATCCCGAGGAGATCGTCCAGCACGTCAAGCGTTGCTACGAGCGCCCCCTGATGGAGATTTTCGAATGATGCCCTGGTTCCACTGGACTTTGATGTTCGCGCTGGGCCTGCTGGTCGCTGCCATGGGCTGCGCCGTGCTGCGCCTGCTCAAGGGCCCGCACGCCCAGGACCGCGTGCTGGCGCTGGACTGCATGTACCTCAACGGCATGCTGGCCATGCTGCTCATGGGCATCATCTACGACAGCACAAGCTACTTCGAGGCGGCCTTGCTGATCGCACTGTTCGGCTGCGTGGGCTCCACCGCCATGGCCAAGTTCCTGCTGCGCGGTGAGGTGATCGAATGACGCCGGAGACCACACTGCCGCTGTGGTGCCAGATCCTGGTTGCCGCGCTGGCGCTGGGCGGCGCCATCATCGCCTTCCTGGGCTCCATGGGACTGTGGCGGCTGGGCAGCTATTTCGAGCGCGTGCATGCGCCCTCCATCATCGCCACCATGGGCTGCTGGCTGATCATGCATGCCACCTGGATCTACTTTTCCGTCAGCGGCCAGAGCCTGGCCGTGCATGCGCTGCTGATTGCGGTCTTCATTTCCGTGACCGTGCCCATCACCACCATCTTCCTGATGCGCGCAGCCCTGTTCCGCGCGCGCCGTGCGGGCCAGGACGTGCCGCCGCCGCTGAGCACCGTCGTGCGCAACGAACCGGCCGAGCACCCGGACGTCTGAAATCGCTTGCGGCGCCTGAAAATGCCCGCCCATTGCCGGTGGCGGGCCCCAGGCCCAAGCCCTGCCCAACTGCTCAGCATACGAATCTGCCACCTGCCCCGTCAATGCGCAAAGCAACGGATACGCGAGCCCCGCGGCTATGAGTTTGTGAGCGTATAGTGCAGTCATCATCTGCGCTGGCAACGCATTTGATGGAACGGCCACAGGCGTGGCCGCCCTGGGTTTTTCTGTGTACGAGGGTTCATGCAAATCTCTTCCCCCCTGACCGATACCGATCTGGCCAACGGCTGGTCGGCCCTTCACAACCAGGCGCACAACGGCATGGCATTGCAGCAGAACTCCAATCGCCTCGCCTTCGCGGACCCGGAATTCATGTTCCGCCGTGAGACCCGCGGCATCCGCATGCAGCTGGAGCTGCTCAAGCCCGACCTGGCGCAGATCGAACGCGGCATAGAAAACACCGTCGTGGTCTATGGCAGCGCGCGCTTCGTGGACCTGGAGCAGGCCGAGCAGCAACTGGCCGACGCGCAGGCCAGCGGCGATGCCCAGCGCATTGCAGTGGCCGAGCGCGCCGTGCGCAACGCCCACCGCTACGAGCAGGCCCGCGCCTTCACGCGCATCGTGGCCGCCGACAGCCTGAACCAGCCGCCCGAGGAGCGCCTCTATATCTGCACCGGCGGCGGCCCCGGCATCATGGAGGCGGCCAACCGTGGCGCCCATGATGTGGGCGCACCCAGCATCGGCCTGAACATCGAGCTGCCGCACGAGCAAAACGGCAACCGCTTCATCTCGCCGGACCTGAGCTTCAAGTTCCACTACTTCGCCTTGCGCAAGATGCATTTCATGATGCGCGCCAAGGCCCTGGTGGCCTTCCCCGGCGGCTTCGGCACGCTGGACGAGCTGTTCGAGGTGCTGACCCTGATGCAGACCGGCAAGACGCATTCCGTGCCCGTGATCCTGTTCGGCACCGAGTTCTGGAAGCGCCTGCTCAACATCGACCTGATGATCGAGGAAGGCACGATCTCGCCCAAGGACCTGCAGCTGTTCCGCTATACCGATGATCCGGTGGAGGCCTGGGCGCTGATCAAGCAGTTCCACGCTGGCGGCTGGTAAGCCGCAGCGGCCGGCAGGCCGCCACCGCATCGCAAGGCGATCTGCGCACCAAGGCGCAGGTCGCCTTTTTCATTCCGGCTTGCGCGGCGGCAGCCCCATGAACCAGGCCGTGCGGATGCCCGAGGCCACGGCCGCGCCCACCACCCAGAACAGCGCAGACACGCCGATCAGCGCCCCCGCCGAGCCGAACAGCACGGGCATGGCCACACTGGAGGCATTGATGGCCATGAGCCGCAGGCCCAGCGCCTCGCCATGGCGGTGCTCGGGCGTGATCTGGTGCAGCATGCTCATGACCATGGGCTGCACCGAGCCCAGCGAAAAGCCCAGCAGCACCGAGCACACGCCCATGGTCAGTGCCGAGTCCATGAAGGGGTACAGCGCAAAGACGAAGGCGGTGATGGCCATGGCGCCGGAGATCACGGCGCCTTCGCGCAGGCGCTCGGCCACCAGCGGCATGGCCAGGCGGATGGCGGCGGCCGCCACGGCAAAAATGCCCAGCAGCGTGCCGATGACCGAGGCGCTCAACCCCTTCTCATGGCCCAGCAGCGGCAGCACGAAAGTGTGCACATCCCAGCACGCCGACTGCAGCCAGTTGACCAGCAGCAGGTTGCGGAAGTTGCGGTCGCGCAGCAGGTCCCAGGCATGCTGCTTGGGGCCGCCGATGGGCGCGCGCACGGGCGGCAGCTCCTGCGTGTGGCGCACCCAGCTCCAGGCCAGCACGGGCACCAGGGCCAGCAGGCCGAAGGCGACGCGGTAGCCCATGGTGCTGCCCTCGCCGCCAAAATTCGCGTGATCGATCAGCAGCCCCGTGCTGAAAGGCCCGATGAAATTGGAGATGGCCGGCCCTATGGCCAGCCAGCTGAACACCTTCTTGAGCGCCAACGCATCGTGGGTGACCCGCCCCGCATGGCGCTGCACGGCAATCACCACCGCGCCGCTGGCACCGCCCGTCAGCAGCGCCACCAGGCACAGCACGGGATAGACCGGAAACGCCAGCGCCAGTGCACAGCCGCCGCTGGCCGCCAGCATGGACAGGAAAAACGGCTTGCGAAAACCATGCTTGTCCGCAAAGCGCCCGGCCGGCAGCGCCAGGAACACCTGGGTCAGCGCAAACAGCGCCAGCAAGATCCCCACGGCCGCCGCGCTGTAGCCCTGCTGCAGCGCCAGCAAAGGCGCGGCCAGCCGCATGCCGGCCATGGTGGCGTGCACGCTGACCTGGGCCATGATGACTTTGAACAGCGCCAGATTCATCTCAGTCCTGCTCCGACCCTGGCTCCATGCCTGCCGCCGTGTCCTTGTCGTCCGGCAGACCGGGCAGCCCTGCGCTCGAGGCCGGCGCAGGCAGCTCCTGC
>Ga0209370_1000780_pt1 | contig 35215 bp, 33 predicted proteins | sample AgamicAtPrz_FD_187164 | JGI IMG/M metagenome (GOLD analysis project Ga0209370, IMG submission 187164) | Agave microbial communities from Guanajuato, Mexico - At.P.rz (SPAdes) (version 2) | ecosystem: Host-associated > Plants > Phyllosphere > Phylloplane/Leaf | place: Guanajuato, Mexico...
CGAGTAAAAATCTTCGAAGTCAGCACCCGAATGGGTCGTTAGCTCAGTTGGTAGAGCAGTTGACTTTTAATCAATTGGTCGCAGGTTCGAATCCTGCACGACCCACCACTTCGAAGAAAAAATCCCGCAAGGGGTCGTTAGCTCAGTTGGTAGAGCAGTTGACTTTTAATCAATTGGTCGCAGGTTCGAATCCTGCACGACCCACCAGTGTAAAAAGGCGCCCTAAAGGCGCCTTTTTGCTATCTGCGCTCTTTATGATTCGAACCTGCTGCAGGTTCGGGCCGAACGCAGTGAGGCAACGGAGCCGCCTGCGGCGACGGCCCGCAGGGCGAGCGGAGCGAGTCATCCTGCACGACCCACCAGTGTAAAAAGGCGCCCTAAAGGCGCCTTTTTGCTGTCTGCTGTTCATCAATCTCACTCCATCTCTTTTCAGTGACGTGTTATTCCTCGAGCCACGCATTTCCGGTGACTTTCCAGCTTAAATTCGCTATCTTGTTTAGTATACAAAACACATTTGCCTCGTTTTTTCTACATCGGGTAAAACAAAGGCAAAATTGTTAAGCCAGTAAAACGAGATGCCATAATGAGCCTGATGTTCGATCTTGAAGCTGCAATCTATCCTTTTCCGCCTAAGCCTGTCCCGCTGAGCTTCGACGAGAAGCAGTTCTACCGCGAGAAAATAAAGCGCCTGCTCAAAGAGCGGGATGCGGTGATGGTTGCGCATTACTATACCGATCCCGAAATCCAGCAGCTGGCGGAAGAGACCGGCGGCTGCATTTCAGACTCCCTTGAAATGGCGCGTTTTGGCGCCACGCATCCGGCGTCAACCCTGCTGGTGGCCGGGGTGCGCTTTATGGGCGAGACGGCAAAGATTCTGAGCCCGGAAAAAACCATTCTTATGCCGACGCTGCAGGCGGAGTGCTCTCTCGATCTTGGCTGCCCGATTGATGAGTTCAGCGCCTTCTGTGATGCCCATCCTGACAGAACGGTAGTGGTCTACGCCAATACCTCGGCGGCGGTTAAAGCACGGGCAGACTGGGTGGTGACTTCCAGCATCGCCGTCGAGCTGATTGAGCATCTGGATAGCCTCGGGGAAAAAATCATCTGGGCGCCGGACAGGCATCTGGGCAACTACGTCCAGAAACAGACCGGGGCCGACGTGCTCTGCTGGCAGGGCGCCTGTATCGTGCATGATGAGTTCAAAACCCAGTCGCTGGCGCGCATGAAAGCGCTCTATCCGCAGGCGGCGATCCTGGTGCACCCGGAGTCGCCTCAGGCGATTGTCGATCTGGCCGATGCGGTGGGCTCAACCAGCCAGCTGATCGCCGCCGCAAAGCGCCTGCCGCATCGGCAGCTTATTGTGGCAACCGACCGCGGGATCTTTTATAAAATGCAGCAGGCGGTGCCGGAAAAAGAGCTGTTCGAAGCACCAACCGCCGGAGAAGGGGCGACCTGCCGCAGCTGCGCGCACTGTCCATGGATGGCGATGAACGGCCTTAAAGCCATCGCCGAGGGGCTGGAGACGGGCGGTACGGCACATGAAATCCACGTCGACGCCGCGCTGCGGGAAGGGGCGTTAAAACCGCTGAATCGCATGCTGGATTTTGCGGCTACACTTCGTGCGTAAGCCTTTAACAAATAACGCTATGCTCAGGGGAAAAGATGGACTTTTTTAGCACGCAAAACATTCTGGTTCATATACCGATAGGCGCCGGCGGCTATGATTTGTCATGGATTGAGGCGGTTGGCACCATTGCGGGCCTGCTCTGCATCTGGCTTGCCAGCCTGGAGAAGATCGTCAACTACGCCTTTGGCCTGGTTAACGTCACGCTCTTTGCCATTATCTTCTTCCAGATCCAGCTGTACGCCAGCCTGCTGTTGCAGCTCTTTTTCTTCGTCGCCAATATCTACGGCTGGTACGCCTGGTCGCGGCAAAACGGCCAGCAGCAGGCGGAGCTGCAAATTCGCTGGCTGCCGCTACCGAAAGCCCTCGGCTGGCTGGCCGCCTGCGTGGTCGCCATTGGCCTGATGACGGTCTATATCGACCCGGTGTTTGCCTTCCTGACCCGCGTGGCCGTGTCGGTGATGAGCAGCCTGGGCCTGAACGTCACCATGCCGCAGCTGCAGCCGGATGCCTTCCCGTTCTGGGACTCCTGCATGATGGTGCTATCGATCGTGGCGATGATCCTGATGACCCGCAAATACGTTGAAAACTGGCTGCTGTGGGTAATTATCAATGTGATAAGCGTGGTGATATTTGCCCGCCAGGGCGTCTATGCCATGTCGCTGGAGTACCTGATCCTGACGTTTATTGCGCTTAACGGCAGCCGGATGTGGATCAACAGCGCGCGTAAGCGGGGCTCACGCGCGCTTTCCAGTTAATGGTGGTGATGATGGGTATGGCCGGGCTGCGCGTCGTTAAGACGGCAGTCCGGTCCGCTACAGGGACGATACTCCATCTGGATAGTGGCGTGCGAAATCTGGTAATGATGCTCCAGGAAATGCTGGATACGCTCCAGCAACGCATCATGGTCGTGCGGGGGAATCACCTGCACGTGCAGCGTCATAATCGGTTTTTCGCCCACCATCCACACGTGCACGTGGTGCACATCGCGCACCTCCGGGATTGAACGGCTCAGATTGCGTTTCAGGGCCGGAATATCCAGCGAGCCCGGCGCCCCCTCCAGCAGTTCATTCACGCTCTCTTTCATCAGTTGCCAGGCGCTGCGCAGTACCAGGCAGGAGACCAGCACCGAGAGGATAGGATCGATGGGCGTCCATCCGGTCCAGAGGATCACCAGCGCGGCGGCAATCGCCCCGACGGAACCCAGCAGATCGCCCAGCACGTGCAGCGCGGCGGCGCGAACGTTAAGGTTTTTCTCTTCGCTGCCGCGATGCAGGATCCAGAAGGCCAGAAGATTGGCAATCAGCCCGGCGACGGCCACCGTCATCATGGTCGCGCCAGCCACGGGCTGGGGCTGGTAAAAACGCTGGATCGCCTCCCAGACAATCATCACCGTAATGCCCAGCAGGGCCAGGGCGTTGACGAACGCCGCCAGCGTGGTCAGGCGCAGCCAGCCGAAGGTGCGTCCCTTGCTTGCGGGCTTGTGAGAAAAGTGTACCGCCAGCAGGGCAAAAAGCAGGGCGGCGGCGTCGGTCAGCATATGGCCGGCGTCGGCCAGCAGCGCCAGCGAGCCGGAGATTAGCCCGCCAATCACCTCGATAACCATAAAGGTGGCGGTGACGGCAAAGGCCAGTTTGAGCCGCTTAGCGTTATTATCCTGCGAAGCGTGAGCGTGGGAATGCGCCATGTAACTTTCCTGTTGATTTAAAACTGCAAGTGTAGAATTTTTAGCATGTTGCGCGCAAAAACGGCATAAAAAAAGGAGAGCTTTCGCTCCCCTTTCTTACATACCCGGTTTGTTACTGGGTAGTACCGTCGGTCTTACGCTCTTCGGTACTGATATTCGGCGCTACTTTGCTGTTGGTATCCGGGCATTTACCATCTTTACACATCGAGTTCTTGTGTACTTCGTCTTTGCTCATACCTTCGGTAGTGGCTTTGGAACCATTGCCGCTCTGGTCGGTCATGGTGCCGGTACCGCCCGTATTGGTATGCCCGGTATTGATATTGCTGTTGTCGACATTATTTGGCGCAACGTTCTGGTGCGCATCCGGTGCCACCTGGCCCGCTTCGGCGGCGGCGTTAGCCTGGCCGTTGTTATTGTCGGAACCGGATTCTGCCGCAAGCGCTGCACCGCTTGCCATAGAAAGCGTTGCTGTCAGGAAAAGGGTTGCCAGTTTAGTCATTTTCATCATGCTGCTCCTGTTCTGGTCGTTATTTGCTGGATAACTTCTTCCAACAGTGCATCCGCGAAATTAGCATTCCACGTCGTAGTTAAAGATTCCAAAATCCCAACTTAGGGCAGGATGGAATCTTGCTAAAATTCACAAATAAGGTGTTTACATTTAAAAAGTCTAGGGTAGATCTCGTTTTTCGCTACTTTGTGGCGTATTTAAAGTTAATTCCAGGATTTATCTGTGCGAAGTGTAAAAGCGTGTTTACACTTCTCTGCGAGCAAGATAGATTGGAGGGATTGCTTTCACTACCAGAAATATGTCTACACGGAATAAAAATGAATTATCAGAATGACGATTTACGTATTAAAGAGATCAACGAGTTATTACCGCCCGTAGCGCTCCTTGAGAAATTCCCCGCCACCGAAAACGCCGCCAATACCGTTTCCCACGCGCGTAAAGCGATCCACAAGATCCTGAAAGGCAATGACGATCGCCTGCTGGTGGTTATCGGCCCCTGCTCCATTCACGATCCGGCAGCGGCGAAAGAGTACGCGGCGCGTCTGCTGACCCTGCGCAACGAGCTGAAAGATGAGCTTGAAATCGTTATGCGCGTCTATTTTGAAAAACCGCGTACCACCGTGGGCTGGAAGGGGCTGATTAACGATCCGCATATGGATAACAGCTTCCAGATTAACGACGGTCTGCGTATCGCGCGCAAGCTGCTGCTGGATATCAACGACAGCGGCCTGCCGGCGGCGGGCGAGTTCCTGGATATGATCACCCCCCAGTACCTTGCCGATCTGATGAGCTGGGGCGCTATCGGCGCGCGTACCACGGAATCTCAGGTGCACCGCGAGCTGGCGTCGGGCCTCTCCTGCCCGGTGGGCTTCAAAAACGGTACCGACGGCACCATTAAGGTGGCTATCGACGCCATTAACGCCGCCGGTGCGCCGCACTGCTTCCTGTCGGTGACCAAATGGGGCCACTCGGCCATCGTGAATACCAGCGGGAACGGCGATTGCCATATTATCCTGCGCGGCGGTAAAGAGCCGAACTACAGCGCCGAACACGTAGCGGAAGTGAAAACCGGTCTGCAAAAAGCGGGCCTGTCGTCGCAGGTAATGATCGACTTCAGCCATGCCAACTCCAGCAAGCAGTTCAAAAAGCAGATGGAAGTGGGCGCCGACGTCTGCCAGCAGATTGCCGGTGGCGAAAACGCGATTATCGGCGTGATGATTGAAAGCCATCTGGTTGAGGGTAACCAGAGCCTGGAAAGCGGCGAGCCGCTGGTGTATGGCAAAAGCGTCACCGACGCCTGCATTGGCTGGGAAGATACCGATACGCTGCTGCGCCAGCTGGCCCAGGCGGTGAAAGCGCGCCGCGGTTAAGCCCGATGCGGGCAATAAAAAAGCGTGGAAGGCTCCACGCTTTTTTTATTTCTGGCGAAGAATTACTTCGCTTTACCCTGGTTTGCCACCGCCGCTGCTTTAGCAGCGATTTCGTCAGCATTACCCAGATAGTAGTGTTTGACCGGCTTGAAGTTTTCGTCGAACTCGTACACCAGCGGCACGCCGGTCGGGATGTTCAGCTCGAGGATTTCATCTTCGCCCATGTTATCCAGATACTTCACCAGCGCGCGCAGGGAGTTACCGTGAGCGGCGATGATCACGCGCTCACCGCTCTTCAGGCGCGGCAGAATGGTTTCGTTCCAGTAAGGCACAACGCGGTCGATGGTCAGCGCCAGGCTCTCGGTAGTCGGCAGTTCAGCATCGGTCAGCGACGCGTAACGCGGATCGTGGCCCGGGTAACGTTCGTCATCTTTGGTCAGCTCCGGCGGAGTCACGGCAAAACCACGACGCCACTGTTTAACCTGCTCGTCACCGTATTTTTCAGCGGTTTCGGCTTTGTTCAGACCCTGCAGCGCACCGTAGTGGCGCTCGTTCAGTTTCCAGGATTTCTCAACCGGCAGCCAGGCCTGATCCAGCTCGTCCAGCACGTTCCACAGGGTGTGGATGGCACGTTTCAGCACGGAGGTATAAGCAAAATCAAAGCTGAAGCCTTCAGCTTTCAGCAGTTTACCGGCCGCTTTTGCTTCGCCAACGCCTTTTTCAGACAGGTCAACGTCATACCAACCGGTGAAGCGGTTTTCATTGTTCCACTGGCTTTCGCCGTGACGTACCAGAACCAGCTTAGTTGTAGCCATATAAATCTCCTCACAAGCCTTGTACGCGTCTTCGTTCAGGCTGTCTCTGCGTTGGCTTCACCCGCTAATCCCGGTCACATAGTTACCTATGCTTTCGGGCTTTTCGGCCTTGCCGCCCTGATCCAGCATGAATGATTTTGCGTAATGAATGATAACAATTCTCATTATATTGCCGTGACGATGCCAGCGGCAACGCTTAACCATAACCATAGCGAAAATAGCGCTCCAGTGTAAGCTGCTTGTGAATCAGGGGTTATTTTTTGTCGATAAATGGCGCTATTTTCAGCAAAAAGGCTAAAAAAAGCCCTCCGTCTGGAGGGCCATAATCAGTGCGCGATAAAGTGATATTCCGTCAGGCTGCGGTAGGTTTCGCCGGGGCGCAGGACGCAGTCCGGCTGCGGCCACTCGGCGTGGTTAGGGCTGTCGGGCAAAAACTCGCTCTCCAGCGCCAGACCCTGCCAGGCGCTGTAGTCGCCGTGCTCGCGCGCCGGGGTGCCCTCAAGGTAGTTACCTGAATAGAACTGCAGGGCAGGCGCGGTGGTATAGACTGTCATCTGCAGCTGCTTATCTTCGGACCACAGATGGGCGGCGGGCCGGGTGACGTCGCCTTTCGCCTGTAGCAGGAAGGCGTGATCGTAGCCTTTAACCTTGCGCTGATCCTCATCGCTGAGGAAATCCTGAGCGATGGGCTTCGCCGTGAGGAAGTCGAAACCGGTGCCCGCCACCGGCTTTAAGCCCGCGTGCGGAATGCCCATTTCGTCGACCGGCAGATACGCGTCGGCCAGCAGCTGCAGGGTGTGATGGCGCACATCGCTCTGATTGCCGTCGAGGTTGAAGTAGGCGTGGTTGGTCAGATTGACCGGGCAGGGTTTATCCACCGTGGCGCCGTACTCAATGGCAATGCGGTTATCTTCCGTCAGGCGGAAATGGGCGGTGGCGGAGAGATTGCCCGGGAAACCCTGATCGCCGTCGGCGGACTCAAGGGCAAACAGCACTTCGCTGTCGTTCTGCTGCACAATGCGCCAGCGGCGTTTATCGAAGCCTTGCGGCCCGCCGTGCAGCTGGTTTGGGCCCTGGCTTGGCGTCAGGGCGTATTCCACGCCGTCCAGCGTAAATCGGCTGCCGGCGATGCGGTTAGCATAGCGGCCAACCGAGGCGCCCAGATAGGCGGTCTGCTCGGGATACTGCTCCGGCGAGGCGCAGCCCAGCAGGGTTTCACGCACGCTGGCATCGCTCATACGCACGCGGGCAGAGAGAAGCGTTGCACCCCAGTCCATTACTGTGACCACCATCCCCGCGCTGTTGCGCAGGGTGATCAGGCGGTACGGCAGGCCGTCCGGGGCGAGGGTAGGGGTTTCATTCAGCACTGGCCAGCTCCTTGTGAGGCGTTGCAGACGTAGAAGGTCTCTTTGATACCGGTTTTGGCTTCGTACTGCTCTTCCACCGCTTTTTGTACCGCAGGGACTAAATCTTCCGGTACCAGCGCCACGATGCAGCCGCCGAAGCCGCCGCCGGTCATGCGCACGCCGCCCCGATCGCCGATAGCCTCTTTCACGATCTCCACCAGAGTATCGATTTGCGGAACCGTGATTTCAAAATCATCGCGCATCGAGGCGTGGGATTCGGCCATCAGCTCGCCCATCCGCTTCAGATCGCCCCGCTCCAGCGCCGAAGCGGCCTCGACGGTACGCGCGTTTTCGGTCAGCACGTGGCGCACGCGTTTAGCTACCACCGGATCCAGCTCGCTGGCCACCTTGTTGAACTCTTCGAGAGAGACATCGCGCAGCGCCGGCTGCTGGAAGAAGCGCGCGCCGGTCTCGCACTGCTGGCGGCGGGTGTTATATTCGCTCCCCACCAGGGTGCGCTTGAAATTACTGTTGATGATAATGACCGCCGCCTCTTTCGGCAGCGAAACCGCTTTGGTCCCCAGCGAGCGGCAGTCGATCAGCAGCGCATGGTCTTTTTTGCCCAGCGCCGAGATCAGCTGATCCATAATGCCGCAGTTGCAGCCCACGAACTGGTTTTCGGCTTCCTGACCGTTGAGAGCGATCTGCGCCCCGTCCAGCGGCAGGTGATAAAGCTGCTGGAAGACGGTACCCACGGCTACCTCAAGGGATGCCGAGGAGCTCAGGCCTGCCCCCTGGGGGACGTTGCCGCTGATGACCATATCAACGCCGGCGAAATTTTTGTTACGCTGCTGCAGATGCTTCACCACGCCGCGCACGTAGTTAGACCACTGCTGGTCCGGGTGGGCGACAATGGCCTCGTCAAGGGAGAACTCGTCGCGCTGGTTATCGTAATCGGCGGCAATGACCCGCACCTGGCGATCGTCGCGTGTAGCGCAGGCAATCACCGTCTGGTAATCAATGGCGCAAGGCAGCACAAAGCCGTCGTTATAGTCGGTGTGCTCGCCGATCAGGTTAACGCGGCCCGGGGCCTGAATAACGTGGGTTGCAGGGTAGCCGAAGGTTTCGGCAAACAGGGTCTGGGTTTTCTCTTTCAGGCTCATTGTTATTCTCCGGATTCGCGAAAGTGGACGTCGCTCACCGCGCGCAGGCGCTCTGCGGCCTGCTCTGCGGTCAGATCGCGCTGGGTTTCCGCCAGCATTTCGTAGCCCACCATAAATTTACGCACGGTAGCCGAGCGCAGCAGCGGGGGATAGAAGTGCGCATGCAGCTGCCAGTGCGGATTCTCTTCGCCGTTAAAGGGGGCGCCGTGCCAGCCCATAGAGTAGGGGAAGGAGCACTGGAACAGGTTGTCGTAGCGGCTGGTCAGTTTTTTCAGCGCCAGGGCCAGATCGCTGCGCTGTTCGTCGTTCAGATCGGTAATACGCAGCACGTGCGCTTTCGGCAGCAGCAGCGTTTCGAACGGCCACGCGGCCCAGTAGGGCACCACCGCCAGCCAGTGTTCGGTCTCGACCACCGTACGGCTGCCGTCGGCCAGCTCGCGCTGCACGTAGTCCAGCAGCATCGGCGCGTTCTGCTCGGTGAAGTACTCCCTCTGCAGCCGGTCTTCGCGCTCAACTTCGTTAGGCAGGAAGCTGTTCGCCCAGACCTGGCCGTGCGGGTGCGGGTTGGAGCAGCCCATAGCCGCGCCTTTGTTCTCGAATACCTGTACCCAGGGGTAGCTCTGGCCCAGCTCGGCGGTCTGCTCCTGCCAGGTTTTCACCACCTCGGTCAGGGCCGCAACGCTCAGCTCCGGCAAGGTTTTGCTGTGGTCCGGCGAGAAGCAGATCACCCGGCTGGTGCCGCGCGCGCTTTCGCAGCGCAGCAGCGGATCGTCGCTTTGCGGCGCGTCCGGGGTGTCGGTCATCAGCGCGGCAAAGTCGTTGGTAAAGACGTAGGTGCCGGTGTAATCCGGATTTTTATCCCCGGTGACGCGGGTATTGCCCGGGCAGAGGAAACAGTCCGGATCGTGCTGAGGCAGCGTCTGTTTTGCCGGCGTCTCCTGCGCCCCCTGCCAGGGGCGCTTGGCGCGATGGGGCGAAACCAGAATCCACTGCCCGGTTAGCGGGTTATAGCGGCGATGGGGATGATCGACGGGGTTAAACTGGGTCATCACAAATCCTTAGTCCGGATACCCCTGCGGGTGGCGAGACTGCCAGCGCCAGGTATCTTGTGCCATTTCATCAAGCGTGCGGGAAACACGCCAGTTAAGCTCTTTATCGGCTTTGGTCGCATCCGCCCAGTAGGCGGGCAGATCGCCTTCGCGGCGCGGCGCAAAGTGATAGTTCACCGCTTTGCCGCAGGCTTTGCTGAAGGCGTTCACCACGTCCAGCACGCTGCTGCCGACCCCGGCGCCGAGGTTATAAACATGCACGCCCGGCTTGCCGGCCAGCTGCTGCATGGCGGCGACGTGGCCGTCGGCCAGATCCATCACGTGGATATAGTCGCGCACGCCGGTGCCGTCTTCGGTCGGATAATCATTGCCAAAAATGGCCAGCGAATCGCGGCGGCCTACCGCCACCTGGGCGATATAGGGCATCAGGTTGTTGGGGATGCCCTGCGGATCTTCGCCCATATCGCCTGACGGATGGGCGCCAACCGGGTTGAAATAGCGCAGCAGGGCGATGCTCCAGTCCGGCTGGGCTTTTTGCAGGTCGGTGAGGATCTGCTCCACCATCAGCTTGCTTTTGCCGTACGGGCTTTGCGGCGTGCCGGTGGGGAAGCTTTCAACGTAAGGGATTTTCGGCTGGTCGCCGTAGACGGTGGCGGAGGAGCTAAAGATAAAGTTCTTTACCCCCGCCGCGCGCATGGCAGAGACCAGGCGCAGGGTGCCGTTAACATTGTTATCGTAATACTCCAGCGGCTTAGCCACGGATTCGCCAACCGCCTTCAGGCCGGCAAAATGAATCACCGTGTCGATAGCGTGATCGTGGAGAATTTCCGTCATCAGGGCTTCGTTACGAATATCGCCTTCGACGAAAGCGGGCTGTTTTCCGCCGAGGCGCTCGATTACGGACAGCACGCTGCGCTTACTGTTGCACAGATTGTCGAGGATGATGACATCGTGGCCATTTTGCAGCAGTTGCACACAGGTATGACTTCCAATGTAACCGCTACCACCTGTTACCAGAACTCGCATATTTCGCTCCATTAGGCTTATGGTATGTATTAACCATAGCATAACAGAGACGCTAAAAGTGTGACATGGGATAAAATAGTGGAATCGTTTACACTGCTGCGTTTTCACCTTTCCGCCATCGTTAAGGTGATTTTAAATCAATACGATACCTTTGTATTGATGCAGGTTATCTGAAAAAGCGGGGGCCGTGCCCCCGTAATGCGTTATACCGGGCCGATGGCGTAGCGGTAGCCGGTGCCCTCAGGCACAAACTCCAGCCGATGGGTGATGCAGGCCGGGGCATCTTCCGCATGGTGAGAGACGAACAGCAGCTGGGTCTCACCCTCGCTGATAAGAATATCCACGAAGCGGCGGATTAGCTGGCGGTTGAGCGGATCCAGCCCCTGTAAGGGCTCATCGAGGATCAGCAGGGTGGGATGTTTTACCAGCGCGCGCACGATCAGGGCCAGCCGCTGCTGCCCCCAGGAGAGGCTGCTGAAGGGGGCGTCGGCCACGCGCTTATCCATGCCGAGAATATCCAGCCAGGCCTGGGCCAGCTTGTGCTGCCTGTCCGATACCGCCTGATAAATGCCGATAGAGTCAAAATAGCCCGACAAAATGACGTTGCGCACCGTGGTGCTGACCCGGTAATCCAGGTGCAGGCTGCTGCTGACGTAGCCGATGTGCTTTTTGATATCCCAGATGGTCTCTCCGCTGCCGCGGCGGCGGCCAAACAGCGTCAGATCGTTGCTGTAGCCCTGGGGATGGTCGCCGGTGATAAGGCTAAGCAGGGTCGATTTTCCGGCGCCGTTGGGGCCGACGATCTGCCAGTGCTCGCCCGGGGTCACCGTCCAGCTTAAATCATCGAGAATCGGCCTGTCGTTATACGAGACCACCCCGTGGTTAAGCACGATGCGCGGCCTGTCGGCGGGCAGCGCCTGGCGCGCGGCGGGAGCGTCCGGCTCGGGAAGCGTCACGCCGCTGAGGTTTTCGCTGTGGGCCAGCTGGGCGATAAGGGCCTGCTGCAGCAGGGCGGCTTTCGCGCCGACGTCGGTCAGGGTGCAGTCCGCCAGCACGCCCGCAAACTGCACAAATTCCGGGATTTCGTCAAAGCGGTTGAGCACCAGCACGAGGGTCAGCCCCTGCTGGTTCAGCGAGGCGAGCAGGGCGGCCAGCTGCCCGCGCGACCGCACGTCCAGCCCGTCGAAAGGCTCGTCCAGGATCAGCAGATCCGGCTCGGCCATCAGCGCCCGGCACAGCAGGGTTTTGCGGGTTTCGCCCGTAGAGAGGTATTTAAAGCGGCGATCCAGCAGGCCGGTGATGCCAAACTGTTCCGCCAGCCGGCGGCAGCGCTCTTCGTCGGCGATCTCATCCTGAATAATTTCCGCCGTGGTGCGGCCGGTGTCCTCTTCGCCAGGGCTCAGCAGGTCGGTGTTATTGCGCTGCCACTCCTCGCTGACCAGCTTTTGCAGCTGCTCAAACGAGAGGCGGGTCGGGCGGGTAAAGGTGCAGCGGCGCTCGCCCTTCAGCAGGGTTAACTCCCCGGCGAGGGCCCGGGCCAGGGCCGACTTGCCGCTGCCGTTACTGCCGACGAAGGCCCAGCTTTCGCCGGCGCTCAGCGTGAAATCGTTAAGTGAGAGCGTGCGGGTATCGCTAAGACGAAACGTGCCTTGCGAAATTTGCAATGATGACATGTGGTATCCCATTTTTTGCAGCATAAGCCTCAGGGATACCCACTGGCGCGGGCTTTGTCAATGTGCTCAGCACAAGGTAGCGATAATCGCCCGGTCCGCATTAAAATATGCGGTAACTTCAGCACCTTCTTCTAAACCGACCGTCTGTGCCAGCGGCAGGGTGGCGCAGAGCGTCTGGCCGTCGGGCAGGGTCATTAATACTTCGCACTGGGCGTCGCCGCGATCGATCTGGCTGATAACGCCCCGCAGCTGGTTATCGGCCGCTTTTGCCTGCACCGGGTCGTGGGTGATATTGACCCACGGCGCCTTAAGCAGCACCAGCACCTCTTTGCCCTCGTCCAGCCCCAGCCGCTCGCCGCTGCGGGCGGTGAGCGCCACTTTAAGACGGGTTTCGCCATCCGCCAGTAACACCTCCACGTGCTGCTGCACCTGATGATGGTCGCGGGCGGTAACGGTGCCAAACCACTGGTTGCGAGCGCTGGTCTGGAGGGAGAAACGAGAGATAGCGGCCAGCAGGCTATCCAGCGGCAGCCCGTCATCGTCGCTTAATACATTGAAGGCTTTTTGCTGGATCTGCGCCAGCAGGTCATAAAGCTGGATCAGGCGCTGGCCGTAGCGGGTGATCAGCGCGCCGCCGCCCCCTTTGCCGCCGGTGGCGCGTTCTACCAGAAGCTGTTCGCTAAGCGTATTCATCTCGTTGATGGCATCCCAGGCGCTCTTGTAGCTGATCCCGGCGTTCTTTGCGCCCTGGCTAATTGAGCCGGTTTGCTCTATCTGTTTAAGCAGGGCAATACGGCGCGGATCGGCAAAGAGTTTTTGCTGGAGACGAAGGGTAAGAAGAATTTCAGCCTGCATAACAGTGTCCTGGCAAAAGGGCTATTGTGACGGAATTAAAAGGACGCGCAAACTCTACCGCACAAAAGGGGATGTATTTCTCGCTTTTAGGGTTAGAATAAGGCGTTCACAATGACTGGAGAAAGCCATGTTAGAGTTGTTGAAAAGTCTGGTATTCGCCGTGATCATGGTACCAGTGGTGATGGCGATCATCCTCGGTGCTATCTACGGTCTGGGTGAAGTGTTTAACCTGTTTTCGAACGTTGGACACAGAAAGCAGCCTAAAAAGCAGCATTGATTCCCGTAAAAACGCCCGGCCTGTCCGGGCGTTTTGCTCTCAAGTTTACCCCTCTCTCGCCGATATTATTTTCGGTATCTATTGACTTCACTCATTAATCGGTACGATTTAGCGCTGGGCAAAGCCTGGGGATATCGTTATATTTCTGCGTATATAACGACACTCAAAGGAGTTACAGATGGCACGTACAGGCTTACACATTTTTGCCGCGGCAGCCCTGACGCTTTCGCTTAGCGCAAACGCGCTGGCAGATGAGAGCAAAATTACCGTTTTTGCGGCGGCCTCGCTGACTAACGCGATGCAGGATATCGCGGCGCAGTACAAAAAAGAGAAGAACGTCGAGGTGGTCTCCTCCTTTGCCTCTTCGTCAACGCTGGCGCGTCAGATAGAGGCGGGTGCGCCTGCGGATCTGTTTATCTCTGCGGATCAGAAGTGGATGGACTACGCGGCGGATAAAAAAGCCGTTGATACCGCCAGCCGCGAAACGCTGCTCGGCAATAGCCTGGTGGTCGTAGCGCCCAAAACCAGCGCCCAGGGCGACATCGCTATCAACAAAGAGACCAGTTGGACCAGCCTGCTACAGGGCGGCCGCCTGGCGGTAGGCGATCCGGCGCATGTTCCGGCGGGTATCTACGCTAAAGAGGCGTTGCAGAAGTTAGGCGCCTGGGAGACGCTTTCGCCGAAGCTGGCGCCTGCTGAAGACGTTCGCGGCGCGCTGGCCCTGGTAGAGCGCAACGAAGCGCCGCTGGGGATTGTCTACGGCTCTGATGCGGTGGCCGGTAAAGGCGTCAAAGTGGTTGGCACCTTCCCGGAAGACTCGCATAAAAAAGTGGAATACCCGATCGCCATCGTTGACGGGCATAAAAACGCGACGGTCAGCGCCTTTTACGATTACCTGAAAGGGCCGCAGGCGTCGGCAATCTTTAAACGTTACGGATTTACGACTCACTAATGATATTGACCGATCCCGAATGGCAGGCCGTGCTGCTGAGCCTTAAAGTCTCCTCCCTCGCGGTGGCGTTTAGTTTGCCCTTTGGGATTTTCTTCGCCTGGCTGCTGGTGCGCTGCACCTTTCCGGGCAAGGCCCTGCTCGACAGCCTGCTCCATCTGCCGCTGGTATTGCCGCCGGTAGTGGTGGGCTATTTGCTGCTGATTGCCATGGGCCGGCGCGGCATCATCGGGGAATGGTTGTACGACTGGTTTGGCCTGACCTTCGCCTTTAGCTGGCGCGGCGCGGTGCTGGCGGCGGCGGTGATGGCCTTCCCGCTGATGGTTCGCGCCATCCGCCTGGCGCTGGAAGGGGTCGACCTTAAGCTGGAGCAGGCCGCCCGCACGCTGGGTGCCGGGCGCTGGCGCGTCTTTTTCACCATCACGCTGCCCCTAACCCTGCCGGGAATTATTGCCGGGACCGTGCTGGCCTTCGCCCGTTCGCTGGGCGAGTTTGGCGCCACCATCACCTTTGTGTCTAACATTCCGGGCGAAACCCGCACCATTCCCTCGGCGATGTATACCCTGATTCAAACGCCGGGAGGCGAAGGGGCCGCCGCGCGCCTCTGTATTATCTCTATCGTGCTGGCGATGTCCTCGCTGCTGGTGTCGGAATGGCTGGCGCGCCTGAGCCGTAAACGGATGGGGAGCTGAAGATGCTGGAACTTAACTTTAGCCAGACCCTGGGCAGCCACTGCCTGACCATTAACGAAACCTTGCCCGCCAGCGGTATCACCGCCATTTTTGGCGTCTCCGGCGCCGGGAAAACGTCGCTTATCAACGCCATCAGCGGGCTCACCCGTCCGCAAAGCGGGCGTATCGTCCTCAACGATCGCGTATTAAACGATGCGGAGAAGCGTATCTGCCTGGCGCCCGAAAAGCGGCGTATTGGCTACGTCTTCCAGGACGCACGCCTGTTTCCGCACTATAAGGTCCGGGGCAACCTGCGCTACGGCATGGCTAAAAGCATGGTGGGACAGTTCGACAAGCTGGTCTCCCTGTTAGGGATTGAGCCGCTGCTCGATCGCCTGCCGTCGTCCCTGTCGGGAGGAGAGAAGCAGCGGGTCGCCATTGGCCGCGCGCTGCTCACCGCGCCGGAGCTGCTGCTGCTGGATGAACCCCTGGCCTCCCTTGATATCCCCCGCAAGCGGGAGCTGTTGCCCTATCTGCAACGGCTGGCGCGGGAAATTAATATCCCGATGCTCTACGTCAGCCACTCGCTGGATGAGATCCTCCATCTTGCGGATAAAGTGCTGGTGCTGGAGAACGGCAGCGTAAAAGCCTTTGGCAACCTTGAAGAGGTGTGGGGAAGCAGCGTGATGCATCCCTGGCTACCCCAGGAGCAGCAGAGCAGCATTCTGAAGGTTAGCGTGCTGGAGCACCATCCGCACTACGCCATGACCGCGCTGGCGCTGGGCGATCAGCACCTTTGGGTCAACAAGCTGGATAAACCGCTGCAGACCAGCCTGCGGATCCGCATTCAGGCCTCGGACGTCTCGTTAGTATTACAGCCGCCGCTACAGAGCAGTATCCGCAACATCCTGCGGGCGAAGGTGGCCCAGTGCTTCGATGATAACGGGCAGGTGGAGGTGCGGCTGGAGATTGGCGGTAAAACGCTGTGGGCGCGCATCAGCCCCTGGGCCAGGGATGAGCTCGGCATCAAAGCCGGCCTTTGGCTGTACGCGCAGATTAAAAGCGTCTCTATCACCACCTGATTAAATCAGGTGGGTGTAGATAAATTGCGCAATGCTGTCGGTGGTGTTGTCGCCGATCACCACGTTGGCGCGGGCTTTTACCGCGTCATCGGCATTGCCCATCGCCACGCCGGTGCCTGCCGCTTCCAGCATGCTGATATCGTTGTAGTTATCGCCAAACGCGACCACGTCCTGCATTGACCAGCCCTGAGACTCCACGAACTGCGTCAGCCGTTTGCCTTTGCTGTTGCCTTTGCGGGCGATGTCCACCTGATCGTGCCATGACCATTCACACTCCAGCCCCAGGGTATGTTCAACCTGGCCGGCGAAATCGTTGAGCACGCCGGTATCCTCGCCGGTGAGGGCAAATTTCCAGATGGCCGAAACCTCCCGCGCCGCCTGCGCCAGCGACGGCACCTGGGTAAAGACCGGGCGCTGCGCCTCTGGCAGGGATTGCGCCCAGTTGCGGGTGCGGATCACGTGGCCGGTAGGGCGCTCGTACAGCATGGCCTCATCGACGTACATCAGGCCGTGGATCCCCTGCTCATCAAGCATGCGAATAAGCTCCAGCGCCTGGGATACCGGCAGCGGATCGGATTCCAGAACCTTTTTTGCTTGATAATCATACAAATAGGTGCCGTTACAACAAATTGCAGGTGTATCTAACGCCAGTGCCTGATAAAAAGGATGGATAGCAACGTGATGGCGGCCCGTAACAATAAGGAGCTGGTAGCCTGCTTCGCGGGCGCGTTTGAGCGCTTCAAGCGAAGAGGGGAGCAGCGTTTTTTGCGGGGTAAGCAGGGTGCCGTCTAAATCCAGTGCGATCACACGCGAGGTCATTTGATATTCCGGGTTAATGTTGGAAACAGGTTGCACCGATGGTACACCGCGAGACGATCCCTGCAAAATTCCTGGCTAAAATTCAGCATTCACCGTTAAAACGTCTATCCAGCGACATTACTTTCACGCCCAGTAAGGAAAGGAGCATTCATGAAACAAACCGTTTATACCGCCAGCCCCGAGAGCCAGCAGATCCACGTCTGGCGCCTGAATTCAGAAGGGACGCTTACTCTGGTTCAGGTTGTTGATGTGCCGGGGCAGGTGCAGCCGATGACGATCAGTCCGGATAAACGTTTCCTGTACGTGGGCGTACGTCCGGAGTTCCGCGTACTGGCGTACCGCATCTCCCCGGAAGATGGCGCCCTGACCTTTGCCGCCGAAGCGCCACTGCCGGGCAGCCCGACCCATATCTCCACCGATCTGCAGGGCCGCTTTATCTTTAGCGGCTCCTACAACGCCGGCTGCGTCAGCGTGACGCGCCTTAACGACGGCATTCCGGGCGAAACGGTGGAGACGATCGAAGGGCTGGAAGGGTGCCACTCTGCCAATATCTCTCCCGACAACCGCACCCTGTGGGTGCCGGCCCTGAAGCAGGACCGCATCTGCCTCTTCACGCTCGGCGACGACGGCAGGCTGCAGGCGCAAAACCCGGCCGAAGTCACCACCGTCGAGGGGGCAGGCCCGCGCCATATGGTGTTCCACCCGAACCAGCAGTTTGCCTATGTGGTGAACGAGCTGAACGGCTCGGTGGACGTCTGGGCACTGAAAGATCCGCACGGTAATATCGAGTGCATCCAGACGCTGGACATGATGCCCGCCGACTTTACCGGCACCCGCTGGGCGGCCGATATTCACCTTACCCCGGACGGCCGTCATCTGTACGCCTGTGACCGCACTTCCAGCCTGATCACTATCTTCAGCGTATCGGAAGATGGCAGCGTGCTGGCCATCGAAGGCTTCCAGCCGACCGAGACCCAGCCGCGCGGCTTTAATATCGATCACAGCGGTAAATACCTGATTGCCGCCGGCCAGAAATCCCACCACATTGCGCTGTATGAGATTCAGGGCGAGCAGGGGCTGTTAGAAGAGAAAGGACGCTACGCCGTTGGCCAGGGGCCGATGTGGGTGGTCGTTAACGCGCACTAAGCTGTCAGAAATAAAAAAACCTCGCCGAAGCGAGGTTTTTTTATGCCCGGTGGTGGCCGGGTGAGCACACTGAAATACACCAACTCGGGTATTTTATGCCCGGCTTGATAAAAGTAAAAGGGGAAGTCACTCCCCCTTTTTGCTAACGCCGTTACTGCTTCGGTTCGGCGACCACTTTACTGCCCACGCCGCGGTTGTTGTACTCCCACATGCGGTTGAACTTCGCGTCGTTCAGGTCGCGCTGCACGTTGCCTTTATCATCAACGGTGCCGGTATTACCCGCGTAAGGGCGCTTAGAAATAGCCGCATCGCCCCATGGCTTGGCCATATTAAAGCCTTCATTAATCACGCTATCGCGGATCACCACCTGGCCGTTGGTGGCCGCATCGGCATCCAGCGAACGGCCCAGCTGCGCCACGCCGTCGCCCGCTGCGGTAAAGCGGCTGTTTACCGCCAGGAAGCCGTAGAACATGTTCGACAGCGTCGCCGGGGCAAAGACATAGCCTTCCTGCTGGGTACGGGAGTTCACCACGCGGAAATCGGTGTTATCGAACACCACCGCGCCGCGGCCGGAGACAATATCCACGTCGCCTTCAATATAGCTGTTGGTGACCAGGGTACGGGTCAGGCGGCTATTTTGCAGGGCATTCTGCACGCCGCTGTTGGTAACGAAGAAGGTATTCTGACGACCCAGGATATTCACCTTGTCGATCTGCACCTTATCGCCATCGCTGCGCAGGGCCACGGCCTGATGGTTGCCGGCATCCACGCTGTCGCCAAGGTTGTTTTCGATAGTCAGGTTCTGCAGCTGCAGGCCGTTGTTCTGCGACCAGAATACGGCAGAGCACATCACGCCAACGGTGGCGCCCTGCTTGCTCTGGCAGCGGTCGAACATATACCACGCCGGTTTGCCGGGCATGTATTTGCCGCCACGGTTAACCAGGTGGCGCCAGGTCGCGGTGTCCATCTCGGAGTCAATCGGCAGGCCGATTTTCACGTCCAGCGGTTTGTCACCCAGGCCGTACAGGGTCACGCTGCCCGGCGCGGCCGGAACATAGACGGTGCCTTCATACTCGCCCGGCATAATGGCGATGTACTGACGGGAGCTGCTGTGCTTAGCAATAGCGGCATCTACCGCGGCCTGAATTGAGGTGTGGGTTACCCCCTGAGCACCCGCAGGGCCAACCACAAAGTTTGGCTGTTCAGGCAGACGAATTGCCGACGGGCTCCACGGCGCCGCGTTCGGATCCATGGCGGTAAAGTAGCGCGCCTGCTGGAAGTTCTTCGCTTCATCCGCAGAGAGAACAGGGCGGGAGGCGGTTCCGGGCGCGGCCTGTTCAGACGGCTGCTGATCGGCCGGCGTCGAACTGCAGGCGGACAGGGTCACGCCAATAGCTAACGCCAGCGCCAGACGGTAGTGGCTGGAAATACTCAAGGGAAGCTCCTTGCTATGCGGGTCAAAGGGGATAACGGAAATAGCCTGCTTTTTTATACTAAGTTTGGCGAAACGGGAAGATGCAAAGGTAAAAACTTACCTTTTATTTCCGCACGTAGCGGGAAAATTATCACAACTTAATAACATTTTCGGTAAAGGCGATTGACAGGGTGGGAAGAATGAAAATAAATGTCTATACAACCCATGACAAGTGGAGCCCCGATGCGGCAACTTCATCCTGACGACGTCATCTGGCGGAACGCCCGCCTCGCCACGCTCTCCCCTGAACAGTCCGCGCCTTACGGTCTACAGGACAAGATGGCCCTGATTACGCGGGGGGATAAAATCCTCGCGCTGGTGCCGGACGCGGATCTGCCGCGCACTCTGCCCGGGCAGCACGATCTGCAGGGGCGGCTGGTCACCCCGGGCCTGATAGACTGCCACACCCACCTGGTGTTCGGCGGCGACCGGGCGGCCGAGTGGGAGCAGCGCCTGAACGGGGTCTCCTATCAGACGATTAGCGCGCAGGGGGGCGGGATAAATGCCACCGTCACCGCCACCCGCAACAGCACGCCTGACGCGCTGGCAGAGCTTGCCGAGGGGCGGTTAGCGCGGCTGATGCGCGAAGGGGTCACCACTCTTGAGATTAAATCGGGCTATGGCCTGAACGACGAAGCCGAAGAGAAGATGCTGCGCGTGGTACAACAGCTGGCCGCTACCCACTCTGTGGAAATCAGCCCCACGCTGCTGGCGGCGCACGCCGTGCCGCCGGAGTATAAACAGGATCCGGACGGCTATATCGATCGCATCTGCCGGCATCTGCTTCCCGCCCTCTGGCGCAAAGGGCTCTTTGAGGCGGTGGATCTCTTCTGTGAAAACGTCGGCTTCACCCCGGCGCAAAGCGAGCGGGTGTTGCAGGCGGCTAAGGCGCTGGGGATCCCGGTAAAAGGGCACGTTGAACAGCTCTCAAACCTCGGCGGCGCGGCGCTGGTCAGCCGCTATGGCGGCTGGTCCGCCGACCATATTGAATATCTCGACGAAGCGGGGGCCAGGGCGATGGCGCAAAGCGGCACCGTCGGCGTCCTGCTGCCGGGGGCGTTCTATTTTTTACAGGAGCGCCAGCGCCCGCCGGTCGAGCTGCTGCGCCGGCTGGGAGTTCCCATGGCCGTCGCTACCGATTACAACCCCGGCACCAGCCCCTTTGCCAGCCTGCATCTGGCGATGAATATGGCCTGCGTCCAGTTTGGCTTAACCCCGGAGGAGGCCTGGGCCGGCGTGACCCGCCACGCGGCCCGGGCGCTTGGCCGCGGGGCAACCCACGGCCAGCTGAAGGCCGGCTACGTGGCCGATCTCGCCATCTGGGACGCGGAGCGCCCGGTGGAGATCCTCTACGAGCCCGGCCGCAACCCGCTCTTTCAGCGCATTTTTCGGGGGAAAGCACAATGAACCTCTGGCAGCCGGTTTCACCCGCCGTCTGGCAGGGGCGCGACGACCGCGCCGAGGCCAGCAGCGCGCTGCGCCTGTTTCAGACCATCCGCCAGGCTTCCGCCCTTAACCCCTCAGGCGACGGCATCGCCCTGCTGGGGTTTTGCTGCGACGCGGGCGTTAAGCGCAATCAGGGCCGGCCCGGCGCGGCAGAGGCGCCGGACGTGCTGCGCGCCGCGCTGGCCAATATGGCCTGCCATGCCGGACACGACCGTCTGACCGATTTCGGCAATATCCGCGTCGAGGGCGATGCCCTTGAGGCGGCGCAGCGGGCCCTGAGCGAGGCGGTCACCGCCTGCCAGCAGGCCGGCATGCGCACCCTGGTACTGGGGGGCGGCCACGAAACCGCCTGGGCGCACGGCAAAGGGGTGCTGGACGCCTTCCCCGGCGAGCGGGTGGTGATTGTTAATCTCGACGCCCATCTCGATCTGCGCGCTGCCCCGCACGCCACCTCCGGGACGCCGTTTCGCCAGCTGGCGCGCTACTGCGATGAACAGGGGCGAGCGTTCAGCTACGCCTGCCTCGGCGTCAGCCGGGCGGCGAATACGCAGGCGCTATGGGATGAAGCCGCGCGCCTGCAGGTGAGGCTGGTAGAGGATCTCGACTTCCAGCGGAACGCGCCCGGCGTAACGCAGGCGATTATTAACGAGGCCGACCGTATTTACCTGACTATCGATCTGGACGTGCTGCCCGCCGCAGAGATGCCCGCCGTCTCGGCCCCTGCCGCGCTGGGGATCCCGGCGCGCGAGCTTATGGGCGTTATCGAGCCGCTTTGTCGCAGCGGCAAGCTGCAGGCGGTGGATCTGGTAGAGTTTAACCCCCGCTACGATCGCGACGGGCAGGGGGCCAGGCTCGCCGCGCGGCTCGGCTGGCAAATTGCTCACTGGTGGGGCTAATTCCCGGATATACTCGATTTTTTTACGGCTTAAGGAATTGCTATGTTCTCACGCGCTCCGCTGCAGCAGGGCAGCGCCCCGGCCCCTTTCTATGAAAAGGTAAAGCAGGCGATCAGTCATCAAATCGCAACCGGAGCCTGGCGTCCGCACGACCGCATTCCCTCCGAGGCGGAGCTGGTGGCGCAGTTCGGGTTCAGCCGTATGACCATCAACCGCGCCCTGCGCGAGCTTACCGACGAAGGGCTGCTGGTGCGCCTGCAGGGGGTCGGCACCTTTGTGGCCGAGCCCAAAGGCCAGTCGGCGCTGTTTGAAATTCGCAGCATCGCCGACGAAATTGCCGCCCGTCAGCATCAGCACCGCTGCGACGTGCTGCTGCTGGAGGAGACCCGGGCCAGCGCGGCCCAGGCGGCGGCCCTCGACGTGCCGGAGGACAGCGCCATTTTTCACTCTTTGATCCTGCACTTCGAAAACGACCTGCCGGTGCAGATAGAAGATCGCTGCGTTAGCCCGCTGCGGGTGCCGGACTATCTGCAGCAGGACTATACCGCCATCACCCCGCACGCTTATCTCTCTCAGGTAGCGCCGCTTACCGAAGGGGAGCACATCGTCGAGGCGGTGCGCGCCACGGCGCAGGAGTGTAAGCTGCTGGGCATTAAAGAGAGCGATCCCTGCCTGCTGATCAACCGCCGTACCTGGTCGGCATCGCATATTATCTCTTATGCCCGCCTGCTTTTTCCCGGCCACCGCTACCGGTTACAGGGTCACTTTATCCCCTGAGCAAAGCGTGACAGCCCGCGCACTCTGCTAAAAATGTATCAAAATTGTTAAATTTTGCCTTGTGCGCACTTGTCTATACAAGTATACCTGATCGCATATTCTGTCCCTCATGAGGAGCACACAATGTCGTCAGGTAAATTCCGCCAGCAGGAGATCCGCGCCCCGCGCGGCACCGCGCTGACCGCCAAAAGCTGGCTCACCGAAGCCCCGCTGCGCATGTTGATGAATAACCTCGATCCCGAGGTCGCCGAAAATCCGCACGAGCTGGTGGTCTATGGCGGCATCGGCCGCGCCGCGCGCAGCTGGGAGTGCTACGACGCCATTGTCGACTCGCTTAAAAAGCTCGAGCTGGACGAAACCCTGCTGGTGCAGTCCGGCAAGCCGGTCGGCGTGTTCAAAACCCATGAGAACGCTCCGCGGGTGCTGATTGCCAACTCCAACCTGGTGCCGCACTGGGCCACCTGGGAACACTTCAACGAGCTGGATGCGAAAGGGCTGGCGATGTACGGCCAGATGACCGCCGGCAGCTGGATCTATATCGGCAGCCAGGGGATCGTGCAGGGCACCTACGAAACCTTCGTCGAGGCGGGGCGCCAGCACTATAACGGCAATCTGCAGGGGCGCTGGGTGCTTACCGCGGGCCTGGGCGGGATGGGCGGCGCCCAGCCGCTGGCGGCGACCCTGGCGGGAGCCTGTTCCCTGAACATCGAGTGCCAGCAGAGCCGCATCGATTTTCGCCTGCGCACCCGCTACGTGGACGAGCAGGCCGACTCCCTGGACGACGCGCTGGCGCGGATTCACAAATACACCCGGGAGGGCAAAGCGGTGTCGATTGCCTTGTGCGGCAACGCGGCAGACATCGTACCCGAGCTGGTTGCCCGCGGCGTGCGCCCGGATATGGTCACCGATCAGACCAGCGCCCACGATCCGCTGCACGGCTATCTGCCAAAAGGCTGGAGCTGGGAAGAGTATCAGCAGAAAGCGCAGCAGGATCCGGAGGGTACGGTGCTGGCGGCAAAACGGTCGATGGCCGATCACGTGAGCGCCATGCTGGCCTTCAGCCGGCAGGGCATCCCCACCTTCGATTACGGCAACAATATCCGCCAGATGGCGAAGGAGATGGGGGTGGCCGACGCCTTCGATTTCCCGGGCTTCGTTCCCGCCTATATTCGCCCGCTCTTCTGCCGGGGCATCGGCCCCTTCCGCTGGGTGGCGCTCTCCGGCGACCCTGAAGATATCTATAAAACCGACGCTAAAGTGAAAGAGATCGTCGCCGATGACGCCCATCTGCACCGCTGGCTGGATATGGCCCGGAAGCGCATCAGCTTCCAGGGACTGCCGGCGCGCATCTGCTGGGTCGGGCTGGAGTGGCGGCAGAAGCTCGGCCTCGCCTTTAACGAAATGGTGCGCCGCGGCGAGCTTTCTGCCCCGGTGGTGATTGGCCGCGACCATCTGGACTCGGGCTCCGTCGCCAGCCCTAACCGGGAGACCGAAGCCATGCGCGACGGCTCCGACGCCGTTTCCGACTGGCCGCTGCTGAACGCCCTGCTCAATACCGCCAGCGGCGCCACCTGGGTCTCGCTGCACCACGGCGGCGGGGTAGGGATGGGCTTTTCCCAGCACGCCGGGATGGTGATCGTCTGCGACGGCACCGACGAGGCCGCCGCCCGCATCGCCCGGGTATTGCACAACGATCCGGCCACCGGCGTGATGCGCCACGCCGATGCGGGCTACGACATTGCCATTGACTGTGCCAGGGAGCAGGGGCTGAACCTGCCGATGATTAACGCTCAACGAGGAGAGCAGTGATGACCGTCTTTACGTTAACTCCGGGTTCGCTAACCCTGGCCGACCTGCGCGCGATCTGGAGCAAACCGGTGCGGCTCGGCCTCAACGAGGCGGCACACGGCGCCATTAACGACAGCGTGGCCTGCGTCGAGGCGATAGTCGCCGAAGGGCGCACCGCCTACGGCATCAATACCGGCTTTGGCCTGCTGGCCCAGACGCGTATTGCCACCCACGACCTGGAAAACCTGCAGCGCTCGCTGGTGCTCTCCCACGCCGCCGGGGTGGGCGAGCCGCTGGACGACGACATGGTGCGCCTGATGATGGTGCTGAAAATTAACAGCCTGGCCCGGGGCTTTTCCGGCATCCGCCTGAGCGTGATTCAGGCGCTGATCGATCTGGTGAACGCGGGGATCTGCCCGTGGATCCCGGCCAAAGGCTCGGTGGGCGCCTCCGGCGATCTGGCCCCGCTGGCGCATATGTCCCTGACCCTGCTGGGGGAGGGCAAAGCGCGCTACCGGGGCCAGTGGCTGCCCGCCCGCGAGGCGCTGCAGCAGGCCGGGCTGGCGCCGGTCACCCTCGCGGCGAAAGAGGGGCTGGCGCTGCTGAACGGCACCCAGGCCTCTACCGCCTTCGCCCTGCGCGGCCTGTTTGAGGCGGAAGATCTCTTCGCCTCGGCGGTGGTCTGCGGCGCGCTGACCACCGAGGCGGTGCTCGGCTCGCGCCGTCCGTTCGACGCGCGCATTCACGAGGTGCGCGGCCAGCGCGGGCAGATCGACGCCGCGGCGCTTTATCGCCATCTGTTAACCGACACCAGCGAAATCGCCGAATCGCACCACAACTGCGACAAGGTGCAGGACCCGTATTCTCTGCGCTGTCAGCCGCAGGTGATGGGAGCCTGCCTCACCCAACTGCGCCAGGCGGCAGAGGTGCTGCTGGTGGAGGCCAACGCGGTTTCCGATAACCCGCTGGTCTTTGCCCAGGAGCAAGAGGTGGTCTCCGGCGGCAATTTCCACGCCGAGCCGGTGGCGATGGCCGCCGATAACATCGCCCTGGCGATAGCCGAAATCGGCGCGCTTGCCGAAAGGCGCATCGCCCTGATGATGGATAAACACATGTCGCAGCTGCCGCCGTTCCTGGTGCGCAACGGCGGGGTGAACTCCGGCTTTATGATTGCCCAGGTGACCGCCGCGGCGCTGGCGAGCGAAAACAAAGCGCTGGCGCACCCGCACAGCGTGGATAGCCTGCCGACCTCGGCCAATCAGGAAGATCACGTTTCGATGGCGCCCGCCGCCGGACGGCGTCTGTGGGAGATGGCCGGCAACACCCGCGGGGTGCTGGCGGTGGAGTGGCTGGCGGCCTGCCAGGGGGCGGATCTGCGCGACGGCCTGACCTCCAGCCCGCTGCTGGAGCAGGCGCGTCACATCCTGCGCGAAGAGGTAGCCCACTATGACGACGACCGCTTCTTCGCCCCGGATATCGATGCCGCCATTGCGCTGCTGGGCGGCCGTCGCCTGGTGGGATTACTGCCCGGTTTCCTGTAATAAAAAGCCCGGCGTTGCGCCGGGCTTTTTTTATACGTACATCGCGGTAATGGAGGCGCTGCCGAGGCTGTGGAAGTGCACGTTAAAGCCCACCATCGCGCCGCTGGCCTCTTCGTCCACCTCGATGCGCTCCACGTCCAGGGCGTGCACCGTAAAGATATAGCGATGGGTTTCGCCCTTCGGCGGCGCCGCGCCGCCGTACCCGGCTTTGCCAAAATCGGTGCGGGTCTCGATCGCTCCTTCCGGCAGCGCTACCAGCGACGAGCCGGAGCCCTGGGGCAGCACCCGCGTGTCGGCCGGCAGGTTGGCGACAACCCAGTGCCACCAGCCGGAGCCGGTCGGGGCGTCCGGATCGTAACAGGTGACGACAAAGCTTTTGGTCCCCGGCGGGACGTCGTCCCACGCCAGATGCGGGGAGATATTATCCCCCTGATAACCCATGCCGTTAAAGACGTGGCGCTCGGGCAGCTTCTCGCCGTCGCGCAAATCCTGACTAATTAGCCTCATAGCCTCTCTCCGTAATGAACCTGCAAAAAGTGTAATCCATCACGCAGGGTACAAAAGTTTGTCCTGCGGCTTAAATCACAAAATGTGCGGGATTGTTAACGGCCTCCACCACCGCCCCGGTCAGCTTTTGCAGCTGCTCGCGGCTGATAATGTAGGGCGGCATCAGATAGATAAGCTTGCCGAAGGGGCGCACCCAGACGCCGCGCGCCACAAAGAAGCGCTGCAGCGCCGCCATATCCACCGGGCGGTGCGTCTCGACCACGCCGATGGCCCCCAGCACCCGCACGTCGGCGACAAACTCTGACTCCCGCGCCGCCGCCAGCGCCTCGGAAAGCTGGGACTCGATTGCGGCAACCTGCGCCTGCCATTCGCCGCTCTCCAGCAGCCGCAGGCTTTCGCTGGCCACCGCGCAGGCCAGCGGGTTGCCCATAAAGGTCGGGCCGTGCATAAAGCAGCCTGCCTCGCCGTCGCTGATGGTGTCGGCCACCCGGCGGGTGGTGAGGGTTGCAGAGAGGGTCATGGTGCCGCCGGTGAGGGCTTTGCCAAGGCACAGAATATCGGGCGTAACCCCCGCGTGCTCGCAGGCGAACAGCCTGCCGGTGCGGCCAAAGCCGGTGGCAATCTCATCGGCAATCAGCAAAATTCCTTCCCGATCGCACATTTTGCGGATCCGTCTCAGCCACTCAGGATGGTACATGCGCATGCCGCCCGCCCCCTGCACGATGGGTTCGAGGATCACCGCCGCAATCTCATGGCGGTGGGCGGCCATCAGGCGGGCAAAGCCCACCATATCGGTTTCATCCCACTCGCCGTCGAAGCGGCTCTGCGGGGCCGGAGCAAAGAGGTTCTCCGGCAGATAGCCCTTCCACAGGCTGTGCATTGAGTTATCCGGATCGCATACCGACATGGCGCCGAAGGTATCCCCGTGATAGCCGTTGCGAAAGGTGAGGAAACGCCGGCGGGTCTCGCCCCTGGCGTGCCAGTACTGGAGCGCCATTTTCATCGCCACCTCTACCGCCACCGAACCGGAGTCGGCCAGAAACACGCACTCCAGCGCCGCCGGGGTCATCGCCACCAGCCGCCGGCAGAGATCCACCGCCGGCGGGTGGGTGATACCGCCGAACATCACGTGCGACATCTGGTCGATTTGCGCCTTCATCGCCGCGTTCAGCCGCGGGTGGTTGTAGCCGTGAATGGCCGCCCACCAGGAGGACATGCCGTCCACCAGCTGCTCGCCGCCGGCCAGCGTCAGCTCGCAGCCCCGGGCGGAGGCCACCGGATAGACGGGCAGCGGGCGGGTCATGGAGGTGTAGGGATGCCAGATGTGGCGCTTATCGAAGGCGAGATCGTCCGGGGTCATAATCGGCTTGTAAACCATTTTGAAAACATTTAGGTTTACAAGTATAAACCGAACCACCCATGAACAAAACCCTTTTGGAGATGCCCCATGGCTCACCAGACACGCTGGACGATGTCGCAAGTTACTGCTCTGTTTGAAAAACCTCTTCTTGAACTGCTGTTTGAAGCGCAGCAGATCCATCGCCAGCACTTCGATCCCCGCCAGGTGCAGGTGAGTACGCTGCTGTCGATCAAAACCGGTGCCTGCCCGGAAGATTGCAAATACTGCCCGCAGAGCGCGCGCTACAAAACCGGCCTTGAGTCCGAGCGGCTGATGGAGGTGGAGCAGGTGCTGGAGTCTGCCCGCCAGGCCAAAAACGCGGGCTCCACCCGCTTCTGCATGGGGGCGGCGTGGAAAAACCCGCACGACCGGGATATGCCTTATCTGGAGCAGATGGTGCAGGGGGTAAAGGCGCTGGGAATGGAGGCCTGCATGACCCTCGGCACCCTTAACGACGATCAGGCTCAACGCCTGAGCGCGGCGGGGCTGGACTATTACAACCACAACCTCGACACCTCGCCGGAGTTTTACGGCAATATCATCACCACCCGCACCTACCAGGAGCGCCTCGACACCCTCGACAAGGTGCGGGACGCCGGCATTAAGGTCTGCTCCGGCGGCATCGTCGGGCTGGGGGAGACGGTAACCGATCGCGCCGGCCTGCTGTTACAGCTGGCAAACCTGCCCACCCCGCCGGAGAGCGTGCCCATCAACATGCTGGTGAAGGTGAAGGGCACGCCGCTGGCCGACAACGACGACGTGGACGCCTTTGATTTTATCCGCACCATCGCCGTGGCGCGCGTTATGATGCCCACCTCGCACGTGCGCCTCTCCGCCGGACGCGAGCAGATGAACGAGCAGACCCAGGCGATGTGCTTTATGGCCGGGGCCAACTCTATTTTCTACGGCTGCAAGCTGCTCACCACCCCGAACCCGGAAGAGGACAAAGACGTCCAGCTGTTCCGCAAGCTGGGGCTGAACCCGCAGCAGACGGCGGTTGCCAGCGGCGACGTTGAGCAGCAGCATAAGCTTGAGCAGCAGCTCTTCCACGCCGACACCGACCAGTTCTACAACGCGGCAGCCGTATGACCTGGCAGCAGCGCATCAACACCGCCCTGGACGCGCGCCGGGCGGCGGACGCCCTGCGCACGCGCACCGAGGTGGAGCACGGCGCCGGGCGTTTTCTTATCCAGGATGGGCAGCGCTACCGCAATTTTTCCAGCAATGATTATCTGGGATTAAGCCAGCATCCGGAGATTATCCGCGCCTGGCAGCGGGGGGCGGAGCAGTACGGCGTGGGCAGCGGCGGCTCCGGGCACGTGAGCGGCTACACCCCGGCGCACCGGGCGCTGGAGGAGCAGCTCGCCGACTGGCTGGGCTACCCCCGGGCGCTGCTGTTTATCTCCGGCTTTGCCGCCAACCAGGCGCTGATTGCCGCCCTGATGCACAAAGAGGACAGAATTGTTGCCGACCGCCTGAGCCACGCCTCCCTGCTGGAGGCCGCCAGCCTCAGCCCGGCGCAGCTGCGCCGCTTTGCCCATAACGACGCCGGGCAGCTCGCCGCGCTGCTGGATAAGCCCTGCGGCGGCCTGCAGCTGGCGATCACCGAAGGGATCTTCAGCATGGACGGCGACAGCGCGCCGCTTAAGGCGCTGGCCGACGCCGCCCATAGCAGGCAGAGCTGGCTGATGGTGGACGACGCCCACGGCATCGGCATCACCGGCCCGCAGGGGCGCGGCAGCTGCGCCGGTCAGGGAGTGAAGCCGGATCTGCTGGTGGTCACCTTCGGCAAAGGGGTGGGGGTAAGCGGCGCGGCGGTGCTGTGCAGCGAGCCGGTCGCCGACTATCTGCTGCAGTTCGCCCGGCACCTGATCTACAGCACCAGCATGCCCCCCGCCCAGGCGGTGGCGCTGCTGGCGGCTTTTAATATTATTCGCAGCGACGAGGGCGAGGCCAGGCGCCAGCGGCTGGCGAGCCATATCCGGCAGTTTCGCCAGGGCGCGGCGTCGCTGGCGGTACGGCTTGCCGACTCCCACAGCGCCATTCAGCCGCTGATCGTCGGAGAAAACGCCCGGGCGCTGGATCTGGCGCAGCGCTTGCGATCGCAGGGGATGTGGGTCACGGCGATCCGCCCGCCCACCGTCCCGGCAGGCTCCGCCCGTCTGCGTCTGACCCTCACCGCCGCCCACGAGGCCGCGGATATCACCGCACTGCTGGAGGCGCTCTATGCCGCAGGTGAATAAACAGGCGATTGCCGCCGCCTTTGGCCGGGCGGCGCAAAGCTACGACCGCCACGACGGGCTACAGCGCCAGAGCGCCCGGGGGCTGCTGGCCCTGCTGGGCGATGGGGGCTATGAGCGGGTGCTGGACGCGGGCTGCGGCCCGGGCGGCAACAGCCGCTGGTGGCGCAGCCGGGGAAGCCACGTCACGGCGATGGATCTTTCGGCCCCGATGCTGGAGCAGGCGCGCAGCGGCCAGGCGGCCGACGACTATCTGCTGGCGGATATCGAAGCTATTCCGCTGGCGGACGCCGGGTTCGATCTGGTCTGGAGCCATCTGGCGGTGCAGTGGTGCGCCAGCCTGCCGCAGGCGCTTGCCGAGCTGCACCGGGTGGCGCGCCCCGGCGGCAGGGTGGCTTTTACCACGCTGCTTGGCAACTCGCTGCCGGAGCTGAATCAGGCCTGGCGGGCGGTGGACGATCGCCCGCACGCCAACCGCTTCGTCACCGAGCAGGCCGTGCGCAATGCCCTGAGCGGCTGGCGTTATCGCGCTTCCATTCAGACCATTACCCTGGCCTTTGACGACGCGCTGGCGGCGATGCGCTCCCTGAAGGGCATCGGCGCCACCCATCTGCACGACGGGCGGGCGGGCAAGCCGCTGACCCGCGGAGAGCTACAGAAGCTGGCGCTGGCCTGGCCGCAGCAGAACGGGAAATTCCCGCTCTCTTATCAACTTTTTCATGGAATTATCGAACGTGATTAACCGCTATTTTGTCACCGGCACCGACACCGAAGTGGGCAAGACCGTCGCCAGTAGCGCCCTGTTGCAGGCGGCGCGGGCGCAAGGCTTTAACACCGCGGGCTTTAAGCCGGTGGCCTCCGGCAGCGAGATGACCCCGCAGGGGCTGCGTAACAGCGACGCGCTGGCCCTGCAGCGCAACAGCAGCCTGACCCTGGCCTACGAGGCGGTAAACCCTTATACCTTCGCGGAGCCGACCTCGCCGCACATCGTCAGCGCCGACGAGCAGCGCCCCATTGCCTTCGCCACGCTCTCGGCGGGGCTGCGGGCGCTGGAGCAGCAGGCCGACTGGGTGCTGGTGGAGGGGGCAGGGGGCTGGTTTACGCCGCTGTCCGAAGAGCAGACCTTTGCCGACTGGGTGATTGCCGAGCAGTTGCCGGTGATCCTGGTGGTGGGGGTGAAGCTGGGCTGCATCAACCACGCCATGCTTACCGCCCAGGCGGTGCGGCAGGCGGGCCTGACGCTGGCGGGCTGGGTGGCCAACGATGTGGTGCCACCGGGTAAACGCCACCGGGAGTATATGGCGTCGCTCACGCGGCTGCTCCCCGCCCCGCTGCTGGGCGAGATCCCCTGGCTGGGCGAGGGGGCCGATACCGCCGACCTGGGGCAGTATCTCTCCCTTAGCGCGCTGACGCCATCCAGTGGGCAATAAGCGGATCGTCCAGCTCGCTTACCCGCCCCTGGGCGACGCTGCGTCCGCGATAGAGCAGACAGAAGCGATCCGCCACCTGGCGGATCAGCGACAGCTGCTGCTCTGCCAGTAGCACCGACAGCCCCAGCTCCCGGTTGAGGCGCATCAGCAGCTGCGCCAGCCAGAGGCTAAAGGCATGCCCCGATCCGCGGCTGGGCTCGTCGAGGATCAGTAGCCCCGGCCGGGCCACCAGCGCGTTAGCCAGCGCCAGCTGGTACTGCTGCTCCTCGCTGAGGGTGGAGGCGCGCGTCTGGCGCAGGGGGTAAAGGGCCGGGAAAAGATCGTAGATCTCGCCCTGCATGCTTCCCTGCGCCTCTCCCTTCGCCATTCGCGCCACGTGCATATTCTCCTCCACGGTGAGCTGGGAAAAGATCCGCCGATCCTGTGACACATAGCCAATCCCCAGCTGATGACGCTTTTGCGCCGCCACGGCCTGCAGATCGCAGGGCGGGGCGTTCGCCGCCTGCCAGACCATGCTGCCGCTGGCGATGGGCAGCAGGCCGGTAATGCAGTTAATCAGGGTGGTTTTTCCCATCCCCGGTAGGCCAATAATGCCCGTGCAGATCCCGGGCGGCAGATCGAGATCGACATTCCATAGCGTATGCTGATTCCCGTAATACTGGTTGACGGCACGCAGGCTCAACATCGTGTTTTCTCCTTAAGAGGGCAGCGTTGACCTGCTATGTACTGCAAAAGCCTTGCCATAGCGCCCAATATGGCTAAAAAGACGCTTTTTTTCGGAGTCCACCGTAAACAAAGCGCGGCGGTGACAGAAGAATGCACTGCCGCAGTGCCATGCCGGAGGGAAATGGTGCAGGGAAGAGCGCAGGATTGTGAGAAAGATCGCATCGATCTTTGCCCGGCGTTTTGGTCGGGGATCGGCAAAAACGGGCGATAAAAAAAAATTCCTCACCCGAAAAGACGAAAAACCGGGAATCGCCCGAGTGGCGGTGGCTACGGGCTGGAGGGAGTTATCCACTATTCCTGTGGATAACCTTGTGTATTAGAGTTAGAAAACGCGGGGTAAGCGAGAGAACACGCGGCCTGCGCCTGAATTGATGCGAAACGCGGCTTTCTTCAATATATATTAATTATCAATAACTTGCATAAAAGCAATCTTTGTCATCACTGTGTCATACTTTGGTAAAAAGTGTGCGGGTGCGTCTTGACAAATGTTAAAAAAGGAATTGTTCTGGGGATAACCGGTCGCGGCTGGTTTTTTATTTTGTTGCGGCCGCCATTTCATCCGGGATTTCGCAGATCCTGCCAGCGGTAACAGAAAATAACCTGCGCATTACTGGTTTTTCATCCAGTATAATTTACTGGCAAAAAACAGCATCCGGAGTAGAATTACTCACCTGCCGCATAATTCACCATCAGGTCGCCATTCATGAGTAAACCGTTCAAACTAAATTCCGCTTTCCGTCCTTCCGGCGACCAGCCAGAAGCGATACGCCGTCTGAAAGAGGGGCTGGAGGATGGTCTCGCGCACCAGACGCTGCTGGGGGTAACCGGCTCGGGTAAAACCTTCACCGTCGCTAACGTGATTGCCGATCTGCAGCGCCCGACTATGGTGCTGGCGCCCAACAAAACCCTGGCGGCACAGCTGTATGGCGAAATGAAAGAGTTCTTCCCGGAAAACGCCGTGGAGTACTTCGTCTCTTACTACGACTACTATCAGCCGGAAGCCTACGTACCCAGCTCTGACACCTTTATCGAAAAAGATGCCTCGGTGAACGAACATATCGAGCAGATGCGTCTCTCGGCCACCAAAGCGCTGCTGGAGCGGCGTGACGTGGTGGTGGTGGCCTCGGTGTCGGCGATTTACGGCCTGGGCGATCCCGACCTCTATCTGAAGATGATGCTGCACCTGACCAACGGCATGATCATCGACCAGCGCGCCATCCTGCGCCGTCTGGCGGAGCTGCAGTATACCCGTAACGATCAGGCCTTCCAGCGCGGCACCTTCCGCGTGCGCGGCGAGGTGATCGACATCTTCCCGGCGGAATCGGACGATTTGGCCCTGCGCGTCGAGCTGTTTGACGAAGAGGTGGAGCGCCTGTCGCTGTTCGATCCGCTGACCGGGCAGGTTGAGTCGGTTATCCAACGCTTTACCGTCTACCCGAAAACCCACTACGTGACCCCGCGCGAGCGCATCGTGCAGGCGATGGAAGATATCAAGGTTGAGCTGGCGGACCGCCGCAAGGTGCTGCTGGCGAACAATAAGCTGCTGGAAGAGCAGCGCCTCAGCCAGCGTACCCAGTTCGATCTGGAGATGATGAACGAGCTGGGCTACTGCTCGGGTATCGAAAACTACTCCCGCTACCTCTCCGGGCGCGGGCCGGGCGAGGCGCCGCCAACCCTGTTTGACTACCTGCCGGCGGACGGCTTGCTGGTAGTGGATGAGTCCCACGTGACCATTCCGCAGATCGGCGGCATGTACCGCGGCGACCGGGCGCGTAAAGAGACGCTGGTGGAGTACGGCTTCCGCCTGCCTTCCGCGCTCGATAACCGCCCGATGAAGTTTGAAGAGTTTGAGGCGCTGGCGCCGCAGACCATCTACGTATCGGCCACGCCCGGCAACTACGAGCTCGAGAAATCGGGTGACGAGGTGGTGGATCAGGTGGTGCGTCCTACCGGCCTGCTGGACCCCATCATCGAGGTGCGCCCGGTGGCGACCCAGGTGGACGATCTGCTCTCGGAGATCCGCGCCCGCGCGGCCATCAACGAGCGCGTGCTGGTGACCACGCTGACCAAACGCATGGCGGAAGACCTGACCGAATACCTCGAAGAGCACGGCGAGAAGGTGCGCTATCTGCACTCGGACATCGATACCGTGGAGCGTATGGAGATCATCCGCGACCTGCGTTTAGGCAAGTTTGACGTGCTGGTGGGCATCAACCTGCTGCGAGAAGGGCTGGATATGCCGGAGGTATCGCTGGTAGCGATCCTGGATGCCGACAAAGAGGGCTTCCTGCGCTCCGAGCGCTCCCTTATCCAGACCATTGGCCGCGCCGCGCGTAACGTTAACGGTAAGGCGATCCTCTACGGGGATAAAATTACCCCTTCGATGGCCAAGGCCATCGGCGAAACCGAACGCCGCCGCGAGAAGCAGCAGCGCTACAACGAAGAGCACGGTATTACCCCGCAGGGGCTGAACAAGAAGGTGGTGGATATTCTAGCGCTGGGCCAGAACATCGCCAAGACCAAGGCGAAGGGCCGCGGCAAGTCTCGTTCTCCGGTAGAGGCCGATTCGCTGGAGGTGGCGCTGACGCCGAAGGCGTTGCAGCAGAAGATCCACGAGCTGGAAGGGCAGATGATGCAGCATGCGCAGAACCTCGAGTTCGAGGAGGCGGCGCAGGTGCGCGATCAGCTGCATCAGCTGCGGGAGCTGTTTATTGCGGCATCGTAATAGCGATTCAATACAGCGATAACAGGCTACAGCCATGATAGTTTTGCAATGAAATATAAAGCTTAAAGCGACACCCTGTTCCGGCTGAAAATCGCCGAAGCGTTTCCTGTAGGCCGGGGCGAGGCGCATGGATGCGCCGAGAGGGCGTGACCTACATGGATGTAGGATCACGCCCGACCCGAAAGCCGGAAGGAATAAGCTGAGGG
>Ga0209370_1000782_pt1 | contig 35094 bp, 30 predicted proteins | sample AgamicAtPrz_FD_187164 | JGI IMG/M metagenome (GOLD analysis project Ga0209370, IMG submission 187164) | Agave microbial communities from Guanajuato, Mexico - At.P.rz (SPAdes) (version 2) | ecosystem: Host-associated > Plants > Phyllosphere > Phylloplane/Leaf | place: Guanajuato, Mexico...
CACAGACCCGGTGGCTGCAAGAAATACGGTGGAGCGGTAGTTCAGTCGGTTAGAATACCTGCCTGTCACGCAGGGGGTCGCGGGTTCGAGTCCCGTCCGTTCCGCCACTTATTCAAATTAAGCCTGCTACATTAGCAGGCTTAATGGTAAGAAAATTTAGGGGCGTAGCTCAGTTGGTAGAGCACCGGTCTCCAAAACCGGGTGTCGCGAGTTCGAGTCTCTCCGCCCCTGCCATATAAGAATCCTTTGCTTCGGCAAAGGATTTTTTTTGTCTTCTATTCCGGCAACATCGGATCCCGCCTGTCTGATTAGCATCCTTGCTAATCCTCTCAATTAATCCATTACGTTGATTTTTAATAGATCTTTGATCTGGCTGTGCTTGTCGCTGTTCTGTAGCCAGATGGCATAAAGCGGGCGCAGCAGGGTAGCCGAATCGGTAACAGTATGCAGTCCTGTTTTAGTGCTTGCCCAGCGCTGTGGTAGCCAGGTGCATCCTTTAAGCAATGCAAGTTGCTGGCAGGCTATTTCAGCCGAACTGGTGGTTAACATCGGAATATCATCAGCTGTAATTAATCCGGCTTCATGCTGCTGGAAATCTGGTCCCCATTCCAGCCGCAAATAGTTCAGATCGGCTTTCAGGGATCCGGGTTCGGCTGCGTAGAGCGCCAGGGTGAATTGCCCGAGGATCTGGCTACCAAACTCGTCCATTTTTGGCGCTTCGGTAGTAATCAGCAGATCCAGCTGCCTTTCATGCAGCTGTTTTACCAGCGATTGCCGTTGGGCGATGCGCGCCTCGAACTGCAAATGGCCATGGGAACGATAAAGCCGGGTCAGCCAGGGGCTAAGCATGCACTCCCAGAGCGACGCGCTAGCCCCTATCGAAAATTCATTATGCCGTGAGGTATGGGCAACTTCTTTGCGGGCAGCCTGCCATGTGCTCATGAGCGTTTCCGCATAGGGCAGGAGTTTCTCTCCCGCTGCGGTTAAGCGAATATTGTTGCGATGTCTGGTAAAGAGGTTTACGCCAAGCTGGTTTTCAAGCTGGCGAATGCGAAAGCTTACCGCTGACTGCGTCAGATAAAGCGCTTCTGCGGCGCGCCCAAAGTGACGAGTTCTGCTTACTTCAAGAAAAGTCTTCAGCAATTCCGTATCCACGGTTTTCTCCGCAAAATTATTTGTCGTTATGATTTAAATGTTTTGTTTTACACTCTGTCAAGCGTAACTAATACTCCGCGCCATAAATAGCTCGGCCAAAGATATAGGAGCGTGTAGGATGGCGGAAAGCTTTACGACGACTAATCGTTTTTTCGACAACAAAAATTATCCACGCGGATTTTCTCGTCATGGTGATTTCACCATCAAAGAAGCACAACTGCTTGAGCGCCATGGTTATGCTTTCAACGAGTTAGATCTGGGAAAACGTGAACCTGCGACTGAAGACGAAGAACTGTTTGTGGCCGTTTGTCGTGGTGAGCGTGAGCCGGTAACGGAAGCAGAGCGCGTGTGGATCAAATACATGGGGCGTATCAAACGTCCAAAGCGTTTCCACACCCTGTCTGGCGGTAAGCCGCAGATGGAAGGTGCAGAAGACTACACCGAGTCAGACGATTAAAAGAAGGGGCTAAGGCCCCTTTTTTTATGACAGCATCTTTTGCAGATGTAATAAAAGCCTGTCGATAGCGCGATAGCTTAGCGCCTCCTGCAGATGACAGCGTTCAATATCCCTCACTTCTTCCAGATCGGCGATAGTTCGAGCTACTTTTAACAGACGTTGCCAGGCGCGTACCGACAGCCCTAAACGGGTCAGGATCTCCTCAAGCCAGCAGGCATCTTCTGGCTTCAACGGACAAATCTGTCGGATCTCAGCATTATCAAGATGCGCATTAAGCTTCCCCTGACGCGCCCGCTGCCTGCTCTGTGCAGCAATGACTCTTGCCCGCACGATGGCGCTGCTTTCCTCCTTATTTTGCGGCAGGCTCAGCAGCCCCGGCGGGGGAAGCGGGATCTCAAGCGATAAATCGAAGCGATCGAGAAAAGGGCCTGACAAGCGCCCCAGATAACGCAGCGTCTGCTCAGGCGTACAGCGGTTATGCTGCCCCTGATAATGGCCTGTCGGGCTGGGATTCATCGCTGCGATCAGCTGAAACCGGGCCGGATAGCTGATTTTGGCGCGGGTTCGCGAAATATTAATCTGTCCGGACTCGATAGGTTCACGCAGGGCATCCAGCACCCGGCGTTCGAATTCCGGTAACTCATCGAGAAACAGAATACCGTTATGTGCAAGGGAGATTTCCCCTGGCACAGGGATCGAACCGCCGCCTACCATAGCGGTCAGCGAGGCGCTGTGGTGAGGTGCCCGGAAGGGGCGTTGTCGCCACTGTTTATACAGCGAGGCGGCATTTACCAGGCTGAGAATCGCCGCGCTCTCCAGCGCCTCCTGATTGTGAAGCGGCGGAAGTAAGCCATTCAAACGGCTCGCAAGCATGGTTTTACCCGTGCCGGGAGGGCCAATAAGCAGCAGGTTATGCGAGCCTGCTGCGGTTACTTCCAACGCGCGCTTGCCCTGCTGCTGGCCAATAATATCGCTGATGTCCGGTGCTTCGTTTTCTGCTGCCGCTGCCACAGGTTCTGGTGCCATCAGCTGATGGCGACCTTCAAGAAACGCGCAAACCTCCTGTAAATGCTCCGCCAGCAGGCATCCTTGCTGTTCAATCAGGCCGACCTCAGGTGCATTGTCTCTGGCGACGATTATCTCTCTGCCAGCCTCCAGTGCCGCTACCGCAGCGGATATTGCCCCTGGAACCCCTCTTAACGCCCCCGTAAGCGCCAGCTCGCCCACAAACTCATACGCGTTCAGTCGTGATGCCGTGAGCTGCTCAGAAGCGGCGAGAAGCGCAATGGCGATAGGTAGATCGTAGCGTCCCCCCTCTTTCGGCAAATCGGCAGGAGCCAGATTTATGGTGATTTTCTTCGCCGGAAAAGCGTAACCGCTATTGATAATAGCGCTACGAACCCGGTCTCTGGCTTCTTTGACCGTTGTCTCAGGCAGACCGACTAACGTCAGGCCGGGGAGCCCATTACTTAAATGAACTTCAACTGATATAAGCGGCGCTTTAACGCCTAATGCAGCACGGGTATAAACAACCGACAGTGACATAGACAGCCTCCTTGCGAAGCCACTATGCCAGCAGGATCGCTGCTAAAAGAGGGTCAATTGGCGTAATTACGCGTCCTGTTCCTGAATTTGTTTTCTGGCGTGTAAACTTTTCAGTGTGATGGAACCATGGTCGCAGAAATCCATCATCTTTTCTTTTGGCCAAATCTTTATGCAAAAAAGTGAAAATAATTCATTTCCTTAAATTGTTATATAAAACAACAGTTTTTAGCTAAAGCATCTCTTTGCAAATCAAGCGTGTTATAAAAAATTGTTGTGAAGGCGAAGCTATCTGTGATAACTCTTTAGGTATTCCTTCGAACAAGATGCAAAAAGAACTGAAAATGACAGCCCTTCTACGAGTGATTAGCCTGGTCGTGATTAGCGTGGTGGTGATTATTATCCCACCGTGCGGGGCTGCACTTGGACGAGGAAAGGCTTAGAAATCAAGCCTTAACGAACTAAGACCCCCGCACCGAAAGGTCCGGGGGTTTTTTTATGACCTAAAAACTTAAGCGAGGAGCAGAATATGGGTTTCAGCATAAAATTCTGTTTCTCTCGATTTACGGCGGGGAAGTGACTATGAATGGGGCACAGTGGGTAGTACATGCGTTGCGAGCGCAGGGAGTCGAGACCGTCTTCGGTTACCCGGGCGGCGCAATTATGCCGATTTACGATGCGTTGTATGACGGCGGCGTGGAACATCTGTTGTGCCGACACGAGCAGGGCGCTGCCATGGCGGCAATTGGTTATGCCCGTTCAACCGGTAAAACCGGCGTTTGCATGGCTACATCCGGGCCGGGAGCAACCAACCTGATAACCGGCCTCGCCGACGCGCTGCTCGATTCCGTTCCCGTAGTTGCGATCACCGGCCAGGTGGCTTCCCCGCTGATTGGTACCGACGCCTTCCAGGAAGTGGACGTTCTCGGTTTGTCTCTGGCCTGCACTAAACACAGCTTTCTGGTGCAGTCTCTGGAAGAGCTGCCGCGCGTGATGGCAGAAGCCTTTGAAGTGGCAAACTCAGGCCGTCCTGGTCCGGTTCTGGTTGATATTCCTAAAGATATCCAGATTGCACAGGGTGAGTTAGAGCCGCATTTCTCTACGGTGGCAGACGATAGCTATTTCCCCCATGCCGAAGTCGAAGAGGCCCGCCAGATGCTGGCCCAGGCGCAGCGGCCGATTCTCTACGTTGGCGGCGGCGTGGGTATGGCGCAGGCCGTGCCGGCGCTGCGTGAATTTATCGCCGTCACCGGGATACCGGCAGTCTGCACGCTGAAAGGGCTGGGTGCGGTAGAGGCTGACTATCCCCTTTACCTGGGGATGCTGGGGATGCACGGCACCAAAGCCGCTAACCTTGCCGTGCAGGAGAGCGATCTGCTGATTGCGGTTGGCGCCCGTTTTGACGACCGCGTAACCGGCAAACTGAATACCTTTGCACCCGGCGCCAGGGTTATCCATATGGATATCGACCCGGCCGAGATGAATAAGCTGCGTCAGGCCCACGTTGCGCTGCAGGGGGATCTCAACGCGCTGCTGCCCGCACTGCAGCAGCCTTTATCTGTCGATGGCTGGCGTCAGCACACCGCTGATATGCGACACGAGCACGCCTGGCGCTACGATCATCCGGGCGAGGCTATTTATGCGCCGCTGCTGTTAAAGCAGCTGTCGGATCGCAAACCGGCAGACAGCGTGGTGACTACCGATGTCGGTCAGCATCAGATGTGGTCGGCCCAGCATATGACCTACACCCGTCCGGAAAATTTCATCACCTCCAGCGGCTTAGGCACCATGGGCTTCGGGCTGCCGGCGGCGGTAGGTGCTCAGGTAGCACGGCCCCACGACACCGTTATCTGCATCTCCGGCGACGGCTCGTTCATGATGAACGTACAGGAGCTGGGTACGGTAAAACGAAAGCAGTTGCCGCTGAAGATCGTACTGCTGGATAACCAGCGCCTGGGGATGGTTCGCCAGTGGCAGCAGCTCTTTTTCCAGGAGCGTTACAGCGAAACCACCCTGACTGATAACCCCGATTTCCTCGTTCTGGCCAGCGCCTTCGGTATTCCAGGCCAGCACATTACCCGTAAAGACCAGGTTGCAGCGGCACTCGACACCATGCTGTCAAGCGAAGGGCCATACCTGCTTCATGTCTCAATCGATGAGCTTGAGAACGTCTGGCCGCTGGTGCCGCCCGGCGCCAGTAACTCACAAATGCTGGAGAAATTATCATGATGCAACAACATCAGGTCGCCGTGCAGGCCCGCTTCAACCCGGAAACCTTAGAGCGCGTATTACGCGTAGTGCGCCACCGTGGTTTCCAGATTTGCTCCATGAATATGGAAACCGCCACCGATGCACAGAACATAAATATTGAATTGACCGTTGCCAGCCCACGGTCTGTCGAATTACTGTTTAGCCAGCTAAGTAAACTGGTAGACGTCGCGCACGTCGCCATCTGCCAGAGCACAACTACATCACAACAAATCCGCGCCTGAGCGCAAAAGGAAGAAAAATGACGACGAAAAAAGCTGATTACATTTGGTCCAATGGTGAGATGATTCGCTGGGAGGACGCTAAAGTCCACGTGATGTCCCACGCGCTGCATTACGGTACTTCCGTCTTTGAAGGCATCCGTTGCTACGACTCCCATAAAGGCCCGGTGGTGTTCCGTCATCGCGAACACATGCAGCGTCTGCGTGACTCAGCCAAAATCTATCGTTTCCCGGTTTCCCAGAGCGTCGACGAACTGATGGAAGCCTGCCGCGCCGTCCTGCGTAAAAATAACCTGACCAGCGCCTATATCCGCCCATTAGTCTTCGTTGGCGATGTTGGCATGGGCGTTAACCCGCCGGCTGGCTATACCACCGATGTGATCATCGCCGCGTTCCCGTGGGGAGCATACCTGGGCGCAGAAGCGCTGGAGCAGGGGATCGATGCCATGGTCTCCTCATGGAATCGCGTCGCGCCAAACACCATCCCAACTGCCGCCAAAGCGGGCGGTAACTACCTCTCCTCCCTGCTGGTGGGCAGCGAAGCGCGCCGCCACGGTTACCAGGAAGGTATTGCCCTGGATGTGAACGGCTATATCTCCGAAGGCGCGGGCGAAAACCTGTTTGAAGTGAAAGATGGCGTGCTCTTTACCCCGCCGTTCACCTCTTCGGCGCTGCCGGGCATCACCCGCGACGCCATCATCAAGCTGGCGCAGGATCTGGGCATCGAAGTTCGCGAGCAGGTACTGTCCCGTGAATCACTCTACCTGGCCGATGAAGTCTTTATGTCAGGCACCGCAGCAGAAATCACCCCGGTACGTAGCGTAGACGGCATCCAGGTAGGCGAAGGCCGCCGTGGTCCGGTTACCAAACGTATTCAGGAAGCGTTCTTTGGCCTCTTCACCGGTGAAACGGAAGATAAATGGGGCTGGTTGGATCAAGTTAATCCATAAGCATAAATATGGGACGGCACGCACCGTCCCATTTATTAGTCAGACGGGAGTAAATAAAGCATGCCTAAGTATCGTTCCGCCACCACCACCCACGGCCGCAACATGGCGGGTGCCCGCGCGCTGTGGCGCGCCACAGGGATGACCGACGCCGATTTTGGTAAACCTATTATTGCGGTGGTGAACTCCTTTACCCAGTTCGTGCCGGGCCACGTGCATCTGCGCGATCTCGGTAAGCTGGTCGCCGAGCAGATTGAAGCGGCGGGCGGCGTGGCGAAAGAGTTCAACACCATTGCGGTGGATGACGGTATCGCGATGGGCCACGGGGGCATGCTCTACTCACTGCCGTCGCGCGAGCTGATCGCGGACTCGGTAGAGTATATGGTCAACGCCCACTGCGCCGACGCCATGGTCTGTATCTCCAACTGCGACAAAATCACCCCGGGGATGCTGATGGCCTCCCTGCGCCTGAACATTCCGGTTATCTTCGTCTCCGGCGGCCCGATGGAAGCAGGCAAAACCAAGCTCTCTGACAAAATCATCAAGCTCGACCTGGTCGACGCGATGATTCAGGGTGCGGATCCGAAAGTTTCCGACGAGCAGAGCGATCAGGTTGAACGCTCCGCCTGTCCGACCTGCGGCTCCTGTTCCGGTATGTTCACCGCAAACTCCATGAACTGCCTGACCGAAGCGCTCGGCCTGTCCCAGCCGGGCAACGGCTCGCTGCTGGCGACGCACGCCGATCGTAAGCAGCTGTTCCTTAACGCCGGTTCGCGCATCGTCGAGCTGACCAAACGCTACTATGAGCAGGATGATGCCAGCGCGCTGCCGCGCAACATCGCCAGCAAGGCGGCCTTTGAGAACGCCATGACCCTGGATATCGCCATGGGCGGCTCTACCAACACGGTTCTGCACCTGCTGGCAGCTGCCCAGGAAGCGGAAATCGACTTCACCATGAGCGATATCGACAAGCTTTCCCGCAAGGTGCCGCAGCTGTGTAAAGTGGCGCCAAGCACCCAGAAGTACCATATGGAAGACGTTCACCGCGCCGGCGGCGTCCTCGGTATCCTGGGCGAGCTGGATCGCGCAGGCCTGCTGAACCGCGATGTGAAGAACGTTCTTGGCCTGACGCTGCCTCAGACGCTGGATAAATACGACGTCATGCTGACCCAGGACGAGGCGGTTAAGAAGATGTTCCGCGCCGGTCCGGCCGGTATTCGTACCACCCAGGCGTTCTCTCAGGATTGCCGCTGGGATACTCTCGACGACGACCGCGCCGAAGGCTGTATTCGTTCGCTGGAACATGCCTACAGCAAAGATGGCGGTCTCGCCGTGCTGTACGGCAACTTCGCTGAAAACGGCTGTATCGTTAAGACCGCCGGGGTGGATGACAGCATCCTGAAATTTACCGGCCCGGCAAAAGTATATGAAAGCCAGGACGATGCGGTAGAGGCGATCCTCGGCGGCAAGGTGGTGGCGGGCGACGTGGTGGTTATTCGCTACGAAGGGCCGAAAGGTGGGCCGGGCATGCAGGAGATGCTTTACCCAACCACCTTCCTGAAATCCATGGGCCTCGGCAAAGCCTGTGCGCTGATCACCGACGGTCGTTTCTCCGGCGGGACCTCCGGCCTCTCTATTGGCCACGTCTCCCCGGAAGCGGCCAGCGGCGGCAATATCGCCATCATCGAGGATGGTGACCTGATCGAAATCGACATCCCGAACCGCGGCATTGAGCTGAAGCTGAGCGCCCAGGAGATTGCCGCCCGTCGCGAAGCGCAGGAAGCCCGGGGCGACAAAGCCTGGACGCCGAAAGATCGCCAGCGTGAAGTCTCCTTCGCCCTGCGCGCTTACGCGAGCCTCGCCACCAGTGCAGATAAAGGCGCAGTGCGCGATAAATCTAAACTCGGGGGCTAACGATGGCCGAATCCCAACCCTTATCTGCCGCCCCCGGGGGGGCGGAGTATCTCAGGGCGGTGCTGCGCGCGCCGGTCTATGAAGCGGCGCAGGTAACACCTCTTCAAAAGATGGAAAAAATCTCCTCGCGCCTCGATAACGCGATCCTGGTGAAGCGCGAAGACCGCCAGCCGGTACACAGCTTTAAGCTGCGCGGCGCCTACGCCATGATGGCCGGGCTGACCGAGGAGCAAAAAGCGCGCGGGGTGATCACCGCCTCGGCGGGTAACCACGCCCAGGGGGTGGCCTTCTCCGCCGCCCGTCTGGGGCTAAAAGCGCTGATTGTGATGCCGGTAGCGACGGCGGATATCAAAGTAGACGCGGTGCGTGGTTTCGGGGGCGAGGTTTTGCTGCACGGCGCCAATTTCGATGAGGCGAAAGCCAGGGCGATTGAGCTGGCGCAGCAGCAGGGGTTTACCTGGGTACCGCCGTTTGACCATCCGATGGTGATCGCCGGGCAGGGCACCCTGGCGCTGGAGCTATTGCAGCAGGATGCCCATCTGGATCGCGTGTTCGTGCCGGTCGGCGGCGGCGGCCTGGCGGCGGGCGTAGCGGTACTGATCAAACAGCTGATGCCGCAGATTAAGGTGATTGCGGTAGAAGCGGAAGATTCAGCCTGCCTGAAGGCGGCGCTGGAGGCCGGCCATCCTGTGGATCTGCCGAGGGTCGGGCTATTTGCCGAAGGGGTGGCGGTCAAACGTATCGGTGACGAAACCTTCCGCCTGTGCCAGGAGTATCTCGACGACATCATCACCGTGGACAGCGATGCCATCTGCGCGGCCATGAAGGATCTGTTTGAAGATGTGCGTGCGGTGGCCGAGCCGTCCGGCGCCCTGGCGCTGGCGGGGATGAAGAAGTATATCGCCCGGCACAACATTCGCGGCGAACGTCTGGCGCACGTGCTCTCGGGGGCGAACGTCAACTTCCACGGGCTGCGCTACGTCTCCGAACGCTGCGAGCTGGGTGAACAGCGCGAAGCCCTGCTGGCGGTGACCATCCCGGAAGAAAAAGGCAGCTTCCTGAAGTTTTGCCAGCTGCTGGGAGGGCGCTCCGTTACGGAGTTCAACTACCGTTTCGCCGATGCCAAAGATGCCTGCATTTTTGTTGGCGTGCGCCTGAGCCGCGGGCTCGAAGAGCGCACCGAGATCCTCAGCCTGCTGCACGACGGCGGCTACAGCGTGGTGGATCTCTCCGACGACGAGATGGCGAAGCTGCACGTGCGTTATATGGTGGGTGGGCGTCCGTCGAAGCCGTTACAGGAACGTTTGTACAGCTTCGAGTTTCCGGAATCGCCGGGCGCGCTGCTTAAGTTCCTGCATACCCTGGGGACGCACTGGAATATCTCCCTGTTCCACTACCGCAGCCACGGCACCGACTATGGCCGGGTGCTGGCGGCATTTGAACTGGGCGAGCACGAGCCGGATTTTGAAACGCGGCTCAACGAGCTGGGCTATGAGTGCCACGACGAAACCCATAACCCGGCGTTTCGCTTCTTCCTGGCAGGCTAACTGCCCGGCAGTAACTTCCAGAACGCATCAATAAGCGGCTCATGCAGCCGCTTTTTTTGTGCGCAGACGCCGAGCTCAAACGGCGTTTTTTCATCGCTGCGCTCCAGGATCATCACGCGGTTGCGCACCGGCTCCGGGCTGTTTTCCAGCACCACCTCCGGCAATAAGGCCACGCCGCAGCCGAGCGCCACCATCGATACCATCGCCTCATGGCCGCCTACCGTCGCGTAAATCGACGGGTTACTGATTTTCTGCCGCCTGAACCATAGCTCAATACGGCGGCGCACCGGCCCCTGATCCGCCATGATAAAGGGCACCGTTGACCAGTCGGGCTTTTCAACCGACACCTGATTCCGCACCGGGCAGGGCAGCGCCGGCGCAATCAGCACCACCGCCAGATTCTCCAGCATCGAAAAGGCCACCGCGCCCGGCAGGGTTTCGGGTTTACCGGCGATGGCCAGGTCGGCTTCGCGGGTTACCACCTTTTCCATCGCGTCGGCGGCATCGCCGGTGGTCAGCTTGATCTCAACAGAGGGGTGTTCTGCCCGGAATCTGTCCAGAATGGGGGGGAGATGGCTGTAGGCGGCGGTAACGGAGCAGAAGATATGGAGCTCGCCCGAGAGAGACGGCCCCTGCTGATCGATGGTGTGGCGCAGCTGCTGGTACTGTAAGAGCGTTTGCTGGGCAAAGGTGCGCAGCTCTTCACCCGCTTCGGTAAGGGTGACGGTGCGGTTATCACGTACAAACAGCGGCTGCCCGAGATCCTCTTCCAGGCGCTGGATCTGCCGGGAAAGGGTGGAGGGGCTGACGTGCATCGCCCGCGCGCTGCGGCCGAAATGGCGGCTTTCCGCCAGATGCAGGAACATTTTCAGATCGCGTAAATCCACCGATTCCACTCCAGAGTTTTATATTGCAGAAATTGCAACGTAACGTTGTGAATATATCAATTTCCGCAATAAATTTCCTGTCATATAGTAAGTTCATTCTCGCATAAGCGACCCGAACAATAAGACACACAACATCACGAGGTATCACCATGGCTAACTACTTCAACACGCTGAATCTGCGCCAGCAGCTGGCACAGCTGGGCAAATGCCGCTTTATGGGGCGCGACGAATTTGCCGATGGCGCCAGCTATCTTCAGGGTAAAAAAGTGGTCATCGTCGGCTGTGGCGCTCAGGGTCTGAACCAGGGTCTGAACATGCGTGACTCCGGGCTGGATATCTCCTACGCCCTGCGTAAAGAAGCCATCGCCGAAAAGCGTGCTTCATGGCGCAAGGCGACAGAAAATGGTTTCAAAGTAGGCACTTACGAAGAGCTGATCCCGCAGGCGGATCTGGTTGTAAACCTGACGCCGGACAAACAGCACTCCGACGTGGTGCGTTCCGTACAGCCGCTGATGAAAGACGGCGCGGCGCTGGGTTACTCCCACGGCTTCAACATCGTTGAAGTGGGTGAGCAGATCCGTAAAGACATCACCGTTGTGATGGTGGCGCCGAAGTGCCCGGGTACCGAGGTACGTGAAGAGTACAAGCGTGGCTTCGGCGTTCCGACCCTTATCGCCGTACACCCGGAAAATGACCCGAAAGGCGAAGGCATGGCGATTGCCAAAGCCTGGGCCGCGGCGACCGGCGGTCACCGTGCCGGCGTGCTGGAGTCATCCTTCGTTGCCGAAGTGAAATCCGACCTGATGGGCGAGCAGACTATCCTGTGCGGTATGCTGCAGGCCGGCTCTCTGCTCTGCTTCGACAAGCTGGTGGAAGAGGGCACCGATCCGGCATATGCGGAAAAACTGATTCAGTTCGGCTGGGAAACCATCACCGAAGCGCTGAAGCAGGGCGGTATCACCCTGATGATGGACCGCCTGTCCAATCCGGCAAAACTGCGCGCCTATGCGCTGTCTGAACAGCTGAAAACCATTATGGCGCCGCTGTTCCAGAAACATATGGACGACATCATCTCCGGCGAATTCTCCTCCGGCATGATGGCCGACTGGGCCAACGATGATAAAAAACTGCTGACCTGGCGTGAAGAGACCGGTAAAACCGCGTTCGAAACCGCCCCGCAGTTTGAAGGTAAAATCAGCGAGCAGGAGTACTTCGACAAAGGCGTACTGATGATCGCCATGGTGAAAGCGGGCGTTGAGCTGGCGTTCGAAACTATGGTGGACTCCGGCATCATCGAAGAGTCTGCCTACTATGAATCACTGCACGAGCTGCCGCTGATCGCCAACACCATCGCCCGTAAGCGTCTGTACGAAATGAACGTGGTTATCTCCGACACCGCTGAGTACGGTAACTATCTGTTCTCTTACGCCTGCGTGCCGCTGCTGAAAGAGTTCATGACTACCCTGCAAACGGGCGATCTGGGTAAAGCGATTAGCGAAGGTGCGGTAGATAACGCCCAGTTGCGCGACGTGAATGACGCGATCCGCAGCCATGAAATCGAGAAAGTGGGCCAGAGACTGCGTGGCTATATGACGGATATGAAGCGTATCGCCGTCGCAGGCTAATGCTCGTACCCTAACCCTCTCCCACAGGGAGAGGGAAAAACATTAAAGGCCTTCTCCTGGAGAAGGCCTTGCTGTTTATTTGCGGTACAGAACTTTGATGACGTGGTAACCGAACTGGGTATGCAGCGGGCCGGTTGGCTCCAGCACCGGGCAGGAGAAGACCACTTTATCGAATGCCGGCACCATCTGGCCCTGGCGGAATTCACCCAGGTCGCCGCCGCGCTTGCCCGACGGGCAGATAGAGTGCTTTTTCGCCAGCTTGCCGAAGTCGGCGCCGTTTTTGATCTGCTCCAGAAGATCCAGAGCCAGTTTCTCTTCTTTAACAAGAATGTGCAGTGCTGCCGCAGTTTTTGCCATGATCGTGCCTTGAATGGTTGGGATAAATCGGGGCGCAATATACCACGCGTTAGCGGCGGTACAGCACCTTAATGATATGGTAGCCAAATTTGGTTTTTACCGGACCGAAGGGCTTTAAAAGCGGGCAGCTAAAGACCGCCCGATCGAACGGCCCTACCATCGCCCCCTGTTTAAATTCACCTAAATCGCCGCCGTTGCGCCCGGAAGGGCATTTTGAGTATCGCTTCGCCAGATGGTCAAAGCTGATGCCGCGCTCCAGTTTGGCGAGGATCTCCTCGGCCAGCTTCTCTTCTTTGACCAGAATATGCAGGGCTGCTGCGGTCTTTTTCATGGTTCGGTTCTCAGGGTTAAAAGCGCTGTCGTCACTTTATCATTAGCCGGTAAATCTGCGCCCGGCTTTCTGCTACAATCCCCACCCCGTTCGAAGATTGAGCAATACACCCATGCGTTTAAACCCTGGACAACAACAAGCGGTCGAATTCGTTACTGGACCATGCCTGGTGCTGGCAGGGGCTGGTTCCGGTAAAACCCGCGTTATCACCAACAAAATTGCCCATCTCATTCGCGGCTGCGGTTATCAGGCGCGCCATATCGCGGCGGTGACATTTACCAATAAAGCCGCGCGCGAGATGAAAGAGCGTGTCGGCCAGACGCTGGGGCGCAAAGAGGCGCGCGGCCTGATGATCTCCACCTTTCACACCCTGGGACTGGACATCATTAAACGCGAATACGCCGCGCTGGGGATGAAGTCGAACTTCTCCCTGTTTGACGATACCGATCAGGTGGCGCTGCTGAAAGAGCTGACCGAAGGCTTGATCGAGGACGATAAACTGATCCTCCAGCAGTTGATCTCGACGATCTCCAACTGGAAAAACGATCTGATGACCCCCGCGCAGGCGGCGGCAAGCGCCAAAGGCGAGCGCGATCGGATCTTTGCCCACTGTTATAGTCTGTACGATGCGCACCTGAAGGCCTGTAACGTCCTCGATTTTGACGATCTTATTCTGCTGCCGACCCTGCTGCTGCAGCGCAATGAAGAGGTGCGCGAGCGCTGGCAGAACAAAATTCGCTACCTGCTGGTGGATGAATATCAGGACACCAACACCAGCCAGTATGAGCTGGTAAAGCTGCTGGTGGGGCAGCGGGCCCGTTTTACCGTGGTGGGCGATGACGACCAGTCGATCTACTCCTGGCGCGGGGCGCGTCCGCAAAACCTGGTGCTGCTGAGCAAAGACTTCCCGGCGCTGCAGGTGATTAAGCTGGAACAGAACTACCGCTCATCCGGACGGATCCTGAAAGCGGCCAATATCCTCATCGCCAATAACCCGCACGTCTTTGAGAAGCGCCTGTTTTCAGAGCTCGGCTACGGCGCGGAGCTAAAAGTATTAAGCGCCAATAACGAAGAGCACGAGGCGGAGCGGGTTACCGGCGAGCTGATTGCCCACCACTTCGTCAATAAAACGGCGTACAAGGATTACGCGATCCTCTATCGCGGCAACCACCAGTCCCGCGTCTTTGAAAAGATGCTGATGCAGAACCGTATTCCGTACAAGATTTCCGGGGGCACCTCGTTCTTCTCCCGTCCGGAGATCAAAGATCTGCTGGCCTATCTGCGCGTGCTGACCAACCCGGACGACGACAGCGCCTTCCTGCGCATTGTGAATACGCCGAAGCGTGAAATCGGCCCGGCGACCCTGCAAAAGCTGGGCGAATGGGCGATGACCCGCAACAAGAGCCTGTTTACCGCCAGCTTCGATATGGGGCTGAGCCAGACGCTCACCGGCCGCGGCTACGAATCCTTAACGCGCTTTACCCAGTGGCTGGGCGAAGTGCAGCGCCTCGCCGAGCGTGAACCCGTGGTGGCGGTGCGCGATCTGATCCGCGGCATCGACTATGAATCCTGGCTGTATGAGACTTCCGCCAGCCCGAAAGCGGCTGAAATGCGCATGAAAAACGTCAATCAGCTGTTCAGCTGGATGACTGAAATGCTGGAGGGATCGGAAATTGACGAGCCGATGACCCTGACTCAGGTGGTCACCCGCTTTACCCTGCGCGATATGATGGAGCGCGGCGAAAGCGAAGAGGAGGCCGATCAGGTGCAGCTGATGACGCTGCATGCCTCCAAAGGTCTGGAATTCCCCTATGTCTACCTGGTGGGAATGGAGGAGGGGCTGCTGCCGCACCAGAGCAGCATCGACGAGGACAACGTCGATGAAGAGCGTCGTCTGGCCTACGTGGGCATTACCCGCGCGCAGAAGGAGCTGATTTTTACCCTCTGCAAGGAGCGCCGTCAGTACGGCGAACTGGTGCGCCCGGAGCCGAGCCGTTTTCTGCTGGAGCTGCCCCAGGACGATATTATCTGGGAGCAGGAGCGTAAGGTGATTTCAGCGGAGGAGCGGATGCACAAAGGCCAGGCTAACGTCGCCAATATCCGCGCCATGCTGGCGAAAGCGAAGGATAAATAACGCTTCTGAAAGGATTACTGGATTCGGAGCGGCCAGTGGACATAGCTCTGCCACTGGCTCTCCTGTTCAATCATCTCTGCCCCCAGCGGGTGCTGGGTAAGCCAGTTTTCCGGCAGGGTGAGGGTGACGGTTTCGCCGTCAACCTGCAGGTCGGGCTCGGGCAACAGATCGTCCCGGCGGCGGCTGGCAAAAATAATCGCCAGACGCAGAAGCCGGCAAAGATGCTCCGCCACGCGCGGCGGCACGGCATTTTGCTGATGCAACGATGAGAGATCGACAGGATTGGTCTGGTTCAGGAGCAGGGTAGCCAGCAGCTTTTTTTGCGCCGGGGTAAAGCCCGGCAGATCCAGATTACGCACCAGCCAGGCGGCATGCAGCGGCGCCTGCTTATATTCCACGCTTAAACCAATTTCATGCAGCTGACAGGCACTTTGCAGCAGAACCAGGCTTAACGGGCTCATTTCCCAGCTTTTACCCGCCTGAGCGGCAAAACGTAGCGCAAGCTGGCTCACGCGCTCGCCCTGGCTGGTATCCACCAGAAAACGGCGCTGCACGTTACGCAACGTGCGGCTGCGAATATCTTCATCTACTGCCAGATGAAGCATGCCGTAGACCAGCCCTTCACGCAGCGCACCGCCCGCCAGGGTCATACACTGGATATCCAGCTCGGTGAAAATAGCGATTAAAATCGCCAGTCCGCTGGGGAAGACCAGCGCGCGTTCAAGCGTCAGCCCTTCGATCTCCAACTCTTCAAGACGCCCACACTGGATGGCGCGCTGTTTGAGCTGCTGAAGTTTGGCGAGGGTGATGCGTTCATCCATCCCCTGCGCCATCATGATCTCCTGCAACGCCTGTACCGTGCCGGATGCCCCCACGCATACCTTCCAGCCGTGCTGCTGCAGGGTGGCGGCAATAGGGCGCACTACGTCGCGCGCGGCCCGCTCCGCCCGATCAAAATTTTCCTGCGCCAGATTGCGGTCGGTGAAATAGCGCTCAAGCCAGGTTACACACCCCATCGACAGGCTGTTCAGCGAGGTAGCCTGTGCGCCATTGCCGGTAACCAGCTCGGTACTTGCCCCGCCGATATCGACAACCAGACGACGCTCATCGCCACCGGTGGTATGGGCCACGCCCTGATAAATCAGGCGCGCCTCTTCTTCACCGCTGATCACCTGCACCGGACAGCCGAGGATGGTCTGCGCGGTCGCAATGAATATATCGGCGTTCACTGCCAGACGCAGCGTGGCCGTCGCGACAACGCGTATTTGCTGATGGGGGATATCCTGCAGACGCTCGGCAAAGAGACGGAGGCACTGCCAGCCGCGCTCCATGGCGTCGGGGGAGAGATGATTATCGCTGCTCAGGCCCGCCGCGAGGCGGACCTTACGCTTAATGCGCGTCAGGGTCTGGATGCTCCCCGCCACCTCGCGTACAACCAGCATATGAAAACTATTCGAACCGAGATCAATTGCTGCATAGAGCGAGGTGGAGCTGAGCATAGTAGTTAGCCTGAACGACGACGATTACGCGGAGCACCGCCGGTACGACGCGGGCCATTACCGGAACGGGCGCGGGTCAGGCGCTTCGCTGGCGGCAGTTCGCTCAACAGCGCATCCGGGTTGTATTTACTCTGCGGAATAGAGTGACCGATATAGGTCTCAATAGCCGGCAGGTTCAGGGCATACTCTTCACAGGCAAGGCTGATGGAGTGGCCGCTGGCGCCAGCACGACCGGTACGACCGATACGGTGTACGTAGTCTTCGCAGTCATCCGGCAGATCGTAGTTAAAGACGTGGGTCACGGCCGGAATATGCAGGCCACGCGCGGCAACGTCGGTTGCGACCAGAATATCCAGATCGCCACGGGTGAACTCTTCGAGAATACGCAGGCGTTTTTTCTGCGCCACATCGCCGGTCAGCAGGCCGACGCGATGACCATCGGCAGCCAGATGGCCCCAGATATCTTCGCAGCGGTGCTTGGTGTTCGCGAAGACGATAGCGCGGTCTGGCCACTCTTCTTCGATCAGCGTCTGCAGCAGGCGCATTTTCTCTTCGTTAGACGGATAGAAAAGCTCTTCTTTAATACGGTGGCCCGTCTTCTGTTCCGGCTCCACTTCCACATACTCGGCGTTATTCATCTGCTCGAAGGCCAGTTCGCGCACGCGGTAAGAGAGGGTGGCGGAGAACAGCATGTTCAAACGCTCATTGGCGGCAGGCATGCGGCGGAAAAGCCAGCGGATATCTTTGATAAAGCCCAGATCGTACATGCGATCGGCTTCGTCGAGGACGACAACCTGGATGGCGCCAAGGTTAATGTAGTTCTGTTTGGCGTAGTCAATGAGACGGCCGGTGGTGCCGATCAGAATATCAACACCGCTTTCCAGCACCTTCAGCTGTTTGTCGTAGCCGTCACCGCCGTAAGCCAGGCCGAGCTTCAGGCCGGTGGACTGTGCCAGGGGCTCTGCATCAGCGTGGATCTGTACCGCCAGTTCTCGCGTCGGGGCCATGATCAGCGCGCGCGGCTGGTTAACTTTGCGGTCAGCAATTGCCGGGTGAGAAAGTAAATAATGAAACGTTGACGTTAAAAACGCCATCGTTTTGCCGGTACCGGTTTGCGCCTGTCCTGCAACATCCCGACCCGCCAGCGTTAGCGGAAGGGCGAGCGCCTGAATAGGCGTGCAGTTGTGAAACCCTTTACTTTCAAGAGCTTCAATGACTTTTGCGTGCAGGGCGAAGTCGGAAAACTTCTGTTCTGTTAAATGTGTTTTGCTCATAGTGTGGTAGAATATCAGCTTACTATTGCTTTACGAAAGCGTATCCGGTGAAATAAAGTCAACCTTTAGTTGGTTAATGCTACATCAACACGTCGTTGATTAATGCTACACCAACGCGCCAGGCTTATTCCTGTGGAGTTATATATGAGCGATAAAATTATTCACCTGACTGACGATAGTTTTGACACGGACGTGCTTAAAGCTGACGGGCTGACCCTCGTCGATTTCTGGGCAGAATGGTGTGGTCCTTGCAAAATGATCGCCCCGATTCTGGATGAGATCGCCGACGAATATCAGGGCAAACTGACCGTTGCGAAACTGAACATCGACCAGAACCCGGGCACCGCACCTAAGTATGGTATCCGCGGTATCCCGACCCTGCTGCTGTTCAAAAATGGCGAAGTGGCTGCCACCAAAGTGGGCGCCCTGTCCAAAGGTCAGCTGAAAGAGTTCCTGGACGCTAACCTGGCGTAAGGATGCTCACGGCGCGTCCGGAGTTCTAATTTTTTTGGATCTCTGGACGCCCGGCGATAGTCGTGCTAAGTTACCTATGACTTCGTTTTAAACATACCTTGATGTTCTTGTTGTACCCGATACTTCCCGTTGTTACATAAACAATGCGTGAAGTGGATAGATTCCGGGCTTGTCACTCAATCCGTCTTGTCGTTTCAGTTCTGTGCTTTCCCTTTGACCAGACAGCGAACAGACATGAGTTGATGGCCGCTAACAGGCATGGATGACCCTGCCATACCATTCACAACATTAAGTTCGAGTATCACCCCGAGTTTAAGAACCCACACCATTATGAATCTTACCGAATTAAAGAATACGCCGGTTTCTGAGCTGATCACTCTCGGCGAAAATATGGGCCTTGAAAACCAGGCTCGTATGCGCAAGCAGGACATTATTTTTGCCATCCTGAAGCAGCACGCAAAGAGTGGCGAAGATATCTTTGGCGACGGTGTGCTGGAGATATTGCAGGATGGATTTGGATTCCTCCGCTCTGCAGACAGCTCCTACCTCGCCGGTCCTGATGACATCTACGTTTCCCCCAGCCAAATCCGCCGTTTCAACCTCCGCACAGGTGATACCATTTCAGGTAAGATTCGTCCTCCTAAAGAGGGTGAACGCTACTTTGCGCTGTTGAAAGTTAACGAAGTTAACTACGACAAACCAGAAAACTCGCGCAACAAAATCCTGTTCGAAAACTTAACGCCGCTGCACGCGAACTCTCGCCTGCGCATGGAGCGTGGTAACGGTTCTACCGAAGATTTGACCGCTCGCGTACTGGATCTGGCCTCGCCAATTGGCCGTGGTCAGCGTGGCCTGATTGTCGCGCCGCCGAAAGCGGGTAAAACCATGCTGCTGCAGAACATTGCCCAGAGCATCGCGTATAACCATCCTGACTGCGTGCTGATGGTTCTGCTCATCGACGAACGTCCGGAAGAAGTGACCGAAATGCAGCGTCTGGTAAAAGGCGAAGTGGTTGCCTCTACCTTTGACGAGCCGGCCTCCCGTCACGTTCAGGTAGCCGAAATGGTTATCGAGAAGGCGAAGCGTCTGGTTGAACACAAGAAAGACGTGATCATCCTGCTCGACTCCATCACCCGTCTGGCGCGTGCTTATAACACCGTGGTTCCGGCTTCAGGCAAAGTCCTGACCGGTGGTGTGGATGCTAACGCCCTGCATCGTCCGAAGCGCTTCTTCGGCGCGGCGCGTAATGTGGAAGAGGGCGGTAGCCTGACCATCATCGCGACGGCGCTTATCGATACCGGCTCCAAAATGGATGAAGTTATCTACGAAGAGTTTAAAGGTACAGGCAACATGGAACTGCACCTCTCTCGTAAGATCGCAGAGAAGCGTGTCTTCCCGGCTATCGATTACAACCGTTCCGGTACCCGTAAAGAAGAGCTGCTCACCACTCAGGAAGAGCTGCAGAAAATGTGGATCCTGCGCAAAATCATCCATCCGATGGGCGAAATTGACGCAATGGAGTTCCTCATCAATAAGCTGGCGATGACGAAAACCAACGACGATTTCTTCGACATGATGAAACGCTCGTAATTCGAAGAAAGTATCTAAACGCCACGTTTTTTACGTGGCGTTTTTCTTTTGGGGCTTATACGCTATAGCCGCAAACTGCACGTTTGTACTGGCGGATGCCGCAACAGGATTGTATTCGGAGCCAGGGCATTAATTGATTGAAATATAAACAAAGGGACTTGTAAGAAGCCTGCTTTATTCCTTCAGGAGCAGCGTCTTCAAGGTTATACTTCCGGGATTAACATTTGTTGAGAGCCTCCATTGTGAATCTACTCACTGCGGTGACTGAGCTAATCAGTATTTTTCTTTTCACGACCTGCTTCTTATTTGTCGCGCGTAAAGCGGCAAAAAGAATTGGGTTGGTGGATAAGCCCAACTTTCGTAAGCGCCACCAGGGCCTTATTCCGTTGGTCGGGGGGATCTCTGTTTATGCGGGTATTTGCTTTACTTTCAGTATTGCGGATTATTATATCCCGCATGCCGCGCTATATCTGGCCTGTGCCGGTGTACTGGTCCTGGTAGGGGCGCTGGACGACAGATTCGATATAAGCGTGAAATTCCGCGCTTCCGTGCAGGCGGCCATCGGTATCATCATGATGGTGGTCGGTAAACTCTATCTCAGTAGCCTGGGCTATATCTTTGGCACTTGGGAGATGGTGCTGGGGCCGTTCGGTTACTTCCTGACGCTCTTTGCCGTCTGGGCGGCGATAAACGCGTTCAATATGGTGGACGGCATTGATGGCCTGCTTGGCGGCCTCTCCAGCGTCTCGTTCGCCGCCATCGGTATTATCCTGTGGTTTGACGGTCAGTACAGCCTCTCCATGTGGTGCTTCGCGATGATTGCCGCCATTCTGCCTTATATCCTGCTTAACCTCGGCGTACTGGGCCGTCGCTATAAAGTGTTTATGGGCGATGCAGGCAGTACGCTGATTGGTTTTACCGTGATCTGGATTTTGCTTGAGACCACCCAGGGTAAAACCCACCCTATCAGCCCGGTTACCGCCCTGTGGATTATCGCCATTCCGCTGATGGACATGGTGGCCATTATGTACCGCCGTCTGCGTAAAGGGATGAGCCCCTTCTCGCCGGACCGCCAGCATATTCATCACCTGATCATGCGCGCCGGCTTTACTTCACGTCAGGCATTCGTCCTTATCACCTTAGCGGCGGCGCTGCTGGCGGGTATCGGCGTGGCGGCAGAATATGCTCATTTCATTCCTGAATGGGTCATGTTGGTATTATTCTTGCTAGCATTTTTCCTGTATGGCTACTGTATCAAGCGCGCATGGAAAGTGGCGCGTTTCATTAAACGTGTGAAACGCCGGATGCGTCGAAATAGTGGTAACAACCCAACTTCAACCAGGTAAATCGGGATTGTAATGACTCAACCGTTGGCGGGAGCTAGATCAGTGACAACTGAGAATGAGCTGGATGTTCGTGGTTTGTTCCGCGTGTTATGGGCGGGCAAATTTTGGATTGCAGGAATCGCGCTGGCCTTTGCGTTAATTGCGCTGGCCTATACCTTTTTCGCAAAACAGGAGTGGAGCGCGACGGCGATTACCGATCGCCCGACGGTGAACATGCTTGGCGGGTTCTACTCCCAGCAGCAGTTCCTGCGTAACCTGGATGTAAAAGCTAATCTCGCCCCCGTTGACCAGCCCTCCGTCATGGATGAGTCTTACAAAGAGTTCATCATGCAGCTGGCCTCCTGGGATACGCGTCGCGACTTCTGGAACCAGACCGACTATTACAAACAGCGGATGGTAGGCAACAGCAAGGCCGATGCCGCGCTGCTTGATGAGCTGATTAATAACATCCAGTTTATGCCGGGCGACGCGCTGCGCAACCTGAACGATAGCGTCAAGTTAATTGCTGAGACGGCGCCGGATGCCAATAACCTGCTGCGTCAGTACGTGGCCTTTGCCAGCCAGCGCGCCGCAAGCCATCTTAACGATGAGCTTAAAGGCGCCTGGGCGGCACGTACCATCCAGATGAAAGCGCAGGTGAAGCGTCAGGAAGAGGTCGCTAAAGCCATTTACAATCGCCGCGTTCACAATATTGAGCAGGCGTTGAAAATCGCTGAGAAGAGTAATATCTCCCGCAGCGAAACCGACGTGCCGGCCGAGCAGTTGCCCGATTCTGAACTCTTCCTGCTGGGCCGTCCGATGCTGCAGGCCCGTCTGGAAAACCTGCAGGCCGTGGGACCGGACTTTGATCTCGACTACGACCAGAACCGCGCCATGATGACCACCCTCAACGTTGGTCCAACCCTGGACCCACGTTTTCAGACCTATCGTTATTTGCGAACGCCCGAAGAGCCTGTAAAACGCGATAGCCCACGTCGTGCATTCTTAATGATTATGTGGGGGATTGTGGGGGCATTGATTGGTGCTGGTGTGGCATTGACGCGTCGTCGCAAAATTTAAGAACGCCGTCTACGATGAAGGCCTGTGGCCTTCATCGTCTACTCGAAGAGAATCGATGTGAAAGTACTCACTGTCTTTGGTACAAGGCCGGAAGCCATCAAGATGGCCCCGCTGGTACACGCGCTGGCGAACGACCCTCATTTTGAGGCGAAAGTTTGCGTTACCGCCCAGCATCGGGAGATGCTGGATCAGGTCCTCACCCTCTTTTCCATTGTTCCGGATTACGATCTCAATATTATGAAACCGGGGCAGGGGCTAACGGAAATTACCTGCCGTATTCTGGAAGGGTTAAAACCTATTCTGGAATCCTTTAAGCCTGATGTGGTGCTGGTACATGGCGACACCACCACCACCATCGCTACCAGCCTTGCTGCCTTCTATCAGCGTATTCCGGTCGGCCACGTAGAGGCCGGTCTGCGTACCGGCGATCTCTATTCCCCCTGGCCGGAAGAGGCCAACCGCACCCTGACCGGCCATCTGGCGATGTATCACTTCGCCCCGACGGAAAACTCACGCCAGAATCTGCTGCGGGAGAACATCCCCGACCGCACGGTGTTCGTCACCGGCAATACGGTTATCGACGCGCTTATCTGGGTGCGCGATCGGGTGATGTCGAGCGACAGCGTGCGCGCCGAGCTGGCGGAGCGTTACCCCTTCCTCGCGAACGGCAAAAAGATGATCCTCGTCACCGGCCATCGCCGTGAAAGCTTTGGCCGCGGATTTGAGCAGATCTGCCACGCGCTGGCGGAGATCGCCGCGCAGAATAAAGATGTGCAGATTGTCTATCCGGTACACCTTAATCCGAACGTCAGCGAGCCGGTCAACCGCATCCTGGGCCACGTTGATAACGTGATCCTTATTGAGCCGCAGGACTACCTGCCGTTTGTCTGGCTGATGAACCATGCCTGGCTGATCCTGACGGATTCCGGCGGTATTCAGGAGGAGGCTCCCTCCCTTGGCAAACCGGTACTGGTTATGCGTGAAACCACCGAGCGCCCGGAGGCCGTTAAAGCCGGCACCGTGCGGCTGGTGGGGACGGACACCAAACATATCGTGGCAGAGGTGACACGCCTGCTGCACGACGATAACGAATACCAGGCCATGAGCCGCGCCCACAACCCTTACGGTGACGGGCAGGCATGTGAACGTATTCTGTATGCACTTAAAAACAATCGGGTATCGCTATGAGTTTTTCTATCATCTCTGTCATTGGTCTTGGCTACATTGGGTTACCCACTGCCGCCGCCTTCGCCTCCCGCCAAAAGCAGGTGGTGGGTGTTGATATCAACCAGCATGCGGTTGATACCATTAACAAGGGTGAAATTCATATCGTCGAACCCGATCTCGATAAGGTAGTAAAAACGGCGGTTGAGGGCGGCTTCCTGAAAGCCAGCACCACGCCGGTTGAGGCCGATGCTTACCTGATTGCCGTACCTACGCCCTTTAAAGGCGATCACGAGCCGGATATGGCGTACGTCGAGGCGGCGGCAAAATCCATCGCTCCGGTACTGAAGAAAGGTGCGCTGGTGATCCTCGAATCCACCTCGCCGGTGGGCGCCACCGAACAGATGGCCCAGTGGCTGGCCGAGGCCCGTCCGGATCTGAGCTTCCCCCAGCAGGCGGGCGAGCAGGCAGACGTCAACGTCGCCTACTGTCCGGAGCGCGTGCTGCCGGGCCAGGTGATGGTTGAGCTGATTAAAAACGATCGCGTAATCGGCGGCATGACGCCAGTCTGCTCCGCCCGTGCCAGCGAGCTGTATAACATCTTCCTTGAGGGCGAGTGCGTGGTGACCAACTCCCGTACCGCCGAAATGTGCAAGCTGACCGAGAACAGCTTCCGCGACGTTAATATCGCCTTTGCGAACGAACTGTCGCTGATTTGTGCCGATCAGGGGATTAACGTTTGGGAACTTATCCGCCTCGCTAACCGTCACCCGCGCGTCAATATCCTGCAGCCGGGCCCCGGCGTGGGCGGCCACTGTATCGCCGTCGACCCGTGGTTTATCGTGGCGCAGAATCCCGATCAGGCACGCCTGATCCGCACCGCCCGCGAAGTGAACGACGGCAAACCGCACTGGGTAATGAACCAGGTGAAAGCCACGGTGGCAGACAGCCTGGCGGCGAACGGCAAGCGTGCCGGTGAACTTAAGATCGCCTGCTTTGGTCTGGCCTTTAAGCCCAATATTGATGACCTGCGTGAAAGCCCGGCGATGGGCATTGCTGAGCAGATCGCCAGCTGGCACAGCGGCGAAACCCTGGTCGTCGAACCCAATATTCATACGCTGCCGAAGAAGCTGGCTGACACCTGCCGGCTGGTAACGACGGAAGCGGCGCTGGCAACGGCCGATGTGCTGGTACTGCTGGTGGATCATAACGAGTTTAAGGCCATCAGCGGCGACGCTATCCGCCAGCAATATATTGTTGATACCAAAGGGGTGTGGCGGTGAGACGGATTCTGGTTACCGGCGGTGCGGGGTTTATAGGCTCCGCCGTTGTTCGTCACATCATCCAGAACACCACCGATGCCGTTGTGGTTGTGGATAAGCTCACCTATGCCGGTAATCTGGCCTCGCTGGCACCGGTGGCGGACGACCCGCGCTTTGCGTTTGAGCAGGTTGATATTTGCGATCGCGACGCGTTAACGCAGCTTTTCACAAAGCACCAGCCTGATGTGGTCATGCACCTGGCCGCCGAGAGCCACGTCGATCGCTCCATTGATGGCCCGGCAGTCTTTATCCAGACCAACATTGTCGGGACCTATACGCTGTTGGAAGTTTCACGCGCCTGGTGGAACAGCTTAGAAGCTGCGTCAAAACCGCGGTTCCGTTTCCATCATATTTCAACCGATGAGGTATATGGCGATCTGCACTCGATGGACGAATTCTTCACCGAGACTACGCCTTATGCGCCAAGTAGCCCCTATTCGGCCTCAAAAGCCAGCAGCGATCATCTGGTTCGTGCCTGGCAACGCACCTACGGTTTACCAGCGCTGGTGACCAACTGTTCTAATAACTATGGTCCTTACCATTTCCCGGAAAAATTGATTCCGCTAATGATCCTCAATGCTATTGCGGGTAAACCGCTGCCGATTTACGGCGACGGCCAGCAGATTCGCGACTGGCTGTATGTTGAGGATCATGCCCGCGCGCTCTATCTGGTTGCCACAGAGGGCAAGCCAGGTGAGACCTATAATATTGGTGGTCATAACGAGCGTAAAAACCTGGACGTTGTCATTACCATCTGCGATCTGCTGGAGGAGCTGGTGCCGGAGAAACCGCAGGGGGTAAATCAGTATCGTGACCTGATTACCCGGGTGGCCGATCGCCCTGGCCACGATCTTCGCTACGCCATTGACGCTTCAAAGATTGAGCGTGAGCTGGGCTGGACTCCGCGCGAAACCTTCGAAAGCGGCATTCGTAAAACCGTCGAGTGGTATCTCGCGAACGAAAGCTGGTGGAAACAGGTTCAGGACGGCAGTTACCAGGGCGAGCGTCTGGGTCTGAAGGGTTAAGCAAGGGGATTTTATGAAAGGTATTATTCTGGCCGGAGGTTCGGGTACGCGCCTGCATCCCATTACGCGCGGCGTCTCGAAGCAGCTTCTGCCCGTTTATGATAAGCCAATGATTTATTATCCGCTTTCGGTGCTGATGCTGGCCGGGATCCGTGAAATTCTCATCATCACAACACCTGAAGATAAATCCTCTTATCAGCGCCTGTTAGGTGACGGTAGCGGGTTTGGTATTGAGCTGACTTACGCAGAGCAACCCAGCCCGGATGGCCTGGCGCAGGCCTTTATCATTGGTGAAAGCTTCCTGAACGGCGACTCAGCCTGTCTGGTGCTGGGAGATAATATCTTCTTTGGGCAGGGCTTCAGCCCCAAATTACGCACCGTTGCTGCACGTGCCGAAGGGGCCACCGTCTTCGGTTATCAGGTGATGGATCCAGAGCGTTTTGGCGTGGTGGAATTTGACGATAACTTCCGTGCGCTGTCGCTGGAAGAGAAGCCAAAAGAGCCGAAATCGAACTGGGCCGTAACCGGGCTCTATTTCTACGACAACAAGGTAGTTGATTACGCGAAGCGGGTTAAACCTTCCGCGCGTGGTGAGCTGGAGATCACCTCCATCAACCAGATGTACCTTGAGGATGGCACGCTTACGGTTGAACTGCTGGGCCGTGGGTTCGCCTGGCTGGATACCGGCACCCATGACAGCCTGATTGAAGCCAGCACCTTTGTGCAAACCGTTGAAAAGCGGCAGGGCTTCAAAATTGCCTGCCTGGAAGAGATCGCCTGGCGCAACGGCTGGCTGGATGATGAAGGCGTAAAACGTGCGGCCAGCCAGCTTGAGAAAACCGGCTACGGCCAATATTTGCTGGAGTTGCTTCGTGCCCGTCCACGCCAGTATTGAGCCGCTCGCCTGGGAGAGCGAATTTTTTGGCATTCCGTCGGCAATTTTGCGACTGAATGATGATGCGCCGCGCTTAACCCGCGCCGATTTCGCCCCCTGGCAACGCTTACAGGCCAAAATCCCGGCGGAGCGCCATGACCTGCTGGACGCGCTCCAGCAGCAGCGGTTCGCGCTGGTGGAGGGTGAAATCGATCTCGCTATCGCCGTCACGCAGCAGGCCTGTCCTGGCGCAGAGATAGCCAGTGCCGACGATATTCCCGTGCTTCGCCAGCTTGCCGCAGAGGCCTTTGCCCAGAGCCGTTTTCGCACCCCATGGTATGCCGCTGGCGACAGCGGGCGTTTTTACGCCCAATGGATCGAAAATGCGGTAAAAGGCACCTTCGACCATCTCTGCCTGGTGTTTCGCGCGCCGGAGGGGACGATTCAAGGTTTTGTCTCCCTGCGCAAGCTGAACGATAGCGAAGCGCGTATCGGTCTGCTGGCCGGGCGCGGTATGGGCGAGAAACTCATGCAGGCGGCCCTGAGCTGGGCCGGACAACAGCAGCTTTCTACACTGCGGGTGGCGACCCAGATGGGCAACACCGCCGCGCTTAAACGTTACATTGCGAGCGGCGCCAACATTGAAGCGACTGCTTACTGGCTATACAGGTGACAAGATGATTCCATTTAATGCGCCTCCCGTGGTGGGCACCGAACTTGATTACATGCAGTCTGCGATGGGCAGCGGCAAGCTCTGCGGCGACGGCGGCTTTACCCGCCGCTGCCAGCAGTGGATGGAGCAGCGCTTCCAGAGCGCAAAAGTACTGTTAACTCCCTCCTGCACCGCGTCGCTGGAGATGGCCGCCCTGCTGCTGGACATCGGTCCCGGCGACGAGGTGATCATGCCGAGCTACACCTTTGTCTCTACGGCGAACGCCTTTGTGCTGCGCGGGGCGAAAATCGTCTTTGTCGATATCCGCCCGGATACCATGAACATTGACGAAACCCAGATCGAAGCGGCCATCACCGAGAAAACGCGGGCCATCGTGCCGGTGCACTACGCGGGCGTGGCCTGCGAGATGGACACCATCATGGCCATCGCCAAAAAACACAATCTGTTTGTGGTGGAAGATGCCGCCCAGGGCGTGATGTCCACCTACAAAGGGCGGGCGCTGGGCACCATCGGCCATATCGGCTGCTTTAGCTTCCACGAGACCAAAAACTACACCGCGGGCGGTGAGGGCGGCGCGACCTTAATTAACGATCGGGCGCTGGTAGAGCGCGCGGAAATCATCCGTGAAAAAGGCACCAACCGCAGCCAGTTCTTCCGCGGACAGGTGGATAAATACACCTGGCGCGACATTGGCTCCAGCTACCTGATGGCCGATCTGCAGGCGGCTTACCTGTGGGCCCAGCTGGAGGCGGCGGACCGCATCAACCAGCAGCGCCTGGCGCTGTGGCAGACCTATTACGATGCGTTAAAGCCGCTGGCGAACAAAGGCCGCATTGCGCTGCCCACCATTCCGGCAGAGTGCGTGCACAACGCCCATATGTTCTACATCAAGCTGCGCGATAACGACGATCGCAGCGACCTGATCGCGTACCTGAAAGAGGCCGAAATCATGGCGGTCTTCCACTACATCCCCCTGCACTCCAGCCCGGCAGGTGAAACTTTTGGCCGCTTTGCCGGCGAAGATCGCCACACCACAAAAGAAAGTGAGCGGTTACTTCGTTTGCCGCTGTTCTACAACCTTGACGCCGTTAATCAGCGCACGGTCATTAATTCCCTTCTGAGTTATTTCGGCTGATATGTCTCTGGCGAAAGCATCGGTGTGGACCGCCGCGTCCACGCTTGTAAAGATCGGCACCGGTTTGCTGGTGGTGAAATTACTGGCAGTCTCATTTGGCCCCTCGGGCGTAGGGCAGGCGGGCAACTTTCGCCAGCTGGTCACCGTGCTTGGCGTGCTGGCCGGAGCGGGGATTTTTAACGGCGTAACCAAATACGTCGCGCAATATCAGGACGATCCGACGCAACTGCGCCGTGTCGTTGGCACCTCTTCGGCGATGGTGCTGGGGTTTTCCACGCTGCTGGCGGCGGTATTTTTACTGGCCGCCGGCCCCATCAGCCAGGGGCTGTTTGGCCATACGCGCTATCAGGGGCTAGTACAGCTGGTCGCCCTGATACAGATGGGTATCGCCTGGGCCAACCTGCTGCTGGCGCTGATGAAGGGCTTTCGCGACGCGGCAGGTAACGCGCTGGCGCTGATTTACGGCAGCATTATTGGCGTTATCGCCTATTACCTCTGCTATCGCTTTGGCGGTTACGAGGGCGCCCTGCTGGGGCTGGCGCTGGTGCCGGCGCTGGTGGCGATCCCGGCGGCGGCCATGCTGATGCGCGGCGGGAAAATTCCGCTGCACTATCTGAAGCCGCAGTGGGACAAGGCGCTGGCCGGAAGCCTGGGGAAGTTTACCCTGATGGCTCTGATCACCTCGGTCACGCTGCCCGTCGCTTACGTGATGATGCGAAATCTGCTGGCCGCGCACTATAGCTGGGACGAGGTGGGGATCTGGCAGGGGGTAAGCAGCATCTCCGATGCCTATCTGCAGTTTATTACCGCCTCCTTCAGCGTCTGGCTGCTGCCAACCCTGTCGCGCCTCGCCTCTAAGCAGGAGATCACACGAGAGATTGGCCGTTCCCTGCGCTTTGTCTTACCGGCTGTAGCGGCGGCGAGCCTGACCGTCTGGCTGCTGCGCGATGTCGCCATCTGGCTGCTCTTCTCTGATAAGTTTACCCCGATGCGTGACCTGTTCGCATGGCAGCTCATCGGTGATGTCCTGAAAGTGGGCGCTTACGTTTTTGGTTATCTGGTGATCGCCAAAGCCTCGCTGCGGTTATACATCCTGGCTGAAATCAGCCAGTTCACGCTGCTCACGGCGTTCTCTCACTGGCTGATCCCAACGCACGGCGCGCTGGGGGCGGCCCAGGCCTATATGGCCACCTATATTGTCTATTTCGCCGCCTGCTGCGGCGTATTTTTACTTTGGCGTAGACGCGCATGACTGCACTGATTCACGTACTGGGAGCGGACATCCCACACCATAACCAGACCGTACTCCGGTTCTTCAATGACCAGCTGGCCGCAGGCAGCGCCAGCGCGCGCGATTTTATGGTCGTTGATAAAAGCCAGGGGGCGGGCGCCAGCTTTCCGGCGTTAAATATCACCTTCTGGCCCGATAAAGCCAGCCTGGCGAAAGCGGTGATTGCCCGCGCGAAGGCCAATCGTGAACAGCGCTTCTTCTTTCACGGCCAGTTTAATACCGGCCTGTGGCTGGCGCTGTTAAGCGGCGGCATCAGGCCGTCGCAGTTTAACTGGCATATCTGGGGCGCCGATCTATATGAAGTGTCCCGGGGCTGGAAGTTCCGCCTGTTTTATCCTCTGCGGCGCATGGCCCAGGGCCGGGTCGGCTGCGTCTTCGCCACCCGCGGCGATCTGAACTATTTTGCCCACCAGCACCCAGGCGTGCGCGGCGAACTGCTCTATTTTCCCACCCGGATGGATCCGGCCCTGAACGGGCTGGCAAACGAGGCGAAACGCGAAGGAAAGCTAACCATTCTGATCGGCAACTCCGGCGATCGCAGCAATGAACACCTCGCGGCGCTGAAGGCGGTGCACCAGCAGTTCGGCGATACGGTAAAGGTGGTAGTTCCTATGGGCTATCCTCCTCATAACGAAGCTTATATCAGTGAGATGCGCAACTGCGCGCTGGGGCTGTTTAGCCCTGAGAATGTGCAGATCCTCAGCGAGAAGATGGCCTTCGATGACTATCTGGCGCTGCTGCGCCAGTGCGATCTGGGCTATTTCATCTTTGCGCGCCAGCAGGGGATTGGTACCCTCTGTCTGCTGATTCAGGCGGGGGTGCCCTGCGTGCTCAATCGTGAAAACCCGTTCTGGCAGGACCTGACGGAGCAGAACATTCCGGTGCTTTTCACCACCGACGAGCTGAATGTTGAGATCGTGCGTGAAGCCCAGCGCCAGCTGGCGCTGGTGGACAAAAATGCCATCGACTTCTTCAGCCCCAATTACCTCACCCCGTGGCATCGGGCGCTGCGCATCGCTTCAGGAGGTGAAGAGTGAGCCCGTTACAATTTAGCGGCCTGCTGGTGATTTGGCTGCTGAGCAGCCTGTTTATCGCCACCCTGACGTGGTTCGAGTTTCGCCGGGTGCGCTTTAACTTCAATGTCTTCTTTTCATTGCTGTTTTTACTTACCTTCTACTTCGGCTTTCCGCTGACCAGCCTTCTGGTCTTCCGCTTTGACGTGGGCGTGGTGCCGCCGGAGATCCTGATGCAGGCGCTGCTGTCGGCCACCTGTTTTTACGGGGTCTATTACGTCACCTATAAGACGCGTTTAAAATCCGTTAGCGATACCACTCCGCGCCGCCCGCTGTTCACCATGAACCGGGTTGAGACCCACCTGACCTGGGTGATGCTGATGGCGATTGCGCTGGTTAGCGTTGGTATCTTCTTTATGCACAACGGCTTTTTGCTGTTCAAGCTGCACTCCTACAGCCAGATCTTCTCCAGCGAAGTCTCCGGCGTGGCGCTTAAACGCTTCTTTTACTTCTTTATTCCGGCGATGCTGGTGATCTACTTCCTGCGTCAGGACGCCCGGGCGTGGCTGTTCTTCCTCGTCAGCACGGTGGCGTTTGGCCTGCTGACCTATATGATCGTGGGCGGGACCCGCGCCAACATCATTATCGCCTTCGCCATCTTCCTGTTTATCGGCATTATTCGCGGCTGGATCTCCCTGTGGATGCTGGCGGCAGCCGGGGTGATGGGCATTGTGGGGATGTTCTGGCTGGCGTTGAAGCGCTACGGCATGGACGTCAGCGGCGATGAGGCGTTTTACACCTTCCTCTACCTCACGCGCGATACCTTCTCCCCCTGGGAGAACCTGGCCCTGCTGCTACAAAACTACGACAAGATAGAGTTCCAGGGGCTGGCGCCGATAGTCCGGGATTTCTACGTCTTTATCCCCACCTGGCTGTGGCCCGATCGTCCGGATATCGTCCTGAATACCGCCAACTACTTCACCTGGGAAGTGCTGAATAACCACTCGGGGCTGGCTATCTCGCCGACGCTTATCGGCTCGCTGGTGGTGATGGGCGGCGGCTGGTTTATTCTGCCCGGCGCGATTGCCGTGGGGCTGATTATCAAATGGTTCGACTGGCTCTACACCCTGGGTAATCAGGAGACGAACCGCTATAAGGCCGCGATTTTGCATAGCTTCTGTTTCGGTGCCATTTTCAATATGATCGTGCTGGCGCGCGAGGGGCTGGACTCGTTCGTCTCCCGCGTGGTCTTCTTTATGGTGGTGTTTGGCCTCTGTCTGCTGCTGGCGAAACTGCTGTACTGGCTGTTTGATAGCGCCGGGCTGGTACATAAACGCGAACCCGCCGCCGGCAGAACGCTTTCGCAAGTCTGAGTAAGGATAATAATGACTGACAATACCTCTGCGCCGCTGTACGACCTGCGCGGCCTGAAACTTATCGGCTGGCGGGACATGCAGCACGCGCTGGATTACCTGTGTGCGGATGGCCATATCAAAACCGGCACCCTGGTCGCCATTAACGCTGAAAAGATGTTAACCATTGAAGACAACGCCGAGGTGCGCGGGCTGATTGAGGCGGCGGAGTTTAAATACGCCGACGGCATCAGCGTGGTGCGCTCGGTACGTAAAAAATATCCGCAGGCGAATATCTCCCGCGTGGCCGGGGCCGACCTCTGGGAAGCGCTGATGGCGCGGGCAGGGGCAGACGGCACGCCGGTATTTTTAATCGGCGGCAAGCCTGAAATCCTGGCGCAAACCGAACAGAAGCTGCGGGGCCAATGGAACGTCAATATCGTCGGCAGCCAGGACGGCTACTTTAAACCTGAACAACGACAGGCCCTGTTTGAACGCGTTCGCGACAGCGGGGCGAAGATCGTCACCGTGGCGATGGGATCGCCGCGTCAGGAGATCCTGATGCGCGACTGCCGTCAGGTCTGCCCGGATGCGCTGTACATGGGCGTGGGCGGCACGTATGACGTCTTCACCGGCCACGTTAAGCGCGCGCCAAAGGTGTGGCAGAACCTGGGGCTGGAGTGGCTCTATCGTCTGCTGTCGCAGCCTAGCCGCATCACCCGCCAGCTGCGCCTGCTGCGCTATCTGGGCTGGCACTACACCGGTCGACTGTAATTGCGTCAACGCAGCGCGATCTCCTGTTCGCGCTGCAACCCGCCTGCAAATCCGCTGCAAATATGTGCAATACATTCATTTTTTTAACGCATTAATTGCCATTTCGTAGTTTTTAAGAAACCATTCGCTCACTCATTGCAGTGCCACGGTGTTTTAAGCGCCAACCGTCAACCACGACGGTCGGCGCCGCATGGCCTGTTATGGCTCATTTTTACCCATAACAATAACCGGCAGAGGTCGGGAAGTCGCAAGCACAACTGAGGATTTATGGCAGAGAAAAAACCGGAGCTACAGCGTGGGCTGGAAGCTCGTCATATTGAACTGATCGCCCTTGGCGGCACCATAGGGGTGGGGCTGTTTATGGGCTCCGCGAGCACGCTCAAGTGGGCGGGCCCGTCGGTCCTGCTGGCCTATATTATTGCCGGCCTGTTCGTGTTCTTCATCATGCGCTCGATGGGCGAGATGCTGTTCCTTGAGCCGGTGGCCGGTTCGTTCGCCGTCTATGCCCACCGCTATATGAGCCCCTTCTTTGGATATCTTACCGCCTGGTCGTACTGGTTTATGTGGATGGCGGTGGGGATCTCCGAAATTACCGCGATAGGGGTCTACGTGCAGTTCTGGTTCCCGGAGATGGCGCAGTGGATACCCGCTCTGATAGCCGTGGGGCTGGTGGCGCTGGCTAACCTTGCCGCCGTGCGCCTGTATGGCGAGATAGAATTCTGGTTCGCCATGATTAAGGTCACCACCATCATCGTGATGATCGTTGTTGGCCTGGGCGTCATTTTCTTCGGCCTGGGTAACGGCGGGGAGGCGATTGGTTTTAGCAATCTGACCGACAACGGCGGCTTCTTTGCCGGCGGCTGGAAGGGCTTCCTGACCGCGCTCTGCATCGTGGTGGCCTCTTATCAGGGCGTGGAGCTGATTGGCATTACCGCTGGCGAAGCCAAAAATCCGCAGGTCACCCTGCGCAGCGCGGTAGGCAAGGTGCTGTGGCGCATCCTGATTTTTTACGTGGGTGCCATTTTCGTTATCGTGACCATCTTCCCGTGGAACGAAATCGGCAGCAACGGCAGCCCCTTTGTGCTGACCTTCGCCAAAATCGGTATTACCGCCGCGGCCGGTATTATTAACTTCGTGGTGCTGACGGCAGCGCTCTCCGGCTGCAACAGCGGCATGTACAGCTGCGGGCGCATGCTATATGCCCTGTCGAAGAACCGCCAGCTTCCGGCGGCGGTGGGTAAAGTGTCCCGCGCGGGGGTGCCGGTGGCGGGCGTGGCTATCTCCATTGTTATCCTGCTGGTGGGTTCGTGTCTGAACTACATCATTCCAAACCCGCAGCGGGTGTTTGTCTACGTCTATAGCGCCAGCGTGCTGCCGGGCATGGTGCCGTGGTTTGTGATCCTGATTAGCCAGCTGCGTTTCCGTCAGGCGCATAAAAAAGCCATCGCCAGCCATCCGTTCCGCTCAATTCTGTTCCCCTGGGCCAACTATTTGACGATGGCGTTCCTGATTTGCGTACTTATTGGCATGTATTTCAATGAAGACACCAGAATGTCGCTGTTTGTGGGCATGATCTTCCTGGCGGCGGTGACGGCCTGTTACAAGCTTTTTGGCCTTGGTCGCCACGTTGAAAGCCATAAAACGCAGGAATAAGCGACAAAACGCGCAAAGCGTAACCAAACGCGCATTTTTTTTAAAAAAGCACTAGACAGAACTACGAGACCTCCGTAATATCCAGCCCCGCAACGGCGCTAAGCGCCCGTAGCTCAGCTGGATAGAGCGCTGCCCTCCGGAGGCAGAGGTCTCAGGTTCGAATCCTGTCGGGCGCACCATTTACCCGGTGC
>Ga0209370_1000783_pt1 | contig 35092 bp, 32 predicted proteins | sample AgamicAtPrz_FD_187164 | JGI IMG/M metagenome (GOLD analysis project Ga0209370, IMG submission 187164) | Agave microbial communities from Guanajuato, Mexico - At.P.rz (SPAdes) (version 2) | ecosystem: Host-associated > Plants > Phyllosphere > Phylloplane/Leaf | place: Guanajuato, Mexico...
GGTGGTTTTAGCGGTGGGGCTCACCTGTTCCCATTCCGAACACAGAAGTTAAGCCCACCAGCGCCGATGGTACTGCGACAAGCGGGAGAGTAGGCCGCCGCCAGTTTTTATTTAAAGTCTCATACAACTTTGTTTGTGTGAGACTTTTTGTTTATATACTATATTATACTTTAGGAATACATCTATCAATATTCTATATCCAAATAAATGATAAGTGATGAGTAATAAATGGGGTAAGTAATAAGCAATTGATAAACTTTTGTGGTTATAGCTTTGAGGTATTTGCTAATCATAATTAATTACATTAATCTAATTACTCACCGTGAACACTATTTTACTATTATAAGTTGCTGCAGGAATAGTTACAGATACGCCACTTAACTGGTATTGTATATTAATCCCGGTATAGGAGGTAACTGATAAGATAGTAGATATCCGGAATAGTTCAAGGGCGGTCTGGGTTACAGTCTGATAAGCAGTCCCGCCAGATATACTGCACCCAACACATAAAGTGGTTCCGTTGTTTGTCCTTTTTGCGGATAATACCAAAGAGCTGTTCCAGGTAGGATTAGATTCATAATGCACATATACTTTTACGCTTCCCAATAAGGCAGGTAAACCTACATTTAGAATAGACTGATTGGTAGCACTGGCATAGGTTCCTGCATAATTACTTCCTGCTTCTGTAACAGCAGGAATACTTGCAGTCCAATTGGTTCCTGAAACGGATACCGATTGTGCTTTCAAGCCTATACCAAACATGAAGAAAATAAGGCAGATACATTTTGTCGGAAATTTTTTATTGTGGGTAACGCAGTTTAATTCCATTTCTTTTTAATTATTCAGTAATCGTATAAGTTATCACAACAGGAGTATTTGTTCTGGCTGAAAGGTTAGCATAAGTATTGACGGTAAGACTGATGGTAAGTCTGTGCCCGTTATTAGCGCCGGTTCCTGTATAAGCACCGCCTATTCCTGTAATAATGGTTGCAGCTGTTGTAGATAGAGTCACCAGGCCGGATGACGTGCCTAGTGTTCCACCGCCGGCACCTGAGGCCGCTGCAGCCTGAATTCCTATATTCACTCCGGGAATCACCTGATTAATAGAAGCCGTAATTCTTCTCGTAAGTCCTCCGGAGGCAATTGCAGAAGTGTAATTGATCCATTTCGTGGTATTGGCTACAGGAGCAGTTAAAGCCTGTCCTGCTTCTGTAGGGGCCGTGAAATTCAGTGTAATTGTTCCTGTTGGTTCCACATCCATGAGAGTTACAACAGGAAGAGTTACAGCAATAAGTGTCTGTGAGGATAATGTGCCGGATATCATACAGAAAATAAGGCCAATTATGCATTGTTTCAATCTCATTTTTTCTTTTTTATTTCGTTATATCCTACCTTTATCGTTTCCTGCTGGTATTTAATTTCACTTTGTTGTCTGACAATATGAATAGCTAAACTTTGAGTTTGAGACGGTTTAAGTTCAAATTGATAGGAATCTGTAGCTATTTTGTACCTCTTGTCCAGACCGTTTCTGTAAAGCTTAACTTTCCATGCTCCCGGACGCAAATAAGTAAAATCAAATGTTTCCCCGAGAAATGCTATTTTCCGGTAAGTATGTTCACCATCTGATACCTCAATAATAATGCTTTGCTTTTTGTTTTTTTCTTTTTTAGGCTGAAACTGTACAAAACTGTACTGGCTTTTTTCCTCTTCTTCGGAAAGTAAAATAATCCCCTTGATCATCGATGCTGTCGTTAAGCCGAAATTAAAAGTATTTTCTTTGTTGGTAAGGTGTAACGATGCAGGCAGAGAAATATCGGGAATATCATTAATGTCTGTTGTGGAACGGTCTATCTCAAGGAAATAATCTCCCGGAACAATGTTTTTGAAGAAATAATTTCCATCTTTGTCGGTAACTGATAAATTGCTGCCCAGCATTAATTTAATTCCTTCTGTCTTTTTTACCCCCAGATTAATGATGTTTCCGGATAAAGAAATATACTCAGCAGTTTTCTGCACCGGAACATTGAGACGGAGTGTATACCGCAACGAAAATATAAAATCCTTATTCCCAAGCTCACCACGCTGTAACGAATATCTTCCTGACACATCAAGCTCGCTCCCCGGGAAAAGTTGTTGATGATATAAAACTTCAAACAGGTTTCTGTCTCTGAAATACTCCTCAGGCATATAATTATTCTGATAGAAAAGGCTCAGGCTGCTTTTGTCAGAAAAACGGCTGAAAATCCTGGCTCCATAATAAATCTGTCTCTGATTTTGGAGCTGATACCGTGAAGTAACGGCATAACTCGCATAAACATTGAAAGAGGTTCTAAATTTTTCAAAGGCAATATTGGTAGTGTAGAAGCTGGAATTTCCGTTAAATCCACTCAGGTAATTATTTGTTTTCCCAAACTGCCCCTGTAGATTCACCTGGAATATCCCTATCTTCTGATCGATACTCAATTTAAAATACTGTTCATAATAATCAAACTGCTTAGGCTCCAGACGGTCCTGATATTTTTGAAAACCATTGTAAAAAGTGACTAAACCATTGGGCAGATATTTATACTGGACCCCATACTGAAGAAAACTTCTGTAAGGGGCAGCCAGGAATAAAGTATCCCTTTGAAAGTTTCTAGCATCCTGAACATAATTGGCAAACACATTGAGCTTTTTGGAAAAAGTATACTGAAGATTGCCATTAAAGGTGCTGGTATTGGTAAAATAACCGGCAAACTTCGGACTGGCCCTCATATACATTACATTACCGTTAAGCCTTTCAAAAGAAGCCTGGGCCTGGGCCATATAAGCGGTGCCTTCCGCTTCATCATTTTTACTGTATGCGGCTTCCCCGGAAAGACTAATATTCTCTGAAACCTTGAATTTCCCTGCAGTATAAGGAAGATGAGTCTCGGAATAAAGTCTGATATTTCCGAAGTTTATTTCTCCATTCCTGGGAATTTTATAAAGATATCCTGCTGTAACTTCAGACTCTTTGCGAATTTTAAAGATCGAATATACATTGAACTCATCTTTAATATCCCGGAAAAACCTCGGATGATTATAAAAACCACCAAAACTTACCTTTTTTAAATCATACCGGACTTCTGCACCGCGGCCATATCTGGCAAACTCAGTCAGATACGAGGCTGAATACATTTTATCCCCGAGATGAACAAAAAAGTTGTTTCTTTTATAATTAATAAAATATTCTTCATATTGGGTAAAAGAATTGAACTCGACGGGGTTGGCAGATACAGCATGAAATTCGATCTGGTTCTTATTTTCTTTGTCCAGACTTCCTTTTCCATATATTTCTCCCTGAAATCCATCTTCGTAAATACCCATATTTTTCATTCCTATAAAAGAGAGAGAGGCTGAAACGGGAAGTCTGTGGTAAATATCATCTTCTACAGGTTTTACCGAAATCACTTTAACACTTACATAAGCTGTCTGGTTTTCTTTTGGATTATCCGGGGAATAAACGGACAGATTAAGATTCTGAAATTCATTTTGTCCAAGTTCCGGGTTGGTAATTTTATAAATGCTGATTGTTTTTGACTCGTTCGGGAATAATGTTACAGAAGCATCGTTATCCACTACGGCATTCTTACTTTCCAGGATTAGTTTTTCCATAATATTCCCGTTGTTTTTCAGGAGGAAGGAAGCCCGGATTGTATCACCGGCCCGGATAAATTCCGGTGAATTCAATGCCGTCAGATTAAGTTTTCTGCTCCCGGAAACAGTAACCTGTGATTTTTTTGTAAAAGTTGTTCCGTCATGCCGGTCATTTCCGTGAAGAATGACGGAATAAATCCCCTGTGCTGCTTCTGCTGCAATGCGGATAGGAACAATATAGACTGTTTTTTCACCGGCTGCTATTTCAATTTCTGCTCCTGGTAAGATGGGAGTAATGTAGGGGCTTGATGAAGTAACTGTAATGCTATATATTTTATTTTCTAATGAATTGTTCTCTAGAGGAAAAGAAATAGAAGTAGACATTCCGGGCATCAGGCTATCTTTTTTGGAGGCCAAAGGATTGGACTGTTGAGAAAAAATATGTGCCGGGAATAAGGATAGAAGGACGATATATAAAATCCAGTTTTTAATCATTTTTTACTTCTAACTCCACATTGAGTGCAAATGCATTGTCTTCTTCATCTGTAGCAATAAGAACGGCCTTGTACTGATCCGGAGGAACTTTGCTGATGTCAATATAGAATGATTTGGAGGTCTGTGGTAATAGTCCCATTGCTGTACTCGCATAGCTTCCGAGACGTTCTCCGGTTTTCCTGTTGTAAATTTCGATGGCTACGGATGGTTTGCAGTACAGATTACCGTTGTTGGCTATTGCAATTTTTGCCGTTTGCTTTCCGTCTTCCTTTTCAATTTTTACGCTTTCAAACTTAAGGTCAGGCTTTGCACTTTCGGATTTAAAATCAGTAATAACCTGAATAGCATACCGGATTACAGAAGTGATATTTACGCCCGCTTTATCATCACTTGGTTTGATGTCCTCTACAGGTTCGACGATGATAACACTCCAGTAACTTCCGGGGTCAGGGGACTGCTCGGGGACTGTAATTTCATAAAATACTTCAGTTTTTTCTTTTGCCTTTAAAGTAATCAGGTTGGTATTAAGCCTGATCCAGTCTCCGTTACTTCTGCCATTGGTACGGATGGCGGTATAGTAGATCGATCCGTCAGCCTTATACGTAAAATCCTGTAAAAATAATTTCACATTCTGAGAAGCATTGCCTGTATTCTCAATGCCGATTTTTCCTTTGTAAACTTTTCCGTTTTCCACTTTATAAGTATGGGTGAGACCGTTTAGAACGACAATACCAGCTTGTAGAAAGCTAAACTGCAGCATCAGGAACATTAAAAGAAAAATGCGCTTTATCATAATGATGTAAAGGTTGAAATTAATGATTGGCAATAGAAAACCGGGAAGAAACTGACATGCGACTTCCTCCGGCTTTACTTTAGAATGAAAGCTTGGACTAGTTGTCCGAGATTGTGTACGTAACCGTAGCCACAGTAGTAGCCGTTGCCTGCAGATCTGCATAGACAGCTACTCCTCCCGGGCCGCTTCCTGCTGCCAGAGCATAGGTAAGATTGTGGCCATTATTGGCTCCATTCCCGGTATAAGCACTTCCGATTCCTGAAATAATGGTCTGATCTGCTGCACTAAGGGTAATCTGGGCTGCCGGTGTTCCCAATGTGCCGCCACCACTTCCCGTAGCTGCTGCTGCTGTTACGTTGATATCAATTCCAGGAATAAGTGCATTTACTTTTACGGATACATTACGGGTGGGATCTGCCACAGATTTGATGGACGAATAATTCAGCCAAAGCGTATTGTTGGAAGCCGTTGGCGTAATAGGATTCCCTGCTTCTGTAGGAGCTGTAAAACCCAATGTAATGTTTTTCGTTGCAGCCGGTTCAATGTCTACCAGTGCAACTTCAGGAATTGAAATAGTGACGGTATGATTATCCGTATTAGTGTCTTGTGCCTTTAAGCTGCCGGAGAATACGGCAGTTATCAAACATACCGTAAGGCTTAGGTTTAATTTTTTCATGATATTGTTAATTAGTTACGTGAATTTAATGAAAATAACTAATGTGTAGCAATAAAATTGTATTTTTTAAATATTATTAACTATTTATTTATAATATTGCTTTATGTATTAAAATATTTATATGCGAATTATGTAAAACTGCTTCCTATGAGCCATAAATTATCATCACAAGAAAAGTCCTGCACTTTAATTATGCAGGACTTTATTTTTTTATAATCACTCAGGTTACATCCAGTGTGGATCCGAAATCGAAACTTTTCCGGTTTCTGTTCTTCCGGCAAAATGCCAGATATGGTCGTCAAGCGTTACCTTTACATCATACCAGCCTTTATTTTTGTTGAGATCAATGGTTAATTTCTCTTCTGTTTGATGTAAAGAAACCGTCTTTTTATTATTCTCATACAAATCTTCCACCATCACTGACAGGTTTCCTCCTTTATTTTTGAAAATCAGCTCCGCTTCATTTTTTGAACCGCTGCAGATCAGCTGAACTTCTATTTCAGGCACACTGTGTCCGCTGAATTTCCTGAAAAAACCATTAGGCCCAAAAACTTCATAATCATATTTTCCGGGTTTCACGGCATGTAAAAGCTTCTGTTTAGAGTACAGTGCATAGGAGAAATAATAATTGCCGCTGTTGAATTGTGTTCTATCATAAATTAGCAGCGGAACGCCTGCCTCTTTTACATTGGTCATTTTAATCTTTCCGTTTTCCAGGTTAACATGGTAATGATAAGGAAGCGGGTTGGACGGCTTGGTTCCCCTCTCCTGAATGTCAAGTAAATTTTCATTCAGTTCATTTTCAGAATACCATTTCAGATGGGGAACAGGTTTACTCTTAGCAGCGTTGATGGTTTTTGCAAAATCTTTCTGATCAAGATAATCCATTTTTGGAGCTTTGGAATTTGAAGAATTAAAAGCTGAAGTTAAATCTCCGCAAATAGCTCTTCTCCAGTCACTGATATTGTCAATTTTAACGTCTTTATTATATTTTTTCCTAATAAATTTCTCCAGAAACTGCAGAACAGAAGTATGGTCCGAAACTTCAGAATTCACAAAGCCGCCTTTCGTCCAGGGAGATGCAATGATCATAGGAACCCTATAGCCTAAACCAACGGTTCCTTCTATTCTTTCATGATCTTTCAGAGGAAGGGCAGACATATATTCCTGGGATTTATCAACATATTCTACCCCTTCCTTACTATTCATATCTACAGGCTGGCTTGGATTGAGCGGTGGAGCAAAAGGAAGAACATGATCAAAATATCCGTCGTTTTCATCATAATTGATAATGAAAATTGTTTTTTTCCAGGTCTCAGGATCTTTGGTCAATATATTTAAAACTTCCGAAATATACCATGCTCCATACCATGGCGATCCGGGATGGTCAGAGAAATGTTCGGGAGCTACCAGCCAGGAAACCAATGGAAGTTTCTTCTCTTCCACATCTTTCCGGAACTGGAATAGCACATCTCCTTTTGGAACGACCAGTTTTTCCCCATTTTCATCGTTTCCAGTCTCCAGATTCCAGTAATCGGGATCATTGATATTGGTAGTAAAAGCTTTTTCGTGAAGGTTCTTTTCAAACTGAGAAAGTTTAGAATAATTTTCAGGGGTATATTTTCTCTGATCTTCTTCCAGTTCAGCGATCATCGTTTCCAATCTCTTCTTCTGATCAGGATTTTTCGTGATCTCTTTTTTCAGGGAAGCAATGATGTTAGGAATATTCTGATGGTAACCTTTTGAAAATTTAACGTTGAATTTTGAAAACCATTCAATCGGATTATCTGTGAAATTACTCAGCCAGGCTTCCTGTTCGCCGGACATCCCTTTCGGAAGGCTGATTTCGTTCTGATAGATTTTCCATGAGACTTTCTGTTCTTCTAAAATTTCAGGAAAGCTTTTCCAGTGTGCCTGTCTTGCCTTATCATAGTCAATATTTTCATTGTAGACATTGGCTTTTACCTTTCCGTTCTGCTGTTCACGGAGCGTTCCCGACCAGTGAAAAAGCCTGTTGGGCGTTGTTCCTGTAAGCGAAGAACAGAAATATTGATCGAATATCGTAAATGCATCCGCCAGCTGATAATAAAAAGGAAGATCTTCCCGGTTATAATAGCCCAAAGTAAGCGGAATGTTTTTATAATCTTTATTTCCAGAGGCCTTGAACTGAAGCCATTTATCATATTTTCCTTTGTTTAAAGCTTTCTGCTGATCTGCCCATGAATGTGGCAGTGAGCTCATCCATGTAGATTTTGTATTTCTAAGATCCAATCTCGCAGGGGAAGCGTATTTTCCGCCATCATCTTTCTGGAAAAAAACGGAATGGCCATCTTCTTTAACGAAAGCCCTTTTGTCAAGAAATCCCCTAACCCCTTTTAATGCTCCGAAAGCATGGTCAAAAGAACGGTTTTCCTGCATCAGGATAACAATATGTTCGGCATCATAAAAGGTAGACATTGCAGCAGGTTCAATGGCCAGTGCTTTTAAAATAGCAGGGTGAAGAACACTTGAAGTTCCCAGTCCGGCCAGCAAAAGGCTTGATTTTTCTAAAAATTCTCTTCTGTTCATAGTTCAGTCTTATAAGAAATAAACCGCAAGTTAATTGGATTTTCCTGCGGTTTACATTTTTTATATATTATTTATTTTGTTACTGGAGCCACCACGGTTTGGAATTGATATTGTCATTTCCTCCGTATTGGGCAGTCAATGCCGCTTTCAGATTGGTGCTGTTATAATTATATTCTGCTTGCGGATATCTGAATCTGAATGGTGCAGAAACTCCTGCCTGTAAAGGGTAGTTTGGATATCCTGTTCTTAAATAATCATAGTAGGATGTCCACTGGCTCTGGTGGAACATCGTCATATACTTCTGGGTCATGATCTTTTCCAGGCGGGTCTGAAGCGGATCTGCATCATTGTAAACCACTAATGAAGATGCCAGGTACTGATTCACATCAAATCCTGAAAAATATTGTCCCGGATTTTTTACATAAGTCTGGTAAAAACTAAAACTTCCTTTAATGGCATTGTCATAATGCGGTTTTGCTGATCCGGAGATCCATCCTCTGGCAGCAGCTTCGGCCAGGATAAATTCCAGTTCAGGATAGCTCAGTACAGAAGAAGGCTCATTGGTAGGATCTTTGTAAAAACGGTCATTGACTTTGGAAATATTTTTTGCAGTGATCAGAGCCGCATTGTCAGAATAGGAAGAAGTAGGATTTCCTCCGTTGTAGCCTGTGAAGTCGGTAACGGGCTTTCCGGCTTCTTTTGCGGCAGTAGTCTGTGCGGCAAAAGTGAAAAGACGTGGGTCCTGTCTGGCTTTAAAAAAGTTGATAAAATAATCGGCCATATATAAACTTGATCCGTAACCACTGTTGTTGAACATCGTGTATCTGCTGTCTGCCGCATCGGCAAATTTAAGCTCTCCATTATCTGAAATAGAGGTCATTAAAGGCTGGCTTCCTGCGATTGAAGCAAATTCAGCAGCGATATTGTAACTTCCCAGCGTCGTTTTTTTAGACATGGTGATTAATATTTTAAGCCGGAAAGAATTGATCAGCTTTTTCCATTTTGTGGCGTCGCCGTTATAGATAATGTCGCCTTCGATTTTATCATTGGAATTAATCAGATCATTGGCTTCTTTCAATTCGGATAAAATTCCTGCCATTACTGTTTCCTGGCTGTCGTACTTCGGTTGGGTAATTCCGGCTTCTCCTTTGGCGGCTTCGGTGTAAGGGATACTTCCGAATTTTAAACTTAAATTAAAGAAATAATAGGCTCTGTAGAATTTGCCGATGGCACTGTAGTTCTTATTGTTGATCTTTTCTGCTTCCTGCATCATTTTTACCGTGTTCAGAATGCCTTTCGTATATACCTCGAAAGAAGCATCGTTCCATTTCATGTACTGATACGTATTTTCTCCGTCTGTACCAATCATCATTCTGGAAGCATACATATTGTCGCCGTTTACCTGGAAGGCATCTTTTGAAACATATGTCAGAAGAACCTTAGGATCTACACTGGCCTGGTCATTAGGGTTTTCGTTGATTTTGTCAAGGTCGGTTTCACATGAGGCGAGGATCAGAAGCCCTGCAACTGCAATTGTCTTTACACTGAATTTTTTTAGCGATTTCGCCACAACATTTATATTATTTTTCATTGTTCAGGATGCTTATTAATTAAAATTTAAGATTAAAACCTATTCCTATCCATCTGCTGGAAGGGTCCTGGATATCATTGCTGTCTTTCTTGAGCTGGTAATCAGGATCGGAATAAAGATTTTTGGACTTTTTCCACATCGCCAGATTATAAGCGGAAATATTGGCTGTGAAATTTTTGATCATTCCTTTAGGATTAAGGAGGTACGAAAAATCGTATTCCAGAACCACAGATCTCAACTTAATGAAGGTTCTGTCGAAAACATTGGCAAACAATTCACTTTCATCCTCCGTTACTCTTGCCTGATAAGGATAATTCTGTGCCCAGTCCTGGAAACTGATCGGTTTTATATGTTGTGTGTAAGTTCCGGTAGCTGCATTGTAATTTACTCCGTCCGGTACAAAATAGTAGGTTCCAGGATTTGCATATTCAAGATCCCTGTAGGCTGTTGAATTAGGATGTTTTCCGCCCCACCACATTTTTTCCACGACCTGGGATCTCATGATGCCTCCTATGCTTCCGTCGATTCCGATATTCAGTGTGAACTTCTTATATTTAAAGGTATTGTTAAAGCCAAATGTCCAGTCCGGATTAAAGTGGCCAAGGTTACTTGGTGCATCTGCTCTTGTAGGCATACCTGTAGCGGCGTTCAGGATTACTTTTCCGTCCGGTGATTTTTTCCAGGTATAATCATAGTAGCTGTCCATTCTTTCACCGAGCTTAATATTGTTGTAGTTCGGCATATCGTCATAGATGGAGGTTAGTTTTTGCTCATACGTACTCCAGTTGATTAAAGATCTCCATGTAAAGTTGGCTGTTTTTACAGGAACCAATCCCAAAGAGATCTCCAGACCTTTCGTTGTATATTCGTTTCCGTTTACATACTGAGAGGTAAATCCTGATGAAGGAGCTGCCGGGAATTGCAGAATGTTGTTATAATCCAGCGTTCTGAAATAAGTAACATCCAAAGTAACCCTGTTTTTAAATAATCCAGCGCTCAATCCCAATTCATAAGATTTCGTTTGTTCCGGTTTTAAGGAATTTTCAACATTGAGGATGGTAGGATAATTAAACATCGGGTTTCCGTTGAAAGTAGCTCCTTGATTGTTCAGATAATAGTTTCTTATGGAATACGGCTGGAAATCATAGGCAACCTTGGCCCATGAAGCTGAAAGTTTTAAAAGATTAATGGCTTCCGGCATTTTGACAAGGTTTGAAACAACCGCACTTACCGAAGCGGAAGGGTAGAAGTAGGACCTGTTGGCTTTCGGAAGGGTAGAAGACCAGTCGTTACGCCCTGAAACGTTAATGAAAAAAGCATTGTACAATCCGATATCAATGGTTGAATAAGCACTGTAGATCAGCTTTTCCTTAAGGTAATCATAATACTTTACTGCTCCGTTTGAGTTTTCCAGAGTGTATAGTTCCGGGATTTTTAATCCGTCTGTAGATGCATTATCCACATTGTTTTTATAGTAAAAAGTAGAACCTCCGGCATTGATCGTAAAATCAAAATTATCCGATATTTTTTTCTTGTAAGTAGCAAGGATGTCAGAGTTCAGGTTCCATGTTTTGGTATCATTCAGAAGGTAACCTCCGCTTCTCGGGGCACTGTAGTTAAAATAAGAATACGGACTCAATATCTCTTGCTTGTTGTGGTTTTCCACAATGGATATCTTTCCTTTTACAGAAAAATCTTCAGTGGCTTTATATTCCAGGCCGGTCTGCGCATTGATGATATTGGTTCTGTTTTTATTCTTGTAATACTCGGCTCCGAACCAAGGGTTATTGTACCAGGCATAATTCCAGTTAGCCTGAGCGGTTCCTTCTTTTCCCGGAATCCACATATGGTTTTTAAGGTCCCTGCCGTCTACATCTGCCCCCATCCAGATCAGGATGGTGTACATATGGCCGCTTGGGTTATATTCGTAGTTAGGTATATTAGGCGTGAAGGTTTGGTTGAAATTAAATTTGGTATCAAAAGTTAATTTTTCTCCCAGGTGATTTTCGGAAGAGAAGTTGACGCCGTAACGCTGCAGATAAGAACCGGGAATCCTGTCATCATAATTCATGAAATTTCCGGACAGCCTGTAAATATCTTTATTGTTTTTATAGCTTACCGCGAAACTGTTATTGTTAATGACTGCAGGCTTTAAGAAAATATCTAAGTTATCATGATACTGCCAGACTATAGGAACTCTTTCATATCTTGACTTATCATTATATTGGGTTCCTGCCACTGCTCCGTACCACGGAATAACCTGGCCTGTCATTTTATCCCTGATCGGGCTGTTCCATTGGGCAATTTTCAGTCCTGGAACAAATTTAGGTCCCCAGATCATATCACCGTCATTCACGCCACCATCGGCACCGTCCCAGAATTCGTATTTTCCGTGAGATCCGTTACCATATTCGGTTTGGGTTTTCGGGAGGTTGGTAAATCCTGCCGTTATCATGGTATTTTGTGAAAATTCTACAGAAAAACCTTTCTTTCTGGCACTTTTTGTTGTAATCAGGACGGCTCCGTATCTTCCCCTGGAGCCATAGAGCGCAGAAGCGGTTGCTCCTTTCAGAACGTTGATGTTTTCGATATTATTGGGATCCAGATTCTGGAAAACTTCTTTTTCTACAATTACACCATCAATTACAAAAACCAGATTGGAGTTTCCTCTTAAGGTGAACTGTGGCGCCTGCTGCATCCCTGTAGGGTTTGAAACATTAAGCCCGGCTACCTGTCCGGAAAATAAATTTCCTATACTCGGTGTGGTAATGGTTTCGAATTGCTTGGTCCCTACTTCCTGGGTCGCATATCCTATCTTTTCTTTCTTTTTGGCAATCCCTAAAGCAGTAATCACCACACCTTCAATCTGCTTTTCGTTAGCTTTTTTTAAAACAACGGAATACTGTCTTCTGGAAGAAACTTCTACCGTATACATTGAGAAATCCGGTGCATAAAACTCAAGGATGTCTTTTGGGTTGGCTGATATGGTAAAGTTACCGCTTTCGTCGGTTATTGTTGTTTTTCCGGTGTTTTTGTCGGTGATATTTACGCCGGAAACACTGGAGCCGTTTTCGGATTTTACATTTCCGGTGATGCTAATTTCCTGGGCAGTGAGATAAAGGGGGAGTAAAAAAACAGCAAAAGTAGCTAAAGTCTTCTTCATTTTTTTGAGAGCAAATTTAGCGGAGTACTGTTACCTGAATTTTAATGTGGTATTAAAAGAAAAATACTTTTTTAATATTTTTTAACATGAATATTTAACATAATAATAAAACTGAAAGGGCTGCTTTATTTCAATATTTTGCTTTTTTATACTATAATAATATCCTCCTATGGAGGAGTTTTTGACTGAATGCTAGTTTTTTTAACGCAAAGTTTGAATTACTATGATTTATATTTTTAGGTTGCAAAGGCAGGACTCAATTAAAATTGATTCGATGAAGCGTGTGGATATGTGCATGCTTATTCAGTGGCGTAGCCACCTTTCTTTGCTCATCTTAAAACTAAAGCATATTACCTGGAACCTTTGCGTGAAAGAATTCTTGTTACTTTTCATGGAAAAAGTTAAGCTTACTTCTCTCATGTAGAGTTTGTGAAATTAAATGGAATTTTTATTTTTTTAAAACCTGCTCAGGATTCCCCAATGGATCTTGATATCATTGAACTTAAAAGGATTTCCAAATTCATTACCATTGGAAAGCTGGAAACTCATCAACCCGATAGGAATAAAGAAATTGAACCCGAGCCCTACACTGTAAAGTTTAGGTTTTACATTTAAAGATTTGTTATTGAGCTGCCCATATTGCCCGAAGAAATCGAAGAAGGCTTGGCTTCCAATGAGATACCGGTATTCTAAGCCTGCATAGTAGTAGAAGTCGCCGGCCAGGGATTTCTCATTGAAACCCCGCATGGAATTCCAGCCCCCGAAACGGTACAGTTCATTGGCAGAGAACTCAACCTTGGAATCCATCATGGCACCTTCCGCCTTTATATTGAGAAAATGGTTTCCGGAAATATGGTAGTTATGCTCACCGAAGAAATAAAACTGGTTCTGGTTGGCTTTAATATTATCTTTGGTATAGGTGGTTGTGAGGTAATCATAGCCGGCATTAATCCTCGTTTTATAAAGGAAAAGATCAATATCCGTAGGTTCCGTCATTTCAAACCAGATCCCAAGTCCTTTTTTATTATAATCTTTGCCCTGAACGTACAGCGTATCAATAATGCTGGAAGATTCAAGAGTTCCCCTGAGCCCGATCCTGTTGCGGGAATTGATATGATAATAAAAAGCCGGAAGGAACTTCACATTAGCAAAAGTGGAATCCTGCCTGAAAATATTGACTTTCAGATTCATCCCGACATTAGATTTAAAAAGGTAAGGAATATCGGTCTGGAGATCAAAAGTCTGTCCCTTGTCCGGGTTTCTCTGCCAGTAAAGATTGACGGTCTCAAAACCATTGAACATATTTCTGAAATTCACATTCAGGGTTCCATTTAGTGTAAATTTTTCCGTTTTGTCGTTTCCAAAACCAATTACCCCATCAAACGTATTGGTCTTTTTCTTTTCCATAAACAGGTAAATGCTTGTGGAGTCTTTAGTGAATAAAGTTTGGGGAGGCCGTTCAAGAGTGATAAAAGCATGGCTCTGAAAATTCTTGCTGATGGCCAGAAGATTTTTGTCATCATAGGTCTTTCCTTTGAATTCCTTTTCCAGGTTTTTCATAAACCTTTTTGGAACCCTTTCATAGCCTTTTACCACAAAATTATCAATGGTCCGCTTGTCATTTTTATTGACATCCAGTTCTATGACAGGGTAGCCGTTTTTCTGGCCTTTATATTTGGATTTAAGACGACTGAAAGAGTATCCGTCATCTATATACCTTTTATTGATGCTTTTCTTGGTTGAATCTAAATTTTTAGTGAAAAAATCTTTCTGGATCTTTAGTTTCAAGGCAACAGAATCAGAAAGGTTCACATAGGTTTCATTGAAGTTTTTTCCTTTGTCGTAGAAAATTTCCGTGCTGTCGCCTTTTACTTTTACATCCTTCAGCTTTGTAAAAAAATAATTGCTCTGGGATAAAGAATCCAGAAATTTTGCTGCAGAAAGAGAATCTTTTACTTTTTTTCTGACATTGGTTTCCGTATCAATAAGCCAATACTGCTTTTTCTGCGCTTGTACAAAAACGCAGAACAGGATAAAAAATATTTTCAGAAATAACTTCAATGTTCTGTTTGTTTAAACCATCGGATGTTTAAAATTGAAAAAGCGAAGCTGGTTTAATGATTCTTAACAACTCAATATATCTTAATGGTTTAAAAGTATATTAAATAACTGAATTTAATCCAGTTTATTATATTTTTTCATCAGATTCTCATAGGTTCCCTGGGGAAGAATCCATTTCAGGGGAACTCCGATTTTCTGCCCGAATTTACCGAAATAATAATGGGCTTTCCACTTATTTTTATTCAAAAGATTTTCCACATAGGCTGCCACCTCAAGAGGATCGGTTCCGTCGCCCACATGCGAATTCATCAAGGTGTAAACTTTATCAAATATATTTTTGTAAGGTTCTGAAACCTGTGTTCTCACCCTGTTTTCGGCAATATTCGTTTTGATGTCACCAAGATGTAAGGAGCATACGTCAATATTCCACGGATAAACTTCATATCTCATCGCTTCTGTTACCTTATCCAAGGCAGATTTGGAAGCAGAATAGAAGCCGCGGAAAGGGAGTCCCATTTCACTTCCGATGCTTGAAATATTGATGATCTTTCCAAATTTGTTTTCCCGCATTTTCGGAAGAACGGCACTCATCATCTGAACAGCTCCTACAAGATTCAGGTTGAAAAGCTTTAAAATATCTTCCTTTGTAGAATCTTCCACAGCGCCTACCATTCCCATTCCTGCATTATTGATCAGGACGTCGATCCTTGATTCTGTTTTTAAAACTTCAGCGATGGCATTCTGAACGGCAGTATTATCGGTAACATCGGTCGGAATAGATGTGAAATATTGGCTTTCTGTATGCTTCCGGCTTAAACCGTATACTTTATGGCCTTTTTTTCCGAAATATTCGGCGAGTACAATACCTATTCCCGATGAGGTTCCGGTGATGATGATAGTCATTGGATTGATTATGATTTTAGACTTTTGTTTTTTCCTCCGGTTGCTGTGTTTCAGCACAAACCGTATTTTCAGCAAATGTAAAAAAAGAAATAGGAACTCTATTATGTATTGGTACATAAAATTGCTCAGAAATAAAATCAGGGCTGTTTTCTTAATTTGATCTAAAAGTTATTGATAAATTGTGGATAACTCTGTGGATAAGTAGGTGAGTAAAATGATACGGAAATCGTGAGAAGTTTAATTATTCTTATTATGTTTTTGATTATTAATGGTATATGTGCTTTTTCAAATCCGGTATTTTTAAATTTGTTTTCCCCAATCCTGAAATTGTTCATTTCAATCAGGGTCATGAGATAATGGCCGTTTTTATCCGGAGCTCCTCTGGCTTCGGCAATTTTATATCCTTCGGGAACAGAAAAATCCTTCAGGTTGTGCGTAGCCCTGAAAATATAGAAAAGCGAAAAGTAGTTTCGTTAATAATGCTGTTAAAATTCCAGACCGGTATCTTCTTTACGGATCATTCCCGTATCGTCCAGATTGCAGATACAGCCTTCAACGGTTTTATAGTTCCCTGAAATACGTGTTTTTTTTCCTTTGCTGTCTGTAATGATGATTCCGGTGGCAAAGCTCCTGTTTTCGGCAAAGTAAGTTCTGTATAGCAGATACTTATAGCCATTATTGATAAAAGAAAGATTGTCTACTTCCATTCCTGCATTCTGTTTTCCTCCACCTCTAAAGTAAGAGCTGTATGTAACTGCTTCCAGCTTTCTTTTGTTCTGGTCTTTGGGAATTCCATATCTACATGATCCTTGCTTCCGAATCTGTACTGGATATATTCATTCTTTTTATCTTTAACCAAAGCCATGATCTTCCCATTATTTGTTTTGAATGAGAAAACCGTTTCTTCATTGGGTAGCAGGTATTGAGCCCAGGTAAACAAAGGCATCAGAGAAAATAATACTACATACTTTTTCATGATATTACATTTTACGCTTCATCAAGCCATAATATCAGCCAGATCTTTCCAGAACATAGGGTAAGATTTTTCCACTACATCTTCTTCTTCGATATTGAGTTCTTTAATGAGACAGAACGGGGCAAAACTCATTGCCATCCTGTGATCCTGGTAAGTCCCGATGGAAATATGCTCTTCCGGTTCTCCGAAGCTTATGGATTTGATGGTAAGGTCTGTAATCTCTGTTTCAGTACCCAGTTTTTTCAGTTCATTATATAAAGCCTGCAGCCTGTCGGTCTCTTTTACCCTTAACGTTCCCAGTCCGGAAATATCAAATGGAATTTTTAATGCAGCGGCTGTTACGCAAAGCGTTTGTGCAATATCGGGACAGTTGTTCATGTCCAGGACGATTTTTTCAGGGAAAATAAAATCAGGCTCCGGCTTAAGGGTAAGCCTGTGCTCATCTTCGATGAAAATGGTTTTGATTCCGAAAAATTCTTCATAAATTTTAGCAATGGCAGAATCTCCCTGGGTAGATTCTTTATAAAAGCTTTTCAGGTGGATGGTTTCTCTTCCCAATGCACAGATCGAGTAAAAGTACGAAGCCGAGCTCCAGTCGCTTTCTACCTTATAATGTACCGTTGGGGATTCAGCATTCGGATCAAACGGTTCCACTTTAATGGTGTTTCCTTCAAAGCTGTTCTTAATGCCGAATCTTGTCAGGATATCCAGAGTCATTTCTATATAGGATCTTGAAGTAACTTCGCCAACCAGATGAATCTCCAGGCCGTTTTCAAGTTTTCCTGCAATCAAAAGAAGGGAAGTGATGAACTGGCTGGATATATTAGCCGGAACATTGACTTGCTTTTGAATGATTTTCCTTCCTGTGATCTTTAAAGGTGGGAAACCTTCGTTTTCCAGGTATTCAATCTCAACCCCTAAGTCTTTTAAGGCGTTGACCAGGTTTTTGATCGGTCTTTCCTTCATTCTTTTGGAACCGGTAAGAATGGTTGTTTTCCCTTCGGATATCGAATAATAGGAAGTGAGGAAACGCATAGCTGTCCCTGCGTGGTGAATGTCTACGGTTTCAGTGTTTTCAGACAGTGCTTTTTTAAGCAGCTGGGTGTCCTGGGAATTAGAAAGGTTCCCGATCTGTATATTTTTGAATAAACTTTCCAAAATCAACAAACGATTCGAAATGCTTTTCGAACCGCTGATCTGAACTGTTTTATCTGCTGATAATTTAGATTTTTCTAGCTTCATTATTTCTTCTGTTAAAGACATCAGATGTTAGATTTCAGAAATCAGAGTATAAAAGTCTGTTATCTGGTGTCTGCAATCTAATATCTATAAAATATTATTTCAACTTCTCGTTGTTCTGATGCCGGTCCTTGTCACGGTCCGTTTTAATCTTCATTTTTTTGTCGAAAGCTTCCTGCAGGTTCACTCCGGTTTGGTTGGCTAAACATAAAGTAACAAACAATACATCTGCCAGCTCTTCACCAAGATCTTTGCTTTTATCGCTCTCTTTTTCGCTTTGCTCGCCATATCTTCTGGCAATGATGCGGGCTACTTCACCTACTTCTTCGGTCAGCATAGCCATATTCGTCAGTTCATTAAAATAGCGGACTCCTATGGTTTTGATCCATTCGTCAACCTGTTGCTGCAGTTGTGTGATTTCCATTATTGATAAGCTCCTAAAGTAGGGTTTGTTGTTCTCGATACATTCACAATGTCAAAAGGTACTGTTCCTGCTACCGTCACATTTCCTTTTCCTCTTGCCGGAGATGTGGTTTTTACCCTCAGGTTCATCTTTGCTGCAAAATAATTGAGGAACTGCGGATCTTCATTTTTAATGCTCTGTACAACATTTACATTATTGTCGAAGGGAAAACCTGCTTCCGGTACACCGGAATATTTTATCAGTGAATTCTGGATCAGGAACTCAAACTGCTGTCCCGGAGTCTGTTCGAAATTGACAGAATTATCCCTGTCTGAAAATACAATGCTGTTTTTTATATCAAGACGCTGAAGCGCTCCCTGTTCTGTGGTTCCGGCTGCATTTTTCCATTCATTCGTTGCTGTGATTCCGTTTCTGTTGAAAGATCCCATGGTTTTAGAATAATTTGCAATCGTAGCATGGGTATAGCTGTGGTTTCCACCTCTGAAAATCCCGATACATGATTCACCGCAATTGTTCATCACCAGGTTTTTGGCAGTAACTGTTGATCCTACGGCATAAATACCATATTCAAAGAAAGTGTGGATGAATGAGTTGCTGATATTGGCCGTATTCTGTTTCATGTCAAACCCTCTTGTACCTCCGAAAAGTCTTGCGAAATTCATATTAAGGATAGAATTGGGCTCCATCCGGATAGAATTCCAGTTTTTAGGAATGGTGTCGTAGTAAGGATCATTTCTGTCTCCGCGCAGGATTACCTCATTATCAAAAACTCCGTTGATATTCAGGGTTGCACCGGATGATACCTTCATGCCGCTGTTCTTATGGAAGTAAACTTTAGTTCCCGGCTGGATATCCAGGGTAATATTAGGATCGATGGTAAGATTACCGTAGATAATCTTAGCTTTATTGTTATTCCATGTGGTGTGGGTAGAAATTACATTGGGATTGGTAGGCGTTTCGATGAAAAATTCAGCATCCTGTACCACTGAGAATAGGGTCACATGCTGTTGTCCCGCACCGCTGCTGAATAAAATTTTATCTTCGGCAATAGCTTCAGGGCCTGTAGCTTCAGGGGCTATTTCCACAAAAATATACATGCTGTCCTTCTTTCTCAATGGAACATCTTTGAAATCATAGCCCGGCTTTCCGTCTACATTGATCCTGTATAGTGATGAGCTTCCTTTTTCCAGATTAATTCTCGGAATCAGAACATCCTTGTCTTCATTATTATATACTTTTACAACGTAAGTTTCAGAACGTACCTGGTGATACACTGTGTCACAGAATACCGTATCCTTTGAGAAACTCAGTTGCTGTGAAGGAGCATCAAAGGTAATATCATCCTTATTGCACGATACTGCTACAAGAAGCATCCAAAATGAAAAAGCCAGTAATAGTTTGAATTTCATCGAAAATAAAGTTTAAGATTCCAAATTTAACGAAAATACTTTGAATTTCTTATCTAGAAAAAATATTGAATTGGGTATTTGTATATTTGAAAAAATGTTGTACTTTTGCAACCTAAAATTAGCAGAGAAATATCCATTACTATTTCGAAAGCAAACTTTAATTTTTTAAAAATTGTATTATGAAAAAAGGAATCCACCCAGAAAATTATAGACTTGTTGTTTTCAAAGATATGAGTAACGACGAGGTGTTTCTTTGCAAATCTACTGCAGAAACTAAAGATACTATCGAGTATGAAGGACAAGAATATCCATTGATCAAAATGGAAATCTCTTCAACTTCTCACCCTTTCTACACTGGTAAAGTGAAATTAGTAGATACTGCAGGTAGAGTTGATAAGTTTATGAACAAATACAAAAAATTCGCTAAGTAATTTTTTGTTACCAATTATACGAAGTCTTCCAATTTATTGGGAGGCTTTTTTTATGGGGGTAAAATTAATAATACAGTTAAGATAACAGGATCCTCAAGTTTTCAGATTTTAATTTCTAACTTTTCTTTCGGGCTATTTTTTGTATTTTTGTTCTGAACGGAAATTAGAAGAGTGAAGCCTACGTTTCAGCCTCTAAATTCTGATTTCTAATTTTTTAACCTTTACACAATGCAATTAGTATTTTCAGATGCCCAATATTGGGAAGATTTTCTTCCGCTTACTTTTACCCGTCCTGTTGCCGCTATGAGATGCGGAATCCTGACTTTTTCCGAACGATGGCAGAAAATTTTGGAAAATAATGAAGTTTCCTACTTCACCGAAAACTATCTTCAGAATAAATTTAAAAGCCCCGAAGAAAAAGAAAGCCTTTTCCTGGTTGCTAATTTTTTACCTACGGAAACGGTGATCCGCCAAATCAAGGAGCTTAAGCTCGGAGAAGCACTGGTTTACGAAGATGAACTTATTGCAGCAAGGATCAATATGAAAGGATTCTCTCTGAACCAGATCGAAAAGATGACGGATATTAAAGAGGACTTAACTTTCTTTAAAAAGCCTTCAGATCTGTTTACCTATAATCATCTTGCCATAGATTTTGACTTTAATTTACTGACTGCCGGAAGAACCTCACAGGAATTGTCTTCCACCAACGGATTTCTGGGTGATAAAAAAGACCTGTTCATTGAAGAAGGAGCCCAGATAGAATTTTCTACGATAAATACCAAGACAGGTAAGATCTATATCGGGAAAAATGCTGAGATAATGGAAGGCTGTAACCTTCGCGGGCCTATATCGTTAGGAGAAGATTCCAAATTTAATCTGGGATCGAAAATTTATGGAGCCACCACCATTGGTCCGCATTGCAAAGTAGGAGGTGAGGTCAATAACATCATCATATTTGGCTATTCAAGTAAAGGACATGAAGGGTTTGTCGGAAATTCTGTGATTGGCGAGTGGTGTAATTTCGGTGCGGACACCAATTCTTCCAACCTTAAAAATAATTACAGCCCGGTAAAACTCTGGAATTACAGAACAAAAGCTTTCGAAGATACCGGTCTTCAGTTTGCAGGCCTCATTATGGGAGATCATTCCAAAACAGCCATCAATACCCAATTGAATACAGGAACTGTGGTGGGAGTTGCTTCCAATATCTTTAAGCCGGGCTTCCCGCCAAACCTTGTGGAAAATTTCTCGTGGGGCGGAGGTAAAGATGATGAAAAATTTAAACTGGATAAAGCTTATGAAGTTGCCGAAAGGGCAATGGGAAGAAGAAAAGTAGCTTTAGCAGATGAAGATAAAGCGATATTGAAACATATTTTTGACACCTATTAATATTGAAAGCCTCCGAAACGGAGGCTTTTATAATTTATTTTCCCACGGATTTCATGGATTTACACAGATATTATATTTCTTAGCTTGTAAAAGAAAATTTTATTAAATCTATCATTAAAAAGAATCTGTGAAAACCTGTGAAATCCGTGGGAATAAAAAAATAGCAGAACGGAGGTATGATTTATAAGATTTAAATTATCTTTTAAAAAAAATAGTTAGTTTTATAAACATGACATAACTCCTTTGTAAGCTGGTTTTATCAGAATTCAAAAGAAGAAAAATATAAAATCATTATTTTTTTTTAAATGTAATGTAATAGAATTAAGATTTTAATTGTCTTACCTATAGAAACAAAACTCATGACCCAGGAAACTTTCAAGAATACGGTGTTTATTCTCAAAGACGAGATGTATCGTTTTGCGAAAAGATTCGTTATGAGCAGTGATGAGGCAGAAGATGTGGTGCAGGACCTGATGGTAAAATTCTGGCAGAAGAAAGAGGAACTCGGGCAGTTTGGAAATTTAAAATCCTACGCTTTGAAATCCGTCCGGAACGAATGCCTGAACCGGCTGAAGCACCACGATGTGAAGTTGGGATTTGCAGATTTGCAGCTTCACCGCTCGGAATTGTACAGCATGGACATCAATAATCTGAAGGAGCATATTATAGGATTTATCAACCAGCTCCCGGAAAAGCAGAAAATGGTAATCCATCTGAAGGACGTAGAAGAATATGAGGTCTCGGAAATCTCCGAAATGATGGAAATGGAAGAAAATGCAGTCAGGGTCAACCTGATGAGGGCGAGACAAAAAGTAAAAGAACAAATATCACAACTGATGAGCTATGAACAAAGATCAATTTCAGAATAAATACGATGAAATCTTCCACGAGATAAAGGAAGAAAAAATGGAGTGGAGTTTTGAAGATTTTCTTCAGAAAGCAGAAGGCGGAGATCCGGAATCCAAAGAAGCTCCCATTATCCCGCTTCAAAAAAATAAGCCTTCCTTCCCGAAATGGTTCTGGATGGCTGCCGGATTAGTGCTTCTTTTCTGTGTCGGTTTTTTGTTGAATGATTACCGAACAGGAGTTGCTGAAAGAGAAAAACTGGTAAAAGATGAGGTTTTAAAACAAAAATCAAGCTTTATTGAAGAAAATAATGACCACCAGGAGCAGGTAGCGGTTAACCATACCGATTCTATTTCCGGAACCAAAAAAGATTCTCTTTTTCAGGACAATTCAGTAGCGGAAAAAGATGTGATGGATGAAATCCTGCCAAAAAGAGGAAGGCTGAAAAAAGAATCAAAGCCTAGATTTGTAGATAACTCCTCATATAAAACTAAAAAAACGTTAAATGACTCCACGGGTTACAAAGACTCTTATGTCATTGTAAACGGTAAAAGGATTGATAACGTAGATGAGGCAATCAATATCACTAAATATTCATTCCAGGTATTTGCGAATAATGTCAGTGAAAAATTGGTTCAGCCGGCGGTGGTAAACGATGATTATTAAACAAAAAAATAGATTATGCTCCTGATCAGGCACAAATAATCAAGCTTAAATAAAAATTGACTCATGAAAAAAATATTTATAATATTCGCGCTCGCTTTTTCCCATTTCTTTACCGTGTATGGTCAGAGGGATAAATTCGACATGCTTTTCGACAGATATCAGGAAGTGGAAGGGGTTACCTCCATTAAAATTGCCAAACCCATGTTCGGGATGCTCAGTAGTCTTAATATTGACGATTCCCAGCTGGATCAGATTAAACCCCTGCTTTCGAAGATTAACGGATTGAAAATCCTTATTACAGAAAACCCTGAAAATGCCAATACCACGGAAGGACGTAAGGTTCAGGATAATCTCGCCAGGCTGAGCAAAGATGTTTCGGCATATTTAAAAAACCTTAACTACAACGAGATCATGTCCGTTAATAATTCAGGAGCGAAGATTAAGTTTCTTTCTTCCGATGCAAAGGACGGGATACTGGATGATCTTTTACTAAGTATTGACGGAGGCAAGGGAGAAAACATCCTGGTAATGCTGGACGGAAAACTTTCTATGGATGACGTGAATAAGATCATCAACTCCAGCGAAACCAAAACCAATCCTGTAACGAACCTGAGAAACAGCCTTACTTCTGATAATACCTCTTCATACCTTAACGGGGAAGCAAGAAATGTAGGTGAGTTTTCCGGAATTAATGTAAGTACAGGCGTTAACGTGGTTTTCAAACAGGAAAGCCCTACCAGTGTAAAAGTAATTGCTGATGCAGATAAGCTTCAGTATATCATCACAAAGGTTGAGAATGGAGTGTTAAAAGTCTATGTAGATAATAAAGGAACAAAGAGCCTCAAGTTTAAGAACTTAAACGTTAATATTTCTTCTCCGAAAATGGACAATATCAAAGTGTCTTCAGGGGCGAACTTCAATGTAGTGAACTCCATCAAAGAAAATAACATGGCTATTGATGTATCATCCGGAGCTAATGTAAAAGGGGATTTTAGGATCGACAATACATTGGATATCGGAACTTCATCAGGGGCCAATATCAGAGCAGGAGTTACAGCGGGAACAATTACAGTAAAAGCATCAAGCGGATCCAATACCGCCATTGAAGGAAAAGCAGAGTCCGGAATTATAGATATCAGCAGTGGTGCACTCTGTAAAGCCGATGAGTTAAGATTGAATAACCTTGAGGCGGAAGCCACATCAGGAGCCAATCTTTCAGTGAATGTTTCTTCGAAACTGAAGGTAAAAGCCTCTTCAGGAGGAATCGTAAAATATAAAGGAAGACCGGAAATAGAATCCAATATTAGCAAAACATCGGGAGGAGCTCTAAAACCTATCGACTAAAAAACAATCACCATGAAAACTCTAAAAAACATTTTTCTCGCAACCTTTGTATTATGGATGTTTCAGTCCTGCCTGCCTTCAGGAAGACCCAATATGGACTTTGTCAGACAGTCGGAACATGATTTTAAAGGAGCAAAATTTGTCAGCTTCAATGTACCTGTATTTATGGCGAAACCTTTTATTAAAAAAGCTTTGAGAGAAGATGGCGAAAGTGAAGAGGTGATCAGCCTTATCAAAAAAGTTTCCAAAATAAAAATAATGACGGTAGATAACGGGAACAAAGACATGCTGAACGAATATTCCAGATATCTGAATAACAATGACTTTGAAGAATGGGCTACAATAAAGCACAATGGTGAAAACGTTAATGTAAGAGTAAAACAGAACGGTGAAACCATTAAAAATATGATGATCACTGTAAATTCAGATAAAGAACTTGTATTCGTGGATGTTAGAGGCAGCTTTACAGCAAATGATATTTCAAAAATGATTAACGCAGCTACAGATAAATAATTCATCACCAATCACTTATTTATTATGGAAAAACTCATCAGAGAAGTACGTATCCTTAAAATATATGCTGTTTCGCTTACCGTTGTGTGTATCCTGTTTTTCTTTTTAGGATTTAAAAACCAGAAAACCACCCAGCGATTTGAAGAAATAGATGTAGAACGCATCAATATCGTTGAAAAAGACGGAACACTGAAAATGGTGATCAGTAATAAAAGCCGTCAGCATCCGGGGATGTTCAATAAAAAAGAACTGAAGCCGAGGGAAAGAGAAGCCGGAATGATTTTTTTCAATGAACTTGGTGATGAATGCGGAGGACTTGTGTATGGCGCAGATAAAGACGGTTCGGGAATGGTGTATTCCGTAGATCAGAGAAATACGGACCAGATTATGCAGCTTCAGTATATGGAAGGAACCGGCAATAAAAAGAACAGAACCTATGGTCTTAAGCTTTGGGACAGGCCGGATGACTTTCCTTTAGAAGATATTATAAAATTCGAAGACTCTTTAAAAAAACTTAATGATCCCGTTGCTTCAAAAAAAGCATATGCAAAGCTGAGAAGTGAAGGGAAAATTACACAGGAAAGATTTTTTGCCGGAAAAACAGCAGATGGTGACGTAGGACTTTTTATTAAAGATACCAAGGGAAATGTACGTCTTAAGATTTATGTGGACAAAAACAATCAGACCCATATAGACAAGCTTGACGAAAGCGGAAAGATTATTCAATAACTGAAAACAAGTAGTTTCATTTACTAAATTTATTTTGTACCGAGAGACCGTTCCGAAAAAGAACGGTTTTTTCATTTAAGTTATTGATTATTAAATTTTATTTAAACTATTGAAAAGGATTTTCATATCTCGTCAAAATAGCCTAATTTTGCAAAGAAAGTAAAGATGTCTATTCATAACAAAATTGTAGAGACAGCCATCACTTTCGATGACGTTCTTCTAGTCCCTTCTTATTCAGAAGTTTTACCTAATCAGGTATCATTAAAATCAAGACTTACCGACAAAATTACACTGAATGTTCCGATAGTTTCTGCTGCGATGGACACAGTTACTGAGGGAGACCTCGCTATTGCCCTGGCAAGAGTGGGAGGTTTGGGTTTTATTCATAAAAATATGACGATCGCTGAGCAAGCGGCACAGGTAAACCGTGTAAAACGTTCAGAAAACGGAATGATCTCCGATCCTGTTACCCTTTCAAAAGACCATACTTTGGCTCAGGCTAAGGAAACGATGGCTAAATATAAAATTTCCGGCCTTCCTGTAGTGGATGCTGAAAATGTGCTGATCGGAATTATCACCAACAGGGATGTAAAATATCAGGAAAACCTTGATATGAAAGTTGAAGAGATCATGACCAAAGAAAACCTGATCACTTCCGACAAAAACACCAACCTTGAGAAAGCAAAGGAAATCCTTCTTAAAAACAGAGTTGAAAAACTTCCTATCGTAGATAAAGACAACAAATTAGTCGGATTGATTACCATTAAAGATATCGACAATCAGCTGGAATATCCGAATGCCAATAAAGATGAGAACGGACGCCTTATCGTAGGAGCCGGTGTGGGAGTAGGTGAAGATACTTTAGACAGAATTGAAGCTTTAGTAAAAGCAGGAGTAGATATCATCGGTATCGATTCTGCTCACGGACATTCTAAAGGAGTTCTGGATAAAATTGCTGAGATCAGAAGAGCATACCCGGACCTAGATATCGTAGGTGGAAATATCGTAACAGCTGAAGCGGCAAAAGACCTTATTGAAGCCGGAGCAAACGTTCTTAAAGTAGGAGTAGGACCAGGTTCTATCTGTACAACCAGAGTGGTTGCCGGAGTTGGAGTTCCTCAATTGTCTGCTATTTATAACGTATACGAATATGCAGCATCTAAAAACGTAACTGTTATTGCTGATGGTGGAATCAAGCTTTCCGGAGATATTGTAAAAGCTATCGCAAGCGGTGCAGGAGCAGTAATGCTTGGGTCTCTTTTAGCCGGAACTGATGAAGCTCCGGGAGAAGAAATTATTTTCCAGGGAAGAAAATTCAAATCTTACCAGGGAATGGGGAGCCTTTCTGCCATGAAGAGAGGAGGAAAAGAAAGATATTTCCAGAGTGAGGCTAAAAAGTTTGTTCCGGAGGGAATTGAAGGAAGAGTACCGCACAAAGGAAAATTAGAAGATGTAATCTTCCAGTTAACCGGAGGTTTAAGAGCCGGTATGGGATATTGCGGAGCCAAAGACATTGAAGCTTTGCAGAAAGACACCAAAATGGTAATGATCACCGGAAGCGGATTAAAAGAATCTCATCCACATGATGTAATCATCACTCAGGAAGCTCCGAATTATTCTTTGTAAAATAAAGTCAATTTATATAATACAAGCAAGCTGTACATCATTTGTACAGCTTATTTTTTTAATTTAAGTCTATTAATTTTAATTTTTTTTCAAATATTTTATTGGTAAAAAATAAGGTGTTATTTTGTTTATAAATAGTTGTTTTCAATATTAGTGGTTGAAAATAATAAAATTTAGTATGGAAAAATTATCGATTATAAATTCAAATAAAATAACTTTTTATTAAATATTGATAAAAAAGTATAAAATATTAGTAACAAAAAACACTTTTTGTTACTAATAGAAGATATATTTTGATAAACTGACTCTTTTACGAAGATGAGCTTTGTTGAAATCTTAAAAAAATGAAATATTTGAAGTTATGAAGAAAACTTTCCTTTATGGAGCAATGCTATGTTCACTTTCATTAGTTGCACAACAGCAACAGCAGCAGCAGAAAATCTGCGGTTTTGAGCAGGAGTTACAATTACAGGACAGAACACTGCCTGGAGTTCGACAGATGTTTGATAAAATTATCGGAAATATCCAGGCTCAAAGACAGGCAGATCCTTTATCAGCTGCTAAAGGTATGGTCAATGGGGTTTATGAAATTCCTGTTGTAGTTCACGTTATTGAAGGTAATAATGCTTCATTTACGAGAACAGATGCCCAGATTCAACAATGGTTGGAAAATGCCAACAAGATGTATGCGGGAACATATCCGTGGCCGGCTAGTGGTTTGCCTGCGGATTTCGGAACATCAGCAGTATTTCCGATTAAACTGGTTTTGGCCAAAAGAGATCCGAACTGTAATGCTACCACAGGTATCGTAAGATATAACGGAAGTACATTAAGCGGTTATAATACATCCGGAATGGCTTATCAAACGACAAACGGTGCTTCCAGAGCTGCAATTAAAGGTTTAGCCCCACACTGGCCGGAAGCTTCTTACTTTAATATTTATGTCATCACCACATTTGACGGAAGTACTACTCCTAATGCTGGTCTGATGGGATTTGCAGCGTTTCCGAATAACCTTGATTCCAACTATGAATCATTCATGAAAACCGGGGTAGTAACCAAAGCTCACGATACTACATTTGCCCATGAATTTGGGCACGCGATGGGATTATACCATACTTTCCAGGGTGGTAGATATGATGCTGTTCCTGCAGATTCAGATTTTTGCCCACCTACAACGGGGGTTTGTGATGATGATGATGATCAGGTCTGCGATACAGAAAGATCAGGAAGCGGTTACTATGCATGGCCTGTTCCTTCCAATTCAGCTATCAACTCATGTACCGGTGCAAACTACCAGGGAGTACAATATAATATGATGAATTACTCCAATTCTGTTGCCCAGAAGTTTACTGCCGGACAGGGACAGAGAATAAATGACTCATTTATGTTGCTTAGAAGCAGTCTTACAACTTCAAAAGCAGGGACCGCTTTACCTGCAACTCCAGCGCCGTCTGTTGTGCCTGCTGTAGGTTGTGTACCTCCAAGTGTACAAAACCCAGGAAACTTTTTAGTAGGTCCTGTTTCTGTTAAATTGGGGCAGATAGATAACGCTTCTCCCGGGTACTGGGCTGCGCATCCATATTACTATGTAGATTATACAACAAAGGCTTGTACAATGAAAATATATACTCCGTTGGTAGTTAACCAGCCACAGACTATTGATGTTGGAATTTTTGGAAACCCACAGTTTGTACGTGTTTGGATAGATTATAATAACAACGGAACTTTTGAAGCCAGTGAATTAGTAGCTTCTGGTGATGATGTGGCAGTTGGGGCAGATGGTAACGGAACTTTTACCGGAACCTTTACTCCTCCAGCTACAGCAACATTGAATACTCCATTAAGAATGAGAGTTATTGCTGATGCTGAATCACCAAGTTCATACGCACCATGCGGTCAGCTTGGATACGGGCAGGCAGAGGATTATTCTGTAATGTTAGTCAACAACCTTGCTACAAGTGAAGTTAAGGCGGATAATAACGATCTTGTTATTTATCCTAATCCGGTGGCAACAGGTGATAACGTATTCATTAAGGCTAAGGACGGCAAAAATCTGAAAGTATCTATTTCCGATATGTCAGGAAGGCTAGTAGCAAGCCCGTCTGTAACTGAAGAAGGAAACGGAGTTTATAAAGTAAACCAACAGCTTGAAAAAGGAGTTTACATGGTTCAGATTTCCAACGGAAAAGACAGCAAAACTTCTAAACTGATCATTAAATAAATTCTGATCATACACCATAATCAATGCCTCCATTAATGGAGGCATTTTTTGTATTACTATTTCTGTCAGCTAATTTTAATGTATTTAAATCTGGGTTTGATGACACTGTTCAGGAACCTTCCTTTTGATCTGGCTTCCCTGAATTTTTCAGCTATTGATGCCGGCACTTTAAGATAATCATAAACAGCTCCTGACTGGTAGATAATTCTTAATATCTCAGTCTCGGGAGTATAAATATAGCTGTTGACGACACTTGATGGCATATAAGTTAATCAGCAAAAAATATTCCCAAAAAAATAGCTTTCAGAATCCTCTGAAAGCTACATCAATAATCAATTAATGCTATAAAGGCATTGCTTTTACTTTTTCACAAATTTAAACTCATAAGATTCCAAATTCGCAGTAATGATTTTCAGAACATAAACTCCTGTAGAAAGAAGTGAAACATTGATCTTTTGATCGAATTTTTCAGATCTTATCAGCTGTCCGTCTATATTGTAAATCTGTATCTTCTGTCCGTTATCAATTCCTGAAATACGGATCGCATCTGAAACAGGATTAGGGAAAATTTGGATTTTAGATTTTGTAATATCTGATGTGGCCAGTGAAGAACTGTGTACATCCCCTGTCATGGTAGAATTGCTGCCTGTAAGATTTCCGCCGCACTGTCCGCTGGTTGCTGTTGTATTTTCTACCCAGGTTCCAAATGTGTTGCTCGGTGGTCTCTGGCTGCCATTGTTGCCCGTTGAATTATAATAAATCAGCAAAGGGCTGGCAAAAGTGCCGTTTCCTTCATCGGCAAGAAATTCCCATCTCGTAAGGGTATTGTTCCACTGGATTTTAAATTCACAGGTTCCCAGCCCTCCGCAAGGCTGACCGTCGATCGGTGTGGTGATATAGATGCCTTTATTGTAGGAGTCCACTCCGGTTTTGTTGAATATAAAGTTCTGGTTATCAAGCAAATTGTGACATCCGTTGAAAGTAATGGTCTGCGCCGCCATTGAACTTCCCAATGCTATGATTAACAAGTAGAGAATTTTCATAACTTATTAATTAAAAGATGGATAGATTCCCTGTAAAGCTATAATGCATCTCATCGTAACAAACGGAGGTCTGTTTTCATGGGGTTGAGATCCTCCTGCCGGATTTACCATGGTAGCTTTCATGGTTGTATTGGCGTTAATGTCAGAATATTCTTTATCCAAAAGCTTTGTGTCTGCAGGGAGATTGCCTGTAGGCGTATTCTGGTTACCTTCTGCAGTTACCGCATTTATGGTATGACTATGAGCAGGCATCTGTTGTTGTGTCAGTGTAACAGTTTCACTACCGCCAATTTCTCCTATTAAATAATTCTGCGAAATGCCCGGTCCTTGCCCCTGGGAAACTAAAACTCTTCCTCTCATATCAGGCAGTGCAAAATTGGTGGTTCCGTTTCCTCCGTAAGTGGTTCCCAGTAAGGAAAAAAGAGCCTGGTTTTGAGCTATGGACAAGAGCTGTCCGTTACAGTCTGCCCATCCGTTCGGAGCCCTGTTGTAGGGTACAAAAGCGATCTGTCCGAGGAAAGGTTCTGCCTGTGCTTTTAAGGAAGTGGTGAATGCACTCCCGATAAGCAGTGTACATGCTAAGATAAAATTTTTCATAATGATTAGTTTAGTGATGTAAAATTAAAAAATATTTCATATAAAATAATTATATATAGAAAAAACCTTTCAGAATTCACTGAAAGGTAAGATTTTATTAATGTTAATTTTGATTATAATAGATTTTTTCTCTATTGTCCGAGCATCTTATGATATTCTGCAATATGCAGGTATCCCTCTTCTTGAATGGTCACCTCGAGTTGATATTTTTTTGCTATCAAGTAGATTTCTTTAGGCAGCATGCTCCCTTTTTTGCTGAGTTCGACGCTCATGTCTTTCAGAAGGTCTAAATGAAGAATCAGGTCTTCCCTTGTTTTTTTGGCAAGATCCTGTATCAGCTTTTCGATTTTTTTGTCGGTAATATAATGCTGCATACGATGTGCATACTCTTCGAGGTTGTAGGCAGCCTGATATTCTTCATCAAATCCGTATTTCCTTATATAATCGGTGGCAAATATGGTTGCCTGTTCCCTGTCATGGCTTCTTCCTATGCTTGCATTGTTTTCTCCAAATACAATTTCTTCAGCGATACCGCCAGCAAGGTAAATTTTAATTTTATCGAGAATACTTTCTTTAGTATCATGAATCTGATGCGGGAAAGTAAATCCTGCGGCATAGCTGCTGGCTACCTTACTTTTTAGCTGTAAAGGAGCAAAGCCGGTATAAAGCATATAAGAAACGGCATGGCCACATTCATGAACACTGATGTTAGCGACTGCATCAAGCTGGTTGGATTGGCGGATACTGTCGATTCTTCCGGTGTAAGGAACCTCAATAATTCGGTTTCCTATTTTTCCGGTAATTGTTTTCTGGTTCGCCGGATAATCTATTTCAATGCTTTTATCGTCATTGATGATGGCTTCAAACAGAAATTTGCTGAGGTTCGTGTCAAGGATATCTACAACACTACTGAACACAGGACGTACACCCTGTACAGGAAAAACGCCGTTTCTGTAGATCAGCTCATTAATGTTTTTGTTAATTTTTAGGCTAATCCCAAATTTTGATTTTGTCTTGGTTTTAAGATTGTTGATCTCCCTTTGGATAAGCTGCTGAAAATCCTCTGTTTTCAAAGAAAAATATATCAAATGAATATTTCCAAAACGGGCTACCTGCTCCGGACGGAATTTTCTCGATAGTGCATTTTTTATATCAACCACCGTTATCTTCTTTGTGAATGCATGGTAAATATTGGCATCTATATCTGCTTCGCTGGTTTCACGGGACATCTGGAAAGCTTCATCGAGATTTCCACTGATGATGATCAGCATTTTGCTGTAATCTACCGGCTCATAGATCTTTTTTTCTTTTTGCTTCTTTAGGATCAGCTTGATCATATCTTCCTCTTTCATGTCAATGATGCTCATCACATCATCTTCCATGCTGAGGTATTTTTTCAATTCTTTGGCATCCCATAGATTCAGGTAAGGATTCTCATCCATTTCCGTTTCGCCGTTTTTCTTGCGGCGTTCATTTTCTTTTTTACGTAAAAGGTAAGAGAACAGATAATGTTCAAGATCATCGCGTTCTCTTTTGCTCAATTTGCCGTCGCTTAAAAGTTCCCAGAAATCTGTAAATTTCGTTTGGGGTACCGGAGTACCGTCAGGATCAATCGTATTGAAACGCTGGATTTCGTCGAAAAGAACGATGCTCGGTTTTTCATCGTTGAGGCGGTTGCTCTGGAAAATATCGGATACACTTTTGCTCCATGACGTTTCATCACTGTTGCTGAGCTCTATTTCTACAAAACGGTTTTGAAATTCCAGGAAACGGACTGTTTTTCTCACGAGATCTGTTTTTCCTACACCCGTCATTCCCCATAGATTGATGACTACGGGTCGGGTCAGGATTTCAGGCATGAGGTACCAGATCTGGATGTATTCCATTAAATCATCAATAATCTTATCAATTCCGATGAATTCTTTTTTCAGGAATATTTTGCAGTCGTCCAGTATTTTCTTTTTCTTCCGGATTTCTTCTTTATCAATAATCATGCGTGAAAAATACGCTATTTTTTTAAATTATCCTTAAAATCATCAATCCTGAAATCCGTCAAAGCATTTCCTTTTTCAATTTTTTCTTTAGAATAGAGCCTGAAATCATTTTCTGTTTTTTCTAAAAGGTAATCATAAGGGCCAACGTGGGAAATGAGTTTTACCAGAACGGGAGAGATCTCAAGGCAAATAAATAGTCCCATAATGAAAGCTGCAGCCAGCCCTATAATGGCTGAATTTTTGCCCAATTCGTCCAACGCCTGCAGTCTGGCAGCAAAACCATTGAATTTATCTTCAAAAGTATCTGAAGCTTTTCTTTCTGTTTCGAGATTACTATACACCTTGGAGATTTCCTTATCTAAATATTCAAGCCTGGAAGCATTCTGTTTCTGGAAATCTTCCAGGTCCTTACGGCGCTGTTCCTTCAGCTCCTGTTTACGTTTTGCATTGGGCCCATAACCTTCTTTTCCACTGGTAAGCCCGGACTGTTTTCCAAGAATTTCCTTTTCAAGTTCTACAGCTGCGGAGTCATAAGCTTTTTGATATTGTGCTGTTTTTTCGGCAATCTGTTTCTTTTCCGTCTCAAATGGCCCGCTTTGCTGCAGAATTCTGCCATTCATTTCTCCCTGAAGCTGTTTCTTGTTCCTTTGGATGATGGTGTTAAGCTGTTTGTTGACTTCTTTTTCAAAAATTTTAAGCTCTAATGGTTTAGAAATGATAATTCCTAAGAATGTTGCCAAAACCAGACGTGGAATCGACATTAAAATCTGATTCCACCACGTCCCTGTTTTTTTAATGGAAGAAACGATATAACGGTCTAAATTAAAGATCATCAGCCCCCAAAGGATTCCAAATCCGACAGAGGTCCAGATGTTATCAAATACAGTATACATGGCATATCCTGCAGATAAAGTTGCGAATACAGCCGTGAATAATACAATTCCTCCGATCCCTGAAAATTTATTCCATTCGCTCGGAGTCTTTCTTAAAATATGAATGTTTCCTCCGGAGCATACCATCAGAAACTTCTGGAACCAATTTATTTTGTGATTCGTTTGATTTATAGTTTGTTGGTTTGTTTTCATAACTGAAACTTTATACAAATGTAGTATTAAAAATCATACCAATGTAAAAGATAGTATTATGTTTTGCCAAGTAATTGTGTGTTTTTGTTTAATTGATTGATTTTTAAGGTGTTATTAATTATAGTTGTTTTGTTTATTTTATACGACAAGTTTTGTCGTTTTCAGATATAATTTTGTTTTAATATATAAGCAAAATTTAATATAAAACAAGTGAACTTAGATAATTATATAATAATATAGTAGTAAATAAATTATGATATTTAAGTTATTTATATACAGTTTTTTATGTTCTTAAATATATGAAATTATAACTATAAATTTATAAATCTATAATCTATTTGTTTGTAATATTACTCAATCTGTAGCATTTTTGTTGGAGTTTTATTCAAAACATATCATAGACGATAAAACTGATATTAAATCTCATTAATGGGAATTTTAAGTATTAAAAAATGTTAAATTTGTCAAATTATATTAACTAACAACACCAATAGATGAAAAAACTCTACATGAGTGCATGTATTCTATGCACAGTCTTAGGCCTGTCTGCGCAGGAAGTATTGTGGCAGAAAGATATCAAATCTAATACCCAGGATTTTCTAAGCCAGATCACTACAACCATCGACGGTCAATACTTAATTACAGGAAGCAGTATTCAATCCGGCCCTTCGACAGGCTCAGGGACCTCA
>Ga0209370_1000787_pt1 | contig 35003 bp, 37 predicted proteins | sample AgamicAtPrz_FD_187164 | JGI IMG/M metagenome (GOLD analysis project Ga0209370, IMG submission 187164) | Agave microbial communities from Guanajuato, Mexico - At.P.rz (SPAdes) (version 2) | ecosystem: Host-associated > Plants > Phyllosphere > Phylloplane/Leaf | place: Guanajuato, Mexico...
TGGGAACACACATCAAGTCAGGAGAAGTCTGGGGCGGAGTTCCGGCAAGAAAAATAAAAGATATTTCTGCACAGTTACTGGAAGGTGAAGTGAACAGGATTGCGGATAATTATGTGAAATATTCTTCGTGGTATAAGGCGAATCTGGAAGTTTAAGGGGTAAGAAGTTGCGGGTTGCGGGATAGGAGGTTAATTGTTGCGGGTTGTCAGTACGGGTTTCCAAGCTCACAATGAAAGTCTGATGTCTGAAATCTGACATCTAACATCTAGCATATTGATTCTTGGCTTTAACAAACTCCCCATTCACTTGCGAAGCAAAGTTCACCTATTCACCTTAAAAGAAAAAGCTCCATCATAACGACAGAGCTTTTTTTTGATCCTTAGTATTAACTCCTGAGTGAGTTTTTATGTTGAAGATTCAACAGGATATCAAACCTTTGCTTTGATTTTTTATTTATTGTTCCGCTGTTATAAGCTGTGCTTTTCCGTTAATACATTTTACGGATGTCGGAGGCATCACCATCATACAATCCGAAGTAATATTATATTTTTCATTGAAGGCTTTTACCTTCTGAGTATATTCCTCAATTCTTGGAAGGATGGTGGTTTCTATTTTTTTTGGATAGGCAATATATTGCTGAGGTCCGCCGCAGGCTTTGGCTCCCATCGGGGCAAACGTCCATTCGGAGGCATTGGTACATTTTTCTCTGGATGCTTCAGATTCAATAGATGCTTTTAATTTATCCAGCTGTGCCTGTTCATATTTTTGGCTGTCCTCATCTGCAGGTCTTTCAGAAATATCTTTAGGAAGATTGGTATTGACGTTCTTGGATGTACTGCATGAAACCAGGGCAAATAGAGTGCATAATACTACTAGTGGAGTATATATGAAATTTTTTTTCATTATAATTTCTTTTCTGTTAAAGAATTTTCAAAAGTTATGCCAAGGTAAGAAAATCAAATTCATTTCCGTAATTTTGAAGCACAATGAACAATCATTTTTTTGACTTAATAGAGCATACGAACAGAAGCGTTTTCCTTACGGGAAAAGCAGGGACCGGGAAAACCACTTTTCTTAATGAATTTGTAAAGAAAACAAGGAAGAAGTATATTGTGGTTGCTCCTACAGGGATTGCCGCAATTAATGCAGGAGGAGTTACCATTCATTCCATGTTTGGACTGCCGTTAAGGACTTTTTTACCTACCACCGACCGTATTGATGGAAGCTTGGCGAATAATATTGCCGACCTTATGCCCCATTTCAAATACAGGAAAGATAAGCTTAAGCTTTTAAGAGAAGTGGAAGTTCTTATTATTGATGAGGTTTCTATGCTGCGGGCTGATGTTCTTGATATGATGGATTTCTCACTGAGATTTATCAGAAGAAACAACCAGCGTTTCGGTGGGGTGCAGATGCTGTTCATTGGAGACCTTTATCAGCTTCCTCCTGTGGTGCGTGACGAACATATTTTAAAGATATGCTATGAGTCACCTTTTTTCTTCGACAGTCATGCTATTAAAGATATTCCGTTACTGACAATTGAGCTGACGAAAGTGTACAGGCAATCGGATGAGAAATTCCTAGATATTCTGAACGCCATCCGTGACGGAAATGTAGCCAATATAGATTTTGACGAGCTTAACAGGAGATACGATCCTGATTTTAAAGCAGGAACAGAATCTTACGTTTATTTGTGTTCGCATAATAAGATGGCAGATGAAATCAACCAGAAAAAGCTGGAAGAAATTGATCTGACGGTAAAGACCTATGAAGCCAAGCTTTTCGGTGATTTTAAAGAAAACCAGTTCCCGAACGAGCAGTTTTTAGAATTAAAAGTCGGGGCACAGGTGATGTTCATCAGAAATGATATTACCGGCGAGAAGAAATATTTCAACGGAAAGCTGGGTGAAATTTCTGCTTTGGATGATAATGAGATCAAAGTAGTTCTCGATGGCAGCGAAAGAGAAATAACGGTTAAAAGAGAAGTCTGGGAACAGAAAAAATATTTCCTTGATACCGAAAAAAACATCAAAGAAGAAGTTTTGGGAAGTTTCGAACAGTTTCCTATTAAGCTGGCGTGGGCCGTTACCATTCATAAAAGCCAGGGACTGACTTTTGATAAGGTGATCATTGATGCCGGGAAAAGCTTTACAGCCGGACAGGTTTATGTAGCACTGTCCAGATGTCGTACACTGGAAGGGATTGTTTTAAAATCTAAGATCACACCCGAAGTTATTTTCAAGGACAACAGGATTCTGCAGTTCCAGGGAAGTACTTTAGCCAATGATAATGTAGAAGCTATCCTCAACCGTGAAAAATATGATTACAGCATTAATAAAGTGCTTCGTACAGTAAATTGCCTGTGGTTTCTAAATGAAGTGGAAGAGTGGAATAAACTTTCAGTCACCACAAAAAATATCGATCATGTAAAAACCAATCAGCTTTATCTTCAGCTGAAACATGAAACCACCAACCTTGGAAAAATCTTTGAAAAGCTGGAAAGAGTGATCTCCCAGAAAGTGAATAATTTTATTGAAAACAAGGAAGAATGGTCTGTTATTGAAAGTAAAACCAAAGGAGCGGTTAATTTCTTTTTTACAGAAATCAGGGACAAGGTTTTTAATCCGCTGAAAGAATTTTATGCAGAAATTAAAGGGGCAAAAGGCCTGAAACAGTACAATGAAGAATTCAGGAACTGGCTGGAAGATACCGAAGAATACCTGAACAGTCTTAAAGAAATCCATTTGCTGGAAACGAAACTTTTAGATGAAAAAAATGATAAGGAAATCAGCTTAAAGATTGCAAAAGTGCCTTCACAGGTTCTTACTTTTCAATTATTTGAACAAGGGAAAACCATCGGAGAAATTGCTTTGGAAAGAGGTCTTGTGAAAGAGACCGTGATCGGCCATCTGGCCAAATTTGCAGAACAGGGACTGCTTGATATTTCAAGAGTGATTACTTCGGATAAGATCAAAGCTTTTGAAAACGAATTCTATAAAAATCCCCATGAAACCTTAACGGAGTGGAAGAATGCTTTGCCAAATGATTTCGAATTTAATGAGATCAGGATTTTGATTAATCATTATAATTTTAAAAAAGAGAAGAATAAGTGATCTTTAAGCTAGTTTGATTTTTTCAGCAATAATAAACTGATTATTTATCATCAGTAATTGATGTGGAGTAATAATTTTTTCGCCAAAATATTTAATTTTTACTTGATGCTTATCACACAGCTTTTCAATATTTTCAACAATCGAAAAAGGTGCTTTCATGATTTTTCCTGAGCCTTTTTCGATGTTGTGTAGAAAAGTTTTATAATTTATTCCAGTGTTTATTTCAATATAATCTTTCCAGTTTCTCCAACCTTTGGTAATTTCAACTATTGAAATTTCTATATCATTAATAAACATTTCAGTATTTTCTGGTTTAGAGTTAATAAAAACTTCGAGATTATTTTCGTTATGATTTATTAACAAAGGATGGTGTTCGTGGAAAATTAATTTTCCTGTTTCTTTCCGTTTTAAACATGCTTCTTTTTTATTTATAAAATCAAAGCGGAACAATTTATTTTCAATTTTAAATATAATATAGGTTGATTGAAAGCTTTCAATCTCTACTATTTGGTTATAATAGTTTTCTATTTTGATCACAATTTTATGTTATGTCCGGATTCTATCTTTTGATGAAGTTTGTTATTTTCAGATTTCGATATCTAAAATCAACTTTCTACGGTTGTTATCCCAATAACTGGCACTACGACTTTCGTTTTTATATCCAATACTTATATTTTCAATATCATCAAATCTACTTTTATTAGTCTTTGAAAATTCAATTATTGTGAAATTTCTCTCATCTATGGTATTAAAATCAACAAGTTTTAAGTAATCTTCAATAGAACTTTTATCAATCATAATTTTTCCACCTCCAAATTGATGTCTGTTCTGTCCATCTTTCTTAATACCCGAAACCCAATATTCTTCTCCGGTTTCCATATCAAAATGATTTCCGCCAATTTCGGGAGTTTTAAGTTTTTTCAAAGCTTTATCATTAAAATAGATGGTTTGTCCCGATTTTGAAAATTCTACAAAGCCAATCCAAGCCGGTCCGCTATGGCCAAAGGATTTATTTTCGATATACAGGATTTTTGATTTCATGATCTTGAAATTAATTGTTTAATTAACTTTTAGTTATGACATCAAAATAGAGTTTCACATTATCCCAGTCATTATCTCTTTTTGAATGATATTTAATGAATCTGTTTTCTCTGTCTTCCAATTCAGCGGGCATTTCGACAAATTCACCTGCAATCTTTTGAGTATCTTGTTCTTTCGCGTAAAAAATAATCTCGTATAGGTTTTTATAAAGAGTAATACCCGTAATTTTAATATCGGCAATCTTCATTATTTTCTGAAGAATTTCTATCATCAAACCCTGTAAATTTAAATCATCATTTTCAGTATCATTAAATTTTTGCAGTTCAACATACCAACACCAATTAAAACTACTTTTATCCGGATCGTCAATTACATCTGTATTAATCCATAATTCGAAAGGGTGTTTGTCAACATTTAATATTCTTCTTGTAAATTTTACTTCTTCTTCCATGTGTTAAAAGCTTTATTGCTTTTCCAAATATAGAATTTTATCCGATTACAAAAAATAATAATAGGATTTGAAATTATGTAATAGTTTTTGCCTGAACTCCTCAATCCATCCTATCAATTACAAAAAGTAACTAATGCAATTTATAAGGTTTAAATTTGTTTGGTTTTTCAGACTTAAAATTTAACTATATGAAAAATTTTGAAATATCGGTGCTTGACCTTGCTCCTGTAAAGCAGGGAAAAAGCATTCATGATACGTTTCAGGACAGCTTGTCTTTGGCCAACCATACTGAACATTTAAACTATAAAAGATTCTGGCTCGCTGAGCATCATAATATGGAAAGTATTGCCAGCTCTGCCACCACGGTTCTGATCGGCTTTATTGCCAACGGAACAAAAACCATAAGAGTAGGCTCCGGCGGAATCATGCTTCCCAACCACAGCTCACTGATCATCGCAGAGCAGTTCGGAACTCTGGAATCCCTTTTCCCTGGAAGAATAGACCTTGGTCTGGGAAGAGCTCCCGGAACTGATGGGCTTACAGCTCAGGCTTTGGGAAGAAACCCTGCAATCATCAACCAGCAGTTCCCGAGACAAATCCTGGAACTGCAGAAATATTTTTCGAAAGAAAACTCTGACGCCTTAGTTCGTGCCATTCCCGGTGAAGGACTGGATATCCCGCTTTACATTCTGGGATCCAGTACAGATAGTGCCTGGCTGGCTGCAGAACTTGGACTGCCTTATGCTTTTGCGGGACATTTTGCTCCGGAGCAGATGGAAATGGCATTCAATATTTACAGAGAACATTTTGAGCCTTCTGAAGAGCTGGATAAGCCTTATATCATGGCTTGTGTCAATGGTGTGGCAGCAGAAACTTCAGAAGAAGCCCATAAGATTTCTACCACTTTGTTTCAGGCATTCATTAACATCATAAGAAATGACAGGAAACCTTTTGCACCGCCGGTAGATGATATGGATGATATCTGGTCACCGATGGAAAAAACAATGGTGCTTCAGAAACTGAAATATACCTTGATTGGAGATCAGGCAGAAATAGAAGAAAAACTGAAAGATTTTCAGGAAAAGTTCAATGTGGACGAATTAATTATCAATTCGCATATCTACGATCATCAGAAAAGATTAAGGTCTTATGAGATTTTCAGGGATGCAGTCAACTCTTTATCCAAAGCCTAACAAACCCTTCATATTAATTGGCAGATGCCTATTTTTATAAGTATCTTTGCACAAATAAAAAGTAAACATGTCTGATATTAAATTGAATACTATTCCAGAGGCTATTGAAGACCTTAAAAATGGTAAAATAATCATAGTAGTGGATGATGAAGACAGAGAAAATGAAGGTGATTTTCTTTGTGCTGCGGAACTGACGACGCCGGAAATTATCAATTTTATGGCACTCCACGGAAGAGGGCTGATCTGTATGCCGCTTCCTGAAAAAAGATGCGACGAGCTTGGTCTTGAAGTGATGGTAAGCAGAAGCAGCGATCCTAAGGAAACAGCTTTTACCGTTTCAGTAGACCTTCTTGGTAACGGGACTTCTACCGGAATTTCTGCCAGCGACAGAGCAAAAACAATTTTAGCTTTGATGGATGAAAAATCCAAGCCGACCGATTTTATGAGACCCGGCCATATTTTCCCGCTTCGTGCAAGAAAAGGAGGTGTTTTAAAGAGAGCAGGACATACTGAAGCGGCGATTGACCTTACAAATCTGGCAGGTTTAAAAGAAGGAGGAGTGATCTGTGAGATTATGAATGAGGACGGCAGTATGTCCCGTTTGCCGGAACTTCATGCTTTTGCCCAGAAACATGATATGAAGATCGTTTCCATCGAAGATTTGATCCATTATCAGCTTAAAAAAGGAAACCTTATTGAAAGACTGGAAGAAAGAAAGGTAAAGACTGCTTATGGTGAGTTTGACTTTTTCGCTTTTAGAGAAACTTCAAACGATCAGATTCATTTTGCCCTGACCAAAGGTTCATGGACTGTTGATGAACCTGTTTTGGTAAGAGTTCAGTCTTCAGATTCTTATTTTGATGTATTGACGAGACTAAACAATGGTGAAAAACCTCTGTTGGAAAAAGTTACCAATATGATCAATGAAGCAGGAAAAGGAGCTGTAATTTTCATCAATAATGTTTCCAATTCCGAAAATACACTGAGAAAACTTCAGCAATTCCTGAACTATCAGGACGGACAGGAGCAGCATCCTACTTTGGCATACAATTACAGAGATTACGGTATCGGAACACAGATCCTGAAAAATCTTGGAATCAATAAATTCAAAGTAATTACACAGAACCCAAATATCAAACCACAGGTTGGCGGATATGACGTAGAAGTTACGGAACTGGTTCAGTTGTAAGATAAATGGCGAACAGTGAATTAAGTTCATTGTCAATTTTATCAGAAAGTGAAGATTAAAATAAATTTCAATATAAAAGGTTTAGGATTTTTCTAAACCTTTTTTTATTTTTAAACCATGACAGAGTCTCTAAAAAAACACATCAGGCAATACATTGAAATCTCAGACGAAAAGCTGGAAAAATACTGCGGCGCTTTCAAAATTAAGAAATTAAAGAAAAGAGACTTTCTGTTGAAAGAAGGAGAAATATGTGAAGCTGAAGGATTTGTACTAAACGGATGCTTTAAAGTTTTCCGGACAGACAAAAATGCAGATGAGCAGATCCTTTATTTTGGAGTGGAAGACTGGTGGGTATCGGATATTGATAGCTTTATCAATCAGATTCCCTCCCAGCTTAATATTCAGGCTATTGAAGACAGTGAGATTCTTCTGATTTCAAAAGAAGATAAAGACAGATTCTACCGGGAAATGCCTGAAATTGAAAGCCTGATGAGGTTAAAGTTTCAGATGTCGATCATTGCTCTGCAGCGGAGAATCATTGATAATCTAAGCAAGCCTTCCGATGAGCGCTACCAGGACTTTTTGAAAGAATATCCCAAAACAGCTCACCGTCTTACCAATATCCAGATTGCGGCTTATCTGGGGGTTACGCCTGAATTTATCAGCAGGATCCGCAGGAAAATTGTGAGCAGGGACTAGTGTTATTGTCAATGGTGAATTTGATTTGCAGGTGAATGGTGAATTTTTTAGAACCAAGAGCCAAGATTTTAGATAACAGATTTCAGACATCAGATATCAGACATCAGACTTTTACGACTAAGTTTGTAAACTCGTAACCGGCAACCCGCAACAATTAACCCCGTATCACAACCCCCGAAACTGATTATAAACTGATCTCATCAAAATTTCTGAATCCGTTCAGGAAGTCTTTTACCGTCATTCTTTTTTTTCCCTCAAGCTGAAGTTCCTGTGGAAAATAGAAGCCATCTTCTGTATAGATTTTGAATTCATTCTTAGAAATTTCCAATGTTCCGGAAGTTTTTCCATGATTGGCAATTTCGAATTTTCCTGCGAAAATCTTTAATCCTTTTTCCTCTTCTCCAATTTTTATAGTCGTGAAAGCAGCCGGATAAGGTGACATTCCAAGAATAAACTGATGAACAGTTTTTGAAGGAGTTTTCCAATTAATTCTGGTATCTTCTTTAAATATTTTATAGGCATTTTTAGGATGCTCCACATGAGGCTGAGGTCTTTCGGTGATGGTATTTTCTGCCAGGCCGTCAAGAGTTTTTACTACAAGTTTTGAGCCCATTACCATCAATCTGTCGTGCAGGCTTCCTGCATTTTCATCGGGTAAAATTGTCAGCTCTTCCTGAAGCAGAATATTACCTTCATCTATTTTTTCATTGATAAAGAATGTAGTAGCACCGGTTTTTTCTTCACCGTTAATAACCGCATAATTAATAGGAGCCGCTCCTCTATAATCAGGAAGGAGGGAAGCGTGAAGGTTGAAAGTTCCCATTTTAGGCATTTCAAAAAGAACCTTAGGCATCATTCTGAACGCAACCACAACAAAAACATCGGCATCCAGTTTTCTAAGCTCTTCCAGAAATTCAGAATTTCTCAACTTTTCAGGCTGAAAAACCGGGATGTTGTTTTCTGAAGCATATACTTTTACCGGGGACTGGCTGATTTTCTGACCACGCCCACTGGCTTTATCTGCTACAGTTACAACACCTACGACTTGATGATTGGATTGATGGATAGCCTCCAAAGAAGTCCTGGCAAACTCCGGAGTTCCTAAAAAAACGACTTTCAATGATTTCATGGTGCAAAGATAAGGGTTTTTTGAATTTCATGGTGCGGGTTTTGGGGTTTCGAGATGTGGAATGATAGGGTTTTGAGTGTTTATGGGAGACAATTGTTGCGGGTTGCTGGTTACGAGTTTCCAAGCTTAGTCGTAAAAGTCTGATGTCTGATGTCTGATGTCTGAAATCTGGTATCAAACGTCTTGGCTCTAGCAAAATTCACCATTCACAATCATTAATCGCTCATTACCAATTACTCATGATTCAGCGCATACGTCCTGAAGTTCAGCATTTTTACTTTTCCCGAATCTAAGAGAAAGATCAGATTTTCAAGGATGTTGTTTTTGGAGTGGTAGTTGAGCTGGATCGAAAGATCTTCTATGGTTGAAGGTCTTTTAGCCAGCAGATTGATGATCTGTTGGGAAATATTTTTTCCGAAAATCGATTGTTTGTTCTTTTCACAAACTGAGCACCGGCCACAGTTTTTCGTGTTTTTTTCTCCGAAATAAGCGAGAATGAGCTTCATTTTACAGTAATCATTATTTTCTATAAAAAATTTCATCTCTTCCCACTTCTGAATTTTATTTTTTTGGATATGTTCAAAAAGCTTCCAGTATTCTCCATTAATGATCCTTTCATCACGGGGTTTCAGGAATTTAATACTTGATAAAGCCCCATCTACATATTCCAGATAGTTTTTTTGCTGGAGTTCTTTCAATCGCTCCTTAATCAGTGGAACACTTACTCCGAGCTTATTGCTGACCTGCTGTTCACTGAACATGACTTTATGGGTGGTAATACCTGATACCGTACGAAGCAAAAGCTCTATGAAATAAGCGTCTTTCTGTGGCAATTGATCTATTTCCTCAGCATTGAAGAGAAGTTCCAGTGAAGACAGGCTTTTGTTGTCGTTGTGATAAATGATTTCCTGATTATGCAGAAAATTAAGCACGTTACTGATCTTTGCTTTGGAGAGGCGTGTGAAATTTTGAATTCCCTGGACATTCAGTTGGAAAACTTTTTCCGGCAGTTCGTATTCCGCCACCTGGAAAATAGAGTAGAGGTAAGTGATAATCTTTAAAAATTCTGCTTTATTGGGAGTCTGATTTTTTAGGATTTCGTCAAAATTGAGCAATTCCTGCCTGTTCCAGAGAAGGAATGCAAAACTGTCTTTACCGTCTCTTCCTGCTCTTCCGATCTCCTGGTAATAATTTTCCAGCGAAGGGGCAGGTGAGAAATGTATCACAAAGCGAACATTATCCTTGTCTATTCCCATACCGAACGCATTGGTTGAAATCAGAACATGATTGTCACTTTTATTCCAGATAGTCTGTTTGGTATTTTTCTCTTTTGTCGTTAAACCAGCATGGAAATAATCTACATTTTTAACCTGGTTTTTGTTAAGAAATTCCGCCAGCATTTCTGCATCTTTCCGGGTTCTTACATAAACAATTCCCGAGTCATTATTGTGTTTCAAAATATCAAAGACGCGTTGAAATTTATCAGAGATTTCATCTGTAAAGATCCTGATATTTTCTCTCTTAAAACTTTTCTGAAAAACAAAAGGCTTTTTAAGTTCCAGTTTATTTTTAATTTCTTCAAGGACTTTAGGAGTTGCAGTTGCGGTTAAGGCAAGGCAAGGGATCTTAGGGTGATTTTTTCTGAAGTCTTTAATATTCTGATAACTTGGCCGGAAATCCTGGCCCCATTCTGAAATACAGTGGGCTTCATCTACAGCAATGAATGAAAGCTGGATTTCTTCAATATTCTGAAGAAATTGTATGTTGGTTAATCTTTCAGGGGATACATACAGCAGTTTGGTAAGGCCGTCTTTACAACGGTCGTATATCGCTTCCGCATCATATTCATCGAGCTCAGAAGAAAAATATTCTGCTTCAATACCGCGAAGCTTAAGCTGGCTTACCTGGTCTTTCATCAGGGCAAGAAGGGGAGAAATAACGAGACAGGTTCCTTCTTTCAGTAAAGCCGGAAGCTGGTAACAAAGAGATTTCCCGGCACCGGTGGGCAGAAGGACAAGACTGTCATTTTCTTTAATGACAGCGTCGATGATTTCTTCCTGGGAATCCCTGAATGTATCATAACCCCAAAAATATTTGAGGGTATCATATTTCAGTTTTTGAAAATCCTGCTGAGAAATCATAAGGTAAAAGTAATAAAAGTATTACAACAAAAAAAGCCGTGCACTGCACGGCTTTGATATATTTACTAAAAAGTTTATTATTTAGCTTCGAAATATACTCTTCTGTTAGCTCTGTTTTTCCATTCAGGACATTTAGTAGCTGGTTCACACTCAGGGTATTTAAGGTCTTTTTCACCTCTACCGATTGCGTTTAATTTAGAAGATTCTACTCCGTTTTTGATCAGATAGTTCTTAACGCTATTTGCTCTTCTTTCAGAAAGTTTTTGGTTATAAGCATCAGAAGCTCTGGTATCTGTAGCTCCGATTACGTTATAAGCTCCGTTTGAAGAGTTGATATAAGAAACCGCATTGTTAAGGATTGGAGTGTTTGAAGGTAAAATTCTGTCAGAATTTAAATCAAACTCAATTCCTTCAAGTTTTGTTTCCGTTTCTACTACAGGTCCTGCAGTAGTTGTAGGACATCCGTTGTTTTCAACTGGTCCAGGAACGGTTACACACTTATCGTAAAGGTCGATTACACCGTCAAGGTCAGTATCAAGAGCAACACCAGCACCATCCACTCTTGCACCAGCAGGAGTATCAAGCTGTCTGTCCCAATCGTCACAAACTCCGTCATTATCAGCATCTCCTTTTTTACATACTTCAATATCCTGGTTTTTGTTAGCCAAAACATCAAGCTTGTAATAGATTTCCTGAAGTGGGTCGTGCCACATTAGGTGAGATTCGTGTTTTCCTAATTTCAATGTAAGACCTAAAGTCGCATTGAAGAAGTTGTCAGATACCTGCTCTTCACGCTTGTTGATCGCGCTGTATTTGTCACCTCCACCATCGAATTCATCATCACCTGTTACCACATACATTACTCTACCTTCAAGATCAAGTCTGTTGTTGATTTTGTATTTCAAACCGGTACCAGCCTGCATGAACATTGAACCTAATTTAAAAGGTTTAACTTCAGTAGCAAGTCTTTGTCCGTTAATGTCTTTCTGATAAGCTCTGTAAGCGATAGTACCGATACCTGCATATCCGTGAAGCGCCCATCTGAAAGGAGAGTGGTTGTCAACTCTTCTCAATAAATTAGAGAAGTTGATATCTCCTAATAAAGAGATTGCATCATACTGAGTTCTTGCACCTACAGCTGTCGCATCCGGAGCAGCATCTTTAGTGTTGAACCATCCTTGTCTCGTTTCACCTCTGTCATACTGTAATTTTAAACCGAACGCATGAGTGATCGCTTTATCAATACTTACATAAGCAGAGTATCCGAAAAGGTTTTTACCGTTACCATTCTTGATAGACGTTAAATCAGCGGACTGTACCAAAGGTACACCTGCACCGGCTGAAATAGACCAGTCGTTAAATCTTTTTGATTGATTGGTAAACGGAGACACATTGGCAGAACCAGAAGAAAATGTGTTTGGATATTCTCCATTTGAAACTGCTGTTGAGTCTTGTGCATAGCTTACGGCTGGAATTGCCATTGCTAAGGCTACAATTGCTAAACTTAATTTCATAGTGTATTTTTTTATTTAGTTAATTAAATGATTTTATTGTAAAAAACAGTTGTGTTATTTCGTAGGGCATCCGTTGTTTTCAACAGGTCCCGGAACTGTTACACATTTATCATACAGATCGATCACTCCGTCAAGATCCATATCTAAAGCTACACCGGCACCGTCAACTCTTGCTCCTGCAGGAGTATCAAGCTGTCTGTCCCAGTCATCACATACGCCGTCATTATCTGCATCACCTTTTTCACATACCACAAGATCTCTAGCTGCGTTTTCTAGTACGCTGGTTCTGTAGTATGCTTCCTGAAGAGGATCATGCCATGCCAGGTGAGATAACTTGTTTCCTAGTTTGAAAGAAACCCCTAAAGTAACTGACAATGCATTATCGGATCTGGAATCACTGATCATGTTATACTTTGAACCTGGAGTTGCAGGATCATAGTTGTTAGGATCGGCCCATCCGCCTCCGTCGAATTCATCATCACCGCTTATGATATACATTGCTCTTGCTTCGATATCGATAAGTTTTGATACTTTATATTTCAATCCGGTACCGAACTGATAGTAGATTGAGTTAATATCAAATTTCTGATCGATGAATAGAGGAACTCTTTTTGGGCTATCGCTCCATCTGAACTCGTTTGCATCATGCAAAGAAGTATTGTAATTCTGGATACCAATTCCTGCATAACCATGTAATGCCCATCTGTAAGGAGAATGGTTATCTACTCTTCTTAATAAGTTAGAAAAGTTAATATCTCCCATTAAAGCAAGTTGGTTAAATTTGGTAGTTGCTGTACCTACCCCTGCCGCAACACCTGCTGCGCCATCTAACATAGCTTTCTGCTTTGTTTCACCTCTCTGGTAGATAAGACTGACTCCGAAAGTATGGGTAATCTGCTTATCAATACTTACGTAAGCATTATATCCCCAGTTTACCTTTTTATCATAAAAAGATCTGAGATCAGAATGCACCATGAATGCAGCACCTCCACCAACGGAAATAGACCAGTCGTTAAAACGTCTTGCTTTGTTGTCGAAACGCTGTACATTAGCAGAACCTGAAGAAAAGGTATTAGGGTACTCACTAGAAGAGTTTACTGCGGTACTATCCTGGGCATAAGCCGCGATAGGTAGTGTGGCCAATAATAATAAACCTAATTTCATATATGTTTTTTATGTTTTACTTAGATAAAATCTTTCAATAATATTTTAGAAAACTCTCTTTCAAACAAATGTTTATAATGAGGTATTTCTAATCTTTCTGATCTGAAATGCAGATCGTTATATTTAATGATATCAATATCTATTATTCTGTCGCTATACCCGCCTGAGGCCTTTGAATCCTTGATTCTTCCCATCTCAGCTTCTATATTTTTAACAAAATCAAGCAACTGAATCGGCGAGAGGTGCGTGAATATTAATGATGCAATATTACAAAAAATATTGGAACTGACAAATTCTACGGGTTCGGTAATTAAAAATTCGCTTATTTGTGAAATGTGATTCCCGCCCTCACTGATTTTCTGTAAGGCTACTTCTATATTTTTTTTTTGATCTCCAAGGTTACTTCCTAGTAACAAAACTACCTTATGCTGCGACATATTGGAAAATTGATTGATTTATGAGAAGTTTCTTCAAAAACGTCTTGGCAAATATAGTGGCAATTGTCCTATTATGTGCCTTATTTTTCGTCTTTTTCATTATGATGCTTGTGTTCGGTTCTATGGGGAATGACAAATCTGTTGTGGTGAAAAATAATTCTGTTCTTACGATTAATTTAAAAACGAATATAATAGATAGTCCTACCGAAGAGGAAACGGGGCTGTTCAATATCAGCGACAAACAAAAAAGTGTCATGCTGTATGATGTACTGGAAGCTATTAAAAAAGCTAAAACGGATGATCATATTAAAGGGATAAGTATCGAAGCAGATGACTTCCATGCAGGAATGACCCAGATTGATGATATCAGAAATGCGATTGAAGATTTTAAAAAGAGCGGAAAATTTGTATATGCCTATGGAAATGCTGTTTCGCAGGCTTCCTATTATTTAGGATCTGTTGCAGACCAGTATTACCTTAATCCGTCAGGAATGATAGAATTGAAAGGTCTGGCTACTGAAGTGGCATTCTTTAAAGATTTTGCAGATAAATACGGTATCGGTATCGAAGTGATTCGTCACGGAAAGTTTAAATCGGCTGTTGAACCTTTTTTAAGAAATGATATTTCCCCGGAAAATAAAGAACAGCTGAGTACTCTTTTAAATGATATCTGGAAAAATACTTCAACCAAAATGGCGGTTTCAAGAAAAATAGATACTGCGCAGTTTAAAATGGTTGTCGACAGCTTGTACGGAATGATCCCTGAATTAGGACTGAAATATAAGCTTGCTGATAAACTGATCCAGAAAACAGAATATGATCAGATGTTAAAGTCCAAGCTTAGCCTTAAAGAAAAAGAAAAGCTGAATAAGGTATCTTTGGCAGGCTATATCAAATCTTATGCGGACGAAGATAAGTCAGGGGAAAAAGTAGCCGTATTGTATGCTTCGGGTGGAATTAATAATGGTGACGGTTACAATGAGATCTATTCTGAAAAATATATTAAATACATCAAGGACCTTCAGAACGATGATAAAGTGAAAGCTGTTGTTTTCAGAATTAATTCTCCGGGTGGAAGTGCCAATGCTTCAGATGAAATTTTATTTGAATTGCAGCAGCTGAAGAAGAAAAAACCTTTAGTGGTTTCTTTTGGCGACTATGCCGCTTCAGGAGGTTACTATATTGCAATGGCAGCTGATAAAATCTATTCGGAGCCTAATACGCTGACGGGTTCTATCGGTGTTTTCGGAGTAATTCCTTATTATAAGGATCTTGCCAACAAAAACGGGATCCGTTCAGATATTGTTGCTACCAATGCCAATTCCCAATATTACTCTGCACTGAATGGTGTTACCCCTTATGGAGTAAACCTGATTACCAGAAGTGTGGAAGGAACCTATAAAAGATTTGTACATTTTGTTACCCAGAACAGAAAACAGACTTTCGAACAGATCGATAGTGTAGGAGGGGGAAGAGTATGGAGTGGTGTTCGTGCCAAACAAATCGGTCTTGTAGATGAATTGGGAACATTGAATGACGCTGTTAACTTTGCAGCACAAAAAGCGGGATTAAAATCCTATCATGTATCTTCTTATCCAAAAAGAATGACTCAGTTTGAGCAGATTTTCAAAGATCTGAATGAAGATGATATTTCTGCAAGAATTATTAAAAATAAAATAGGTAAAACCAACTATGAGATCCTTCAGCAGATTACCGATCAGAAGCTGCAGTCTGAGGTGAAAATGGAAATGCCATACCAGATCAAGATCAACTAAACTAAATTATATTGTACAAAAAAAACCGGAACTGAATTTCAGTTCCGGGGTTTTATTTTTTATCTGCTTTTAGCCTTTCCTGGTGGCCATTCCGTAGATCCAGAGAACGATTAACGATCCTCCGACCGCTAACAGCATACTTCTGAAATCGAAACTATCTGTAGTTCCCCATCCCAGAAAGCTGCCTATAAATCCTCCTACGAAAGCTCCAACAATCCCTAAAATAATAGTCATTAACCATCCGCCGCCTTGTGTTCCCGGCATAATAAGTTTTGCAATTGCCCCTGCGATAAGACCAAATATGATCCAAGTTAAAATTCCCATAGTCTTAAATTTTTAATTGTTAATAATGTATGAATTTGATATACTAATTTAAAGATAAATATGATAAAAATCATCTTTTCTTGAAAAAAGAATCTACAAATTCTGTACCATTAAACAATTGAAGGTCCTGCATCTTTTCGCCTACCCCTATATATTTTACCGGAATTTGGAACTGATCTGATATGCCTATAACGACACCGCCTTTGGCTGTTCCGTCAAGTTTTGTTACTGCTAATGCATTTACTTCTGTGGCTGCTGTGAACTGTTTGGCCTGCTCAAATGCATTCTGCCCTGTAGAACCGTCAAGAACCAGCAGGATTTCATGAGGGGCATCAGGAATTACCTTCTGCATCACCCTTTTGATCTTGGAAAGCTCATTCATCAGGTTGATCTTGTTGTGGAGCCTTCCTGCGGTGTCAATGATCACTACATCTGCATTCTGTGCAACAGCACTCTGTACGGTATCAAAAGCTACAGAGGCAGGATCCGATCCCATACCCTGTTTAACGATAGGAACGCCTACTCTTTGGCTCCAGATGGTCAGCTGGTCTACCGCTGCCGCTCTGAAGGTATCTGCGGCACCAAGGACAACCTTTTTACCTTCGGATTTGAACTGATGGGCCAGCTTTCCGATTGTTGTGGTTTTTCCTACACCGTTTACACCGACTACCATGATGACATACGGCTTTTTAGAAGTATCTATATTTCCTGTTCCGGCATGAGGGTTTTCCAGGAGTAGTCCTGAGATCTCTTCACGCAGAATAGCATCAAGTTCACCTACACCTACATATTTATCGCGGGCAACACGTTCTTCAATCCTTTCTATGATTTTAATGGTTGTGGAAGCTCCTACATCAGAGGCAATCAGTACTTCTTCAAGGTCGTCCAGAACTTCATCATCTACCTTGCTTTTACCGACTACGGCTTTCGTCATCTTTTCAAAGAAACCCTGGCTGGATTTTTCCAGGCCTTTGTCTAAAGTTTCTTTTTCTTCTTTTTTGAAAATATTTTTAAACCAACTCATAGTTCATTCTTATTTGTTTTTATAACTGCCGTAGCTTCTACTTCTATAAGCACGTCATCTCTGAAAAGCCGGCTTACTTCCACAAGGCTGCTCACGGGAGGATTTTGAAGGTTGATATATAAATCACGGATTTTTCTAAAGTCTGGTGTTTTGGAAATATCAGTAATGAAAATTCCCAGTTTTACAATATCCTTTGCTGTCGCTCCATATTCTTTCAGGATATTCTCAATGTTTTTGAAAACCTGCCGGGTTTGTTCTTCAACATCGCTTCCTACAAGATGACCTGCAGCATTCAGAGGAACCTGCCCGGAGAGAAAGATCATTTTGGAAGCCCCGCAGTCAATGCTCGTCGATTGAGAAAGTCCTTTGATAGTAAAAACCTCTGCAGAGCTTTTATATTCTACATTGTTCATTTTTTCCTGACCGAATGAAAATAGAAAAATTTCTGTGAAAACCAGAATAAAAATCTTTTTCATACAGTATATATTTTATTGATTAATAATCTGGTGAACAAAGATAACAAAAAAACTACCCAAAATCTGAGTAGTTTTTTATATTGTAAATAAAGTGGAGATTATTGCTTCAAATAACCGTCTACTTCGTCTGCATTCATTACTTTTTCTTCGAAAACGTAAGCACCTGACTTAGATGACTTAACCATTTTCACAACTTTGGTCATTTTCTTTGACCCGGTCTGTAGGGTTGCTACTACTTTCTTTGCCATGGTAAATTATATTTATAAATTACTTGATTTCTTTGTGAACTGTAACTTTCTTAAGAACAGGATTGTATTTTTTCAATTCCAATCTTTCAGTAGTGTTCTTTTTATTTTTAGTAGAAATGTATCTTGACATTCCTGGCATACCGCTCTCTTTGTGCTCTGTACATTCAAGGATTACTTGAACTCTGTTTCCTTTTTTTGCCATGATTTATTAATTCTTTTTAATCAATCCGTTTCTAGTAGCTCTTTCAATAGCTTCCTCGATTCCAATCTTGTTAATCACTCTCAATCCATGAGCTGATACTTTCAGTGTTACGTGCTTATCTTGCTCCGGAAGGTAAAACTTCTTCTCTAATAAGTTAATTTCAAAACGACGCTTCGTTTTGTTATTAGCGTGAGAAACGTTGTTACCAACCATTGCACGCTTTCCTGTTATTTGGCAAATTCTTGACATATCTCGATGTTCTTATTTGTATAAATATTTGAGAGTGCAAAATAACGAAGAAATTTTTAGATAGACAAATCTTTTGGAAAATATTTATAAATAACTGACTGATTAATAATCATGATTTTTAAAATAAAATAATCCCCAATACAGCCTAAACCAAGTGACTGATATATTTCATGTAAGGTTTCCCTGAAAAGCAAATCCGAATACTATATCTTTGTTTTTAATTAATCTAAATAAAAATAATATGAAGAGAATCTGTATTTTTTTATCAATGCTTCCCGTTGGGGTTATGGCACAAAACTATATTGAAATCCAGACTGGTATGAAGAATTACTACTACGGAGCTGCTGATACAGCGGATATGGACGGGGACGGAAGGCAGGATATAGTGATTAACGGAGCGATTGACAGTGACCATGATGGAAATGTAGATACCTCTTTCAATGAAGTGTACAAAAATAATGGGGTTTCACTGGTTCCTTATGCTGACCTTGGAGTAGATGCAACCCATCTGGGAGATATAAAATTCATGGATTTTAATAATGACGGGCTTCTTGATATTATTTCTACAGGGTTAAGCTATAATGACGTTGTTAACTACAAACATTACAGGTTCCGGAATACAGGATCAGGTTTTACAAAAGAAACAGAACTGCAAGGAAAAGTCTATGGTTCTCTGGAAGCTTTTGATTTCAATAACGACGGTAAAATGGATTATGCTGTCAATGGAACTCAGTATGTGGAAGGTGCCGGTTTTTTGAATAACCTTGATTTTTACAGGAATACCGGAAATGATTTTGAAATTTTCAAGGCCTGGCAGCCGGGAACACAGAATGGAAGTTTTAAGCTGGTCGATCTCAATAATGATCATCTTCTTGATCTTATCATTTTGGGAATGGAACAGGGGGATAATCCCTCTTGTAAGGTTTATCTGAATCAGGCAGGTACCCTTATACTTTCTCAGGATTTTACGCCTCTTTCAGGTGGTAAAATGGATTTTGCAGATTTCAATGCAGATGGCTTCCAGGATGTAGTGATTTCCGGCCAGGATGCTGATTATAATAGTTATTTGGCTGTACTGATGAATGACGGAACAGGACATTTAACCGAACAAAAAATAAATATCCCTGAGATTGCAGATTCATCTGTAGTGACAGGTGATTTAAATAATGACGGATATTATGACTTTATGGTTTCCGGAAATGATGAAAATACCAATGCTGTTGTAAAAGCTTTTCTATACAACTCTTCAACACAGGATTTTACTGAAAGTATACCTACAGGACTGCATGCTTTAGGAGGTCCGGGTTTCGTGAATTTACTTGACTTTGACAATGACAAGCGTCTGGATGTTTTGCTGGCCGGATTTGATTGGGCAGATCCGGGCATGCCTTCACTTACCAAAATCTTCAGAAATACTTCAACTGAAGTTAATCTGAAACCTGTACCTCCTGCAGCCCTTCATTTAACAAAAACCGGAAACCGTTTTAATTTCTCATGGAGTGGAGCAACGGATGACAAGACCCCGACAAATGCTCTCCGTTACGAAATCAAAGTAGGATCCACACCCGGAGCTTCAGATCTTGCGAAATACATCGTGACAACTCCTTCCTGGTTTCTGGATCTGGATTCTTCCATTCAGAATGTATACTGGAGTGTACGATCAATAGATGCTTCTAAAGTTTTTTCTGATTCTTCGGCTCAAAGTGCATTGGGAACTCGTGATGTAGTTAAAAATAATGAAATTTCAATCTATCCGAATCCGGCATCAGAGAAAGTATTTATCCAAGGAGAAAAGGTTTCAGATATTGAAATGTATTCTATGGATGGAAGGAAACAGAATGTTGTTTTGAATAATGACCAGTCGATCAATGTATCTCATCTTACAAAAGGAGCTTATCTGTTAAAACTGAAAATAAAAAACGAAATAACCACCCGGAAACTCATGATTAAATAAAGAGGAGTTCTATTAGTAAGAAAAGCCAGACGTCCAGCTGGCTTTTCTTTTTTTATTGTGAGTATTTTAATGAGGGAATTTTTTGACCACCCCGTCAAAAATTCTTTGAATTTTTGCCACCCCTCCGGAGGAGGGGAATTTCTCGCCGCTTAAATAGCCACGGAGCTTTTTATTCAGGTACATTGTAGGGATACAGGTACTGAATAAACGTTAGAATTTATACAAGCTGTTGTACTTATTGATGTAAATAATTAATGGCATTTGTGTTGAAAAAAACTAAGCCTTCTTTGTTCTGTTCCTGAATTTTTCAATCAGGAAGTAAAAAAGTAAAAATCCTAATGCAAAAATGGAAAACCTTGACAGCAGGTCTCCGGCTCTTGTATAGAAAGTCTTGGTTTCGTAAAGATTCACTTTGGCAAATAATGTTGTTTTATCACCATAGAAAGTGTCGGCTGTCACTTCACCTTTCGCATTGATATGAGCTGAGATTCCGCTGTTGGCAGCCCGTGCAATTTCTCTTCTGGTTTCAATAGCCCTTAATTTTGCATAAGACAGGAGCTGCTTGTGTCCTTCTGTAACGCCCCACCATGAATCATTCGTCATAATGCCTAGGAAATTGGCTCCTTTTTTTACATAATCTATTGTAAATTCACCGTAAATGCTTTCATAGCAGATGATAGGGGCCATTCTGCCTTTATTGTAGGAGTTGGTAAAGGCTTTTCTTTCCTTGTCTATTCCTAATGAAGCAACAGTTCCGCCCAGATTCAGCATAGCATCACCTAAAAGGGGCTTTAGAACGCTCATGTATGGGAAAATCTCAACTCCGGGAACAAGTTTTCCTTTGTGATACACCTGAACCTGTTGTTGTGGTGCAATCTGAATGGCTGTATTGTAGCTTTCCACCCAGAGGCCCGGATTAATTTCATAAGCTTCTTTGGGAATATTTTCCTGGCTTTTATAAAAACGATGTGAAGAAATTCCTGTGGCAAAAACGGCTCCCGGATGTTTGGATAAAAATCCTTTCACATTGTTCAGAAGCAAACTTTTTTCAAAAGCGGTTTCGGAGATTGATCCTCTTCCGGGAAGGGCGGTTTCCGGAGCAATAAAATAATCGATTTTCCCTTTTGAATTATTTTCAGCTAAAGTTAAAAGATCATTTTCGATCGTAAGGCTGTCTTTTGAATACTTTTCCGCATAAGGATCAAGATCCGGCTGCAGCATGAGGACATTAACCTGTCCAGAAGGCTTTTCATCGAAGTTGTTGTATTTGATGAATGAAATGATCATCGGAAGAACAATTAAGGCTGCTACAATTGACGTATTCCTGATCAGGTCTTTTCGTTTTCTGCCTGCTTCCCAGGTTCTTATGGTGTAGAAAATTAAAACATTAACTCCTAAAATCCAGAAGCTTCCGCCGGTTGCTCCAAGGGTATCATACCACTGGATAAGTTTTGGATATTCGGAGAATACATTTCCCAAATTCAGCCATGGCCAGGTCAGTTCCCAGTTCAGGTGGAATTTTTCAAAGCTCATCCAGATAGCGATCAGGAATCCTAATCCCCAGTACGTTCCCTGAGCATTTTTGTACCAATGGTAGCATTGGAAGACAAGGGAGTATAAAAAGGAATTGACGAGGACCGGAAATACTACAGCCATCATGGAGTGGCTGCCGTCCGGGTTTTTAGAGCCGTACAGCCATCCTGTAGTGACAATGTTCCAGATCACAAAGCAAAGATAGGACAGTCCGAAAACTATCCAGCTTTTTCTATTGTAGGAGGAGAATTTTGATATTCCATGCTCCATCATCAATAAAGGAACAAGGGCAAAAAAGATAAAGAACGGAACTCCGTAAGTAGGCCACGAAACGGACAGCAGCATCGCCGAAATGAGCGTAAGTAAAACGTATTTCATTAATTTGATTTAACATACAAATTTAATGTTTTTGAAATGAATAAATTTGCAGTTCATGTTAAAGAAATTTTATAAAATCATTATTGTTCCTTATACGCTGTTTTTGCTTTATCTGATGTTTTTTGGGATGGGCCGGTCTCAGTATGAAGACAACCAGATCACTGTGGAACCTGTTTTATCTACCATAAAATTTATCCACAATACCATTGAACTGAGATACATTGTGACCATTTGTTTTGGGGAATGTCGTAATGTTCATGCCTTTTGGATTCCTGGGATGGGTTTTGCCCGGCCTTAAGAATCTCAAAACATTACTCTATACCTTTATCTCTTCCATTGTTATTGTTGAGGCACTCCAGTATTTTACCAGAATGGGAATCTTCGAGGTAGATGATATTATCCTCAATACTTTTGGTGTTTATCTTGGATGGCTGCTTTGTGGGGTTATTGAAAAAAAGTTTAACCGTCTGGTTATTTAATTATTTGCAGTTTCAGGCCGGTAAATTAATGATTGTTTTTACCAAAATACTCCTTTTCAAAAGCTTTATTTATCTTATCCGCATCAGTAATATAACTTGTAAAGGATTTCCATACTTCTTTTTTTGTATTGGCATCTATTAAACTCCATTGAAGATAAGAGGTAGAATAATGTTTGATTTCCAGTATATAATCTGCATGAAATGTGGTTAAAGCTTTTGCCAGTACGTATTCTCTTTCTTTATCCAAATCAGAATAGATGATACTTGAAGAAGTAACATTGTGTTTTTTAAAAGTATTGTCTAATTCCTGTTTTAATTCATTAATGGTTGTGTCCGGAAATGTAATATTTTGAAAAATAATCAGTACGTTGTCAGCATTTTTTACGTTAAAGGTTGTATCAGTAACAGCGTGGGATATATTGTTTGTTGAGCAACCGGTAGTTAAAGCTAAAATACAAAAAGCTAAAAATAAATTTCTTAAAATCATTTTTGTGATGCTGGAATTAGATTATTTTTTGCTAAATCATCAATTATTTTAATAGCCAGTTTTTCGCCGCCGCTTTTTTCTGTAAACATATTGATCCCAAGGGTTACAGTTGCCTTATAAACAGAATAATCATTTTTTTTGTCAGTGATGTTTACGTCATAAGTTGCGAAAGCTGTTCCGTCAGACCATGTAGTAACTTGCATGTAATTAATGTACATGATGTAATTAGGATTGTATTTTTCTTCAGCTTCCTTTAATGCTGTTTCATAGTTCAGCATGGCAGGTCTTATAGCTAATGAGTTATTTCCTACTGTGCGTTTGTTTAATTCCGAGCTGATGGTTGAAATAAAGGTGTCCTCAATTTTTCTTGATTGTCCGCCATTAAAAATGACAAGTACTTTGTCTAATTTCGAGTTTTTGAAATCAGAAGACACATTGCTGTTCATTTTTACGGTACTACAATTAAAGAATACCATTACTACAGCAAGTAGTAAAAATTTTAGTTTCATTTTGTGTTTTTTAGAAAGGTAAATATATAAAAAATAGATTATTTTTTTATTCTGTCATTTGCAGATTAACAAAAATATATTGACTATCCATTCAGTTCTTTAGCCCGCTTTTCCGCATTCAGAATTCCACCTTTCAAAATTTCTTTTAAATGCTGCTCTTCAAAAGTTTTTAAGGCTGCTTCTGTGGTTCCGCCTTTGGATGCTACATCTTTAATAAGTTCTTCAAGGCTTTTTTCAGAATTGTTGATCAGATGATAGGCGCCCAACATGGTTTGTTTCACAAAAAGCTGAGAAAGGTTTTCCTCTATCCCCATTTCCATACCTGCTTTTATCATAGCGTCAATAATATAATAGAAATAAGCCGGTCCGCTGCCTGAAAGTGCGGTAACTCCATCCAGAAGATCTTCATTTTCCAGATATACAGACCTTCCGGTGCTGTTCAGCAATCGCTCAATATTAATCAGCTGGCTGAATGAAATACCATCTGCAGCGGTATAACCGGTAATTCCCATTCCCAGAAGGGTAGGAGAGTTCGGCATAGCTCTTACAACGAGCGGGTGGTTTAATAATTTCTGAATTTTTTCAATCTTGATTCCGGCCATAATAGAAAGAACCATCTGGTTTTCCTTTAATGTAAACCGGAAATTCTGAGCAACATGCTGGAAATCCTGAGGTTTTACAGCAACGATAATGAGATCGGCATCCAGTTGTGTGGTTTCTTCAAAAGTAGAAACTCCGGATTTGGGAAATTCTTCTGCTATTTTGGAGATTTTAGACTCATTCCGGGTGATCAGGTGAAGGTTTTCCGGTTTGATCAGTTCGTATTTTAAAAATGATTTGGAAAAAGAAAGGCCCATATTGCCGGCTCCGAGAATAGCGATTTTCATGTTTTATGTTCTTTTTTTAGCTAAAATAGTATTTTTATTCCTAAAAAAGGCTGTATTCAATAGTTTGAAAACAGCCTTTGTATTATAAAATATTCACTTCCCGTTCGAGTTCTATTCCAAATTTCTCTTTTACGGAGTTGATAATTTCTGTCGAAAAATCAAAAATTTCTTTTCCTGTAGCGTTTCCTGTAGCATTTACGATAACCAGTGCCTGGAGTTTATGTGAGGCTGCATTTCCGATTTGTTTACCTTTCCATCCGCATTGCTCAATCAGCCATCCGGCTGGAACCTTTACAACGTCGCCGTTTGGATAGCCGGGAATATTTTCAAATTGCTGCTTCAGATCTTCAAACTGAGCTAAGGGAATGGTAGGATTTTTAAAAAAGCTTCCTGCATTTCCTGTTTCCTTTGGATCGGGCAGTTTGCTTTGTCTGATATTGATAACTGCTTTAGAAACATCCTGAATACTAGGATGGGTGATTCCTGCCTTTTCCAGTTCAGCTTTTATTGCACCATATTCTGTTCTGATGTGATGGTCTTTCTTTGTTAATTTAAAAGTGACTTTCAGAATTACATACCTGCCTTTTCCTTCCTGCTTGAAAACGGAATCCCTATAGCCGAAATGACATTCCTCAAGGCTGAATGTTTTAAGCTCAAGATCTTCAAGGTCTAAAACTGTACAGCTTACAAAAATATCTTTTATTTCCGTTCCATAAGCTCCGATATTCTGCATTGGGGAAGTTCCTACGTTTCCCGGGATCAGGGAAAGATTTTCTAGACCGCCATAGTTCTTTTCAAGGGTATACATTACGAATTCATGCCAGTTTTCGCCGGCTTTTGCCGTTACCAGTACTTCGTTTTCATTAAGGTTTTCTTCAGAAATTCCTTTTAAGCTGAGTTTAATGGCCATGCCGTCAAAATCCTTTGTCAAAAGGATATTACTTCCGCCTCCTAAAAATAAAATCTGAAGATGGTGGTCTTTGGAATAGCTGATTGCAGACCTGAGCTGTTCAAGGGTTTGTACTTCAATAAAGTATTTGGCTCTGGCGTCAACACCAAATGTATTGTAAGGCTTTAAGGAAAAATTTTCTTGCATTTTTATCGGTATTCTGTGGGAAGAATGAGGTTGAGTTGTTCTTTAAACAGCTTCAGCTGCCTGTAATGCAGGGTGTCTGCATAAGAATTGACATAGATATGTGATTTTTTCGGAGTCCTAATCTGAAAAGTTTCATCAATGCCGTCTACGGATTGTTTACTTGGAGAGCTTTCAATCACATCCAGCTCTTTGGTGTTGATGGGGGAAATGAGATTGTTCCAGGTCTGCATGCTGATGGCTGAATCCCATTCTTTGTGGATTTGGCGGGCGGTTATGCCCTGTTCTGCATGGATGGAATCTTTGGTGACCTTAATGATTTTATAATCTCCCTGGTCGCCGCCGATGTTGGATAAGCTGATGAATGTTATTTCATTCGGGTTTTTACTGGCGGCTGAAACAGGCTCCTTGCTTTTGTCACAGGAAAAAAATGCCGGCAGCAAAAACATTGAAAACAGGAGTTTCAGATATGTATTTTTTATTGCCGGCATCATGTATGTTTTAGAGACTGAATTCTTCTCTGTATTTCTTTAAGGCATCTTTAAGGATCTCAGCACTTCTCTTAAGATCTTCCTCTTTCAGAACGTAGGCAATTCTTACCTGTTTTTTTCCTAATTCAGGATTACTGTAGAAGCCTCCTGCAGGAGCTACCATAATGGTTTCCTTATTAAGGGAGTACTTTTCTAAAAGCCATTGTGCAAATTTCTCAGTATCGTCTACCGGAAGCTCTGCCACACAATAGAAAGCGCCTTTTGGTTTAGGACAGATTACTCCCGGAATGGCATTCAGAAGGTCTACCAGTATGTTTCTTCTGTGAGTATATTCTTCTCTTACTGCACGGATGTAAGCGCCATCATTTTGATGGGCAGCCGTAGCAGCAATTTGTCCCAACAGAACCGGGCTAAGTCTTGCCTGTGCAAAAAGCATGGCTGCATCATGAATTTTCTTGGAGCGGGTGATCATACATCCGATTCTTACTCCACACATGGAGTAACGCTTGGATTCTGAATCGATGATGATACAATTGTCGCTAAGTTCCGGGAAATCCAGCATGGATATCTGCTGTTTGCCGTCATATACATATTCTCTGTATACTTCGTCGGAAATAACGACGATATCATATTTCAATGCAATTTCTGCAAGCTTCTGAAGCTCTTCACGGGTATAAAGGTATCCTGTAGGGTTACCCGGGTTGCAGATAACGATTGCTCTTGTTTTTTCTGTGATTTTTTTCTCAAATTCTTCAATCGGAGGAAGGGCAAAGCCTGTATCTATAGTAGACGGAACAGCTACCACATTCACATTGAATGCACTGGTGAAGCCATTGTAATTAGCGTAATAAGGCTCAGGGATAATCACTTCGTCACCATCGTCACACAGAGTGGAAATGGCAAAATTTAATGCTTCAGAACCTCCGTTGGTCACAATAAAGTTGTCAGGTGTAAGATCTGTAAAACCTAAGGTGTGATAGTATTCTGTAAGGGCTTTTCTGTACTCTATATTCCCTTCAGAAAGTGCATATTCCAATACTTTAAGGTCAATATTCTTTAAAGCATTTAAAGCAGTTTCCGGTGTTTCAATATCGGGCTGTCCGATATTGAGATGATATACTTTTATTCCCTTCTGTTTTGCTTGTAAAGCGTAAGGAACCAGTTTTCTTACCGGTGAGGCAGGCATATGCTGTGCTCTGTTTGAAATATTTGGCATTGTTCAAAAAATTTGTATGGCAAAAATAAGATTTAATTTTCCAATAATAAAATAACCTGTTATCCATTTTGAATGCTTTTTAATTATTTTGAAAACCAGTGAATTACAATTGATTCCGGCAGTGATTTTTTTGTTTTATGGCGAATACTGATCAGCAGTTGCTGAAAAAAGAATAGGATTTGAAATTATTTGTCAGCTGAAATGATAGAAATTGTCAAAATAATATAATAAAATGTGAATAAAGCATTTGGTCATAAAGTAATGTTTTTATATAGTTTTAATATTGATATTGTAATATAATTGAATAATATTTGAATATTTTGTAAAAATATGATGATTGTATTGGTTTTTTTATTAAATTTCCACACTGATAAAAAATAATTATGAAAATACATTTACCATTTAGAGTCTTACCTGTTATGGCTCTTTTTGCGGCATCCGCAATGAATGCCCAAAACTTTCAGCCTATGCCTGTCCAGTCCGGATATACGGCAGATGTCATTGCTAACGGAGTAGGTTCTGCCATGATCTCCACAACAGAAGATGTGGATGGAGTTTCTTTTGCTTTTGTAGCCCGGGATTTTCAGCTTACATCGAGCAGTACGGCACTTACGTACGGACTTCCGGTTAACGGAATTATTAATTCTGCAGTGGCTTCCACTCCTGGACTGAATTTTAAGCTTGGTGATCTTTCGGGAAACAATTCCTTAAAGATCTCAAGTAATACATCCGGCAGTAACAGCGGAACACTGGCGTTTGTAACACCTGTTCCCGCTTTTAAATTATACATGCTTTCTACAGGCGGAAGCGGTGCATGTACAGTGAATGTAACGGTTAATTTTACGGATAATACTACCCAGGTATTTTCAGGAGTAAGCGTTTCCGACTGGTATGACGGATCAAACTATGCTATCCGGGGAATCGGAAGAATCAACAGAAGTAATAATGTTCTGGAACCAAATTCCACGAATCCAAGGCTATACCAGGCTGCATTGACGATTGATGCAGCGAATCAGACCAAACCTATCCAGAGTGTTACTGTAACTAAAGTAAGCGGAACTGGAATTGCCAATATTTTTGCTTTCTCAGCAGATGTTTATACGGATTGCGTAGCTCCTACACTGCAGCCTGTGGGAACCCTTACTTCAAGCTCTGCCCAGGTTTCCTGGACGGTACCGGCCTCTGTTCAGGCGGTAAGCTACGATATTTATTACAGCACCAGCTCTACAGCCCCTACAGCTGCAACAACGCCTAATCATCCTGGTGTTACAGGAACTTCATTTACCATTCCATCCTTATCACCAAGTACCACTTACTATTATTGGGTAAGAACCAATTGTAGTACTGCAACTTCCCAGAGTGGATGGTCGTTCTCAGGAACATTTACCACTTTATGCGGTTCTATGGTTCCGACATATACGAATAATTTCAGCACCTTCCCCGGAACATGCTGGGCGAACGGTCTTTCCGGAGGCACACCGGCTACAGGGCCTACAGGAACAAGTTCTTATTGGGTATCCGGAGGATTCTTAGGTACCGGTTCCGGCGGATCGGCAACCATCAACCTCTACTCAGCAGGCAGAACGGGATGGCTTAAAACAGTGCCTTTCAATCTTTCTGCCGGTACTTATAAAGTTAAATTTGATTATGGTGTGGCAGCATATCTGAGCACCAGTGCCTCGCCAATGGGATCTGATGATGTTGTTCAGTTTCTGGTTTCCAATGACGGCGGAACAACATGGAATGTCCTTGAAACATGGAATCAGGCAAACGGGCCGACCAATACTTCGACCCAATATGTTTATACTTTGACAGGATACAACAGCGCCAATACGGTTTTTGCTTTTTACGGAACAGACGGAGCTGTGAATGATGATCCTGACTATAATTTTTATGTAGATAATTTTACAGTCGAAAGTGCACAGCTGAGCACTTCGGAAGTAAAAGAAGGGGTGAAAAAAGCATCCGTTCATCCGAATCCTTTCAAAGATATTCTTTATATCTCAGATAACAGAGAAGTAAAATCTGTAAGTGTGGGAGATGCTTCCGGAAGAACTGCGAAAACCTTTACAGGAAATGTGAAAGAGCTGGATCTGAGCACGCTGAATACAGGCTTGTATTTTGTAACCATCTATTTCAAAGACGGAACACAGTCTACGGTGAAAGCGGTCAAAAAATAATTTTTTTTAATGTCAATAAAGTTGAGCGGCAGTGCATGGATGTACTGTCGCTTTTTTTTGATTAAATTTCAATTCATGATATCTATAAATTTCGTTATTTTGGAAGAAATTAAAACTCACTGAAAATGCAAATTCCAGCAGACTCCGTAACCGATTATATTTCAAAAATTCCTGAAGAAAGACAGGAAGTATTTAAAAAACTATTTGATACCGTAAGTGATAATCTTCCTAAAGGCTTCAAAGAAGGGGTCAGTTATGGAATGGTGGGATGGGCAGTGCCTCTCGAGACTTATCCTGCAGGATACCATTGTGCACCCGGTACACCTTTACCGTTTATGGCGCTGGCTTCTCAGAAAAATTTTATCGCGTTCTATCATATGGGAATCTATGCAGATCCTGAATTATTGGAATGGTTTGTAGCTGAATATCCAAAGTATTCCAAAAGAAAGCTGGATATGGGGAAATCCTGTGTAAGGTTCAAAAAAATGGATGATATTCCTTTTGAACTCATTGCTGAGGTCAGCAAAAAAATGACCGTTGAAAACTGGATCAATATCTACGAAAGCCAGTTTAAAAAATCAAAAGAATCTGCTTCAAAAGGAAAGTAGATTTATATTTAATGTACAGCACTATGATTAAGCTTAAAGAAGAACTGTTTCAGAAAAATCATAAAATATTAACCTACGCTATTTTCTTTGTTGTCATTCTGCTATTGGAATATTGCGCTCCCCAAGTCCAATCCGCTAAGCTGAAGAATGGAGATCTGCTTTTTGTTACGGCTAAAGAAACCGGGCTTTCGGGAGCAATCAATAACGTAACCCAAAAGCAGAAGGAAGCGTCTTTTGATCATATTGGAATTGTAGAAAAAGCGGAAAATCACTGGTATGTCCTGCATGCAGCTCCCAAAGGAGGTTCCCAGAAGCAGGAACTCAAATCTTTTCTTACCGACCAGTCTGATGAAGATCAGAAAGTAATGATCTACCGCCTTAAACCTGAATATCAGAGGTCTATTCCTGCTGCTCTCAAAAAGGCAGAGTCCATGCTGGGAAAACCTTATAATTTCAATTATATCCTGGATGAAAATTCTTACTACTGTTCAGATTATATTGAAAGGTCTTTCAGGAAAGATCATATATTCAAACTGGAACCGATGACGTTCATTGATCCTAAAACCGGTGAAACCAATACATTCTGGATGGAATTTTATAAAAAGAAAAACTTAAAAGTTCCGGAAGGAGAACCAGGCTGTAATCCCAACGGATTGGCTGCTTCGGATAAACTGGAAAAAATAGGAGAGCTGTAAATACTTTAAAATAATTGCTATCCCTGAAGATTTTAAGTCTTTGGGGATTTTTTTATTTACCATCAGGTTATTAAAGTTCATTATATATTTTAGTACTGAAGAAAAAACAGTTAAAATTAAAAAATATTAGTCTACTAATTTGGTGGACTAATATTTTTTTATATTTTTGTCAAAGATTTAACGCAAGAAAGCAACCATGATCTAGAAAATGTTTAACTAAAAAAATTGTTAGTGATGATTACACCTAATCCTACGCTGCAGGTATTACCAAAAAAGATAAGCCTGCCTAAAAAAGAACTGATACTGGAAATAGAATTAAATGGCAAAATGAAATTTGAGCATTTAATGAATACCATCTATAATCAGTTCGGGATCTGTCACAGGGTGTTGTCTGCTAACGTAGAATATATCAACGGATATAGTTTTGGTTCGGTACAGTTATATATTAATGTAAGTTCAGAAGATTACCAGCAGCTGGAATTCTATCTGAATAAAAATAAACTCTTGAATACCACGGTGGAGTATAACTGCCGTAAGTATTTTTAAGGGGGAGATTCATATAGTTTTAATTACAGAAAGTATCCGGTTTTTTATCGGGTACTTTTTTGTTTTACGGCTTAAAACGAATCTCCTTAAACTGTTTTCTAAAGCATTAAGACATAATAAGTTATTATGCAACAATTAATTCCCTTTTCAATTTAAAAAAAACAGTATTTTTAAAGAAATAAAAATAAAAATTATGACCATCCTTGTTATTGTTGCTTTAATCGTATTGTGCCTTATTTATGCAGTATCTATTTACAACCGTCTTGTTAAGCTGAAAAATCTGGTTCAGGAGGCATGGAGCAGTATTGATGTGATGCTGAAAAAACGGCATGACCTTATTCCCAACCTTGTAGAAACAGTGAAAGGCTATGCTACCCATGAGCGTGAAACCCTGGATAGTGTAATAAGAGCCAGAACCCAGGCTGTAGGAGCAGATTCCGTTCAGGCTAAAGAAGCGGCAGAGAAAAATCTGAATCAGGCCATGATGAATCTTTTTGCCGTAGCGGAACAATATCCCGATCTGAAAGCCAATACCAATTTTCAACAGCTTCAGGGTGAGCTTACCTCTATAGAAAACGATGTGGAAAAATCAAGAAGATATTATAACGGGACTGTCCGTGAGAATAATACCCTTGTAGAGTCTTTCCCAAGCAATATCATCGCCAATATGTACAAGTTTGAAAAATCTCCTTTCTTCGAACTGGAAAATATTGCAGAAAGAGAAGTTCCAACCGTAAAATTCTAAGAAATGAAAAAGTTGCTGCAGCTTTTCCTTCTTCAGTTTTTTTGTATTGTCTTTTCACAGACTGATCTGGAGCGGATGGATCAGCCGGCTATTATCGGGCCGGAAAAAATCATTTCCTTCCATTCCGATATTGATATTGATAAAAATTCAGGCGCTACCGTTACTGAAAATATAAAAGTATACAGTCTCGGAAATGATATTAAAAGAGGAATTTTTCGTGCGCTTCCCTTATCCAGAAATCTGAATAACAAAAGCCAGAAGGTAAGATATCATATCATTTCCGTGAAAAAAAACGGTGAGGATGAAGATTATCATGAAGAAACAGAGGATGGTTATTTAAAAATTTATGCGGGAAATAAAGAGGTGCTTCTGGATCCCGGAACCTACAATTATGAAATAAAATACAAAACAGAGAATCAGATCGGCTTTTTTCCTCAGTATGATGAATTTTACTGGAACGTCAATGGGACTTATTGGGATTTCGATGTAGATACTATTTCTGCAAAAGTGAATCTTCCTGCCGGAGCCGATATCATTCAGAATTCCTGTTATACTGGGATTTATGGAAGTAACAGCCAGAATTGTACTTTCAAAACGCTTTCGAAGAACTCTATAGAGTGGGGTGCTTCCGGTCTTAAGCCTAATGAAGGCCTTACCATAGCAGTTGGTTTCAAAAAAGGAATTATGGTTCCGCCTCCACCGCCTACTTTCCTTGAAAAATATGGTCTTTTAATAGCCGGATGTATCATCTTCCTGGGATTGCTTCTGTATCTTTATTCTACTTGGATGAAATATGGAGTAGATCCTGAAAGTCCAACGGTTTATCCGCAATTTAATGTCCCTGAAAACCTTTCGCCGGCCTCTCTGGGGTATATCAACTCAGAAAGCTTTAAAAATAAATACCTGACGGCTGCTATCGTTAGTCTCGCTGTAAAAGGATATGTAAAAATTATAGAAGGTGAAGATTCCGGTCTGCTGGGCTTTTTCAGTACCAAAATTTTTACACTGAAAAAGTTAAAAGAAGCAGATGAAAGTCTTCCGAAAGAAGAAATTAACCTGATGAACAGTCTTTTCTCTGGATCTGAAGATTCTGTAAAGTTTGACGGAAAATATAATTCGAAAATTGAAACCGCTGTTCAGAACTTTAAAGGAGCACTGAGTTTTCAGCATGATAGTTTTTTGAATGAAGGAAACAATATGAAGAAACTGGTACTGCCCTGGCTGGTGATCAGTATGGTTTATGGTCTGGGATTATTGATAAGCTATACCCTGTTGCCTGAATTTGAAAGAGTTTTGGCCGGAGCGTTTTTGTATGTTATTCTTTTTGTTGTATTTATATTAATTTCATTGCTGCTCAAAAATGCTTCATGGAAATTTTTGATTCCGCTTTCTTTTGCCGTTATTTTGGGAGTTGGAGGAATTATTTCTGCTGGCGGAAGTGGCATTGAAAATATTAATTTCAACGTTTGCTATATTTTCTACGTTCTTGCATTTTCGGTAATGGTAGTTTTTCAATATCTGATCAAGCAGCCATCGAAAGAAAAGTTGAGAAAAAAGTCATTGATAGACGGCTTCAAAATGTATATGGGAGCAGCTGAAAATGAACAGCTGAAATTTCACAATCCTCCTCAGATGACCCCACAGGTTTTTGAGACGCTCCTTCCTTTTGCCATGGTAATGGGTGTTGACCAGATCTGGGGACAGAAATTTGATGAATTGCTGAAAAGAACAGCCACAGAATATCAGAATACCTGGTACTACGGCGGGATAATGAACCATCATGCATTTGCCAATACATTAAACTCGAGCCTTACCCAATCCATACAGTCTGCATCTACCAAACCTTCCAGCTCAGGTAGTGGGTCCGGTGGCGGTGGATTCTCCGGAGGCGGCGGAGGCGGTGGTGGAGGCGGTGGCTGGTAGCTGATGTTTTATAGAAATAAAAAAGTCCGTTTTACAACTAGTGAAACGGACTTTTTTTTATGCTTTTATCAACCTAATATTGGAGAATAGTCTTCGTTTAGTAAGATTCTCAACCACATTATTTAGTTGTAAGACTAACTCTTCTTATCGAGAAGCTGTTTGAGATAAGCGATCTCTTCATCTTTATCTTTCAGTCTTTGTTCGTATTGCTCTATTAATTTTTCAGGAAGTTGATTCTGGTAGATAAAACCACTATGATCTCCATTAGTACTATTTATAGTAATATTATCACCACTCAAAAAATCCAGAACACTTACCTCCAGAACTTTTGCAATATCTTCCACCTGATTGAAATCCGGTTTACTTTTATCATTCTCAAAATTAGAATAGGTTTTCTGGGAAACATTAAGAACTTCGGCCAGGTATTCCTGAGTAAAGTTTTTGTTGATTCTCGCTTTTTTCAGTTTTTCACCTAGCGTCATAATATAAAAGTATTTTCATCAAAATTACATATTTTTTTCTTTTAGAAAAATAATACGGAAACCAGTATTTTTTTACTGCATTGCATACTATATTTTTTCACATCTTTGGGATGTAGAAAAAAGTATTATATTTAACAACTTAAAAACACAAAACAACCTATGAAGAAAAATTTATCTGTCAGGCTGCTTTTTGGTGCAGCACTGGTTGCTTCTCTGGTCTCCTGCCGTTCGGAAGACTTTCTTAACAGCCATGAAGAGGTGCCCCCTTCTAAATTCAGAGTATTTACTGCTCAGAAAGATGAGACCGTTAATTACGGAAAAGGCTTCAAAACATTGCTTGAGCATTATGACGATATCCATAAGGTTCAACATACAGCACAGGCGGTTAGAAATGCATTGAAAAATTCATTAAAAACCACAGGCGAATA
>Ga0209370_1000792_pt1 | contig 34686 bp, 32 predicted proteins | sample AgamicAtPrz_FD_187164 | JGI IMG/M metagenome (GOLD analysis project Ga0209370, IMG submission 187164) | Agave microbial communities from Guanajuato, Mexico - At.P.rz (SPAdes) (version 2) | ecosystem: Host-associated > Plants > Phyllosphere > Phylloplane/Leaf | place: Guanajuato, Mexico...
CTGCTCCAAGATGGATGCTGGTTATTGGCGGAGCAGCCGTGTTGTTCTGCGGACAGATTATCTGGGGCCTTCTTGCTACACGGTCCATAGGGCCGAGCCGCCGGGCTCAAACCCGATGGTCTTCAGCCTTCAGTCCCTCTGACGGAGGTCAGCTCAAGATCATGTGCCGCCGCTGCTTTGGTCCGGCAGAGGTTGCCCACGCTGGAGACTTGGCAACAGAAGAGCCAGTGTGCACCAATTGATGGCCCCGATGCAAAAGGCAGTGAGCTTCTGCCTCGCCGATGGCAGACATCGGTACTGACGCAGCAAGGATAGATTCGATCAAACTACTTTCAAACCTCCGGTCGCTGCATCCAGGCTGCACAATGAGCCTGAATACTCTGGCAAACCAACGACAAGGAACGGCTCAATGGCTTGTCCTTGCGCAACACCATCGCCAGTGTTCGCTGCAATCCAGGTGTTAACGGGCGTGAGACCAGGTCATCGCGGGCGCCTCGCCCCTGCATGGCCATGCGCGGAATCACGGCATAACCCAGGCCTATGGCCGCCATCTCCTTGAGCGCTTCGACGCTGTCAAGCTCCATCTGAGGATGCGGCAGTTCACCGGCACGGCGCAGCCAGGCATCGACCACGCCGCGCGTGCTGGCTGATTTCTGCAAGGCAAGCAGAGGCAGGGATCTCAGCTCTGGCGCAGCAACCGCATCGCCCGGCATCAGCATCTCCGGGCGAGCTACGGCCACCAGCTCGTCGTGCAGCACGAGAGTGGCCAGCAAGGCTCGGCGGTTTACCGGCAAGGTGACCAGGGCAAGATCCAGACTGTTGTCTTCCACGCGCTTGACGCACTCCTCGGTATTGCCCGTGACCACCACGATGTCGATGCCTGGATGGCTGGCCCGTATCTGCCGCAACACGGCAGGCAGAAGATAGAGACACACGGTCAGACCCGTACCTATACGCACCTGCCCATTCACCTCGCGCGCATGCGCACTCAGCGCATGGGCCAGGCCTTCCAGCGCCACGCTCACGGCAGGCAGTTGCTCCAGCAAGGCCTTCCCGGCAGCCGTCGGCACAGCACGCCGCCCCACGCGTTCTATGAGGCGCGTGCCGAGATGGCGTTCCAGTTGACGCACTTGCAGGCTGACCGCCGGCTGGGACAGCTGCAACAGCTCCGCAGCCTGCGAAAAGCTGCCCTCCTGAACGACCAGACAAAAACTCCTCAACAGCATCAAACCAGGGGCATTAGCCAAAGTTTCACTAATACCTTGCATAAACATCAAAAGATTCCTTATTGGTAAATCTCGGGCGAAGATTACTCCATGCAGAACGCTTCTACTTGCTCCCCCCTTCTTTCCCCGGCTCTGCCACCGATCGACGGCGACCGCCTGTGGCGCCGCCTCGAAGACCTCGCCAAATTCACCCGGGCCGACATGCCCTGGACCCGCCGCGCCTTCAGCGCGGAGTACCAGGCCGCACGCGTCTGGCTGCGCGAAGCTTTCGAAGCCGCGGGCCTGCAGGTGCGCCTGGATGCCGCAGGCAACCTCATCGGCCGCCGTCCCGGCCGGTGCGATGACCTGAAGCCCCTGGCCACGGGCTCGCACACCGATACGGTGAACGCCGGAGGACGCTTCGACGGCATTCTGGGTGTGCTGGCTGGCCTGGAAGTAGCCCATGCCCTGCAGGACGCGGACATCACACTGAAGCACCCTTTCGAGGTCATAGACTTTCTCTGCGAAGAGCCCAGTGACTACGGCATCTCCTGTGTGGGCAGCCGCGCCATGGCCGGCCAGCTCAGCGCCGACATGCTGGCCGCCCGCGACGATCAGGGCGACACACTGTGCCAGGCCCTGCAGCGCCTGGGCGCCCGCCCCGAAGCTCTGGCCGAGGCCGACCGCCGGCAGGACGGCTTTGCGGCCTTTGTGGAACTGCACATCGAACAAGGGCCCATGCTGGAGCGCGAAGGCCTGGACATAGGCGCCGTGACCGACATCGTGGGCATACGCCGTGCTCAGCTGTTCTTCGAAGGCCGGCCCGATCATGCGGGCACCACCCCCATGAATGAACGTAGCGATGCTCTCGTGGCTGCAGCAATAGTCATACGCCAGGCCCAGCGCCTGGCGCTGCAATGGAGCCGCAGCACACCTCACTACGTGGTTGCCACGGTAGGTCGCATGAACGTCTCCCCCAACGCCAGCAACACCGTGCCCGGCCAGGTGGACCTGACGCTGGAGGTGCGAAGCAACCATGCCCCCCTGCTGCAGGAGTTCTGGGAAATTCTGGCGCGGCGCTGCGGCCCGGCTATCGGGCGATTGGGCGTGAATTGGCGTGTGGAGCCTCGCACCCATGTGGACCCCGTTGCCTGTGCGCCGCTGATTGCTGCTGCCGTGGAGCAATCCGCCCAGCGCCTGGGTCTGGGCTGTCGACGCATGCCCAGCGGGGCCGGCCACGATGCCATGTACCTGGCTCATACCGGACTCTCGGGGATGATCTTCATCCCGTGTCTTGATGGACGCAGCCATAGCGCGGTGGAATGGGCTTCACCGAGTCAGGTTCTGGCCGGCACCCAGGTGCTGGCCGCTACCCTGCTGAACCTAGACGAGCAAATGGACTAGCAGCAATCACGAATGCGAACGGACCAGGCTAGCCCTGGCCCCTGCCAGTCATGCGTGAATGGGCTCTTGAGTGTCTTCTGGGCTCGCTATGCAGCAATGATCGGCTTTTCACGCCCTCACTGCAGTTCAGGAGCAGTCATGAAAGCTGGACCCCAGGCTCAAGTGCTACTCGGATTCTGATGGCGCAAGTCGATTCAAAATCAATTCATACTGAATCAAGTCGGCAGGTGAGAAGCAACAGAAGACAACCTCTTCAATTGGCGAATGTTCCGACAGGCTTTCCTGGACGGTCCTGACCGCCACTTGCGCAGCCAATTCCACCGGGTAGCCGTATATGCCGGTGCTGATGCTCGGGAAAGCAATCGAGGTAACGGACTTCTCCTGCGCCAACTCCATGCATCGGCGATAGCAGCCAGCGAGCAGCTCTGCTTCTCCGCTTTCCCCGCCTCTCCACACAGGTCCGACGGTGTGGATGATGTAGTGGGCAGATAGGCGATAAGCCTTGGTCACCTTTGCATTGCCAGTCTTGCAGCCCCCGAGCAGCCGACATTCATGCACAAGGTCTGGACCTGCCGCACGATGGATTGCACCATCGACGCCACCACCGCCAAGCAGAGACGAATTTGCTGCATTGACAATAGCTCCCACATGAAGCTTTGTGATGTCAGAGCAGATGGCATGAAGGCGTGTGGGCATATGTGTAAGGCGAAAGAGCGGGAAGGCCGCTGATGCTGCAATGGCGTGCCAGGTTTGTAAAGGCGTTGCCTGCGCAAGTGCCGATCTCAGTCCGATTTCCTGGTCGCATGCACACGACCCGCAACGCATACCCGCCCTCCCCGCAAGCCGAAACGGCCCTGTTCCAGCCACCCTGAAACAAGTTCCTTTGACCTTAAATTAGACTATTCAAAGTGCCGTAATGGACCGGGTTGCAACTACCGCCCCCGGCCATGAACGGCCTTTCAGCAGGATTTTCTGATTTGCAGCTGCCATCTCTTGTCGAGGTAGAGCCCGTTGTCCTTGTTCTCCTTCCTGGAATGGATGGCACGGGTGAGCTTTTCGCACCGTTCGTTGCCGCATTGGGTAAGACGACGCCCGTCGTCGTGGTGAGCTATCCAACTTCCGGCGCGCGACAGACCTATACCGATCTGACGGAACTTGCCACATCGGCCTTGCCGCCCAATGGCCGTTTGGTCTTGTTGGGAGAGTCTTTCTCAGGACCTATTGCCATTTCGCTGGCAGCGGCATACCCGGAGCGCGTTGTGGGCCTTGTTCTGTGCTGCTCGTTCGTTCGCAATCCAAGGCCGGGTCTTCGCTGGCTCAGCGGCCTGGCGACCATGCCCGTTCCGCTTCCTCCTGCTCCAATACTGAACCTGATGCTTCTGGGCCGGTTTGCGACGCCGGGTCTGCGGGTTATGCTGCGGTCCGCCTTGGCCAAGGTGCAAACGGCGGTTCTACGTTCAAGGCTGAGAGCGGTGGTATCCGTAGATGCGCGAGCACATGCCAAAGCCATTGATGCTCCGGTTCTCTACTTGCAAGGGATACGTGACCGCCTGGTGCCGCAGTCTTCCGTGGCTGATGCAAAGCAGTGTTTTCGGAAGATAAGAGTTCAGGCGTTTGATGCTCCACATTGCCTACTGCAAGCCATTCCGCAAGAGGCCGCTGCGGCGGTGGCTGCCTTCGTTCGGGACGTTGCAACACCACGAGAGAGTTCGGGAGTACATGAATAGGGATTCAAGAGCGTAGGCCTGGTGCCGGACGCCATGTCGCTCTGGCCCGCACTGGCACAGGCCAATACCCTCCGCTCTACCGTCGACACCACACGATTTCAGAGCACCCCGTCGAAATTGAACGCCTCACCGAGTGTTGCGATAGTGATCTCGGATGAATACGGGCAGATCATTCGATGGCGGCGTAAAAGGTATCTGATACATCATGTCGCCGACAAAACCTCGGTGATAAGTGCTGTGATTCACGATATGCAGCACGATTTGCTCACGCGTCATGGCGCCTTGTCCTCCTCCTACAAACTCGAAATGGACGACTTTCACAAGGTCTTCGTCCGACCAGGAATCGACAAGCCCGGTGTACCAGGAATCCATTTCCTGAACCGCCTTCCATAGATCGTCAACCGCAGGCGTATCGTCCGTATTGCGTGCGGTGTAGCCGTGCCTCCTGCCTTGTAGGTGGTGCCTGAAGATATCGTCCACCACATAGACGTGGTTCAACGTATGCACCATGTTCCCGAACCGCGTCGGTCTTTGTCGAAGAGCCTCGCCTTCCGGTAGCTCCATCACGTTCTTGAACGTCAGGCCATTCGCCCAGGCCTTGTAGCGCACCAGCATTCTCAATGTGTCCACGGCCGATGCGGACAGCGCGGCGCGCTCTTCGAGTGGTGGGCGGTATGGGTGCTGAAGGGTTGTGGACATACTCGAGAGTTCCTTGGAGGTCTTCAAAAACTGTGCAGCTCGGCCTTGGACATGCGTTTGCGTCTCGCCGCCGACCTGGACCTGGCCGGCGTCGTCACGGATCAGATAAATGCGGCCTTTTCGGCCAGGGCGGGTCCCTGAGCGACAACACAGCTGCTCTCGGCCTGAGGCCCAATCGCGCCGATAAACGAGTGCGATCTGGTTGTCGGTCATGCCAGCGCCTCCAGAAATACGCACATCTCTTGCATCAGGGCTGGAGGTCGGCGCGATGCACGATATGGATTTTGTTGCCATCGGGATCGCGCAGATAGGCGCCGTAGTAGCCGTCCCCATAATGAGGACGTGGCCCGGGAGCCCCTGCATCCCTGCCACCGTGCGCCAGACCATCGGCGTAGGCGGAGTCCACTGCTGCTGCTGACGGCGCCAGAAAGGCCGCCATGCTGCCATTGCCGACGGTTGCTGGTTTTCCGTTGTACGGACTGTAGACATAGAAACGAGGCAGACTCGCATGTGCGCTTACCCAGCAAAGCGCCGCCGGCCCACCATCGGGCTGCACGACCCGGCGCTTCAGACCAAGCGGTACAAGCACCGCGTCGTAAAAGCGGCCTGACCGTTCAAGGTCACGCGTTCCAACAGTCACGTGGCTAAACATCTCGCTCTCCTTGCTTTCCGTCATCGCCGCTGGGCACTTTTCACCGAGAGGCAGCCATGCAAAGGCATTTGCGAGAACGTTACACTATCAAATAATCAAATAGTGTCACGAGACACTATTTTTTATCGAGACTGCAAACATGCTCCTCCAATCCCCTTGGCAGCCTCGCCTTGCAGACATTGAAGCCAACGCGGCCGAACGGCTTGCACTTGCCCTGGCCGACGACATCGTCGAGGGCCGGCTGGCGGGGGGCGACCGCCTGCCGGCGCATCGAGATCTTGCAGAGAAGCTGCAAATCGGTCTTGGCTCGGTGACGAAGGCCTATGCCGCTCTGGAGCGCAGAGGTCTGACGCGCAGTGTCAAAGGGCGGGGAACATTTGTCGCGATTCAGCAGGCGCATGGTGATCGCCTGATTGACCTGTCGTCCAATGCGCCGCCGGCCGCGCTCAACGCACGCATCCTGGCACGGGCATTGACGGGGATCGCTCGCAAAATCGACGCCGACCATTTCAATTTTTATGCACCTCCCGGCGGACATCTGGAACATCGTCGTGTTCTCGCACGCTGGCTGATGACACTTGGTCCGGCCGTCGATCCGTCGCTTCTGCTTTTGACGAACGGCGCGCGCCAGGCACTGTCATTGGCCTTTGACCTGGCTTGCGGCCCGCAAGGATTGCTTGTGACCGAGCGGATCACCTATCCCGGCGCTATTGCCCTGGCCCGGCGCAAAGGCTATCGGATGCAAGGTGTCGAGATCGATGCCGAAGGGATGGTGCCGCAAGCGCTCGCGGACGCACTCGGCAGTGTCGCGCCAACCGATGGCAAGGCCGTCTACCTCACCCCGACGCTGCACAACCCGACAACTGCCACGATGGGCCTTGAACGAAGGCAAGCCATTGTGGATATTTGCCGGAAAGCGGGAGCATGGATCATCGAAGACGGGGTCTATGCCGCCGCTTTCCCTGATTTACCCCAGCTGTCGGCATTGGCGCCCGATCTCTCATTGCATGTGAACGGGCTCTCCAAGTCGCTTGGGCCGGGGCTGCAGATCGGCATGTTGCTGCTCCCAAAAGAACTGGGCGGCGCCGCGCAAGAACTGGTGCAGGATGTGCCGATGGCACCATCGGCATTCTCCTGTGCGGTAGTCGATGAATGGCTGGCCACCGGCGTGATCGCCTCGATCCAGCGAGATCTGCGCCATGAGTCACAGCGGCGTGCCAGGCTTGCCGCCTCGCTTCTGGGGACTGGCGAGCCTGTCTGGCATCCCCATGCCTACAACGTCTGGCTGCCGATGAAGCGCGAGGCCGCCAATGGTCTTGTCGCCGCGGCCGCAGAAATCGGTTTGAAGCTGACCCAGCCGGAAGCCATGATGGTGGACCCGCAGGATGAGAGGAGCGGTCTTCGGATTTGCCTGGGCGCTCCCGGCTTCGAAGACCTGGGCGACGCGCTGAAGTTGCTGGCAGAGCTGCTCAGGTCGCAAGCTTGAGTGCGATGCCGACGCGGGACTGCCGGGCAAGACCAATGAGAGATGCCCGGCAATCCATCTAACCAGTCGCTGCAGGTAAGGCTGAAGCGGAAGTTCTTCGAGCTGCGCAAGGAATGGAGCAGATACCGAAGAACTCACCAGCCTTATCTTTGTACAACGGGAAAGCCGTGACGCCTGGCCGCCCACACAACGGCCAGCGTTGCAGCCAGCAGCACCAGAAGTACCGGAGGGAATGCAGCGACACCGAGATAATCCAGCAAGGCACCGCCAATCAGCCCGCCACTTGCAATCGCGATGTTCCAAGCTGTGACCAGCATGGACTGCGCAACGTCGGCCGCGTTGCCCGCAGCCTTGGCGATAGCTGTTTGAAGCAATGTCGCCACTCCGCCAAAGGCCAGGCCCCAGGCGGCCACTGCCGCATACACCACGGCAGGCGCATCGCCCATCAGGCCGAGTGCCAGCGCCGACAGGCCGAACAAGAGCGTACTCCCCAGCGTCAGGGCGCGCAGATGGTGATCGATCAGCACTCCGATGACCCAGATGCCCAGCAGCGAAGTGATGCCGAACATGAGCAGGACCAGGTCTGTTCGTTCCGCCATGTCTGCCGCCGCGAGAAATGGCGCGATATAGGTATAGAGGATGTTGTGTGCCAGAACGAAGGCCAGCACCACGAACAGCACCGGACGTACACCGGGGAAAGTGAACACATGCCCCAGAGACAAGCGTTTGCTCGCCGCCTGCCCCGCGAAATCTGGCAGCTTGACCTGCACCCATGCCATGAGCGCCAATGCCAGTCCGCTCATGATGCCGAAGCACATCCGCCAGCCCAGCAAATTGCCCAGGAAGGTGCCCGCCGGCACGCCAAGTGACAATGCCAGTGGTGTGCCCACCATCGCAATGGCGATGGCCCGGCCCTGCTGGTGCTCGGGCACCATGCGCGCGGCATAGCCTGCCAGCATTGCCCATAACAGACCGGCCGACACTCCCGCCAGGAAGCGCGCGATCATCGTCAGGACATAGTTGCTGGACAGGGCCGTGACAGTGTTGGCGATGGCAAAGCCTGCGATGGCCGCCAGCAACAGCGGACGGCGGCGCACGCCCTGGGTGGCGGCGGTCAGCGGGATGGCGGCCGCCAGCGAGCCCATGGCATAGATCGTGACCGTTTGTCCTGTCCAGGCTTCGGACACCCTCAAGCCCCTCGCCATCTGAGGCAGCAGCCCTGCCGGCAGCGCTTCGGTCAGGATGGTGATGAACGCGGCCATAGCCAGCGCCAGCAATGATGCAATGGGCATGCGGCCCTGATGTGCTGCGTTCATTGCACGGCCTCCAGCGCACCATAGACTGCGTCGCGCAGCTCGGTGACGAAGCGACCGGACATGCCCTCGTACAGCGTATTGGTGAAGGCGACCACGCTCAGGCCGCGCGCCCTATCCACAAACCAGGCATGGCCGTAGGCGCCACCCCAGCGCCAGGTACCTACCGACTCTGGCGACGCGGCGCGCAGCGGGTCCCTCAAGACTGAAAAGCCGAGGCCAAAACCAAAGCCCGGTGCATCCGGCAGCTCCAGTCCGCCGGTTTGATCGCGCCCCATCTCGTTGATCAGCTCATCGGGAAGCAATGCTCCCCTACCCTGCCGCAAGGCCTCCAGCAGGCGCAGAAAGTCTCCGGCCGTGCCAGCCATTCCGGCTCCGCCCGAAGGGAAAGCCAGGGCGTCGAAGATACGGCCCGGGCTGTATCTGATGCCGACTGCGCCCTCGAATGGCGAAACCACCTCACCTTCGGCAAGCAGGTGTGGCTGGGGCGTATCGCTTACGTAAGCAGTGGCCACGCGCTGCGGATCGTGCACCAGGAAACCGGTATCGATCATGCCCAAGGGGCCTGTTACCCATTGGTTGACTGCTTCGTCCAGTGACGTGCCATGGATGTGTTCGATCAATGCCCCCAGCACATCGGTTGCCAGCGAATAGCCCCAGGAGGTCCCCGGCACATACTGCAGCGGCACGCTGGCGATACGACGCAGGTTCTCGGCCAGACTGAAGTTGACGCTATCCATGCCGTCCGAGGCACCAGCCCGGGCGTAAGGGCCATCGGCATCGGTCTCGAAAAAGCGATAGCCCAGCCCTGCGGTGTGGCTAAGCAGCTGCCTGGCAGTGATGCGTGCCGGGCTGCCATCAATCAACCGGGGCTGGAACTGCGGGAGCCAGCGGCCGATGTCCTCATCCAGATCGAGGCGACCTTGCGCTACTAACGCAAGCGCAGCGGTCGAAACGATGGGTTTGCTCACCGATGCCAACCGGAAGATGGTTGTCAGCTCCATCGGGCGCGCGCTCTCGCGGTCAGCATAGCCGGCGGCCTGTTGGTGGATCAATTCGCCGTTGTGTGCCACCAGCACGACGGCACCGACCAGTCGCCGCTCATCCAGAGCCTGCTGAACGGCGGCATGGATGCGGGTGGACAGATGTACGGGCGAAATGCCCGGACGTAAAGAAAAGACGGGATAAGTCACGGAAGAGCCCTTGATTCAATGGATCACGCCGTGACGATAGAAAGTCTGAGATTAAAGAAAAAGTAGGCTACAGTTCCTTTTTATGCGGACAAACATGTCTTTAATCTAAGTGCGTTATGGACAGCTTGAATGGTTTCGCCGTGTTTGTGCAGGTTGCCGAGACGCGAAGTTTTGTTGCCGCCGGCCGGCTGTTGGGCGTATCGGCCTCCGCCGTAGGCAAGAGCGTGGCGCGGCTGGAAGATCGGCTGGGCGTGCGCCTGTTTCACCGCAGCACGCGCAGTGTCACGTTGACTGCCGAGGGCATGCTGTTCCTGGAGCGCAGCCGACGTATCCTGGCCGAGATCGAAGCGGCAGAGCTCGAACTGGCGCAAGCCAGCAGTGCACCACGCGGTCGCTTGAGAGTGAGTTTGCCGCTGGTTAGCTCGCTGGTGCTGCCGGTGCTCGGCGAGTTCATGCGCGAGTACCCCGAGATCGAACTGGAGCTGGACTTCACCGACCAACTGGTTGACGTGATCGAGGACGGCTTCGACGCCGTGGTGCGCACGGGTGAGCCCAATGACTCTCGCCTCACGGCACGCAGGCTCGGGGCTTTCCGTTCGCTGCTGGTGGCTTCGCCAGATTATCTGGCTCGACGAGGGACACCTCGGGAGCCTGCGGATCTGATGCAACACCATTGTCTGCACTACCGCTTCCCTCATAGCGGCAAGCTGGAGCCATGGACTCTGCGAACCATGTCCGGCGAAACCGAGTTGCAGCTGCCCACTTCGATGATCTGCAACAACATCGAGACGCGCGTGTGCTTTGCCTTGCAGGGACTGGGGATTGCCTACCTGCCGGAATTTTCCATTCGTGAACAACTGGCCGATGGCCGACTGCTACCGCTCCTTCCCGACCATATGGAGCGCAGAGGCGTTTTTTATGTGCTGTGGCCCGCAAGCAAGTACCCGTCGCCGAAGGTACGGGCTCTGGTTGATTTCTTGTGCGCGCACGTGTTCCCTGCTGCCTGAACTGTCCATGATTCACGTCGGTTCCGGGGGCCGATAGCAAAGTGAGGTTCTCCGGTCATTGGCAAGCAACCGCATCTGGCCCACAGACGTGTCGACCTGCTAGGCAAGCATGTAGTCTTGCAGCCCCTTCAACAGCGCATCAAATGTCACCTTGCAGCTCGGATTGTTGCGCAGATCTTCGTGCATGGTGAGCCAGGTCTCCAGGCTCAGCGGAATGCTTCCAGGCAATATGTTCACCAGATTCGGGTCGCGCGCCGCCAGATTCACTTGGCACACACCAATACCGCAGCCAGCCCGGATCAGCGCCATCTGTGCCATGTCGTTGTCGGTGCGCACCGCAAAGTTTTCGCGGCTCCAGATCGGGAATGCCTTGCGTGCGGCACGCACGAACGGCGCCTCTTCATCAAAGCCAATCAGCGCGTGCTGCGCCAGATCGGCCAGCGAGGCTGGCGTCCCATGCTTGTCCAGATAACGCTTGTGCGCATGCAGGCCAAGTGGCATCACCCCAACGCGCCGGGCAATCAGTTGCTCCTGCCTGGGTTGTGTCATGCGCACGGCGATGTCGGCCTCGCGCTGCAGCAGGTCCTGTACGCGGCTGGTCAGCACCAGTTCCACCGTCAGGCCCGGGTGTGTGTCCTGCAGTTGCGCCAGGATGGGTGGCAATACCTCTTGCCCTATCACCTCGCTGGCCGTCACGCGCACTGTGCCCTGGATGCCCGAGCCTTGGCTTTCGGCCACCCGTCTTAGCGCAGCGGCAGCGCTGTGCATGGTCTGGGCAAACGGCTTCAGCGCAAGCGCCGCCTCGGTGGGTAGAAGCCCCATTTGCGAACGTGTAAACAGCGTCACACCCAGCGCTTTTTCCAGCGCGTCCACATGCCGCCCAACGGTGGGCTGGGCAATTCCCATGGCGCGCGCCGCACCGGACAGTGAGCCCTCTTCCAGCACGCCCAAATAGGAGCGGTACAGCTCCCAGCCGATCTCGGTAGTGTTGTCCTTGGTCATACAAAAATGTATGGCGGCTACCATATGTTGGTCAATTGCTTAATAGCGGCGCCCGCCCGAAACTCCCTCTCATCGCAACAAATTCAGGGGTAACGGGATGGAAAGCAACACGGCCTTGGTTCTAGGCGCCACCGGCGGTATCGGTGGCGAAGTGGCACGGCAGCTACGCGACGCAGGCTGGACAGTGCGCGCATTGCGCCGCAACTGCGAGCAGCAAATTGAGCTGCGCGACGGCATGACCTGGGTGCGCGGCGACGCGATGAACCGCGACGATGTGCTGGCCGCCGCCGAAGGCTGCTCCGTCCTTGTGCACGCCGTCAACCCGCCCGGCTACCGTCGCTGGGGTGAGCTGGTACTGCCCATGCTGGACAACACCATTGTCGCCGCGCAGGCCAACGGCGCCACCATCGTGCTGCCTGGCTCAGTCTACAACTATGGTCCCGGCGCCTTTCCCACGTTACATGAAGATTCGCCGCAGCAGCCCGTCACCCCCAAGGGTGCCATCCGTGCGGAGATGGAGCGGCGTCTGCAGCAGGCCAGCAACCGAAGCTGCCGAGTGATCGTGGTGCGCGCGGGGGACTTCTTCGGACCCAAGCCGGGCAATAGCTGGTTCTCACAGGGCATGCTAAAGCCCGGCCAGCCGGTCAAGTCCATCAGCATGCCCAACACGCCCGGCGTGGGCCACCAATGGGCTTACCTGCCCGACGTAGCCCGCGCCATGGTGGAGCTGGTGCAGCGGCGCGACACGCTGGCCCCCTTTGCTGCCTTCCACATGGCAGGCCAATGCGACGCCGACGGCACCCAGTTGGCCGCGGCGATCTGCCGCGTGGTCGTCAAGCGCGGCGGAGTCCAGCCCAAAGTGAGAGCCTTTCCCTGGTGGCTTACCGCGCTTGCCGCGCCCTTTGTACCGACCTTGCGTGAGCTACGTGAGATGCGCTATTTGTGGAGCACGCGGATAGAGATGAGCAACGCCAAGCTGGTCTCGACGCTCGGGCATGAGCCGCATACGCCGCTGGATGAGGCGGTGGAGGCTGCTTTGGAAGGTATGGGGTGCTTGCCGGCGACACCTGTGCGCAAGTAAGCCCCGTTAAAAAAGCCTTCACCCTGGACCCGCCGTTCGCGGCCACGCAGAGATCAAATACCGACGTCTGGCGTCGCCATCAATCTTCGTCGTCATCCTCACGCCAGCCTCGATGATGGTGTCTTTGCCATCTGTTCCAACGTCGGCCATCTTCCTGCCAGCGCCATCCCGGAACCGCTTCAGGCGGCGGCGCGACTATCACGGGTCGAGGGGCATAGACTGGCCTCGGAACGTACTGAACAGCCGGTGGTCCGTATTGAACGGGCGGTGCCGCGTAATAGTACGAAGGGGAAGGCGCAACGACGTAGGGAGCCGGAGCACCATAGCCTATACCCAGGTAGACCTCTGCATGACCAGGTGCTGCAGCCATGGCGAGGGCGGCAAACAGCGAGAGTGACGTGTAGTTCATCAAGCGACTTTCAAGGCAATGGCGCTCGCCATGCTTGGTCTCTTTAACGAGGGGAGTTTAGGAGCGTTGACCAAGCATTTGTAACTTGATGCGCATAGATGCTTCGTATTTTTCCGACTGCCGAAAATGGCATCGACAGCTATCGGAACATGCGTGGCCGTCATCGATAAGGAGCGAAAATTCCGACTCGTCCTCGGAATTTCTATGAATCTCAATGACAACCTAAAGGCTTGGGCAAAGCGGATCAAGCGCGATGGCGTGACACTCTGGTTCGCCGGAAAGCACCCCGACACGCCTTGGTATGCAAAAGCTCTGGGACTTCTTGTCGTGGCTTATGCGCTCAGCCCGATTGATTTGATTCCTGATTTCATCCCGGTTCTTGGGTATGTGGACGATATTCTCTTGCTTCCAGCGTTGATCTGGCTGACTGTCAAGCTACTGCCCCAATCAGTGCTTGCGGAGTGCCGTGTTCAGGCCGACGCGTGGATGGCCGAAAAAGGGTCTAAGCCTGGTAGTCGCGCAGGCGCGACCATGATCATCGTGTTGTGGGTCGCCACGGGGGTCGCGGCATGGCTCTGGTTGAATCCTCAGTCGTTCTGAGACGGTCGCCTTCCGGCCAGGCAGCAGACACCCATATCGTCAAAGCGAATGTCTGCTCCAGAGCGACGTCATGCTTCGGCCAGATCCGCTTCTTCATCGCGTATTGGGAACCAGCCGGGCGTCGCCGAGATCGCAGCCCACAGCTTGTCCGGCACCTGAAGGTCGCCAGCCTCTCCTGACATATCCAATGCCGTGTCAATCTCCTGATCACGTCCGGCATGTGCCAACTCCACCCACTGTGCGTTCATCACCAGTCCCTTGCCCACGGCCACCAAAGGCAGCCCAAGAGCCAATGCGCGGCGCGCTTGGTCAGGCGTGCGGATCTGGCCCGCGGCCAGCAGCGGCACTCGCCCTGCCACGCGCTCAATGAACTGCTCGGCAGTCGTCTTGCCGCTCTCGTCCTCCAAGCCACTGTTCTGTGGCTTGCCTGTCAGCAGGTCGTAGAGCGAGGCGTGCAGATAGTCGATCTGAGCTTCTTCGACCAATCTGTCCACTAATGCCAATGCATCTCCTATGTGCAGCGCGCCTTCGCCAGGTTCTTCGGGAGAGATGCGGTAGCCCAGCAGGAATGGGCGCTTGGCATGGGCGGCGATTACGCGGCGTACCTCGCGAACCACTTCGAGTGGGAAGCGCATGCGGTTCTCCAATGAGCCACCCCATGAGTCCGTGCGTTGATTGAACAGAGGTGAGAGAAAGTTCTGGATCAGAAACCCATGGGCGCCATGCAGCTCCACGCCGTCAAAGCCCGCCTCGATGGCGCGGCGAGTGGCTGCTCCGAAATCACGGATTACGCCCAGGATTTCTTCATGGCTCAGGGCCCGGCTGGCGAGCTTGCCATCATTGAACGGCCCCTTGGGCGCAACCAGGCTGCTCGCGCTGACCAGTTCACCCTTCGGGATCAGACTGGGCACGGCCTTGTTGCCGGCGTGGAAGATTTGCAGCACGGCGGGCGCGCCACCGCTTTTTGCGGCCTGGGCCAGTTTGCGCAGGCTGGGGATGAAGCGGTCGTCATAGGCCGCGAATTCATCGGTGAAGCCGATGCCGCTGGGCTGCACATGGGTGCAACCCGTGAGCACCAGGCCCACGCCCTGTGCGCGGGCGCGGTAATAGGCCAGCTCCTGCTCGGAGATGGTCCCGTCCGGATTGGCCGACCAGGTGGTCATGGGGGCCATCACCACGCGATTGCGCAGCGTGAGGCCATTGGCGAGGGCAAAAGGCTGGAACAGGGTATCAGTCATCGGTAAATCGAAATCGGGACGTCAAAGAGTCGGCCCTGGCACGGTGGTGCCAGGCTGAGGCCATGGGGTGGCTCAAACGAAGGCGGGCTTGTTGCCTTCGGTGTTTGGCTTGTTCACGCCCACATTCGCTCGCACCAGCCGTTCGGGATGCAGCACCAGATCGGCGACCAGTGCGGCGACGCTCTTGCGCGATACCTCGGTGCCCTTGAAGGGCTCGTTTCTGGCGGTGGTCTCGTAGTCCACCTCGTCCTCGTCCTGCAACCATGCGGCGCGCAGGATGGTGTAGTCGGTGTCGGAGGCTTCGATCAGGTCGGCCGACTTGCGATACGGCGGCAGGTACTGGCCGATCTCGCGGCGGTTCCACTCGCCGAACTTGCCCGGTACTTCGTCATAAATACCCAGCGAGTTCACAAAGATCAGTCGCTTGACGCCCTTGGACTGCATGGCGGCCAGGATGCGCTCGGTTTGCACGTCCACTTCGCCGGCCAGATTGGCATAGACCAGGTCCTGACCGTCAATGATCTGAGCCAGGAGTTTCCTGTCCATCACATCGCCGATGACGACCTTGGCGTTGGCCGGCTCGTGGCCACTCAGCTTCCTGGGGTCGCGCACCAGCAGGGTCTGTTCGACGTCCTTGTGTTCGCCCAGCATCTGGACGGCCCAGCGGGCAATCTGGCCGCTGGCGCCCAGGATCAATACTTTGGTCATGGTGTCGTCCGAAATCAGAGGTTGGTTTGGAAGAAGGGCACCAGCTTGGCCAGCGCCTGGCCCACCGGGCCGGGCTGGTCGTACAGCTCGTAATGCGAAGCACCCTCGACAACCACCAGCTCCTTGACCCTGGATGCAGCGCGTGCATAAATCTCCAGACCGTCGCGGTAGGCCCCAAACCCACCCGGCTTGTCGCCGACCACTACCAGCATCGGCGTTGTCAGCAGAGTCTCGGCCAGATGGAACGCATCCCAGGCAGCGGAGGCCGCGCGGCGCGAGAACAGACCGCGCGTGCCGGCGTTGTCGTTCACGCAGCGATTGCGGTAGTAGTCGGTCGCACCGAGCACATCGATGTCCGTGATGCCCGCCTGGACTGCCACATCCATCGAGGGGGGCACGAACAGATCGACCTTGAGCGTCTCGCCCCGGGCCTCGGCGGTGCGCTGCTGGGCCACGGCCTCCATCTGGGCTATGGGATCAAAGCCGCTGAAGCCTTCCCGGCACAGGCGGCCGTAGTTGACACCGGTGATGCTGGCCAGGGCCTTGATACGGCGCTCGATCATGGTCGCGTTGATGGCATAGCCACCGCCACCGCAGATGCCCAGAGCTCCAATGCGGTCGGCGTCCACATAGGGCAAGGTGACCAGATAGTCCATGACACGGCTGAAGTCCTCGACGGCCATGGCCGGGTCTTCGGTATAGCGGGGCAAGCCGCCGCTCTGTCCCTGCGTGCTGCGGTCGAAGGCGATGACGACAAACCCGGCTTCCGCCAGTGCCTTGCCGTAGACGTTTCCAGCGGTCTGCTCCTTGCAGCTGCCGATGGGGTGGGCGCTGATGATGGCCGGATATTTCCGGCTTTCATCGAAGTTGGGCGGGAAGTACAGATCGGCTGCGATGTCCCAGTAGGTGGTCTTGATCTTGACGCTCTTTGTCGTGCTCATGGGTAACTCCAGGTTGAGGTTAAGAATGGTCTTACTTCAGCGTGGCCTGGAAGAACGGAGCCAGCTTCGAGACAGCCTCCTCCACATACTTGGGCACGTCGTACAGATCCATATGGTCGGCGCCGTTGACGACGTGAAGCTGCTTGTCCTGGCTCGCTGCGCGGGCGATCAGGTCGTCGCTCATCCACTTGCTGCCCGCGTTGCTGCCGGCCACGGCCAGGATGGGTTGGGTCAGGAAAGCCTCTGCCTTGTGGTAGGCGTCGTAGGTGATGATCTGCGTGAGGTTGCGCAGCAGTGCATAGCCCGGAGCGTTGGGGTGCTCGCAGCGAGGGGTGTGGTAATACTCCCAGGCACCGCGCAGCTCGGCGTTGGGCGCGTCCTCTTCCTTCATCGGCGCCAGCGGCATGGTGGCCAGGGTGTGGTTGCTGGCGTCAGCCGTGCGGGCTGCGGAACCGGCCTCCAGGTAGGGCATGGCATCGGCGTCCTTGACAGAACCATCCCAGCCATTGCGGAACATCTGGCCGATGTTCACGGCACTCACCATGCCCAGCGCCTTGATGCGGCGGTCGTTGATAGCGGCATTGGCGCTGTAACCTGCGCCGGCGCAAATGCCCATGGCACCAATCTTGTTCTGGTCTACATAGGGCAGCGTGGTCAGGTAGTCGATGACGGCGCTCACGTCTTCGGTGCTGACGTAGGGGTTCTCCAACTGGCGCGGCTCGCCTGTGCTCTCACCCTGATACGAGCGGTCGAAGGCGATGGTGATCAGGCCATGCTCGGCCAGCTTCCCTGCATACAGGCCGGCAGTCTGCTCTTTCACGCCACCGCCCGGATGGGAGACGACGACGGCCGGGTACTTCCTGGACTCATCGAAGGATGCGGGAAAGTAGATAGTGGCGGCCATGGTGATACCTTGGCCATTGAGGTTTTTGAAAGTGACATTGGACATGAAGTTCTCCAGGGGTGGATGCAAACGTGCTGAAAGCTGAATCACTGGACTGCATGGTATGAATGGGATTGGTTTTGATAAATAGGCTCTCAAAGACATTAGTGTTTAGATAAACTAACCAATATGCCCATTGAGCCTTCTCTCGTCTCCTCCCTGACCTGGTTCGCCCACATCGCCCGCCACCGCAGCTTCACCAAGGCTGCGACGGAGATGGAAGTGACACGCGCGGCCCTGTCCCAGCACTTGAAGGGGCTGGAGCAGCACCTGAATGTGCGGCTGCTCAACCGCACGACGCGGGACATGTCGTTGACCGACGAGGGGCAGCGGCTGCTGGATGTACTGCAGCCTGCGCTGACGGCCATCGAGCGGGCGGTGGCGGAAATCGGAGAGGCCCATGCAGAGCCCACGGGCCTGATCCGCATGAACTCTTCGCGTATCGCCGCGCGTCTGCTGATCGAGCCGCACATGGGGGAGTTCCTGGCGCGTTACCCCAAGCTGCGGCTGGAGTTGGTGATGGACGATGGGTTTTCCAACATCGTGGCCGAGGGGCTGGATGCCGGCATCCGCCTGGGCGAGAGCCTGGATGAGCACATGGTGGCAGTGCCTATCACGCCTCCCTTGGAGATGGCAATCGTCGGCTCACCAGAGTATTTCGAGCGGTACGGCATGCCCGAAACGCCGGCCGACCTGATGAAGCACAACTGCCTCGCCTACCGCTTTACTTCCAGCGGCACGATAGATCGCTGGTCGTTCACCTCTCCCGATGAAGAAAAGCGCACCGTAGTGTTCGAGCCTCGGGGCAATGCCGTCTTCAACGATGACGACAGCATGCTGCATGGCGCGTTGCAGGGCGTGGGGCTGGTGCAGCACATCGACCTCTGCGTACGTCGGCATCTGGCCGACGGCTCGCTGGTCAGGGTTCTTGCCGCCTGGTGCCCGCCGTTTCCGGGCTTCTATCTATATGTGCCGTCACGGTCGCAGATGCCGGCCAAGACAAGAGCGTTGATGGATTTCCTAGTCGAGCAACGAGAACTTCTTGCGCGGCAGGCTCGCAAAGCGATCTAGGCAGCACAGTGCAAGGCGTAGAGAAGATCATCCAGTGCGGCCGTTCAAGCGCTGTCGGCCTATGTCTGCTCAGGGTCGTTCTGAGACGCTCGCCTACCGGCCAATAACAGTCGCTCTCGGCAGATGAAAGCAGACCCTCAACGCCCAGCTAAACGGGCGAAAACGCAGGCCACCAAGCCGGGGATAACGGTGCCGTTATGCATCCGACGGAATGAAAAATTGGGTCGGAGGATCCAGGGATGTGACAGGCATATGGCGCGGAACGCATGATTGCAGGCCAGCATCAAAAGAGGTTTACAAAGCCGAGAATCGTCGACCAGGCCAGCTCAAGCAAAGCCCACGCAGAAAATAATCCGTTCACCACAAGAAAAAGCGCGCCAACGACAAGCACTACAACGATGAGTTGCACAGCCTTCATACGGTGAAGTCTCCCGAAAAAACCAATTTTTTCATTGGGCATGCATGGCTCCTACCGATATGCCGTATCGTGTATCTTTGATCAATTTTAGGTGGGTTATGCACTGTCTCCTCTGGGTCGTTCAGAGGCTCTCGCCTACCAGCCAGACGCAGTCGCTGGACTAGAATCCAGCCGGAAACAGTGAGCGATTTGCAGCAGTCACAGCCTGGCCAGCAGCGGCCGTACTGCGTGATTCGCTGCGTGATTCGCGTACATTGAAATTCGTCGTTTCCCTCACCGACGGTCAGCATGGCCGACAGTCATTGAGAGCCGTTAACAAGCCTTGGTACGTTGTTGCATCGCCTTGTCGTACTTCCGCACTACCCGCGGCTTCGCGCCTCGTCTCAAGCGCAAACCTTCGGTTTGCCGGGTCGTGCCAGCCACTATCAGCAACACAGGACTCGGATGCGCTATTTAGTGATCGGCACCAGTGGCGCAGGCAAATCCACCTTTGCAAAAAAGCTGGCGCGCAAGATCCGAGCCTCATATATCGAACTGGATTCGCACTACTGGGGGCCAAACTGGCAAGCAGTACCGCCCGAGCAGTTCAAGCATTCGGTTATTGAAGCTACTCAAGGAACATGCTGGGTAGCCGATGGGAACTACAGTGCTGTTCGAGACGAGCTTTGGTCACGAGCTACGCACGTCGTCTGGCTCAACTACGGTCGCTTCACCGTATTTTCTCGCCTGCTCCGGCGCACTCTTGGCGATGGCATTACCCGCAAGCGTCTGTCGCATGGAAACCGGGAGTCACTGCGGATGGCGTTTTTCTCAAAAGACTCAGTCCTGCTCTGGTCGCTATCCACCTATGCAAAAAACCAGTCGAAGTTCGCCGCTCTGCGCGAGCATGGCGAGTTTGCGCATCTGCAATGGCTTGAATTTTCCGAGCCTTCAGAGGCCTCGACGTTCCTCAAGGCGATCGCTGCCTCACAAGAGCGCTGACACGGGTTCATCTCCACAGCCCTGCTACAGCCCGGCATTTCAATGACCACCTTGCAGTCGCTCAGATGCAGGCTCGGGCCGCCGAATATGCCCGCTATCGCTGCACATCGAAGTCGTAAGTGACCCAGTCGGTCGCCGACGCAAGCTTGTCGTAGAGCTGGCGCGCCCGGGCATTGCTGCCGGCAGTAATCCACCGCACCACGGGCCAGCCGCGTTCCTGGGCTTTGGCAGTCACGCCCATGATCAAGCTGCGGCCTATGCCTGAGCCTCGCTGGTCTTGAGCCACAAACAGGTCGTCGAGAAAGCCGACGTCCTGCGCGATCAGCGGGTCAGGACATGCACGAAAATGCGCCAGTCCCAGCAACTGGCGGTCCTCCGACTCTGCGACCAGCCCTTCCATCGGGTGGCGCGGGTCCATCAGCCATGACCAGCTTCGATCCAGGATCGCATCGGTCATGGGCGACTGGTAGAAATGGGCGTACTGGCGGTAAAGATCGCACCATGGCGTTCGATCACTCATTTCCAGGGGGCGAATTGTCACTGCACTCAGCATTGGGGTTCTCTTGTCCATGGTTGCTCCGGCTTGGTCATTCCCAAGCCGGTTCTGTGTTTTTCACCAGACGGCGGACGCCGCCGACGGTCCTTCGTGCGAGGGAAAGTGCGGCAGCACCTCCCTGGCCAGCTCCTTCAGCACCTCGGCTGGCGGGCGCTGTGAAAACTGAATGCCAAACGCGGCATGGTTCACCCCTGCCGCCTGCCACTCTTCAAGCAAGGCCATCAGCCCTCTTCGCCCGGTGCGCAGAACATAGCCACCGTGCAAGGGGGTCCGAGGATAGCCGGGATCATCCACCAGATCGATCCACTCGTTCGTCATGTGCGACCTGAACGCCCCTCCGGGGACAAACCCTGACCTGCAAGATTTGCCTACTACGCCGTGACCCGGCCTGGAGCGGCTGACCGCTCCGAAGTGCGCGCCTTCCTGGACTGGATTCGCGCAGAGGCGGCCCAGTAAGGCCGCAAGCAGATGCCCTGCCGCCCTGCGAACTGCTCGAAACGAATCAACCGGCATTCCCGGCTAGCGCGAAGCCTCTGGTCCCTGCTCAGCGCACTCGTTTTGCCCAAGCCTTCTACCCTCAAGCGAGGCAGATGCAGCACCCGACATCGTGCTTGCGACAGCCATGCCGCATGTGTCTCAGCGCATCAAAGGCAATACGGGACGACGCAATAACCGCCAGGGCAATCAGCGATTATTCATGCCATTTCTGAATCGCAGTTTCCAAGCTACTGAAGGTATTTCATCAATAGTCCCGGCATGCCACGGCATGCGACGGCAATGACCCGAAACAGCCACCTTCAAGCCTTGAATATCGTCCACCTCGTTTAGAACCAGATTTTTCAGAAATTAAATATCTGAAAATATCCTTCAATCTTTAATTTCAATCGAGCAATAATAAATGAGGTGTATAGAAAATCATTTGAATGATTTCAATAGCCAAAAAAAATAATCAACTGAATTTCTAAAAAACATCTACTAAAAATAGAAAAATGGCTTATTTAAATACGCTATCAATAACCAAAAACAGAACTCAGATAGCACAAATTCAACGACGAATTATTTCAGTTTTATATGAATTGAAAAATTAAATCCACAGAGTTATTTCAATTAATTATATTTACATATTGACTCATTAAACACAAGGTCAAGCGTCTACCCTTTTCTCAGGATTCATTTTGTAAGTTCAGTAAAATTTGACATTATTTGACATTTTCTATGGATTTCCCAATGAGCACTAATTAATTTCTTAAAGTATTCAAGCCCCCTGGTTTTTTCATCGGGAGCCATCTATGTCACCCGTCCAGACTTCGTCTTGCCCGCCCTTGTTTAGCAATCACAATGACCCGCCTCCATCGCTTAGCCACTCGATGTGGCCTGGGCACATGGTGGGCCAGCGAGAGCAGCCCGTTCGCGTCTTCCTGGTAGACGACGACAGCCATATCCGCAGAGTGATTGCCCAGGATCTGATGGGAGACTCAAGAACCCTGCTGGTTGGTCATGCCTGCAGCTTGCGTGAGGCACGCAAGAGCATTCAACAGCACGACTTCGACGTTCTGATGATAGATCTCAACCTGGGCGACGGCGAAGGTCTGGATCTTCTTGAACTTGTCCAAGGCACACACCCACATGTGCAAAGCATTATCGTTTCAGTAACTGAAAGAGATGAAAAGGTCTTTCAGGCTTTTGAGAAAGGTGCTGTAGGCTATTTGCTGAAAAACTCCTGGTTTGGCGACTACGCACAGGCAGTATTGCAAGTTGCCAATGGTGGCGCATCCATTACTCCGTCTCTTGCCAAGAAAATTCTGTCGCTGGTTAGCAGATCACAAACTTATGTCGTTCCGGCGTCAAACCTCACCAAAGAAGAGAAACTTTCTGAGCGAGAAATAGAAATACTGAAGCTCATTGCCTGCGGTTACAGCTCTCCTGAAATATCCACGCAGCTCAAGATAAGCACAATGACAGTATCCACACATGTCAAGAACATGTACCGAAAGCTGCAGGCCAAGACAAGAGCCCATGCTGTAAAAGCCGCCTCCTTGCGTGGGTTGATATAAATTTGAAGGCATTTTCTTTATTCAAGGCCAGAGGTGGCAAGCGTATGGAGTCGCTGAGAAATCTTGGCTGGAAGGCAACAACCATTTTCCTTCAGACCATTACCATACTCAGCTGGTGCTTTCTCACGCCACTGCGAGATCAGAATTGGTTTTTTGTCTTCAGTATCTTGGTAGCCTTGAGCGGATTGCTTATCTCGCTTCGCTACATTCCTGGAATCTATCGTGGCCTCAAGGCCAGACTGCGCTCCAGCTCCCAGCCCTCCAAGGAAGTCCAGGAAGAGCGCAAGCGCATCGCCTCAGACCTGCATGACACTTTGGGCAGCCAGTTGGTAGAAGCCTTGAGCCTGATGAACTCACAGCCCTCGGTCGAAGACGGCCCCGCCAGAAAAGTACTGGAGCAGTCGCTGCTGGACCTGCGCCTGATCGTCGACTCCATGGATGCCCAAGCCGACAATCTGGCCATGCGCCTGGCGCGATTGCGCTATCGGCTGGAGCCCGCGCTTCAACGCAAAGGCCTTGTACTGCACTGGCAGTTGACCGACCCTGAGCTCGGGGTCGGCCAGCAGACCACGCTGCCGCTTCCCAGAGACCGTGTTGCGCATGAAATCCTGGCCGTCGTTCAGGCCAGTCTCAGCAACGCCATCGAGCATGCCGATGCGACCGAGATGTGGCTGACACTGGAGCCCTATCAACAGGGCGACCTGCAAAGCTTCGGCTGGGAGTGGTATCTGAGCATTGAGGACAACGGCAAGGGCTTCGATCTTCAAGCCGTGCTCGACAACCCCAGCAAGTCCGGGCACGGCGTCAACAACATGTTTCATCGCATGCGAAGCATCGGCGGCGACCTTCACATCCACCCCCGCCATGGCGGAGGCACGCAGGTATTGATGCGATGGCGGTCTGAACCGCTCAGCCTTTGCTAGAGAAGCCTGAACTCACGGCGTTCTTATTGTGGACACCGCGCGTCATGTCGATCTCATGCCCACCTCATGCCCTATTGGGGGCACCCGGCAGGCGATCTCATCTCATTGATGGAACACGCCGCTATTCAGACAGAACGCCATCAGCTCCTGATTGGACTTCGCCTCAAGCTTGCGCATCGCGGTCATCTTCTGCGAACTGACTGTCTTGATGCTGCGGTTAAGACGCTCGGCAATCTCGGCAAGGCTGCCTCCCCGCACGTAGTAGCGCAGGACCTCGAACTCGCGCGGAGTCAATGACTTGAAGCGCTCCTGCAGCATCTGATGCTGAAGCGAAACATTCGTCTCCAGAAAGGATGGCGGGGTGTAGATGTTTCCCAGCGACACCAGGCGTATGGCCTTGAAAACCTCTGAGGGATCGTCCTGCTTGAAGACCACGCCCTTGACGCCGGCCTTGTAGAGCGCCTTCACGATCATCGGGTTCGACAGCATCGTCAGCACGATGACCTTCAGGCCCTCGAACTGGCGCAGCAGATAGCCGATGAACTTGATGCCGTCACCGTACTGCGAATCAGGCATGTGATAGTCGACGATGACGATGTCGGGAAGAGACTTCGTCAGCGCCGCCACAAGTTCCGTCGAGGAACTGGCAGTGGCGGTCAGCGTGAGATGGAGGTTTTGCTTGAGCAGGTCGCCAAGCCCCATCAGCACTAGTGGGTGATCATCTGCCAGGACTATTCGTAGTTTCGTCATGCTTTTCTCAATTCGACCCCAATTCTGACGGCACAAACCCCGGCCTATCGAGATGTGTCTCAAGACGGCATTGACTTTCAGGAGCGCGCTGCACGGCCTCTTGAAGTCAATCAAGACCGATTAGAAAAGATAATCCCGAAACACAATAGTTAAAAATCTACAACTGCCGGACTGTGGGCTGCGACAGACAAACTTCTGACATATATCGCGCCCGGCATCCCCTCTCAAAATCAGAAATACAGGCTTGCACAAAGCGACTTTGAGAATTTTCTGAGAATTTCCGGCCCTTCATTTTCATATCCTTGCCTGGCACCTAAACAAAAGGCGCGCAAGCAAATCGCAATGCAAATGCATTGCGATTTGAAGGAGTTTCCGCACCCGCACTCCAACGCCCGGAAACGCTTTTTAAATCTTCAATCACAGAGTCAATTATGAAAAAACTCGTTCTGAGCTTGGCCGTTCTGTCTGCACTCGGTGCTGCGAGCATTGCTCAAGCTGCCCCGACCGAAGGCGCCAAAGGCCTTATCAAGTTCACCGGCGTGATCAATGCAGACACATGTGTCCTGAGCAGCCCCAGTGGCACGATCGCCGGCAAGACCCTGACCGTGGACATGGATCAAGTCCCAGCCGCCTCGCTGGGCAACGAGGATGCGCCCACGACGACTGGTAACGGTCTGACGGCCGTGGCGAAGGACCTGGATCTGGACATCCAATGCGCCACCGGTACCAAGGTTTCGATGTCGCTCACCCCTTCCTCAACCTCGGGCAAGGGCATTGCAGTGCAAGGCGGAGCCAAAAACGTGCAAATCATGCTGACGCGTGACGGCAGTGTGGTGGACTTCACATCCGGCTCCGCTGATATCGCTGCCAACGCCGCAGTGGAAGGCAAGTTCCGCGTGCCTCTGAAGGCCTACTACACCCGCGCGGCCGGCAAGGCATTGGCCGACGTCACTACCGGCCCGGCCAATGCGACTGTTAGCTACGTTCTGAAGTACGAGTAAATCTCGATAAGCCGCAGTGGTGAGTCAGTGAACTGACCCCACTGCGGTGAAAAAAGGGAGTGCAATGACATCTTTCGCCCAAATTCAACGTACCGTGGCTTGTGGCCTTGCCGCTGCAACCATGCTGTATGGAGCTTGCGCACAGGCATCAATCTCTCTGAGTGCCACCCGCGTCATTGTGCAGGAGAAGAAGCAGGAAGCCTCTATCTCAGTGCGCAATAGCGCCACGCCAGTGCTTGTTCAGGCATGGCTGGAATCGAATACGGCAAATGCCACGGACGATCTCCCATTTGCCGTGACACCGCCTCTTGCCAAGGTCGCTGCTCCTGGCCAGCAGCTCATGCGCGTGCTCTATGCGGGCAACAGCGGCCTTCCTCGCGACCGTGAGTCGGTCATGTGGCTGAACGTGCAGGAAATCCCCCAATCGACGGGCGGAAAAAACCAGCTTCAGATCGCGGTTCGGCAGCGGATCAAGGTATTTTTCCGCCCGACCGCAATCGTGGGTGTCGTCGCCGATGCGCCGGGTTCCTTGCGCTGGAGCGTTGCCCAAGACGCAGGCAGGCCGGCACTCAAGATCACCAATCCCAGCATGTATCACATCTCGTTTGCCTATCTGGGCATCGCTGGCGGGAAGGAACTGCCTACGCCGGAAATGATCGCCCCTGGCGAGACACGCATGCTTTCGGCAGACGATCTCGAGCGCAACTCCAAGATCGCTTTCAAGCTCATCAACGACTTCGGTGGCGTTGACGCCTATGAGGTCCAACTCTCTGGTGACTCCGCCGAGTCTCCTGCAGCAGTCAAAACAGACTAGTCGCGGCGGGGCGCGCCCTCTTCTGCGCCCTGTCTTCCTCATTCCCGGGCTCGAACAAGAATTCCGCCGCAAATCAGCGGATAGGAATTTCTTGCGCCTTTTTTGGAGGCAGCCCACCAATTTGCTCTCTGATCCATGTCCTCTCATCACCTGCTTCACCGCTGGCTGGCTGGCGTGCTGTGTGCCTCTCAAGCCGTTGGCACAGGAGCGTGGGCGGAACAAGTGACACTGCGCCCAGCACAGGGCGGGGCTGCGGCGTCTCTCAAGAAGCCGCAACCGGTACAGGTTGCAGCGCTGGACGGCTCATTCGTCGTCAGCTACAACACGGCCTTCCTCTACGGAATGACTTCCACCACCGACATCCGGACATTGCTGGCCGGCTCAGGCGTTCCTCCGGGCTTCCAACGCGTCGACATCTACATCAACCAGATGCTGGCCGGCCGCATGGATGTCGAGTTCTCCCACAACCCCAAAAGCGACGAAATCGAGCCATGCATTACCGTGGCCATGCTGGAGCAAGGCGGGGTTGATCTGGGCAAGCTCCCCACCCCCTTGGAGCAAGGCGCCACCTGCATGCGCCTGGCGGAAGTCATACCGGACGCAAGCGCCGCATACGATATGGCAAGCCTGCGTCTGAACCTGAGCGTGCCGCAGATCTACATGACCTCGCTTCGTCGTGGCTATATCGACCCCTCCCTGTGGGAGCAAGGTGCCGATGTCGCCTTCCTCAACTACAGCCTCAATGCACGCCGCAGCGAGTTGCGGCACAGCAGCTCTCGGAATGATCTCAGCGCCAGCATCCGTTCAGGTGTCAACCTGGGCGAATGGCGCTTGCGCAACGACTCGTATTTCACTTCGGGAAGCCGTCGGCCGTCGAAGTTCAATAGCCAGAACACCTATCTGCAGCGCGGCTTCAACACCATCAAAAGCCAGATGGTCGTGGGAGAGACATACACCTATTCGCCGTTGTTCGACAACGTGCGCTTTCTCGGCATGCAACTGGCCTCCGATGAGGCGATGCGACCTGACGAAGAGCGAGGTTACGCGCCCGTGATCCGAGGGACGGCGGAAAGCAATGCGACCGTGGAAGTTCGCCAGAATGGCTATCTGCTCTATACGACTACCGTTTCTCCCGGGCCATTTGCAATCACCGATTTGCAGCCTTCCGGCACGAACGGCGACCTGGAAATCGCCGTCATTGAAGCCAGCGGGGCCCGGCGTGTATTTCGGCAGGCATTCGCAAGCCCTCCGCTGATGGTCCGCGAGGGCCGGATCAAGTACGACATTGCTGCCGGCCAGGTGCGCCTGGATCGTCGCCAGCAGGAGCGGCCCGGCTTTGCCAGCGGATCGGTGATCTACGGCCTGACGGCCAACACCAGCCTGGCGGCCGGCCTGCAGGCCTCGCCCGGCTATTTGTCGTACTCGCTGGGTGCAGGCATGAACACGCCGATTGGCGCGGTGTCTCTGGACGCCATCCACTCGCGCAGCAACGCCGGTGGCTCATCGACAAGCGGAGATCGTCTCAACCTTCGCTATGCAAAATTTGTCGAAGCGACCGGATCCCATGTCTCCTTCAATGTGCAGCATGGCTTGCGCGAGGGATTTCGCACGCTCTCCGATCACATCGAGCGAAACGGCACACAGTCCGGCTCGCGACCCGGCTCGTATCTGAACTTGGGGCGTGCAAGCAGACAGCGTCTGGACGGCTACCTCTCTCAACCTATCGGCCGTGGCCATATCTACCTGAATGGATCCTATGGCAAGAACTGGAATGGAACCTCTTCCCGCAGCCTGTCACTGGCGTACAGCAACTCGATCGGCAAGCTGAACTACAACATCTCCTATACGCAATCACGAAACCTGCATTCATCCTGGGCAAACGGGCCCATGCCCCGTCATGACAACACCTTCATGCTCACGCTCAGCATGCCCTTGGGTGGCCCGGGAGACTCCACGCACGCATTCTCCACACTGAGTCGACAACGTGCCGGTACAAGTGCGCAGGCCGGCGTCTCCGGCACGCTTCCCTTCGAGAGGCATGTCAGCTACACCGTGGCCGGCAACAAGGATGCGGACGGCCAGCGAGACGCCTCGATCGGCGTGGGCACCGCGACCTCGTTTGGCCGCCTCAATGCCAGCTACACCCATGGGGACCGATACCGTGCGAGCAATTTCTCGGCGTCGGGGTCCGTCGTGGCTCACGCGGGCGGCGTCAACCTCGGGCAGGGATTGAGTGAAACCTTCATGCTCGCCAAGATCGAGCCGCCGGTGCCTGGCGTGGCAATCTCGAGCTTCTCCGGCGTCGAGACGGGCAGCAATGGCTATGCAATCATCCCCAGTGCCACACCCTTTCGCGGCAACCTGGTGACGCTCAGGACACAGGGACTGTCCAAGGACGTCGATATCACCAACGGCGCGCAGATGGTGGTACCTACACGCGGCGCAGCCGGGCTGGCCAAGTTCACGGCAGTGAGCGGGCGCCGCGTGCAGTTCGATTTGCGCGGGGCCGACGGCAAGCCCCTGCCGTTTGGAGCGACTGTCGACGAGCTCGATGGCACAAGGCTGGGAATCACCGACCCGCGCGGCCGCGTCCTGACCTTGCTGCCCGCAGACCGCGAGCAAGGCATGCTCGACATACGCTGGGATGAGGCCACATGCCGCGTCAGCTATACGCTGCCGCCAAAGGTCGAGGGCGAAAATTATCAGCGCCACACGCTCACCTGCACAACACCCATCCCGCCCTCTCCCGAGCGAAAGGACCCTGGCTCCATTGCTGCGAGCGATCTGCGGCGTCCCAAGGCAGATGCCTCAGACGCCTCATAAGCCAACAGGGCGGGAAGCAACTCCCGCCCTTTTTTTCGAGTCCCCTGCCAGATTGCCAGATAGAGTGATGGGCCCTGCACGCGCAGGCGCCCGAAGCTGGCAACAGCCAGAGCGGCATCTTCGTCGGCAAGCTCCCTATGCTGGCAAACGATATGCGGCAAACGGAATGGATTGAACCGACCGCTCTGCACCGCTCGAACAACTTCGCGCCTTGAAAGCGGCCCAAGAACGACCAGAGAGCGGCCTGAGAACGGTCTGGGAAGGTCTGAGAGCGACCCCAGAGCGGCGCTTCTAGAGCACCGCTGCTGCCGGGCGTGCCCAGAAAATTGCAGCAGCCACCGGCCACAAGCAAGGCTTTGTGAATATCCAGGCTCCTTTCAAAGCGGATGCGCAGCTTTCCAAAGCCTGCAGGCTTGATCTGGTTCGTGCTCTGGATCGCGCTTCAGCGATGTGCAATATCCAGAGCCTTGAAGAGCAAGACCGAAACACCTCAAGAAAGTGCCCTATCCCGACGGTCCTGGATCGATGTCCATCGAACTCCCCAGGGCATGCTGCTGCTCACACCAAGCGCACCAGGCACACCGGGCACACCAGGCTGCAGCGGCTCAAGCTGATGCACTCCAGATATAAAAAAAGCCCGGCCTCCATCACGGAGGGCGGGCACTTTTCTGATAACGATCTTATTTATAGCTGATGACAAACGTGGCATAGGCATTTGCAGTGCCGACAGTAGGCTTGAGAATCATCGACGTTCCGACGTAGCGCGCCCTCAACTTGATGTCCACGGGCACATTACCAAACTCGCCGACCATCCATTGGTTCTCCGCCCCGGATTCCGGGCCGTAGCGGACAAGCTCGCCATTTTCTCGCAGGATTTCTATCCCGACATTCTTTGCCTCGGAATCGTTGGAGAGAGAAAGTGTGCTCGAACGGTTAGAGGGGTTCATGGGATCCGACATAACAATGAACATTCTTGTCGTTGTGTGGGCATCTCCGCCCGAGCACTGCAGCCTCAGGTTGAAATCTTTGGTTGGCCCCGCGCTCTTGTCGGTCAGCTCGCTAATGTCGCCCTCCAGCTCAACACTGACAGTTTTTGTTTGCAGTGCGCAAGATGGCACTCTGGGTCGGACCTCAATGCCATCCCCCTGAAGATATATTCGTCGAGCGACATAATCGTAATTGACGAACGTGGTTTCACCGATGGCTCCGGATATGTGTCCGCCAGCAGTAATCTTGCCTATTTTCACAAGCTCAACGGTAAAATTGTCGGCCGCAACCATGTCAAGCCAAGTTACAGCTCCAAAGTCTCGCGTTTGCGGCCACCACTGCTGCTGGTTAATGCCGCCTTTGACTCGTATTCCAATGCCCTCGATTGGAGTCTTGTACGTATTCCATCCACCCATACCGAGATTAAACGGAACAGCATAGACAGCAACACCAATATCGAAAGGGCATATCGCCCTCCCTCCTTCTCCATTGGCTCTTGAGTTGGAGCTATATAGCACCGTGCCCAAAGCAACATTGGGATCAAACTCCGCAGTTTTAAAAGAAGGAAATTCCCAATGCAGCGAATTTGCGATCGTCTCAGTGTTGTTAATGCGAACGTAGCAAAAATCAGCCATTGCAGCAGTCGACAGCAGAGTGGAGAACAACAGAAAAGATATTCGCGAAAGATTTTTCGGAGAACCCTTTGATCGAAATAGAGATTTGAGAGATTTCGCCATTATTCATCCAATATTTTTTGGACATTAAATGATATCTGGCTCGGTGGCATTCAGGTTTAGGAAAATTCTCAAAACACCGGTGGGTTTCGGCTCTCACTGTTTTTTGCAATCCTCCACTCAGTTTTGTATTTGACGAATAAATACATCTCTCTTCAATTGATTGATCTATTTTTGAAGAAAGCTCATTCTTCGAGATCATTCACAACTCATTTTTCTTAGCTATCAGACAAAGACTCGCAAAAATTCGAATGCCTTGACATTCGGCTTCGCTTTACTCGGCATCTGTTTGCATGCAATGCCACCGCCCTGCTCCTGATCTGGGCCTGGCGATGAGGCCTGAATTGCGAGCTTCAGTGGGCGCAATGTGCAAATCCTGCCGGGCTTGGCCAGCCACTTCAAAGCGGCTACCACGACCCGGCAAACGGACGGTTTGCGGTTGAGACAGGGCGCGAAGCCGCAGGCTGCGCAGAGAAGTATGACAAGGCGAAGCAACGACGTATCAAGGGTTGTGCAAGCAGCTCCAATTGCAGAACTGCTCACTCGAACCAAACGTTTCCAACAAGGCTAGTCGCGCAAGCTGCACCGCTACATCCCGGCGTCTCGGCTCTGCAGTCGCTGCTTGATGAAGTTGCTCATAGGCGGGGATTGCCTGAAGCAGCCGCCCGAGGCACGCAAATCAGGCGCATAGTAAAGCTGTGGGTGCTGAGGAGCCGAAGACATGAAATCGGATACTTCGTTTCGTGACCGGGCAGATGCTGGCCGGGCCCTGGCCGCGGCATTGGCGGCGTGGCGCGAGCAAGCCGATGTGCTCGTGCTGGCCTTGCCACGGGGCGGCGTGCCGGTCGCCTATGAGGTTGCCAGCGCACTGGCCCTGCGGCTGGATTTGATGCTGGTGCGCAAACTAGGCACGCCCGGCCATAAGGAGATGGCGATGGGCGCCATTGCCAGCGGCGGCGTGCGGGTGTTGAACGATGATCTCATCCGTGGCCTGTACATCTCCCCAGCGGCCATCGACGCAGTCGCGCAACAGGAAGTTCTGGAGCTGCGGCGCCGTGACCTGGCCTACCGGGGCAAACGTCCCGCGCCAGCCGTGACTGGGCAACGGGTGATACTGGTCGATGACGGACTGGCGACCGGTGCCACCATGCGTGCGGCGATTGCTGCGGCACGCTTGCAGTCGCCAGCGCACATCGCAGTCGCCGTACCGGTCGCACCTGTGGAGACGCTGGCGATGCTGCGCCCTCTGGTCGATCAGCTGATATGCCTGCTCACTCCAGCGCCCTTCTTTTCCGTGGGCCAGTGGTACCGCGATTTCGCTCAGACCACGGATGAGGAGGTAAAGACCTTGCTCAGCAAGGCCTGGCGCAGGGAATTGCGTGACGCTGCGCAATAGCCGGGCGCGCTGTGCAGTTGCTGCCCGGCCACTCCAAGCTGGAGTCGGCACCGAGGTACCTGGATATCAAGGTCGACGATGCCCGCGAGATCTCTGAGCAGGCGGAGACCTGCCGCCCTCAAAGCCTGCAATGTGGCGTTGGGGCGAGCTAGCATTCCCGGCCAGAAGCTGTTCTTGAAGGCACTCCCTCAGTTGACTGCTTCAGGCTGATCTGAGCCATCCACGGCCCTGCGCCTGAGTGACAGCAATCACCAACACAAGCCGTTGACCGCCGTCTGCCTCGAAGGGCCGCTTCGCCCTCAGGACCGGTCATGCGTTTGCGTGATTCGCCGCTTACCCACACGAAGGACGGCTTCCGCTTGCCCTGACAGGCTTGTCTCGACCCGTTGCTCTCGTCCGAGCTTCCACGGCAATGTCTGATGTGCAGCGGTTGTTGCCTGTTGTAGCGAAGTTCTGAACTCACGGTGTCGGCCACATTGCAGACACCCAGGCAACCGATATTGGGCTCAACCTGAGCTTGCAAGGGTAGGCTCATGCCATCTGCTACTAGGGACGATACATGCGGAACTTCTGTTCATCGCCAATCGAGAAATAGTCTGCTGGGCCTCCCGCGCGGAGAATCACCCCGGCATTGGCCGTGTCGAACACACCGTCCTTGAGCAGCCGATGATCGATGTAGACCTTTACCACCTCTCCAAGCACGAGCCAAGACGGAATCGACTCATGGCTGGCGGTACGCAACTGGTGGATGTCGGTCAATCGGCATTCGAAGGTCACCGGGCTCTGTGCGACTCTGGGCACCCGTATCAACTCCGAATCCACGGCTTCTAGCCCTGCGAGCTCGAACTCATCCACCTCCGCAGGGACAGCGGCACAGGTCTGGTTCATGGCATCGGCTAGCTCACGCGTGGCCAGATTCCACGCGAACTCGCCAGTCTCCTGGATGTTGCGCACCGTGTCTTTCCAGCCGATGCTGGAGAAGCCGATGATGGGAGGGACGTAGTTGAAGGCGTTAAAGAAGCTGTAGGGTGCCAGATTGACCTGTCCGCTCGCGCTCCTGCTCGAAATCCATCCGATCGGCCGCGGGCCGACGATGGCGTTGAAGGGATCATGCGGCAGTCCGTGCCCTTTGCGGGGCTCATAGGTATGCGAGTCAGTTTTCATCGCTGGTGGTTCTAGCGTCTGCCCTGTCGGGAAGTGCTCAACTGCATTCATGGGAGATAGTGCCAATCTAGCGGCGTGCTGGGGAGGTCGGGCTGCTGGGACTCTACCAAGCCTGAGGCCCAACCCGTCGCTATAGCCGTCTCGCACTGGTAATGTGCTCACGCCTCAGCACAAACGATGAGCGCCCGATTTTGCGTAAAAAGCCGTCCTTTGAATCGGGAGAACAGCTCCTAGCCGGTTGGAAAGTGCACGCCAGCACGCTGGGCAGCCTGCACGATGTGCGCTGACATGGCCTGCTGTGCCAGCTCCGGCCGGCCCTGTGCAAGGCCGTCGATGATGGCCGCATGCTCCTCGCAGGTGGCATGGCGCGCGCCGCGCTTGTAGAACGGCAGGCGCTGGCTCTCCTGCATGACTTCGCCGCTGCCGCGCAGCACGTCGGCAATCGCGTGATTGCCCGAGATGGTGGCGATCTGCATGTGGAAATCGAAATCCAGACGACTGGCTTGCAGGAAGTCCGAGGCCTCTATGCATTGCTGCATGCCCTGCAGGTTGGCCCGCAGCAGCGTCAGGTCCTCGGGCTGTACCACCAGGGCCGCAAGGCGCGCCGCAAAGCCTTCCAGCGCGTAGCGTAGCTGATAGACATCGGTGAGAGCATGCGAATCGGCAAAGCGCCAGGCCTCGCTGGCTGGCGCCTCGGACGCCTCGGTTACATACATGCCCTTGCCGGGCCGCGCCACGACCAGCCCCAGCCCCTGTAGCGTTGACAAGGCCTCGCGCAATGACGTCCGGCTGATGCCCAGTTGTTCCGACAGATCGCGCTGCGAGGGCAGCAGTGAGCCCACCGGATAGGTGCCGGCTTCGATCCAGTCCCGGATCAAACGGGCGGCCTGGCTGGCAACGGCGACATTGGGGGAGACAGAGGGTTCCATTCGGGGGAGATCGTTCATCGCAAAAAGGGGGATGCGCTCCATCTTAACGACTGCGCAGCACATCCCGCTTCGAGCACCACCCCTGACATCGTTCCAGACCGCACTGCGGCAGTGCTTCCGGACGGTGACTGCCGCGATGCGAGGCTACTTGTTGACCAGCTTAGCCGGCACGGTATAGGTCAGAAAGGCACCGAACAGCAGCACGCCGGCCAGCACGAACATGGCGGCATTGGTACTCTGGGTCGCATCCTTGATCAGGCCGATCATGTAAGGGCTGATGAAGCCAGCCAGATTGGCGAAGGAGTTGATCAGCGCAATGCCTGCCGCTGCCCCTGCGCTGGACAGAATGGCCGTGGGCAGACTCCAGAACAGCGGCGAGGTTGCGAGGCTGCCGCCTGCAGCCAGCGCCAGGGCGGCCAGTGACAGATAGACGTTGCCGCTGAAGACGGCCGACAGCATCAGCCCCGCGGCCCCCAC
>Ga0209370_1000794_pt1 | contig 34657 bp, 32 predicted proteins | sample AgamicAtPrz_FD_187164 | JGI IMG/M metagenome (GOLD analysis project Ga0209370, IMG submission 187164) | Agave microbial communities from Guanajuato, Mexico - At.P.rz (SPAdes) (version 2) | ecosystem: Host-associated > Plants > Phyllosphere > Phylloplane/Leaf | place: Guanajuato, Mexico...
GACGTGCCGTACACGCGCGATCTGTGGTCGCATTTCTCGTTCGATGCGCGCGCGCCGCGGGCGCTGCGCGCGACGCTCGCGTCCGGCGTGTTCGTCGCGCTGTTCGCGCTGTGGCAACTGCTGCGCCCGGCGCCCGGGCGTTTCGTGAAACCCGCGGAGCAGGACCTGATCGACGCGGAGCAGATCATTCGCGCGCAGGAGTGCAGCGACGCGGGCCTCGCGCTGATGGGCGACAAGTCGTTCCTGTTTTCCGAATCGCGTCGCGCGTTCCTGATGTACGCGAAGAACGGCCGCACGTGGGCCGCGCTGCACGACCCGGTCGGCCCGCGTGAAGAGTGGCCGGCGCTGATCAGCAAGTTCATCGCGCTCGCACACGCGCACAGCGGCCGCGCGGCGTTCTACCAGGTGCGCGCGAACGCGTTGCCGCTGTATCTCGACGCGGGGCTCACGCTGATGAAGCTCGGCGAGGAAGCGCATATCGCGCTCGACCAGTTCGACCTGAAGGGATCGAACCGGTCGCACCTGCGCTACGCGCTGCGCCGCGGCGACAAGGATGCGCTGACGGTCGAGGTGATCGCGCCGGGCGACGTGCCGGCCGCGCTGCCGGCGCTGCGCGACATCTCCGACGGCTGGCTCGACAGCCGCGATGCGCGCGAAAAGAGTTTCTCGGTGGCCGCGTTCCACGACGGCTATCTGTCGACGCAGTCGGTGATGCTGGTGCGGCAGGCCGACAAGCCGATCGCGTTCGTCACGTTCATGACGACCGACCTCAACACCGAGGCGACGGTCGGCGTGATGCGCCATCTGCCGGACGCATCGCCGTACGCGATGGAGTATCTGTTTACGCAGCTCGCGCTGCATCTGAAGGAAGCGGGGTTCCGCAAGCTGAGCCTGGGCATCGCGCCGTTCTCTGGGATGGGGGCGGCGAAGATGCCGTCGCCGTTCCACCGGCTCGGGCTGATGGTCTGGCGCTTCGGCGGCCGCTTCTACAACTTCCGCGGCTTGCGCGCTTTCAAGAGCAAGTTCGAACCGCACTGGGAGCCGCGTTATCTCGCGGCCTCGGGCTCGGTCGGCGTGTTCGTCACGCTGGCGGATCTGTCATTGCTGGCTGGAGGTCGGCGTTCATGATGTCGAAGAAGGGTATCGCGCGGGCGGCAGCCGCCTGCGCGGGAATGATGTTGGCCGGCGCCGCGTGCGCCGCGCAGCCGGCCGCAGTGAAAGCCGAAACCGTGTCCGGCGGGCGCTATGGGCCTGTCACCGTGACCAGGCCGAGCGGGCCGCTGCGCGGTTTCGTCGTGCTGTTCTCGCGTGAGGCCGGCTGGCATGCCGCCGATCAGCAGGCAGCCGACGCGCTCGCGAAAGCCGGTGCGATGACGGTCGGCGTCGATTCCGGGCGTTACGCGGCGAATCTCGCCGCGAAGCAGGAGGCCTGCCATCACCTCGACGGCGACGCCGAGGCGGTCAGCCATCAGCTCGAACGCCTCGCGCAGTCGTCGCGCTATTTCACGCCGATCGTCGCGGGCGTGGGCCAGGGCGGCGCGATCGCGAAGCAGATCCTGTCGATGGCGCCGGAGAACACGATCGCCGGCGTCGTCGCGGTCGGTCCGGCCGCGAAGCTCGATCCGCGCTTCAAGCCGTGCCCGCCCGATCCGACGATCGTGCGCCGCGCGATGCCGGGTTTCGTCGAAATGGCCGACGCAGGCGACACCGCGAAGCTCGTGTCGCTCGTCACGTCGCACCTGCGCGACACCGGTAGCAGCAGCGACGAGCTCGACGTGTCGGACCTGCCGCTCGTCGAGTTGCCGGCCAAGGGCGGCAGCGACCGGCTCGCGATCGTGATCTCGGGCGACGGCGGCTGGCGCGATCTCGACAAGACGATCGCCGAGGCGCTGCAGCGCGACGGCGTGTCGGTGGTCGGCATCGACGCCCTGCGTTACTTCTGGAGCGAGCAGCCGCCCGCACAGGTGAGCCGCGATCTGGCCCGCGTGATGCGCACCTACATGGCGCGCTGGCATGCGAGCCGCGTGGCGCTGGTCGGCTACTCGTTCGGCGCCGACGTGATGCCGTTCGCGTACAACCGGCTGCCGGCCGACCTGCGTGACAAGGTCGCGGTGATGTCGCTGCTCGGCTTCGCGCCGTCGGCCGATTTCCAGATCCGCGTGACGGGCTGGCTCGGCATGCCGGCGAGCGACAAGGCGCTGAAGGTCGCGCCGGAAATCGCGAAGGTGCCGCCGGCGCTCGTGCAGTGCTTCTACGGCGCCGAAGAGACGGACACGATGTGCCCGTCGCTCGCGAACACGGGCGCCGACGTGATCAAGACGCAGGGCGATCACCACTTCGGCCGCGATTACATCGCGCTCGAGAAGAAGATCCTCGGCGGGTTCGGCAAGCCGGCAGCGGCGCGCTGAATGCCGGCGGCGCCCGCGCGACGGCGGGCGCCGGCCGGTTTGCTTTCGGTTCATCGTACGGGCGGCCAGCGAGCCGCCCGTTTCATTTTCATGCCTGCGCTGCCGCGTCCTGCGGCGGCATGGCCGTTCTCGCATCGCGCCGATAGAAACCCGGAAACCGGTCGAGCTGCCGCCGTGCGGCCGCAAGATCGGTGTCGTCGCCGAGCACCGCGCTCGAAAACCCCGTGCGTTCCGCGGTCACGCGTCGACGACACGCGCCGGATCGAGCGCGCGGATGCGCTGGTCGATGAAGTAGCCGCCGCCTTCCTGGTAGCGCAGGAACAGGCGGCCGCACGCGCGGCAGCGGCTGACGGTGCAGCGGTTGTACGGGAAGTGGCGCGGCGCGATCGGCGCGTCGTCCGACGCGTAGCGCGTGCCGGCCGGATGATATTCCGCGTAGGTCGGCTCGGGTTCGCCCGGCGGGATGAGCGTGGCCACCTCGGTCAGTTGCGTGTCCGGCAGCGATAGCGGCAGGGTCGTCCAGCCGGCGAGCGACGTCTTCGTGCACGTGCACGGCTGCGTGATGTGCGCCGCGTCGGCCGCCAGTTTCAGCAGCGTGTCGTGATCGAGGTAAGGCAATTGGCTCATGGGCAATCGGGAAAGGGCGGCGGGACCCGCAATGTAACCCGCGTACGGATCGGCTGCATGGCCGTGTCGCGGCCAGCGCAGCGCGCGCCTTGCACGATCAGCCTGCCTTGCGGATCGACGGCTGCGCGACCAGTTCGCCCAGCACGCGGATCGCGCGCTCGATGTCGCGGCTCCACGGATGGCCGAAGTTCACGCGCACGCAGCGCTCGAAGCCGTGCGCGGCCGAAAACAGCGGGCCCGGCGCGAAGCTGATGCCGCGCGCGAGCGCCTCGCGATGCAGTTCCATCGCGTCGATCGCGTCGGGAAACGCGAGCCACAGAAAATACCCGCCGTCGGGCCGCACCCATTCGACGCCGGCCGGCAGCGCGCGCCGCAGCGCGTCGTCCATCCGGTCGAGCTGCGCGTGCAGCGCGCCGCGCAGCTTGCGCAGGTGCCGGTCGTAGCCGCCGTGCTCGAGATAGTTCGCGATGCCGGCCTGCGCGGGAATGCTGGCCGACAGCGTCGTCATCAGCTTGAGCCGCTGCACCTTCTCCGCGAACCGGCCGGCGGCGGCCCAGCCGATCCGGTAGCCGGGCGCGAGCGTCTTCGAGAACGAACTGCAGTGCATCACGAGGCCGTGACGGTCGAACGCGCGCGCGGGCAGCGGATAGTCGGGGCCGAAATGCAGTTCGCCGTATACGTCGTCCTCGATCAGCGGCACGTTGCGCGCCGCCAGCAATTCGACGAGCGCGCGCTTTTTTTCGGCGGTCAGCGTGACGCCGGTCGGATTCTGGAAATTGGTCATGAACCAGCACGCGCGGATGTCGTGCCGGTCGAGCGCATTCGCGAGCGCTTCGAGATCGAGGCCGGTGCGTGGATCGACGGGAATCTCGACCGCGCGCAGGTCGAGCCGCTCGATCGCCTGCAGCGCCGCATAGAAGCCCGGTGCTTCGACGGCGACGACGTCGCCGGGCCGCGTCACCGCCATCAGGCACAGGTTCAGTGCTTCGAGTGCGCCGTTCGTGACGACGATTTCGTCGATCGGCTGCGATATGCCGGTGGCGAGATAGCGCCGCGCGATCTGCTGGCGCAGCGCCTCGTTGCCGGGCGGCAGGTCGACGACCGTGCTCCACGGGCTCACGAGCCGCGTGGCCTGCGCGAGCGACTTCGCCAGGCGCGGCAGCGGAAACAGCTGCGGCGCCGGGAACGCGGAGCCGAGCGGCACGATGCCCGGTTGCGTCGCCGCATCGAGCACGGAGAACACGAGGCTGCTGATGTCGACCTTGCGGGTGACGCCGGCACGGCTCGCGCGGCGTTTCGTCGCCGGGCTCGCGGCCGGCTGGGCGCCCGGCGCGACGTAGTAGCCCGAGCGTTCGCGCGCGCGGATCAGCCCCCACTGTTCGAGCAGGTAGTACGCGCGAAACACCGTCGACTGGCTCACGCCATGTTGCGCGATGATCTGCCGCAGCGACGGCAGGCGCGTGCCGATGGCGAGGTTGCCGTTGCGGATGTCGTCGGCGATCGTATGGGCGAGGGTTTCGTAGCGTTTCATCGGCGTGGGCGGCGCGCGTCGTCGCCGTACGCGGGCTTGAGCGGCGCCGCGCCGGCGGGCGCGGCTCATTGTCCGATGCGCGGCCCGAAAAGGAAAGCCGCGGGTGTTTCGGCCGCGCCGTCCCGCTGTGTCAGGCCGCGTCCGGCTCGACATTGCGCCTGCTGCTGCCGCGGCGCGGCGGCGGCAACGGCTCGACCTCGCCGACCACGGTTACGACAGCGCACCGACCACGTACGGCACGCCGGCCACCGCGAGCGGCGCCACGAACGAGCCTTTCGTGATCGACGGCATCACGCCGGTGAAGGTCGTGACGAAGCGGGCCGCGACACTGCCCGCGACGTCCTGGATGCCGCCGCGCGATGCGACGTGCGCGGGTGTCGGTGCGACCGTCGACGCGGGCCCATGTAATTGGGTCGCATTCAGCCGTGAGGGTCGTGGATATGCGCGACGTGCGGCTTGTTCCGATTGCGTGACCATCCGTTTTATGGTCTCGTTGCGGGATATCGCATCGACTCAAAAAAGGACAGTCGGATGCAGCCGGGCGATTCACGCGGGGTCCGATTGATCAGGGGAGTCGGCGCATGCGCGCGCGCCCGCGGCGCCGTGCGCACGCTGCTCGTCATAGTGATGCTGGGCTGGCTTGCGCCCGTTCCGCCGGCCTTCGCCGTCTCTCCCGACACCCTCCTCAACGACGACGTGCTGCGCGTGCTGGCCTGGCCCGGTTACGCGGACAGCGATATCGTCAGCGCATTCGAGACGCAGTTTCATGTGCGCGTCGAAGTGACGCTGGTCGATTCCGACGAAGCGCTGTGGACGCGGATGCACAGCGCGTCGCCGCCGCCGTACGACGTGCTGGCCGCGAACACGGCCGAAATCCAGCGCTACGCGCACGAACACCTGCTCGCACCGATCGACCTGTCGCGCATCCCGAACCGGCGGCGGCAGTTGCCGAATTTCCAGCAGCTCGCGACGATCGGCGGCCTCGTGCAGGATGGCGCGTCCTACGCGATCCCTTTCACGTATTCGTCGATGGGGCTGATCTACGACCGCAAGCAGGTGCCGGCCGCGCCGCGCTCGATGCGCGAGCTGTGGAATCCGCGCTATCGCGGCAAGGTGCTCGACTTCAACAGCGCGCAGCACAATTTCTCGTTCACGGCGCTGGCGCTCGGCTACCCCGATCCGTTCCGCCTGTCGCCCGCGCAGACGCTTGCCGTGGCCCGCAAGCTGATCGACCTGCGCCGCAACCTGCTGACGTACTACACGCTTCCCGAAGAGGCGACCGCGCTGTTCGTCCAGCATCGCGCGGCGCTGATGTTCGGCAACTACGGCACGCAGCAGGTCGAGCAGTTGCGTCGCGCCGGCGCGGACGTCGGCTACGTGATCCCGGACGAAGGCGCGCTCGCGTGGCTCGATTGCTGGGCCGTCACGCGCGGCGCGCGACGTCCCGAGCTTGCATTCGCGTGGATCAACTACATGCTCGAACCGGCGATCGGCACGCTGCTGACCGAGCGTCAGGGGCTCGCGAACACGCTCGAGCCGCCGCGCGGCCTGGATACCGGGCGCCAGCATCTCGTGTGGCTTCAGCCGGTGGAGGACATCGCGCGCCGCGAGTCGCTGTGGAGCCGCATCGTGTCGGGCGATCGGCCTGAGCGGTTCGCAAAATGATCCGGCTCGGGCTCACGTCGAAGCTGTCGGTGCTGTTCGCGTGCATCGGCGTGATCGCGTCCGGCACGACCGGCTACTACGCGTATCGCGCCAACCGCGCGATGCTCGTGCAGGAAGCGCAGCACAGTCTGCTGATGTCGACGCAACTGCTCGGGCAGCGCTTCACGACCGCGCTCGCCGACGTTGCCGACGATGCGCTCGTGCTCGCGCAGTTGCCGGCGTCCGCGTCCGTCGCGGGCGGCGACAACGCGGACAACACGCGACGCATGCGGCTCGAGCAGGTGTATTACAGCTTCATGAGAAATCACGCGGAATACCTGCAGATCCGCCTGATCGCGAGCGGGCATTTCGGGATCGAACGCATTCGCGTCGATCGCGATGCGCGCGGCATCGTCGTGCTGCCCGAAAGCGCGTTTCAGGAGAAAGGGCAGTTCTCCTACGTATTCGATACGCTCGCGACGGCGCCCGGCCATATCTACCTGTCGCCGATCGTGATCGATCACGAGACGGGATCGCATGCGGCGGCCGGGCTGCCGATCCTGCGCGTGGGCACGCCGGTGGTCGACGCGTCGGGTCAGACGGTCGGCGCGCTCGTCGTCGACGTCGAACTCTCCCGGGTGTTCGACCGGCTCGAACGCGATCTGCCGCAAGACTATGCGGTCTATCTCGCGAACGAGTGGGGCGATTTTCTCGTGCATCCCGATCCGGAACAGACGTTCGGTTTCGATCGCGGTCGGCGCGTGCTGATGCAGGACCGCTTTGCCGTCACGCGCGCGCTGTTCGACAGCGGGCGCACGAACGTGACGCTCAATGGGCTCGCGCAGCCCGATCAGGCGCCGGGCCAGATGTTCGCGTTCGTGCGCACGCCGTTCGGGCACGACGAGGGCAACCGCTTCGTCGTGCTCGGGATGGCCCGCCCGCTGGCCGACGTGCTCGCGCCGGACGGCATGCTGGGCGAACGGATCGTCAGGATGGTGCTCGTGTCGAGCGTGCTGGCGGTGATCCTCGCGATCCTGTTCGCGCGTGCGATCACGCGGCCGCTGCAGATGCTCGCGCGCGCCGCGACGCACGTGTTCGACGATTCGGCCATCGAACGGCTGCCGGTCGCGCGGACCGACGAGATCGGCGTGCTCGCGCGCTGTTTCGACAGCATGCGCGTCGAGATCCGCACGCAGATGGCGATGCTGCGCGCGAAGCAACTGGAGCTGACGCACCTGGCCGGCCACGATCCGCTGACCGGCCTGCCGAATCGCATGCTGTTCATGGAGCATCTCGACGCCGCGATCCGGCATGCGGCCGCGGTGGGCGAGGGGCTGGCGGTGATGTTCGTCGATCTCGACCGCTTCAAGCAGATCAACGACCAGCACGGGCACTCGGCCGGCGATCGCACGCTCGTCGCGGTCGCGAAGCGGTTGAGCCAGGTGCTGCGCGGCGGCGACATGGCGGCACGGCTCGGCGGCGACGAATTCATCGTGCTGATAACGGACGTGCGTTCACCGGCGGTGATCGGCGATGTCGCGACGCGCATCCAGATCGTGATGGCCGAGGAGCTGGAGTTCGACGAAGGACGGATGGCCGTCGGCGCGAGCATCGGCGTCAGCGAATTTCCGGCAGACGGCGCGTCGGCCGAGGAGTTGCTCGTCAAGGCCGACGCGGCGATGTACGCGGCGAAGGCGTCCGCGCAGTGCGTGTGCGTGCGCTATCAGGATCTGGTCCGCGGCGGCGCGCCTGACGAGACTGGCCGTGCCGCGTCGGGCGGCAGCCGCTGACGGCGGGCCGAAACGCGCCGAGCCCGTCGCGGGACGGGCTCGGCGCCTGTGGGGGCTGCACGCGCGGGGCGCGCAGCCGCACGCTTAGTGGCCGAAGTAGACCGAGTCGTGCCGGGTGTGTGCCCGGACGGCCGGTGCGCCGCCCTCGGCCGTCGCGGCCGGTTGCGAACCGAAGCCGCTGTTGTCGACGCCGTGCACGCGGGCTTGCGCGGCCTGGATGTCGGCCGGGTAGTACGGGCTCGACTGGCTGGGCTTGTAGCCGGCGTTTTCCAGCTGGACCAGTTCATTGCGCACCTCGGCGCGGGTCACGGTGCTTTGCGCGAATGCGCCGAACGAGGCGGACAGGGCGACGGCGGCAACGACTGCGGAAACGAGCGATTTCATGATGACCTCCGATGTTTATTGGCTTTCCGCGTTCGACACCATGTCGTCAGCGGTTGATTACATCGTAGGCGCCGGCTCACCTAGGGTAAACGTGAGTTTGAGCGAAAGATCGTTGCGCTGCGGGTAATAATTCCGAGACGAACGTGTTCCGTCCCCATGCTGTATTGCGGGGATGTCAGGCAATGGCGGGAGAGTGTGGGGCGGGATGTCGCGCACGGGCACGTGCCCGGCTGGAAAGGACCGGCGAACGTCTCGTGGCGGGACCGCGGAACGACAGGGTAGCCGGATCAGACCCCGTCGTCGTCGATTTCCTTGCGCTCGCGGCGTTCCTCGTTGCCGCGACGCGCGCGCAGGCGCTGGCGCGACAGCACGGCGATCACCTGCTGGGTCGGCGCGCCGGACGGCAGCTCGTTGCGGATGCGATCGGGCACCATCGGCAGGCCCGCGCGCTGTCGGCGCAGCGCCTTGGCGATTGCGTGGCGGCATTCGTCGCCGTGGCAATCCCATTCATCGCGGATTCTCTGGCAATAACGGCATTGTTCCATCCGAACAGTCTAACGCGTCTTCGGGAATCGAGCAGGGCGCGGTGCCGGACGTATTACGCGCGGGGCGGGAGGCGGCCAACGGCTCGGGGTACGGGTGAGGGTAGACTGAATCGGACTGCGAATCAAATGAAGCGGAACCGTTCACTGACACGACGGTTTCCTGTCCTTCTCCATACGGATTCCTTGCGCGCGGACGGGGCCGGCGCGCGTCATCGGAGCGACCAGATACCCCAGATCGCGATCAACAGGCCGAGGCCCAATCCACAGCCCAGCAACACATAGGTGTCCATTTCGTCCTCCAAAGACATGGCGACGTTGACGTCGACATCGGCGTACGCGCGGCAACGCCGGTCGCGTATCGTCCGCGCTGTCGGTCGGTGCGATACGCCGGGTCTGCGAATACTACGCGTCGCAGCTTTCAGAACCCATGCGCGATCCCGCTCGCGCCCGGCGCATGATCGCCGCACCGGTTCAATATAATTCAAGAGAATTGGCCGCCTCATGCGCGGCGTACATATCTCCGAACAAGGAAACCCGATGACGCTTGCCCAGTTGCAGGCCCTGGCCGCCGTGGTCGAACTCGGCTCGCTGACGGCCGCGGCAGACCGGCTCAGCCGCAGTCAATCCGCGATCAGCCACGCGCTGACGGAACTGGAGGACATCACGCAGGTCAAGCTGCTCTGGCGCGACCGGCAGCCGGTCGTCCTGACGGCGGCCGGCGAACGCCTGTGGCCGTATGTCCAGAGCGTGGTGCGGGAAGCGCAGCTGCTGCGCCAGCAGTTCAGCCTGTCGCGCGGCAAGCTCGAAGGGAAGCTGGTGGTCGCGTCGCTGCCGAGCGTGTCGCTGGCGTTCGTCGTTCCCGCGCTCGAGGCGTTGAAGGAGCTGCACCCGGGCGTATCGGCGGTGCTGCTCGAAGGCACGGACAGCGAAGTCGAAGGGTGGATCGACGACGGGACGGCCGACGTCGGCGTGGTGGCCGGCACGAAGACGTTCGCGCACAACCTGCCGCTGCTCGACGAGGATTTCGTCGCGGTCGCGGCCGACGACCTGTTCGCGGGCCGCAAGAGCGTGTCGGCCAGACAGTTGGCCACGGCGCCGTTCATTTTCTCGAAGGCGGGATGCGGGCCGGTGATCGCCGATTACTTCGCGCGTGGCGGCGCGCCGCTTCGGGCCGCGTTCAACGTGGTCGAGATGCGCACGATCCTGTCGATGGCGGAGGCTGGCATGGGCGTATCGATCGTGCCGCGCATCACGCTCACGTACACGCCGTTCGGCGGCCGCGTGCTGGCACTGTCGCCGCGGCTGCATCGCTCCGTGCGACTGGCGTGGAATACCGCCGGCAATGCGGTCACCGATGAGTTCGTGCGGCTCGTCGACGCGCGCCGTGCGAAGGCGGAAAAGACGATCCGCATGCGCGCGAAAAAGGGCAAATAGCGACCGGCGAGCACGATGAACGGCGCTCATGGGCCGCTTGCAGTTTATTCATGCCGACGACGGCCGGGATGCAATACATTGTTCGGACCTCGTCATCGTTGCCATGAAGGAGTACGCCGTGCCGGCCTTGCCCACCCTGTTTGCGTTCGGACTCGTGTCGCTCGGCATGGCGCTGACGCCCGGACCGAACATGATCTATCTGGTTTCGCGCTCGATCTGCCAGGGCCGTCGCGCCGGGCTGGTGTCGCTCGGCGGTGTCGCGCTGGGATTCGTGTGCTACATGGTGTGCGCGGCAGTGGGCATCACCGCGCTGCTGATGACCGTGCCGTATGCGTACGATGCGCTGCGCTTGGCCGGCGCGCTGTATCTGGCCTACCTCGCATGGCAGGCGCTGAAGCCGGGCGGGCGTTCCGCGTTCCAGGTCCGACAGTTGCCGCATGACAGCCGCTTCAGGCTGTTCACGATGGGCTTCGTCACGAACCTCGCGAACCCGAAGATCGCGGTGATGTATCTGTCGTTGCTGCCGCAGTTCGTCGTGCCGGGGCACGGCAGCGTGCTTGCGCAATCGCTGGCGCTCGGCTGCGTGCAGATCGCGGTGAGCGTCAGCGTCAACGCGCTGATCGCGTGCGCGGCCGGTTCGATCGCGGGTTTTCTCGCGGGGCGGCCGCTCTGGGCGGCGGTTCAGCGCTGGCTGATGGGGACGGTGCTGGCCGGGCTGGCCGTGCGGATCGCGATGGAATCGCAAAGTTAGCGCGCGGTGGCCGCGGTTCGGCGCACGGCCGGCCGCGATCCGGCCTTCCGTCGATGGCACCGGGCATCGTCACCCGTGGCAATTGTCTTCGGCCACCTTGCCGATCGGCACGGGCTCGGTCTCGTCACGACGCCGGCTGCGCGTCGCGAGCCAGCACAGGATCGACCCGCCGCACACCATCGACGCGCCTTGCCAGAATTCGGCCGACAGCGGCGCATGCAGCAGCATGGCGGCGAGGGCGGCGGCGAGCACCGGCGTGAAATACGATGCGCCGACGATGACCGTCACGTTGCCGTGCATGATGCCGGTGTTCCAGGCCGCATAGCCGAAGCCGAGCGCCGAGGCCGCCAGCACGAGATACACGACCGCATGCAGGCTGAACGTCATGCCGCCGCCGCCTTCGATCGCGAACTTGATCCAGAGCACCGCGGCGACCAGCATGAAGAACGGCGTGACGCCGTTCTTGCCGTCGGCGAGGCGCGCGGTCACCGTGCAATAGCCAGCCCAGATCAGCGCGCCGAAGAAGGCCAGCCCGTAGCTGAGCGGATTGTCCGCGACGTTGCGGAGCATGCCGGCCGGATCGAGCCCCTGGTCGCCGCCGAGCACCCAGCAGATGCCGAGCATCGACAGCAGGACGCCGGGTACGACCAGCAGGTTCGCGCGCTGCTTGTTGAACACGATGGCGGCGATCAGCGTGAGGCTCGGCCACAGATAGTTGACCATCGCGACTTCGATCGCTTGTCGACCATTGTTCGCATAGCCGATCGACAACGACAGGCACACCTCGTACGACACGAACAGCAGCCCGCCCCACAGCAGGTAGTTTTTCGGGAATCGGCTCAGGTCGGGGAAGCCGATCGAGAACAGCAGAAGCACGGACGCCACCGTATAGATCATCGCCGCGCCCCCGGTCGCACCGAGGCTTTCGCTGACCCCGCGCACGAGCGCGACCACCGACGCCCATAACAGCACCGCGCCGAGCCCGATGAGCGTTGCCTTGTTCTTGCGTTTGATGCTTGCTGCCTGTTTCAACATGCCATTCGATTTCGGATGATTCGGATCGGCTCGCGCGTGCCTTCATCGCGAGCGGCGATACAAAGAGAAGATTTCGCCGGAAACGCGCATTTTACGGGGGCGCGGCCGTTGCTGCGATGCAGCCGGACCGGCATGGACGATCGATTCGGTCGCGCGAGCCGATCACGCGTCGTCGCTACGCCACGGCGCGCCGATTGCCGACAGTGCGTGTCCGATCGAGTCGAGCATCGCGTTCTGCGTCGGGCCGAGCGTGGTGACGAGGAGGAAACCGGCTTCGTCGATCGACGGATCGATCAGCGGCCAGCCGCTGGCCGCATCGCGAATTTCAAGCCGCCGTTCGTGGGGATCGACGTCGATGTCGATGTCGTGATGCCTGGCCGCGGCACATTGGCGATGGCGTCGAATGCGTCGGTCGAAGGGGGCGCGTGAATGCGGTATTCGAAACGCATCTGCATGGACCGATGTGCGAGGCGGGCAGTCCACCTCGCGCCGCGCTTCCCGTCCGTCGACGGTAATAATGCATCAGGCGCCCCCCGCAGCGGGCGCCCGATGCGTCGATCACCGCTCGCGCCGCTTCTTGCTCAACTCGATCGTCTCGAACAGCGCGTACTGCGCGGTCGGATGCTGGTCGGCGCCCGGCGCGTGGTAGTAGCGCATCGTGATCGTCGTGTGGCCGCCCGGCTTGCCCGGGTCGTGGTCGAACACCGCGATCCCGTAGCCGGTGCCCGTGTCGCGGCGCGCGGACCAGATCGCATCCTCCAGCGCATCGGCCGGCTGGCGCACGAACGTGTTCGGCGCGGTGCCCGGCACCGGCCGGTTCGGCTTCGTGAACACCTTCGCCTGCGCAAAGCCGGTCGCCGGATTTTCGCCGTACACGTCGAGCGGCGCGCTGGTGCCGCCGCCGCCGAGGATCAGGTGGATCGTGCCGTGGCTCGTGTCGAACGTCGTGCGGTCGGGATCGTTCGAGCCGACCGGCCGCGGCTGCAGCGTTTCGACCACTTCGCCGGTTTTCGCATCGACGCCCGCGCGGTGATTGCAGCCGCGCACCGGGTAGCTGCGCTCGTAGTCGTGATCGTGGCCGCACAGCACGAGATCGACGCCGTAACGGTCGAACAGCGGCAGCCACGCTTCGCGGATGCCCTTGTCGGAGCCGTTGCCCGTCTTCGACGAACTGAGCGCGTCCTGGTGCATCTGCACGACGATCCAGTCGATGTCTTCGTCATGCGCGGCGTGACGCAGCGTGCGTTCGAGCCAGCGCGTCTGCTCGCCGTTGCTGTAGCCGCGCACGTAGAACGACGTGCCGGGCCCGATCGGCGGGTGGCCGGTGCTCGCGGCCGGCACGAGCGGTGCGGGGCCGCCGACGAACGCGGCGGCATCCTGGTACACGACGTCGTCGGCGTCGAGCGACACGAACAGCACGGAGCTCACGCGGAAGCTGTACCAGCGGCCCGGGAAATGCGTGCCGTTCTCCGGCAGCGTATAGCGTGCGAGGTACGAGTCGAGCCCCTGCGGACCGTTGTTGAACTCGATCTCGTGATTGCCGGGGCACGGCATCCACGGGCGATTCGCGGCCGACGTCTGGTTGTTGTTGCCGAAATCGCGCCACACCTCGGGCTGGTGCGCGGGGTTCAGGTTCGCGTAGCAGAGGTCGCCGTTCAGCAAGTGAAAGAGTGGCTGGAACTGCTCGACGGCCTGCACCGCGAAGCGGCTCTGCGGCGACGACAGCACCCATGCGCCGTTCGGCGTCGCGAGATCGCCGTAGCTCGTGAAACGGAACGGCGCCCGGCCGTGCGGCGCGGTCGAGAAATTCGCGGAGAACGGCTGCGCGGCGTTGCTGTCGTTGTCGGCCGTGATCTCGTAGCGGTAGCGCGTATCCGGCTTCAGCCCGTGCACGCGCGCGTGGTACGCGAACACGGTCTCGCCGTTCAGGCCGTCGGTGTACAGGCGCTGGACGCCGTGCACGGTGCGCGCCGGCTCGCCGTCGGCGACGATGCGCGCGCGCGGATTGACGGCCGGGGCCAGCGACGCCCACGAGATCACGACTTCGGACGTCGGGTCGTTGCCCCACGTCAGGTGAACCTGCTCGGGCGTGCCGTCCGGATTCGACGCGGCGGCGCGGGCGGCCGTGAGCCCGCCGGCGGCGGTGGCGAGGCCGGAGACGCCGGCGAGTTTCAGGAAGCCGCGACGCGACACGGAGGCGGCCGGCTCGTTCGGCTGGTCAGGGAGAGTGTCCTGGTTCGACATGGTCGGTGTTTTCGTTGATGGGGCGCGAGAGGGGGAACCGCGCGGCCATGCGCGAGCACGGCCGGGGCGTGGGCCGGAAACGAGCGGGATCCCGGTCGCCTGCATTGTCGAAGGACAGTTTTGCCGCGTTGTGACAGTACCGCCACCCTGCGGATGCGGAGGCCGATACGAACGATCGCGCGTCACGCACTGCCAGTCAGCATTGGCGCCGGGGCGGCTTCCCCGAAAATTATTCGCCGATACCGCGACGGATTTCTCCCGCCCGCTCCGTTTAACGCATGAACGACTGCTTCCGGTCGATGCCCGTTATTTCGGAGTCTTTCATGAAACTTTCCGTTCCATTGCGATTGGCCGCCGGCTGCATGGCTGCGCTCGCGACGTCCGCCGTATTCGCGCAGGCCGTCATCGTCGCGCCTTACGCGCCGCCGCCGCCGCGCGTCGAAGTGATGCCGGCGCCCCGTGCGGGTTACGTCTGGGATCAGGGCCACTGGCACTGGCGGCAGGGCCGCTACGTATGGATTCCGGGCCACTGGCAGATCGTGCGGGTCGGTTACCACTGGGTGCCAGGGCACTGGTCCGCGCGCGGCCCGGCCTGGCGCTGGGTGCCGGGCCACTGGGCCTGACAGGCCCTGACGTGCACGCCGCCGCGCGTCGAAGTGACGCCGGCGCAGCGGATTTTTCACGCGACATCATGAGCCGAAGCAATGCCTTTTCGAACCATCGTGATACTGGCGGCCGCAGCCATCGTGCTGGCCGGCTGCGTCGTGGTGCCGGCCCGGCCGGTGTATTACCGGCCCGCGCCGGTCGTCGTATATTGAGCGCGCTGGCCGACGGTCGCGCGGCCGGCAGACAGGATCGACATGCGGCGCGAACCGGATGTCGATGAAACCGGCACGGCCGACACCGTGTGCGATGCCGGGCGCGACGCGTGCGGCGATGCCGAACCGTCGAAACCGTCGGCATTGCGCAGTCCGCCGATGGTCCGACGCATGCAAGGAGAGCACGACGATGAGCTTCAGCCGGGCGGCGGGGATCCCCGCCGTGACAGGGCGGCGCCCGCGCGCCGCGCGACGGAGCAGGCGGCGTTGAACGATCGCGGCGACCGCGATCCGGACGCGGAACTCGTCGCGCGCGTCGGCGCGCGCGATTCATCGGCGGTGCGCGTGCTCGTCGCGCGGAAGCTGCCGCGGCTGCTCGCGTTGGCGACGCGCATGCTCGGCGACCGGAACGAAGCCGAGGACGTTGCGCAGGAGACGTTCTTGCGAATCTGGAACCAGGCGCCGCGCTGGCGCGAAGGCGAAGCCCGCTTCGACACGTGGCTGCATCGCGTCGTGCTGAACCTGTGCTACGACAGGCTGCGCGGCCGGCGCGAGGAGCCCGTCGATACGCTGCCCGACGTGCCCGACACGCAACCGGAGCCGGCCACCCATGTGGAACTGCGTTCGCGCGACGCGCGCGTGCGGCAGGCGCTGGCCGCATTGCCGCCGAGGCAGCGGGAAGCGCTGGTGCTCCAGTACTATCAGGAAATGTCGAATGTGGAAGCGGCCAACCTGATGGGCATCACCGTCGATGCGCTGGAAAGCCTGCTCGCCCGTGCGCGGCGCAACCTGCGCGCGCAACTGGCCGGCGACCCACCTAGCGAGGACAAGCGATGACACCCGAACGATTCCGTACCATCGTCGCCGCGTACGGCTCGGACGCGCGGCGCTGGCCGCACGCCGAACGCGCGGCGGCCGAGGCGTGGGCGCAAGCGCACCCGCGCGCCGCGCTGGAAGCGCTCGACGAGGCCGCCGAGCTCGATGCGTGGCTGATGCAGGACACGGTCGCGCCGCCCGCACCGGCGCTGGTCGAACGTATCGTCGCGACTGCGCCGGCGCCGCAACGCGCGCGACGCCGCGGCAGGGTGTGGTGGTCGGGCGCCGCGTTCGCGGGCGTCGGGCTGGCCGGCGCGCTCGCCGGTGCGGTGGCCGTGTCGATGCTGATGCTCGGCAGCGCGCCGATCGCGCAACACGAACCGGGCTACCTGACGACGACGTTCAGCGGCCCGGGCATCGACGGAGCCGACGAATGAGCGAACGCAGCTGGAAATTCATTCTCGTCGGCTCGGTCGTGTTGAATGTGTTCATGCTCGGCGCGATCGGCGGCGGCGCGTATCAGTGGTTCTCCACGCATCGCGACGTGCACGCGGGCGGTGGCCCCGCGCAGCGCACGGCCTTGCGTTTCGCGGCGGACGAATTGCCCGATGCGCGTCAGCGGGAGTTCGCGGCGGCACTGAAGGCGGCGCGCAAGGACGGCCGGGATTTCGCGCGGGAAGGGCGTGACGGCCGGATCACCGTGCTGGACCTGCTGGCCGCGCCGCAACTCGATCGCGCGGCGATCGATGCGGCGCTCGATCGCACGCGCGCGGCTGACACCGCGATGCGGGCGCAGGTCGAGCGCAGTGTCGTCGACTTCGCGGCGACGCTGACGCCCGACGAGCGCGTGAAGTTCGTCGACGGGTTGCAGCACAGCGGCAACTGGCGTCTGCCGCCGAAGCTGCAGAAGAAGCCGGACGCATCGGCGAGCGAGTAAACGGCGTGCGAGCGGCCCGCGGTTCGCGTGTCGTGCGTGCGCCGGTTCCGACGAATCGCGCGGTCGTTGTCCGTCGACGATGCACGCCGCCATGCTGCGCCACTTCCGTGCGGCGCTTCCCCGAATCGCAAAAAATATTTCCCTGCCCGCGACGGATTTCCCGGTGTGCTTGCGTTGAACGTGAGTACGCACCGCAAGAGAGCCCGTCATGGACCACCCGAACGACGCCACGCCGGCCGCGATCGCGCTGAACCGCTTCGGTCTCGGCGCGCGGGCCGACGAAGCGCCCGCTGCCGACCCGAAAGCCGGCTTGCTCGCCCAGTTCGACCGCTACGACGCACGACCCGCCGCATGGGCGAGCGAGCCGGACGCGATCACGCTCGCCACGCGCTTCGCGAACACCCGCAACGCGATGACGAGCAACGACGCGGCCGCGAAGCGCGCAACCGAGCAATCGATCCGCCGCGACGGCTACGACGCATATCGCAGCGCGGTCGCCGCGCGCATGAACAGCGCGCTGACCACGCCCGCGCCGTTCGTCGAGCGTCTCGTGCACTTCTGGGCGAACCATTTCGCGGTATCGGTCGACAAGGGGCAGGTGGCCGCGTACGCGGGCGCATTCGAGCGCGACGCGATCCGCCCGCACGTGCTGGGCCGTTTCGAGGACATGCTCGTCGCCGTCGAGCAGCATCCCGCGATGCAGGTGTTCCTCGATCAGGCGCGCTCGGTCGGCCCCGACAGCCCGGCCGCGCTGCGCACGCAGGCACGCAATCCGTTGGCGAAGCGCGGGCTCAACGAGAACCTCGCCCGCGAAATCATGGAACTGCATACGCTCGGCGTGCGCACCGGTTACACGCAAGCCGACGTGACGGAATTCGCGCGTGCGCTGACCGGCTGGAGCGTCGCCGGCGGCCGCGGGCCGCAGCCGGACGATGCGGTGCCCGGCGCATTCGTGTTCCGCGCGAACCTGCACGAACCGGGCACACGCACGGTGATGGGCCGCACCTACGATCAACCGGGCGAAGCGCAGGCGCGCGCGATCCTGCACGACCTCGCGCGATCGGAGGCGACGGGCAGGCACATCGCGTTCCAGCTCGCCCGTCATTTCATCGCCGACAATCCGCCGCCCGCGCTGACCGACCGGCTCGCGCGTGCATTCGATGCGAGTGGCGGCGACCTGCCGACCGTCTATCGCGCGCTCGTCGATGCGCCCGACGCGTGGTCGCCGGTCAACCGCAAGTTCAAGACGCCGTGGGAGTGGGCCGTATCGTCGCTGCGCGGGCTCGGCTGGCGCGACACGGGCGACCTCAAGGCCGCGCCGCTGCTCGCGCAGCTCGGCCAGCCGGTGTGGCGGCCGGGCTCGCCGGCCGGCTACGACGACGTCGCCGCGAGCTGGGCCGCGCCCGACGCACTCGTGCGCCGCGTCGAGATCGCGCAGCGTCTGGCCGCGCGTACGGGCGACCGGCTCGACCCGCGCACGCTCGGCAACACGCTGCTCGCCGGTTCGATGAGCGCGCCGACCGCGACCGCGCTCGCGCGCGCCGAAAGCGCGACGACGTCGCTCGCGCTGCTGCTCGTGTCGCCCGATTTCCAACGGAGATGACCATGGCACTGTCCCGCCGACAATTCCTGAGCGTCGCCGCCGCCGGCGCGGGCGCGATCCTCGTCGCGCCGCGGATCGTATTCGCGAACGTCGAGACCGACCGGCGCTTCGTGTTCGTGATCCAGCGCGGCGCGGCCGACGGCCTGAACATCGTCGTCCCGTATGCGGAGCCCGCGTATGCGTCGCTGCGCGGCCCGCTCGCGATCGACACGGCGGCGGCAACGCGGCTCGACGGCACGTTCGCGCTGCATCCGTCGCTCGCGCAGACCGCGCAGCTGTACCGCGACGGGCAGGCGCTGTTCGTCCATGCGATCGCGTCGCCGTATCGCGACCGCTCGCATTTCGACGGCCAGAACGTGCTCGAAACGGGTGGCCGCGCGCCGTACCAGGTGAAGGACGGCTGGCTGAACCGGCTGGCCGCGCTGCTGCCGGCCACACGCGACAGTGCGATCGCATTCGCGCCGACCGTGCCGCTCGCGCTGCGCGGCACGGTGCAGGCCGCGTCGTATGCGCCGTCCGGCTTGCCGGCCGCGCCGGACGATCTGCTGACGCGCGTGTCGGCGCTCTACGAAGCCGACGCGCAGCTCGGCCCGTTGTGGCAATCGGCGATGGAAGCACGCGGCCTCGCCGGCGACGCGCATGCACGGCAGGACCCGGCCGGCGTCGGCAAGCTCGCCGCGACGTTTCTCGCGCGCGACGACGGCCCGCGGATCGCGATGATCGAGACGGGCGGCTGGGATACCCATAGCGCGCAGAACGCGCGGCTCGCGAATCAGTTGAAGGCGCTCGACACGATGCTCGCCGCGTTGCGCGACGGCCTGGGGCCCGCGTGGCAGCAGACCACGGTGCTGGTCGCGACCGAGTTCGGCCGTACGGCTGCGGTCAACGGCACGGGCGGCACCGATCACGGGCAGGCGTCGGTCGCGATGCTCGCGGGCGGCGCGGTCGCCGGTGGTCGCGTGATCGCCGACTGGCCGGGGCTCCGGCCGGGCGACCTGTACGAAGGGCGCGACCTGAAGCCGACCGCGTCGCTCGACGCGCTGATCGCGGGTGCGGCCGCCGACAGTTTGCGGCTCGATCCGCGTCGCACCGCGTCCGCGTTATTTGCGGAAAGCGGCGCGATACGGCCGATGAGCGGCCTGATTCATGGGGTCGCGTGACGCGGCGCACGCCGCGCTCGGCCCGGTCAACCCATGACACGACAACACAACAGGGAGAATCGACAATGAAAATCCGATCCGTTTCGCTGGCCGTGCTGGTGAGCACGACTGCCGTGCTGATGTCCGCCTGCGTGGTCGAGCCCGTGCGGCCGCCGCAGCCCGCGCCCGTCGTCGAGGTGGCGCCGCCGCCGCCCGCGCCTGGCTATCGCTGGGCGAAGGGGCATTACCGGTGGGCCGGCAATCACTGGGCGTGGGTGCCGGGGCACTGGGTGGCCGTGTACTGACACCGCAAGCGCATCGACGTGCCGTGCGGCGAGATCAACGTGCCGGCGACAAGCGATCGTGCGAAGTGCCGCAGTCACGGCGGTCTCGGCGGGTTCGACCTCGCTCACCGAGTCGCGGTGCGCCGGCTAGTCCCACCCGATCCGGTGTTTCTCCTCCGTCTCGCGATGCCGCCAGTCGTCGTCCGCGTGAAGATACTGGCTCGTCGTCGTGAGCGACACATGGCCGAGGTTGTCGCGTACGAGCCGCAGGTCGACGCGACCGTCGGCCATGTGCGAGCCCGCGCTGTGGCGCAGCCAGTGCGCGGATGCCTGTTCGAGCACGCGCGCCGCCTGCTCGCCGGCCTCGCCGTTCGCGCGCAGCCGGTCGGCCGCGTGCCGGAACACCTGCTTCACGATCCGGTGCAGCGCCGCGCGCGTGAGCGGCTTGCGTGTGTGGCCGACCGGCAGCACGAGCGGCGTCGGCTCGCCGTCGAACGGCAGCGCGGGCAGGCCGTGCGCACGTCGATAGCGCGACAGCTCGGCCATCATCTCGTCGGTGGCCGGCACGAGCCGCTGCCGGCCGCCTTTGCCCGTCACCTCGAGCCACCAGCGCTCGTGCCCGTTCGCATCGCGCCGGCAGAAGAATTGCCCCATCGTCGTATCGGCCGCTTCGGTGATGCGCAGCCCGCCGAGATACAGCAGCGTGAAGAGCCACCGCGCGCGATCCGCATGGAAGCACGCGCGGGCATCGTCGCGCGGCATCGCGGCGATCGCATCCTTCACCGATTGCCACAGTGGCTGCCCGAGATGGCGCGTGACGCGCGGCGCGGGCCGGCGCTGTCGCTGTCGCGACAACGCGAGCGGATTGCCGGCCAGATAGCCGGCCTGCACGAGCCACGAGAACATCACGTTCAGGATCACCAGCGCCTGCCGCTGGCTGGCGGCCGACAGCGGGCCGTAAAACGGCCGCCAGCGCGGATCGTCGCGCGGATGCTTGCGGCCCCCGTTCGCGCACCACAGCTCGGCCGGCGCGGGCGCGAGCAGGAATTGCCGGTAGACGACGAGATCCTCGTGCGTGAGCGACGACAGCGGCTTGCCGCACGCGATCACGGCCCACAGCAGCAGGCGCTCGGCTTCCTTGCGGTAGTTCTGGAACGTGGTCGGCGTATCGACGAAGCGCGCGAGCCACGCGCGCACGGCGTCGAGGTCGTTGGTCGCGGCGATCTGCGGATGCGCGCTGCCCGAGCGGTTGGTGCCCGTGCGTCCGTCGAGCGCGGCCGGCACGGCGAGCGTATCGAGCGGGAGCGGACGGAGTGCAGTGTCGGACGGAGCGGATGAGGACATGCGAAGGAACGCGCTGCGCGAACCGCGCGGGCGTGGCCGGCGAACGAAGGCAGTGCGTCGAAGCGTATCGGGAAGCGCCGATGGTACACGATCACCATACGGTGAAGCCGCCGTCGACGGCGATCGTATGACCGGTGACGAAGCGCGCGGCCGAACCGGAACACGGTAACGTATCGGCTCGCACGCGATGTCCGATAAACGATGATGGTCGAACGCGTTCTGTAAGGTGTTTGTGAACCTTCTCGCCGGGTGGCTCGTCTAATTGGCCCTGCAACGCTCCCAGAGGCATGCCCGATGATTCACAAGACCCGAACGCTGCTTGGCGCGGCCGTCATTGCCGGCAGCACGCTCGTCGCCGGATGTCAGACCGACGCCGCTGCCACCGCGCCGAACGCGGCCCGCCCGGCCGACGGCAAGCCCGCGACCAAGACCGTCTACGTCGCGCCGCAGTCCGCGCGCTGCACGGGCGTCGCGCCGATGGAGTGCCTGCAGGTGCGCGGCAGCCCGAGCGAGCCGTGGAGCCTGTGGTACGCGGGAATCGAAGGGTTCGCGTACCAGCCCGGCTACCTGTACACGCTCGAAGTCGACGAATACCGCGTCGCGCGGCCGCCGGCCGACGGTTCGTCGATCCGCTGGGTGCTCAAGCGTGTCGTCGAGCGCCGCCAGGTGAACTGACGGGGGCGATCACGTGGAAGGGCGCGCCGCCGCACCGGCCGGCGGCGCGGCCGTATCGATCCGCCGGAACACGACGGACGACAGCAGCGTCACCGCGCCCATGCATGCGAACGACAGCATGAACCCGTGCGCCATCGAGCCCCGATAGGCGGCGAACAGGTTGACGAGGCCGCCGCCGATCGACACGCCCAGCCCCATCGCCAGCATCTGCATCATCGTGAACAGGCTGTTGCCGCTGCCCGCGTCGGCGTGCGACAGCCCCTTGAGCGTCACGCCGTTCATCGCCGCGAACTGCATCGAATTCGCCGCGCCGAACACGATCAGCAGCACGCCTTCCACCACCGGCGCGGGCCGCGCCGACACCAGCGCGAACCCCGCGATCGCGCAGCCGACGATCCCCGTATTCACGACCAGAAACGCTGCATAGCCGAAGCGCTTCACGAGCGGCGCGATCCACCGCTTCGCGACGACGCCCGCGATCGCGGCCGGCAGCATCATCAGCCCCGACTGCAGCGGCGTATAGCCGAGCTGCACTTGCATCAGCAGCGGCAGCATGAACGGTACCGAACTCGTGCCGATCCGGCACAGCAGATTGCCGAGCAGCCCCGACCCGAAGTTCGGCTCGCGGAACAGCCCGAGGCGAAACAGCGGCTGCGTGCGTCGCCGCGCGTGGGGCAGGTACGCAAGCGCGCTCGCCAGCCCGAGCACCGCGAGCCCGGCCGCCCACGCGGTGCGATGCGCGGACATCGGCGGGTCGATCGCGAGCGACAGCGCGATCATCGCGGCCGACAGCAGCGCACAGCCGACGAAGTCGAACGGCGGCGGCTGCGTCGCCTGGTCGTGCGGCAGGCAGCGCTGCACCGCGATGAAGCCGACCACGCCGACCGGCACGTTGACGATGAACACCCAGTGCCACGAAATCGCCTGCGTGAGCCAGCCGCCGAGCGTCGGCCCGACGATCGGACCGAGCTGGCCGGCGATCGACACGAACGCGATCGCCGCGACGTACTGTTCGCCCGGCACGCGGCGCAGCACGGCAAGCCGCCCGATCGGCAGCAGCATCGAGCCGCCGATGCCCTGCACGGCGCGCGCGACGACGAGCTGGCCGAGCGTGTGCGACGCCGCGCAGCCGATCGACGCGAGCACGAACACGAGGATCGCGACCGAGAACACGCGGCGCGTGCCGAACCGGTCGGCGAGCCAGCCGGAGGCCGGCGTGAGCATCGCCATCGTCAGCGTGTAGACGACCACGACCGGCTGCATCGCGAGCGGCGACGCATGCAGGCTTTGCGCGATCGAGGGTAGCGCGGTGTTGACGATCGTCGTATCGAGCGATTGCATGAAGAACGCAGCGGCGACGATCCAGAGCAGCGCGGAATGTGTGGGTTCCCGGGACATGGCGAAATCGGTGGTGCGAAAGACGGGCGCCGATGCGCGGTCGCGCGGCGCCCGCTCGATGGTACCGATTCCGCCTGTCATCGGGAAGCGGTCTCGCCGACCGCATCGAGGGCATGTTCCTCGTCGGCGGGACGCTGCTCGACGCGGCGCAGGTGCGTTTGCACGGCCGCGCGGCGTGCCGGGCGTGCGTCGTGGCGCCTTGCGATGAACGGATGCTCGACGTAACGGTAAGTCAGCAGCGAACACAAGACGGCAACCAGCGCGCATGCGAGCGCGAGCGCCCAGATGCCGGAATCGCCGGCCGAATCGATCGGGAAAACGAACCTGTTGAACGCATGAACGATCATGTACACGATCACCATGTGGATCATGTAGATGCTGAAACTGGCGGTGCCGAGCAGCGCGAGCGGCCGGGTCTTGAGCACGCCGTAGAACGTGTTCCCGCTGGCGATGCAGAGAAACACCGGAAGCAGCGGCAGCGCGCCTTCGATCGAATAGCGTTCGGCCGGGGACGGAGACAGCGCGAGGATCAGCAGCGCGACGGTCGCCGCCGGTTTCGTGGCGAGCCGCGCGCGGATCGCGGGGTGCCGCGACACCTCGTAGGCCACCGCGCCGAACGCGAACAGCAGCGCCATGCCGCCGGGCGGCCCGAACAGCGCCGCGCAGGCCGTGACGATCGCGAGTGCGAGCAGCTTGCGCCACGCACGCGTGGCGACGAACCACGCGAGAAACGGAACGGCGACGTAGAACCGCCATTCGTACGCGAGGGTCCACCAGACGCCGCTCAGATACGGCGTTCGCTCGGCTCCGTTGATCGGGAACGCGCCGAACCAGCCGAGCGAAACGGTCTTGAGCAGGTCGGCCAGCAACTGCGCCGGTGCGCCGATGGCGTTGCCGGGAAACCAGTAAAGCGTGCAGATGACGATGACGGCCGCGTAAAACAGATAGAGCGGCGCGAGGCGTCGCACGCGTCCGACGAAGAAGGTCCGCACGTCGAGCGCGCCTCGGCATGCGCGTTCCCAGAACAGCAGCCCGGTGACCATGAAGAACATCGCGACGGGAATCGTCCCGAGATTGCGCAGGAAATCGGAGCCGGCGCCCCAGACGCCGGTCGACAGCAACGCCTGGTTGCACGCGAAGTGATGGAAGACCACGGAGATGGCCAGGAGGCCGCGGAAACCATCGAGATTGCGATAGCGCATCGACAGCGACTTGTCGACGGCCGACCGGTAGAACGGCACGTGTCGGGCGACGAGCCACGCGATGATCGCCACGGCCGCAACGCATGCCGGGAAGTAGAGTTTGTCGGGTGTCGGGGAGAGCAGGGTTTCCAGAGAGGGCGTAACAAAGTCCACTGAAGAGCGTCTCGTGTCTTGGATCGGGATTTCAGGCACGGATGGTCCGCGTCGATGCAAGGTCTTCTGCGCGCTTCGCACGGCGTTCGATCGCCGGTCTTATGATCCGATGGTATCAAACGATTGCCGGGGCGCGTGCGATGTGGCGGCCCGTTGTGCAACACGATGTTTCAGCGCGAATCGATGCGATGCCCGTATGCGTCGTTCATGTGGCTCGCCGTGTTCGCCTCCGCAAACCGCGTTCCTCGTCGGCCGGACATTCGCCGTCATCGATGGCACTCGACTGGCCATTCGGCCGACTTCCCCATTGTCCCGCTCCGGCTTACCTTGAGCGACAGCAGTTCGATGCGTTGGACCCGCGGCGGAAGATGGGCGGATTCCCGCCGTTCGCTGCCGCTGGTCTACGCCGACCCCGCGGTCCATCCGGTCACGAAGGTGATAGCAATGCTTGCAATTTGCGCTCGTGGCGCTATCATTGATAGCAATTCTGGATGGAGGTACTCATGGCAAATCTTCTGGTGCGTAACGTGGATGACACTATCGTTCAAAGCCTGCGCGAGCAGGCTGCGGCCCATGGCAGGAGCGCCGAGGCCGAACATCGAGCCATTCTGGCCGAAGCGCTCGGCCGGCCGAAGCGGCGGACTTTTGCGCAAGTGCTGATGAGCATGCCGGAGGTTGGCGAAGACGCGGATTTCCAACGTGTTCAGGATTCAGGCGAGGTCAGGCGTGTTTTTGATTGATACGAACGTCATCAGCGAAATCAGGAAGGGCAAGCGAACCAACCGCGGCGTGCGGGCGTTCTTCAGGCAGGTCGAAGCCGACGCGTGCCCGCTTTACCTGTCCGTCGTGACGGTGGCCGAGCTGCGGCGCGGTGTCGACCTGATCCGCCATCGCGGCGATCACAGCCAGGCGTCGGCGCTCGAGGCCTGGATGGCGATGATCATGTCCGGCTATGCGCCGAACATCCTGCCGGTCGATATCGAGATCAGCCAGATGTGGGGGCATTTGCGCGTGCCCGACCCGACGCACGAACTCGACAAGCTGATTGCGGCCACCGCGCTGATCAACGATCTGACGGTCGTCACGCGCAACGTCGACGATTTCGCTCGCACCGGCGTTCGATTGCTGAATCCGTTCGACTAGCGTGCGGCGGCGGCCCGGCCGCTGCGCGAACTCTGGGCGGGCGGCACGCAGGCTCGCGCGCGACGTCCGGCCCCCGGCCGGCTCGACACGACCGCCACAACTCATGCTCGTCGCCGGTCGATGCCGCGCGCGATGCATTCCGGAAGCTATTTGTGCCGGGCACCGTTGCGTGCGTGACCGATGCGGTTGGCAAAAAAGAGGGGCGCATCGAAACGGGCGATGCCGACTCGAAACCTTCGCCACAGAAGGCGTCCGAAGCGCTCGTGCTTGTGCGTTGCATCAAAATAACTTGACGAAACGGCCGTCACCGCGTAGTGTCCGAGACCGAAGTCGTCAAGAAGTTCGATTGCTCATCATTGGCCGCACACCGTGCGGCGGTCGTTGGTCTCTCCCTCTTTGATTCTTTCTGTGCCCGTCACGGGCGCATGTTCATCATTCGTCATTTGTATTAAGGAAGTATTTGTGGATACCGGTACCGTCAAGTGGTTCAACGAAACCAAGGGCTTTGGTTTCATTTCCCCGGACAACGGCGGCGACGATCTGTTCGCCCATTTCTCGGAAATTCGCGGCACGGGCTTCAAGACCCTGGCCGAAGGCCAAAAGGTCAGCTTCGAAGTGAAGCGCGGCCCGAAGGGTCTGCAAGCGTCGAACATCACGCCGCAGTAAGCCGCATCGGCAGCGGCCGCCAAGCGGCGGCCGATGCCGGATGGAGTATCGCGCGGGGCGCCGCTTGACGGCGGCCTGTGCGTTCCGATGCGCACGACCGATGCATCGCGACATTCACGATGCATCGGTCGTGACGCCTCCCTCATCGCATGCCTGAACCGCATGCGACGCAACGCCCTCGCGAAGCGCACGCCGTTTCGCGAGCGCATCACCGCTTCAACGCATCAACCCGAGCAGACCGCCGCCATGCCGTAGCTGGCGCGGTCCCGACTTGCGCGGCGCCGCTGGCGCCGCAGCCACCGACCGCCCGAACGTCGCAACGCGCCGGGCTCCGATCGCAAGACAGGCCCGTGGCCCGTCTGAACGAACCGATCCCGGCCGCCTGCCGGCCGCCGTCCCGTTTGGGAGCGGCGCCGGGCAGTTGCCGCGGCCGCGGTCAATCACCTTGTCTGGAGGAATTGGTTTGGCAAAAGAAGAACTGCTGGAACTGGACGGAATCGTCGACGAAGTGCTGCCGGACAGCAAATACCGTGTCACGCTGGAAAACGGCGTCGTGGTCGGCGCGTACGCGTCGGGCCGCATGCGCAAGAACCACATCCGCATTCTCGCGGGCGATCGCGTGACGCTGGAACTGTCGGTGTACGACCTCACCAAGGGCCGCATCAACTTCCGGCACAAGGACGCGAATTCCCCGCGTCCGCCGCGAAGCGGGCAGCCGCGCCGCTAAGCGGCCAGGACCGGTGCGCAGCAACGCGCACCGATCGCCAACTGTCCGGCCCCGTGGCCGGACGAACCGGATGAACGGCGCACGGTGCGCCGTTCGTCGGTCGCCAGCGGCGCCATCGCGCCGCGGCGGCTACTTCTACCTCTCCCGCCTTTGCCGGCGCCGCGCGTGTTCCTCGCTCAGGCGGCCGCGTCCCGCAGGCAATCCTCGATCGCCATCGCGAAATACAGCGAACATTCCGGCATCGGTTACTGCCCGCCATTCGGTATCGTCACGAGCCGCGCGTTCGGATCGCATGCGACAAACGTCGCCTGCATCGCTGAAACCGCACGGGCCGACGACCGACCGTGCACGCTGCGACGCCGTTCGCCCGCGGCTTTACGCGCGGGCTGGCGTGGCAGTACATCGAGGAACTGATGCCGGCGCTGCTGCAGAGACGCGCCGAGCACCGGACGCGCAAGTGTGGCGGGAAGCATCGTCGAGCGAAGGGCGAGCATGCAGTTGACGCGTCATGCGGCCCGCTGCACGCTGACTGCCGATACCATTGCGCCCGTCAGTTGAACCACCGCGCCGGCGAACATCGCCACGCGCAGGCTGGCCGCGCCGCCGTGCGCGGCTGCGAACGCCGTGCCGAGCACCGCGATCCCGAGCGTCGCGCCGGTCATGCGTGCGACGTTGACGAGTGCGCTCGCGGTGCCCGAGCGCGCGGCGTCGACCGCGCCCACCGCGACGGTCATCAAAGGACCCGTCGCGACCCCCATCCCGAGCCCCGTCAATGCGAGCCCGATCTCCGCGCCGAGCAGACTCGACGAACCGGCCGATGCGCCGATCGCGACGAGTCCGCTCGCGATCACCGCGACGCCGCCGGCCGTCGCCGCCCGCGTGCCGACGCGCTCCGACAACCGCCCGGAGCACGGCGACACGGCGACGAACAGGAGCGCCATCGGCAGCAATGCGAGGCCCGCGCCGGTCGAATCGAGGCGGCCGGTGCTCTGCCACGTCAGCGGCAGCAGGAACAGCACGCCATACATCCCGAACGTCATGCCGGTGGTCGCCGCGATCGCGCCGCGAAACGCGCTGATCCGGAAAATGTCGAGCGGCACCAGCGCGGATTCGCCGTGGCGGCGCTCGATCGCGACGAACGCAACGAACGACGCAACCGCGACGCAACCGGCGATCGAACATGCGACCGGCGCCTCGCGGAACACGATCGCCGCATACGCGAGCGCGCCGAGCGCGAGTGCGCCCGTGACTTGCGCCGCGCCGTCGAAATGCCGGCCGTGCGGATCGGACGACTCGGGCACGGCCGGGATTGCGAGCAGCATCGCGGCGATGCTCAGCGGCACGACGACGAAAAAGATGCTGCGCCAGCCGAAGTGCCGGATCAGCACGCCGCCGAGCGTCGGCCCGATCGCCATCGCCACGCCGTTGCACGCGGCCCAGATGCCGAGCGCGCGGCCGCGTTCCACCGGGTCGCGCCACACGACCCGCACGATCGCGAGCGACGCCGGCAGCAACAACGCCGCGCCGACGCCGGCCAGCGCGCGTGCGGCGATCAGCACCGACACCGACGGCGCGAGTGCGCACAGCAGCGACGCGATGGTGAAGACGGCCGTGCCCGCCAGGAAGACGCGGCGGCGGCCGTACAGGTCGGCGAGCAGTCCGCCGGTCAGCAACAGCACCGCGTACGTGAGGTTGTAGCTGTCGACCACCCATTGCAATGCGCCGACACCGGCATGGAAATAGGCGCCGATCGCGCGTGTGGCGAGATTGACGACGGCCGTGTCGATCTGGGCGACGAGCACGGCGAGGCACAGCGTGAGCAGGGTCACGCCGCGGCGTTTGACGATGCGGCCGACGAGCGCAGAAACTTCTCCGGGACGAGTCATGGGCGACATTCCTGGGCGGGCGATCATGCGAGCTTAAGCGCCGCCTGCTGCCAGCATGGTGTCAGCAGGGCGAGGGCAGCGACGCAAACGGCATGCCAGTTTGCTCGTCAGCTCGGTCTGCCGCGTCACGCCCATTTCCCACAACACCGGGGGCAAATTAACCGCGCGGGGCTGTGGTGGGGCGCCGTCGTTTTGGCAGAATTCCGGAGCGACAACCTTTTTGCGTGAGATGCAGCACCAGCGACGCTTTGCTGCGGGTCAGCTTGAACATGGCCTGCAGCGTCGTCCGAGACCTGCGGCCGGCAATCGGAATCGCGTCCCAGGAAAACGGCGGCCGAGCGGCCCGCTTGCTGATTGATCGGCACCGGCGGCGCGAGCGGCGCCCCGCATGCCGCGCCGGTCACGTTCTTTCGTGCCAGCGCGTCACGGACCAGCGCGTGCAGCGCGGCTGGTTCGCGGCGCCATCGCACGCAAGCCTGCCATCGGCGGAGCTCAAGCCTCCGCGTTTTTTGTCGGGACGGCGGGATTGGCCGTCGCGGGGGCAGGCGGTCGGCACGACCACAGGCCGGAACGTTGCCGTTGCGATGCCGAAAACCATTCAGCTACCGGATTGACGAATTGGTTTGCTTTATCGCTATCGGCATACTGAGGGCACTATCGGCAATGCGGAATTGCGATGATCGGCCTCGTGGGTCGCCAATTTTCTGAAGCATGCCACGGAGTTTATTCGGCTGACGGATTTTATTTAGTACGTGTCCTAGTGATAAATTTGTTTCAAACTGAAAATTATCACCTCAATCTCAAAATTAGAATGAAAAGGCGCATCGTCATGCATTGACGCATTGATTCCATAAAAATAGAATCCGTCGCCAGTCTAGGGGGTTTTTGCTTCGTCCCGAGTTTTACTTTCCTGCATCGTGCGTCCCAACTGACGATGGCGATTCGCTTCGCTTGCGGGTTTTTCTTTGGTCTAGTCGCATTCGGGTTTGCGGTTTACCACATCTGATCGAATTTAAATCCATCCTGTATGGATTTGTCGTGTCTATTCGAATTTTAATGATGGAGGCGCATCAATGGATGAAACAAAAGAATCCCGAGCCGCAACGGCATCGAATGTCTATTTTGGTCCTTCCGCGCAGAGAAAATGGCTGAGACGCGGTGCGCCGCGCGACGTGGACGTCGTTCTGCTGACTCATCCGCGCGATAGAGCCGATGTCGAGCGGATGTTTCCGTGGGCGGGCATGCTCGACGGCGACGCACTCGCTGATCTGCTGGACTGTCTGCAACCCGTCTATGGCGAGATCATCGAGGCGAAAGGCATCAACATCGGAATCCTTTTTTTGCCGATTCTCGCGGAAGACATGCTCGATCCGAGAAAGCGTGCATCGAGTCGCAGTCGCATGGAGAAGGAGGGGTTGACCAAGGCGGCCGCGATGGGCGCACGACATGTCTGCCTGGGCGGCCTGACGGGGGCGCTGACGAATTACGGCCGCCGCATCGAAGCACGTTCGAAGGAACTCGGTATCGAATTGACGACCGGCCATGCGGTGACGTCGGTCTCGATCGTCCGGCAGATCGACAAGGCACTGTCCGAGTCGGGATTGAGCGGTGGCGATGCGGTCCTCGCCATCCTTGGCGTTGGCAGTGTGGGCGCGGGAGTAGCGAGGCTGCTGGCGCACTCGCCCCGGGCCACGCGACCCGCGGAGTTGATCCTCGTCGACACGCTGCAACAGCAGGACAGGGTTCGCGCGATTGCAGACGAAGTGATGGCATGTTCACCGATGCGGGTATCGGTAGAGGTGCTTCCGACGCGTTACGCGTTGCCGGATGGCAGCCGGTGCTACCGCGATGCCAACGTAATCGTCAGTGCGGTCAGCACGCCATCCATCCTCGATATCGACCTCGTGCGCGCCGGCACGATCCTGATCGACGACAGCCAGCCATATTGCTGGGATCGCAACGCAGCGTGGGCGCGCGTGCGGGCACGTGGCGACATCCTTCCGTGCGACGCAGGGCTCGTCGATGCAGGTGCGACCGCATATCGGTCGTTCTTTCCGTTCGATTTCGCCGATGACGTCGGACACGGCAGCGTCGTCTCATGGTCGTGCCTGGCCGAGGGGGTATTACGCGCCAGTCTGCCGCAGCTCGCAAGCAATATCGGCGAGGCCGATGTGGCACAACTGCTCGCCTACGAGCGCGCGTTCGATGAGCTGAAGTTCGGAATTCCATCCCTCCAATGCGGAAAGCATGTGCTTGATGTGACCGCTTTCCGCCGTTTTCTGCGCGATGGGGACGGATTGTCCGGCGAGCGAGGAGGCCGTTCGTGAAGACGATCCCGATCTATCGAGGATGCAATCGCTGCGGGATGCCGTTGCACTACGACGCGCTGATGAACGGCACCGACGTCGACAAGACCGTAGCGTCGGCGCTATGCGCACACTGTTCGGGCATGCAATCCGATCGGCGCCGCCGCGAATACGAACGAGACGCCGATCACGAATGGTTGCTCGATGCGATTATTTCCAGCGCCCACGGCGAACGAACCTGGCGTCACAAGGCGCTGTCGGTCGCGAAACGCTTGCCAATCGTCGGTGACGGCGGTCTCGGGACGGCGGCCGCCATGCTCGATTCGATTCCGGCACGCGAACCGCGTTCGACGTATTCCGCGATGGTGCTCTACAGCGGCGGCAAGGACAGCACCTACATGCTGGTTCAACTGGCGGAGAAAGGATTGAATGTTTGCGCGTGGATGCTGGATCCCGGTTACCAGTCGCCGCAAACACTCGAGAGTGCACGGCGCGTCACCGCCAAACTCGGTATTCCGCTTGTGATCGAACGTCCGGATAAAGCGCTTGCGGATACGCTGTTCCGATCGGGATTTTCGATCGACGGGAACTCGGATGTCGATCTACAGAAGGGAGCCATGACGTACGGCTCCGCGTGCTGGCCGTGTTTTTCGCTGATCGCGGTCAGCGCAAGCGCCTTTGCGAATCGTCATCGCATTCCGCTGTGCTTCATCGGCACGCAGAAAGGGCAGAACCGGTTGAATCTGGAGGGTGCGGGCGTGTTGTCGGCGCAAGCCTTGCCGAAGGTCAACGATCTCGTCGCCAGGTTCGTGCAGCCGTTCCGCAAAGCGATCCCGGATCACGCGGCTTCGCTCGATGCGGATCCCGACAAGATCGGGTTTCCGACCGTGCTCGTGCCGTACTACGAACTCGTGCGCAAGCCCGAGAGGGAGATCCAGATTGCGCTTATCGATCGATATGACTGGATCCGCCCGAAAAATACGGGCGCATGCAGCTCGAATTGCATGATCAACGAGTTGGGCCGGGCGGTCATGCGTTCGAGATTCGGTTTCGATCTGTATCAGGTCATCGACGCGAACGAACGTCGGCTCGGGTACGCGCCGGATCAGGCGGCCGCGGGCTCGCCGGATCCGGCCATCGTGCGCCTCGGCGCAACCATGCTCGGCTTGAGCGAGCAGGAGGCCGCCGAACTCGGCGTGAAGATTAGGCAGGGTAATCACGATGCGTAACCTGAGCGAAACCGAGACCTACTCCTTTGCCGATCACATTCTGAGTCGCGCCGTCTTCGCGCTGTCGCGCGTCGTGGGCGTGAAGAACATCACGCGGCCGTTCTGGAATCGCTGGCGGGCGGCGCTGTTCGACCAGAACACGCTCGATCGCTTCCTTGCGGCGATAGACGGTCTTTCCGACTGGCCGACGGAAGGCATGGACTTCCTGCAAGCCGAGATTCGGCAGGTCGAGGCGATGCTGGCTGGGATGTCTGGCGACGATGCCATTGCGCACTACCGGCGGTTGTCGTTCCTCGCCCATCTGGTCCAATGGGGCTGCCTGCCGCTTTCGGAGGCGAAGACGAGGGCCTATCGGCACTGTCGAGACTTCTACATCGAGGCCGAACGCCGGGCATTTGGTGGGCGATTCGCCCGTATGCGCATCGACTGGCAAGGCAAACCGATGTGGGCGAACCTGCATTTGCCGGAACCGAGCTTATCGTCGGGGCCGATTCCGTTGGTCGTGATCGTGCACGGCATGGACGACGTCAAGGAAGAGCATCTTGCGAGCGAGCTATTGTTTTCCGAAGCGGGTTTTGCCGTGTTGTGCATCGACGGCCCAGGGCAAGGCGAAACATTTCTGCTCGATGGCGCGACGTGGCCGGAGAACTTCGACGAGGCGATCGTCGCGGCCGTCGACGCGTTGACCGACTATCCGGGAATTGACACGGAAGGCTATGCCATTGCCGGTATCAGTTGGGGCGGCATGTGGGCTTACAAGATTGCAGCAGTCGACTCGCGTGTTGGAGCGATTCTCGATCTGGGCGGCCCGGTCGATGCGCGCCAATTCAACAAGCTGCCTTTCTTCCTGAAAAGCAAGTTTTGCCAGATTCTCGGCATTACGTCGCTCGACGACGCCCGGGATTCGGTCGACCACTTCGCCATCCGCGACGTCACGATGCTCGGAAAGATCCGTGCCCGTGTCCACATCGTTCATGGCGGCCGCGATCCGCTGGTGTCGGTCGCAGACAAGACATGGCTGCGCGATACCCTGAACGAGCTCGGGCGAACCGACGGCGTCAAGCTGACGTTGTTCGCCGATGGAGACCATTGCTGCACGCAATACGTGACGGAAATCCGGCGAGCTGCAGCCGCGGAGTTTTTCGATGCCTACAGGCAGCGAATCGGCGCTCGATGCCAGTCGGGCCATCGCGCGCCGACCGCGTAAGCGTTCATCGCATACAACCGCGCCACATTCGGTTCTTTCACTATGGAACGCATCACGCTCATGCCCCGGTGGGTCGGGTACGGCTTCGTTTGCGCGTGCTTCTTCGCCGCGGGCTGTACCAAGTCGCCGGAAACGTATCACGGCTATGTCGAAGGGCAGTTTTCCTATCTGTCTGCGCCATACGCGGGAAACCTGAAGACATTGCGCGCGGCGCGCGGCGATCGTGTCGAATCGGGCGCGGTCGTCTTCGAGATCGGCGCGCCGGACCTGGAACAGGCGATCAAGCGTCAGTATCACCAGTGGCAATCGTCGCTGAACGTACTTGGCGACCTGCAGCAGGGCAAGCGCCCATCGGAAATCGATACGGTGAAGGCACAGATCGAACAGGCCCGGGCGAGCGCCGCCCTTTCAACGCAACGGCTCGCGCGTGCAGAAGACGACTACCGGATACAGGCGATCTCGCGCGATCAGCTCGAACGCGAACGTGCGGCAGCCCGGGTGGACAAAGCACGAGTCAGCGAGCTCGCCAGTCAACTGAGGACGGCGCGTTTGCCGGCACGCGACGGTCAACTGCATTCTCAACGACAGAGCGCGGACGCACAGCGGGCCGAATACGAACGGTTGCAGACGCAATACCGGCAACTGTCCGTGGAGGCCCCCGGCGAGGGCGTCGTCGTCGATACGTTCTTCACGCCGGGCGAGTGGGTCGTCGCCGGCAACCCGGTAGTCAA
>Ga0209370_1000795_pt1 | contig 34656 bp, 32 predicted proteins | sample AgamicAtPrz_FD_187164 | JGI IMG/M metagenome (GOLD analysis project Ga0209370, IMG submission 187164) | Agave microbial communities from Guanajuato, Mexico - At.P.rz (SPAdes) (version 2) | ecosystem: Host-associated > Plants > Phyllosphere > Phylloplane/Leaf | place: Guanajuato, Mexico...
TGAACGGGAACGGGTTCATGTCCCTGGAGGATGCGCGGTGCAAACTCGGGGCCTGGCGCATACACTGTAACCAGAGACGTCCCCATTCTGCTCCGGGCCGGATGACGCCATCTGAATTTGCCGAGAAATCTGCCGGTTGGCAGAATATGCAGCCAGACTGAAACCGGTTATTCCTGATTACGGCTCGATCATATTCGGGATAAGGATCACGACCATAACTTGGCATCCATCCTAAAGAGCCCCTACTAAGGCAAAGATCTCTTGCTCCGTTTTTCTGGTTTGATAGATGAAAGCCTCCAGAAGGTACATGAGCTAAAGTTCGGATAATTTATGAGAGTGAATGGTTTGGTTATGCGGAGTACTTCAAAAGCATTTTTTATCGTCAAAAAAGGAGAGTATTGCAGCCTAGTAATTGAACCATTTTGGGTAGTTAAAACTGGCAACCAGGCGAAGCTGGACAGGCTTTTCTGTCCGGGTTTGACGGATTTGGCAAGCCCGGAAAATCCGGGCGCGGCAGGGGAAATACATCATGAAAGCGTGGCGATTTCAGAGTGAAATTTAAAGAAAAAAACATTGCAAATCAAAAGGCTAAATTTGAAATCTCACTGGCGAAAAACATCGTTCACGCATCAGGAGAAAGATGTTTTTGAAGAACGTTTGCTACAGTTGCGTCAATCTCGTCCTGAAGTTCTTTTGGTAATCGATTGAATTCGTAAACAAACATGCGCCCTTTACTACGCTTTCTGGCAAACCGATCTTTGTCCGGGAAAGACCACAGGTTCGTCACAACCGCTTTATCTTTGCCCTTAAGAGAAGCCATAGCTGCGGTTTCACGTGTAAGAATTTTGATAATCCTGTTTTTGACCTCGTCTTCAGCAAGCGAGGCATCAGCAAGGATGATATTAACTTCCGGTGCGGTTGTTTCGAGTAATGCCTCAAGAGAAAGGTCTTTAGTGTTGAGCATTTCTTCCAGCGTACCTAACGTCTTGTAATCCGCGAATCCTAATTCCGACTGTACCGGGAAAACTGAAACTAACGGGGCAGGCACAGATGCAGCCTGAATAGCACGTGTAACCTTTGCTTCCGACAATCCTTCAAGACGGGCAATCTCTTTCTGGCTCATGCCCGTGTTTTTCAGCGCTAAAAGACGTAACCCAATCTCACGGATATTGTGCTCTTTGGCGGTCTGGATATCTTTAGCCAGTTTCCTCGCTTCATCAGCAGAGATAGGCGACTTTGTCACCATAACATTTAACGCTGTGTGGCAAAGGATGGCGGATGCCCGCCGCCTGGAACCATCGATGATCTCAATGCCTTCTTCACGCTGAATACCAATACACGGGAAGAACTGCTGCAATCGAAGGGTGGATGTAATGTCCTTCAGTGATTCTGGGGTCAGACCCGATTGATCGCGGCCATTAGTTTCCTGCAATACGTATGTCTTGCCTGCCACCTCATTTGCAGGGATGGTTTGCAAAGTGAAGACAGCTTTCCGTCCAGTTGAAAGGGTAAAGATTTGCTCAAGCTCGCTGTCTGACGAGGTATTAGTGAGTGCAGACGGGTTAAAGGTCCGACCAATAGTTGCTCTTTTCGTGCTCATAAGACCCTCAATTTGCTCGGATAAATTCAATACGATCAAATACAGCTTTTGCAAAATCTTCTGCCGCCACTCGGGCATTTCTCAGCGCTTCGCTGCTGCCAATATACGTCGATGGGTTAGCGGATATGACGGTATCAAAAGACTCGCCACACCTTTCAAAACCGTCCAGCCGGGGTAGGGCGACATCCAGCATGTCCCCGCCAAAAATTTCTTTCGCAAGGCTGTGGCACAACTTATGGTCTGGTTTATTAGAAAGCTTGGACATAAAACCAATATTGCCAACAAGGTGACATGGATAACCTGATTCGGTGATGATGCCCACCAGCTCAGGCAGACGTGTCAGATACTTCAGTGTCGAGTGAAAATCGACCTGTGCCGGTGGCACCGGGGTCAGAAGTAAGTCCGCTGCAGCAATCGCATTTTTCAAAAACGCATCAAGATGGGGACCACTGTCGATAAAAATGAAATCGTAATCGTTCCTGAGCTTCGCTATCAGATTTTCTTTCAGGACAGCATGCTCATTCTGACCGGGCAGGTGTTGGGCACACAGTTCTGACCATGATGATGAAATAAACGCATCATCGATGGAGGCAGGAAGAACATCCACACCCGGGACAATAGAAGGTACGATAAACTCGTTAAGTAGTTCTTCCCGCGTTACATTCTGCAGCATCGCCTGCGCTGCGGTAGTTTCGACGATGCCAACAGCCTGCGTATGATTTAAAAACATCGTTGCAGATGACTGGGGATCCAAATCAATAACGAGTATCCGCAGATCTTCAAAGAGCAAATGAGGATGCGTACGCAGGGCATGCGCCAGAGAAACGGTGGATACAGTTTTTGAAACCCCACCTTTTAAATTCCCTACAAAGACAGTAAATGCTTCCTGATGTCTGTCCCTATATTTCGGGACTCCGCGGTGATGGTAGATATCGATGATGTTCTGAATCGACATTGCGTATTTGGACGATGTTCCGGCTGGCCGCTTATCAAAGACATAGCCGCTTTCTTCCATTTCATTTACTGCGTAATCCACGTTTGCTCGGGTGAGCTTTGGAAGTTTGGCCAATGCTGCTTTTGTATATAACTGATAGTAAACGTTTTCTTGTAGTTCTTCCTTCTGAGCCCGAATCTGATCAGTCAGACCAATGAGCATTTTTTCAGAACGTTGAGCAACTTTCAGTAGCTGTGAGGAGCTGTCCATCAAAAGTTCCCTTTATGCAGGATTAATGAATTTAATCAAGAATGCTACACATAAGAAACAAAGTAAACATCTAATGAGAAATTATAGTGTTGAGCTCGCATTTTTGTTTTCGCTGGGATTGGTAAGAAAGGATTGTAGTTTGACCAGAAATACACACAGGGGTTTGAAAGATGAGGGGAGGCTTGGAAGAGCGACCTGAAACAGGTCATACATAACCGGGTCTGCAAGTTGAGAGTATTGTTGATTGGACTCCTGAATTAGCTGCGAGGTAAGACAGTTAGGGGCACATAACCTGATCCTCAGCACAGTTCGATCAGAACGCAGACCCTCTATGTTATCATTGTATTATGACGGCAGAACATCTGAAAAAAACCGCAATTCTATGGAGTTATTCACTTATCCACTGAGTAGATCCAAATAATAATGATCCCAAGTAGATCCACTATAAGATCCAAACAGATCCCCGATCGCTGAGAGCCACGCCAGCACTGGCCTTAGAGGGGGTTGTCATAAGCTATAGAGAGATAAAGATAAGCTGTGACAAGCATCATATAAACTACAAAGAGATAACTCTATGCTGTAGCCAGTAAACAATATAAGCTATAGTCAGATAGCAGCCGTAAATGGCTGTATAACCTGTGCGTAAAAACCACATAATTTTCATTGAGTTACGACAATTTTTATTACATCAGTATGATTTCGTCGCTCAACGATCCACAGATCCGGAGCTCGTCTTGGAAAACGAAAACAAAGATCTAAAAAAGCTGTTTGAAGAAGTGGATAAGTCTACTGGTGAACTTATTACTCTCACTCCAAATGCTAATAATACGGTCCAGCCAGTCGCACTAATGCGACTTGGTGTTTTCGTTCCAACACTCAAATCATTAAAAAATAGTAAAAAAAATACATTATCAAAAACTGATGCGACCGAAGAGCTGACGCGTTTATCCCTTGCCAAAGCGGAGGGTTTTGATAAAGTCGAAATTACGGGTCCCAGGTTGGATATGGATAATGACTTTAAAACCTGGGTCGGTATTATCCACTCTTTTGCCAAACATAAAGTGATAGGCGATAAGGTACAGCTATCCTTTGTTGAATTCGCCAAGCTCTGTGGCATCCCATCTAGTCAGTCCTCACGCAAGCTCAGGGAACGTATCAGCCCATCACTGAAGCGTATAGCAGGCACAGTAATATCATTCTCCCGCACGACTGAAAAGCACACCAAAGAGTATATAACGCATCTGGTACAGTCAGCATTCTATGATACCGAGCGTGATATCGTGGTTCTGCAGGCAGATCCGCGGTTGTTCGAACTCTATGAATTCGATAAAAAAGTACTTCTTCAGCTTAAGGCCATAAACGCGTTGAAGCGCCGCGAGTCTGCTCAGGCGCTATATACCTTTATCGAGAGTCTGCCAAAGGATCCTGCGCCCATATCGCTGGCACGCTTAAGAGCAAGACTGAGCCTGAAATCACCGGTATTCTCACAAAATCAGACCGTTCGCCGGGCTATGGAGCAGCTCAAAGAGATCGGTTACCTTGATTATACCGAGATGCAGCGCGGTCGTAGCGTGCTGTTTAACGTCCATTACCGTCGGCCCAAGCTGAAAGCCCCTAAAGATGCCAGCGAAGAGAGTCCTAAGCTGCCTGGCAGCCCGGTAAATACCCCCGATCCCGAGCTTAGCGAAAAACTCCAGCTCCTTGAAAAGCTTGGCATCACCATGGACGACCTGGCAAAACTCTTCCGCAATAAGTAGCTAATAAGCTATAGCGAGTAACCCCCATCCAATTATCACCGCCAGTGAGTACTGACAAGCTCAGTGCTCACTACAGCTTATACATATTCCCTAGCGAGCACTTTCTCTAACCATATCCTCAGGACAGCGGCTTCTCACTGCTATTTACTCGCTATAGTTTATGTTTCCCCGATCACTACCTGATGATCCTCACTACAGCTTATGTATCAATAAGCCACAAGCTGCTCTGCTCACTATAGCTTATTCTTTTTATGTTTGTGAGCGCTTGCTTACTTTCAATGCCAGTTTGAACGGCATCTGTTATTTTGAATAAAGAGCATGAACGAGAGCCATATAAACTATAGTAAGTGAATTGCTTGCCATAGTTTATATACTGGCTATAGCTTATGATATAAACTGCAGTAAGCAGTTGCTCACTATAGCTTATCCTTCTCACAGGTTAATAAATGCAGGAAATATGAGAGTAATCATTCCGATAAAAGCGAAGTGTCTGCATTAATGCCGGAATGAACTGTCCATCTTTAGGCAATATTTCTCAATGGTCAATATGAAGAGAAGAGCTGCTTTGGGCAAGGCAGCAGCTATTGACTTGCTGCGACGATCTTCTTACGAGAAAGGGGAGGGAGATGAGTGCAGATGAGGATCTTCCTTTACTGAACCCAGGGGGAGCCACCAGATCCATACTTATGCAATCAAATGAAGTACGATACTTGGCGCAATATTACTGGGCTCAACAATCTTTCGAACCAAATCTATTTAAGTGATGACAAACGCAACCTTGCTGATCTTTTTGACGTGCTCACTAGCGTGCATTTCTTCACCGTGAAAAGGGCATTCCAAGCGAATACTCTCGTGAGTAATTTCCAGAGAGATGTTGTAGCACTTGCACCAGCAGACATCCGGGGCGTTCATCAGAAAAAATTTTGATCAGGGGGAAACAACAAACCCGCCGGTGCTGATTTGTTTGTATTTCCGGGCGGTTAAGCGGGAACAGGCATTTGGCTGTTGCAATACGAGAGATCGGGTAGCCAGCCAGTTGCAGGCACAACAGCGGCAACGCGGGGAAATGACGGGTTGCCCTTTGGAGAAAGCGATTTATAAAGCGATTCGCGAGACATACCGGCACGTTTAGCTATCGCTGTCATTCCCCCTTTTGCCTCAATAACGTGGCGTAATGCGAGCACGAACGCTTCATATCCACCGTCTTCATAAATTTCAATGAACGCCTGGTGAAGGTATACCAGCGCGAAATCCGTATCTTCCTTAATGAATTGAACCATTACATCACCATGGAACGATGATTTAGCCATATTAAATAACCCCGAGGCGTCTGTTAAACCTTTGGCGACTCATAACGTTTTTAATTCTCAAGATTTATGAAGATGCCAAAAACATGTCTCGAGAAAGTTTTATCCAGCTCCTGTGGCCAGCGGGGAGGATCAGTTTGAAGTAGCCCCAGCTGACGCATCCCTTTGTGTTGTTCAGCCTTCCGCTCACAGTAATCATCGTCGGTATACCCCATCGTTTCAACCACCACAGTATGCTGTTTTCCGCCCGGCTTGCTGGCTGTCACAATGAAATCCGGCAGCACAAATCCTTTTTCGCCGTTCAGGGTAACCTCGATATCAAAAAGCGGTTTTTCGAGACTCAGCGCCGGCGCGTCCGGTTTTTTTGCAAGCCAGCCCGCAACTTCAGACAGGCTTTCGATGGTGGTTCGCTCAAGTCCGCTGTCGACCGGTACCGGGCATCCCCGGCGGAAGAGGGCATGTGCATATCCTTCGCTGCAGATAACCGTGCCGTCGATCCCCCGACGAAAGACCAGAATGACCCAGTAGGGTGGTCGTGCACCGTCCTGCGCTTCGCCATTAATACTGACTCCGCGCTCCGGACGAAACGGCAGCTCCCCGCCCGGCCAACGAAACGAGACTTCATCTCGGGTGACCTTGTCGGACATAAAAATCTGAAAGAACATCCGCGTCTTGCCTGCTGGCCAGTGAGTATCCGGACGCTCCAGTTCCTGCATCAGCTTCTCCCTGCCGTGCTCACTCATCGCCGGTGAAAAACGTACAATCTCTGATAGGCTGCGATCGCGGATAAACTTGTTATTTTCCGTAACAGTCCGGAGTGCATTGACGGATTCCATCACGCCACGTACAGGAAGGGGGTGCAGTGTGGCCAGACGGTTAAGCCCTGCGTCCTCAATCAGCGAAAGCAGCAGGCGGGCAATACGCGACCGGCGGGTCCGGCGAGTACGATCATCTGCCGGAGCGACCGGACGCCCCGGAGACGTAATCCGGGTTTCGGAGTCGTCAGGAGGAAGAAAACTGCGGTAACTGATGCGCCGGCTGCCGGCTGTTTTACGGGTTCCGGAGGAGGTGGCACCGGTATCGCCACTGAACGGGCGGTACATAGCACAGTCTGGCGCATGTTCATGGTTAAACCCGGCCAGAAAAAGTGTACCAGTGTCCTGCATCAGGTTAGCACTGTTCATCGCCGGCGAATCGCCCGGCACACAGTCACACTGCAGCCAGGCTTCCCGCTGACGCATTTCCAGGAGGATCTTTTCCGCCAGCACGTACTGCTCACGCCCGGCGGAAACCCGCCGTCCGGACACGTTCTTGACGGCCGTTTCTTCGTCGTCGTCCAGCCAGCGGATGAGACCGCCCCGGGGAGCTTTCTTACGGACAAGTTTCATGGACATAAGGAACAGGTTCCTTTTCTGTGTGAGTTAGTCATCAACGGAATTGATGTACTGGATAGCAGATCACCAAACGTGTGCATGGCTATTATAATCATCAAGAAAGCTACGAGCGAGAATGCGTGTGTGACGCCTGTTACGTGATTATCTGACTTATTTGGACACAACGGTAATTCTGTCCAGCGCCAGCATTTCACCGCCACCGGCTGTGCGGCCAGCTCAAAATCTGCTGGCACTGTACAGCATCGATGTACCGCTGCGGCAGCAGCTCTGCTGCCAATTTATTATCGCCCTGCGCCTGGTTTAAATGCTTCCAGCAGTTGCTCGAACCGGGCTACAGCAGCGGTAAAATCATTGTATTCATCCGGCAGCACTTTAAAGCCTGAAAAACCGTAGCCGAAATGTGTAAAGTCCATAAAAATCATCGTGCATTTCTGCATGGCGGTTGCCATCTCTTCCAGTGGAGAAATATTTTCTGCTAACGAAATACGGTTCCACACCTCGCGATGTATTTCGTGAGACATGAGCGCACCTGAAATCGTGAAGCAATGGGTCAGAGAGGTGGCTTCAACGGATGAAGGCCTTGTTGACCTGTTGCTACGATTACAGACCAGCGTGTTCAGTTCTGACAAAGGGGCATATCGCAGAATAACGCGTGACCAGGTCAGTCCGTTCTTTGATGACTGGTCTGCCGTCGAGGAAAAGCTGAGGGCTATGCTTTCCGACAACGAACTGACGCCTCTGCAGGAAGAACTCAAAAGTGCGCTGGAAAATGACAACTGACAAGATAAAAAGGCCGCCTGGCGGCCTTTTTCTTACTAAATAAAGTGAATCAGGCGCTAACCGCTTTTACATTATCAAAAGGCACACCGGCATACGCCAGCTCACTCAGCAGCTTGCGTTTCCATCCACCATACTCATCAAATTCGGTATAGAGTACGCCGGCGAGATCGGAAGGTATTTCGATATCTCCCTTCTTGAGTACCAGCACTTTCCCTCGCCCAAGCTTACCCGCGAAATACCCCAGTTCATAAAGAACGTTCTGGCGAGCGCGCAGTCGTGTACTTTCAGAGGAAAGGGCATTTCCGCTATCGTCGGGCGTCATCAGCACGATGGCAAAGCTGACATCTCCTGACTCCGCTTCAAATTTCTCGATAACCGTCCTTGAGCCGTCAGGACGTTCAGAAAGAATGATTTCCTCAAGCCCTATACGAGAGATAAAACGGGCAACAGACTGAAGGGCATCGTTATCATGGCCATGAACAATAAAAACTTTTCGGGAGACCGGACGAAATACAGCAGGCTCGGGATCGTGTTCATTTTCAACATACTGCTGGTAATCACGGATGAACGGGACCAGTAATGATGAGATAAATTTACGGACAGATTCAATAATTTTTCGATCATAGAAAAACATATGGCAAAAATTTAAGGAAAAATTGTCATCGGTAGCCATTTTATCTATCAGCAGAAGCTTCAGGCCTAAAATATCCCCCGGTTGTTCCGGCCACTGTAGTACAGCGGAACCAGCAATGCTGGATTCAGTTTTACTGCTCCCAGCAAGAAATGCGTCAAGGTCAACATGTTGTGTCAGGCGCGTATTGACGTCCCGTAATGCATCGGATTTTAGTAACCGGGCAAGCTGCTTCAGGGGTTGTTGGTAGTTCTGAACGTCAGCGCGCTGCAGATCAAATACGCAATTTTTCAGTGACTGAAAGATATCAATCGCCATCCTGTCCGCTCTCCTGTCTTTGTTGTTCTGCACTGTCCAGAATCTGTTGGCGCAGATTTTCTTTCATGTGTTCGATTAACGGACTGACCATAGGATTAGTGGCATAACCAAAAGCGCGTTCGTCCACCATGCTGCACGCTTCCTGAATCGCGTTCTCAATGCTGGCAGGATCGTTAGCGTCAAAATGGACATCATAACTACCGTTTAAAGCCTCTGATGCTCTCTCAACCTCTCTTAACTGCTTCTGCAATTCATCTATGCCTGTAATTTTGACGCCCATAGCAATCTCCTGCACAAGTGAAATAAACCAGCAAGTACAGGTAGCACGGTGGAGACATGGTGAAATAGATATGAGTCAAAATTCACATAATTTCATCAATCTCCGGGTCTACCAGAAATCGGATCCTGAGTGAAAAAGAGAGAGAAATGAACAGGTACACATATCCATATGCTAGGCATCTGCATATGGATACCATATACATTTGGCAAGCATCTGCCTATACTAAGCATATGTACACACCCGGTACATGAGCATCGGCTATGTTCCACATATCCATACAGACTCGGGAGAGTGTTATGAGAACCGTATCCATTTTTAAAAACGGCAACAACCGCGCCATCCGTCTTCCCCGCGATCTTGATTTTGAGGGGGTGAGTGAACTGGAGATCGTCCGGGAAGGGGACAGCATTATCCTGCGCCCAGTCCGGCCGACCTGGAGCTCGTTCGCCAGCCTGGAAAAGGCCGATCCAGACTTTATGGCGGAGCGCGAGGACGTTGTCAGCGATGAAGGAAGATTTAACCTGTGAACAAGATCTGTATGCTCGACACTAACATCTGCTCGTTCATCATGCGCGAGCAGCCGCAAGCCGTACTGAGGCGACTGGAGCAGGCGGTGCTGCGAAACCACCGTATCGTGGTGTCGGCCATCACCTACCAGGAGATGTGCTTCGGTGCCACCGGCCCGAAGGCATCGCCCCGCCACATTGAACTGGTCAACGCGTTCTGCGCCCGTCTCGACGCCATCCTGCCCTGGGACCGCGCCGCCGTGGACGCCGCCACTGACGTTAAAGTGGCGCTGCGCCTCGCCGGCACGCCGATCGGCCATAACGACACGTTAATTGCGGGGCACGCCATCGCTGCGGGCGCCGTTCTGGTGACGAATAATGTGAGGGAGTTTGAGCGGGTGCCCGGCCTGACAATGGAAGACTGGGCGGAATAGTGCCGTCAGAACGATAAAAAGTTAATTTATCAGGATCCGTAGCAGCTTAGACTTTTGTTACGGACTCTTCCGGGGTAATGCCACCAGAGTGATAATGAGTAAAGTGATGACTGCAGACTTAGTACTTTTTCAACAATCGTTATATATTTTCCTTCCAAGAACACACGACAAATAAACTTATCAGTGGAATAAATAAAGGTAAATTAATATGGATAAAGCCGCATGATTGCGGCCTTATCATTATACCTGATAAAATCAGGCATAAAATGTGACTGGAATACCCGCAACCACAAAGTATTCCGGTATATGACCGGAACCACCTTTCGTCAGGCTACTCGCAGATTGTTTGAGAGTGATAATTTTACTGTCAGTTGTTGCTGCATTCTTCTCACCCAAGGAGAATGTATTTTTATTCATATACGAAATCCTCAATAAGTTAAAGTTTCTTTGCCAGACAAACCATCGGAATAAACAGACGCAGGGATACCGCCTCTGTTTATAAATAGATATCACATCAAAAAGATGGAAACAATAACTATTATTGATAAATTTAATGACATATAAATCAACTACTTATTTGGAATATAATGTATAATATATTTATATTAAGCAAATAATCATCAATGATAAATACTTCCGTTGCGTGATAATTAAGTGAAGTTAAAACAAATAAAAATACACTTCTTACTTGATGAAGTTTGTGCAATCTGTTTTATTCTTGAATTCGGAGCTTGTGCTGCATAAATATATGGAGAGCATTCATGTTTCGATATGGTATGACATCTTATCGTAATGATCTGGTTATACTGGATGTGATGAAAGACCAGTTCAGTATCGTTCCGGATCTGGTAACAAGTGATGAGTGGCGTATAAACCACGATATCATCATAAATTGTTCGCCTGATCTATCCGGTTTCTTTTCAGATGATCATTTTATCGGTACGACTGCAGACGCAGTCAGTAATTCCTTTCTGGAAGAACGGTGGATAATGCCCGTATCAGCGCCGCCTTCACAGTCCAGGGGACTACTAAGAAAATATTTATTGCTTTTCAGGGTCCTTTATTTCAGTAAGCAGATAACGAACAAAGGGATACCATGGATATGTTTACATTCAAAGAAAACCGAATTTAACAACCAATATTCCGGACAAGAAAAAACAGCGATTATTAATTTCGCCATTAACAGACTGTCTGAGATTTTTAGCTTCAATATATTTAAGACCGACTGTTTAACTTTCTCATACACATTAAAAAAAATGATTGAGTATGAAAAAATCAGTGCAAAGCTGGTTATTGGTGTCCGGACACAACCATTTTACAGCCATGCATGGGTAGAAGTTGATGGGGTAATTGTTAATGATGATAAATACTTAAGACAAAAACTATCAGTAATTGCTGAGATTTGAACTATGAACGAGACAGGCAAAGCAATTAGGTTTGGTGGATTTGAGATAATAGCTTCTAAAACGTTTACAGTCTACAGGAGTGAATCTGTTTGTTTTCTGTTCTCAGGCAGATTTCATAAAAATGGAATATCACTGCAAGAATTAGGATGCAAACTTGAAAAAGAATGCCCTGATATTGTCCTGAAAAAACTTAATGGCATTTTTTCTGTTGCAGTTATTAAAAATAACAAATTGTATATGAAACGAAGCCTGCACACCGGCCCAAGAATGTATTATGCGACAGTCGGAAAAACTTTCTTCATAGCGGATAATTGTTTTGACATACTCAACTGGCGGGAGTTTCATCCTAAAAAAATCAATGTGATAATGGCGTTAAAATACATTTCCAATGAAGCTTTACTTCCTCACGATACCTTTATTGAAGGAATACAAAAAATACCTGACGGACAGTGTATATGTATTAACAATGATTTAATGATCAAGACACAGCATGATGAATATAGTGAGGCAGTTACTTCCTCCTCCGTTTTACAGTGTATAACGGAGAACATTTCGGGATCACTTGATAACAGAGAGACTGGTCTCCTTTTTTCAGGAGGACTGGATTCAGCAATTGTTTTTCATGCTCTCATAGAATGTGGTCGGAACTTTAAGGCATACCATTTTATTTCTGAAAGAAAACATGACAGTGAAACAGATTTTGCAAGCGCATATTGCCGGCGGTATGGCGTAGAATTTATTGAGGTTGAGAGGACAATGGATTTCAGTGAGTCAGCGTATGACACACTATTGCCCTCAGAACCTGACGACATCCCACTAGTTTTTGAATATTCAGAGAAACATAACCTGCAGCATGCACTTCGGGGAGCCGAAAAATTATTTTACTGTGGCCATGGTGGTGACCACATTTTTGGTCAGAATCCTTCGCCATTGATGGGGATCGACGCGTTCAGACGACGTGGATTGATGTTCATGCATAAAAAAATTATGGAATACACCCGGCTTAAGGGATGCAGATATACGGATATACTGACACAAAACTACAGGGCGTACCGCAGTGGTGTACCGGATCTGACCCCTGCTAAGTTACAACATATCAATGACATGCGGATGGCATCAGCACAATTTTTGACACCCGATCCTGGTGGTCAGCCCAATCTTATATCTCCTTTCCTTTTTACAAACGTTGTGCAGCACTACGCGGGAACAGATGTTTTCGATCTGTTTAACGCCAGCTATGACCGGTACTCCATTCGCAGTGAAGCATTTGCCCGCTACGGATCCGATATTTTCTGGAAAAAAACAAAACGTTCATCCTCGCAGATGATATTTTCAATATTAGCCAAGAAACATAACGAAATCATTCACTCAGTGCTGAGTACAGGGGTGCTGGATATCCTGAGCATTCGGGTGGAAGATTTTATTAATGGTATAAATGAAAATGCGACTGTGCAGCTCACCAGACAATTGCCCTGTTTAATAAATTTGTATAAGCTCTCTAAATATATCCAGTTAACTAAAATCAATGTCTAAAGGATCTATAATGAAGCATGAAGACAAGTTCAATTTAGTTAAATATATTTATTCTCTGGTAGACAGCAGAGGTAAGTATCAATTCTGGGCGATGCTTTCTCTTACTGCGGTCTCCTCGGTTATCGTCGCCGTTTCCCCGCTTTTACTGGCGAAAATTACCGACATTCTGACAAATTCAGGGGCGACGGAACTTTATCGCACTGCATTTACATCGCTTGCAACCCTGTCGATAATGTATATGTTTACCGTTATTTATTCAAAAGTCAGCGCATTTATTTTTGTCGTTCTCCAGAGTAACCTTCGTATCAATATGCTTCGTCTGCTCTCAAAGCGTTATTTTTATGATTTATATCATTCTGACATAAAGTCACTGAATCAGAATAATGCCGGATTCACGACACAAAAACTCAACCAGGCATCTAATGATATTTATATTTTAGTAAGAAACATTGCTCAAAACCTGCTTTCTCCATTAATTCAGTTGCTTTCAGCTATTACGGTTGTACTTGTTACCCATGATTTTTTCTCAGCGATCGTATTTATTATATATGTTGCCGCATTTATTGCCCTCAATATTGGTTATTCTGAAAAGTTAGCTAAGTTAAGAAAAACCAGTATGGATGTGACTGTTCAGTCTTACAGCATCCTTTCGGATTCCGTTGATAACATCATTGGCGCAAAGAAAAATAATGCCTTAGCTCTTATTACTGAACGCTATGATCGAACACTGGATAAAGAGTATGACGCACAGAAAAAATACTGGAACTTCAGTGCATCATCACTTCTCATCAACTCGTTTCTGGCTGCCTGTTTATTTGGCAGTATCTTCTTTTATAACCTGTATGGTGTCATGAACGGGACGGTAACTGTTGGTCATTTCATTATGATCACTTCCTATATTATTTTGTTATCAACACCTGTTGAAAACATTGGTGCTCTGCTTAGTGAAATTCGCCAGTCCCTGACAAGCCTGAGCAGTTTCGTTGGCAGTATCACTCGCCAGCACGCTTACGATGAACCTGTCGCTGCTACTGTTGCACCTCACTTTTCTGACAGAGTCTCTGTCAGAATATCCGATTTAAGTTTCGCTTATGAAGATAATCAACCGGTACTCAAGGATATAAATCTTGTGCTTCCTGCGGGAAAAATGATTACTTTAACCGGGCCCAGTGGTTCCGGTAAATCCACTCTTGCAAAGCTCATCTCAGGTTATTACAGAAACTACACCGGTACCATTTTTTTTAATGAATATTCGCTAATTAATATTAATGATGAAGAACTGAATTCAGTTGTCTATCATTTGACGCAGGATGACTATATTTTTATGGACACTCTTCGTTTCAACCTGCAAATTGCCGGACCTGATGCATCCGAAGAGGAGATGCATGCAGTACTCACGAAAGCAAACCTCTCTATCATCAACAACCAACAGGTGCATCTCGACACGTTGTTGTCGAATAAAGGGAACAATTTTTCCGGCGGACAGAAGCAACGCGTTTCTCTGGCCAGACTATTTCTCAGAACCCCGTCAATAATCATTATTGATGAAGCAACGTCCGCTCTTGATTACCTCAATGAAGCAGAGATACTGCGTACTGTCAGGTCTCAGTTTCCCGACGCCCTGATTATCAATATCAGTCACAGGGCTAATATGCTGGAATGCTCTGATTATATTTATGTACTCGACAATGGAAAACTCTGCGCGGAAGGATCTTTCAATGATTTGCAACGTAATGATCCTTACATCCGTGATTTATTGTTACGTCCGGCAGAATAACTCATCCACAAATTTACAGAGGACACCAATTCCATACCGGCAAACATGGCACGGGCATTTCTGCCCTCGTCATGTTACGGGAAAAGCGACGTGGTCCTGGGCCGCAACACCGATCGGCCCGAACGACACGGCGATGGCGGAGCATGCTATTAGGGGTTTGAGGGCCTGTTACTGCCGGTGATAAACAATACCCGGGAGTTTGAGACGGGCCGGATCTAACGCTGTAAGGATGGTAATGACCTGCTTCCTGTTGATTAATACATCGCGATGTCAGTAATGTAGGTTTGTTTACCTTCACATTTTCCATTTCGCCACCGTGCTGCAAACTCTGATGGCATCTGATAATTCAGTGCCGAATGTGGACGACACTCGTTATAATCCTGCCGCCGGCCGCTGGTAGTTGATACTGACGCTGCTCGCTCGTGGATACATGAAGGAACCCGTCCGCAAGAGGCGGTGAGGCTTACGGAAGAACATGCCTTGCCGGAAAGTGCTTTCAGCTGGCATCCGGTATCGGTGAAAATCGGTAATCCCCGTAATCAGGGCGATTTTTTGATAAAAAACTGATCAGCTGCTGCCCTGATATTCAGTTTATTTTACGTTTTAAATCCGGCAGAATTAATTAATTCGTATGGATTTTCACTCAGTTTAATATATTCTAACTGCAACGAATTTAGTTTAAAATTATAGCAGAAGGGACTAAAGTTCTTATGCTGAATGCCGACTAATACTATTATTCACCATGATATTATTAGCGTATGAACAGTTTTTATCACTTCAGTGCTGCACTGGCACAGAAAAATAAAATTTCATCAATGTTAATTATCCGCGATAAATCCGAGCTGGTTGCCAGAAAAATTATGCAGAAAGCCGGCGTCAGTGTGCCGTCTTACAGCGGGCGGGTTTTCTGGCAATGGGTACAGGATTATATTTTACGTGTGTGCCGGCCTGAAAAGGACATAAATGACACAGATTCTCCGCGTAACGATGAACGTACTGACGTCCAGAATACACCACTGGCTGGCCATCAGTCCGGGTGCGGCCGACCGGCTCAAACTGACGGCGCTGGCAGCCATGCTGTCGGACCATATCAATACGCTTCTGCTGACGCATCCCCGACCGGAACTCTATGCGCTGGGCAGAATGGCGTTTCCGCTGTTTGTGCTGATATGGGCACGCAATGTGATGCTCAGGCCGGAGCGTCTGCAGGTAAGGGCAAACCGGATGTGGTTATGGGCGTTCGTCACCCAGCCGGCATTCAGTCTGGCCTTCCGGGGACACGACCCGTGGTACGCCCTCAACATTCTGTTTGTCTTCGCCGGCGCCACGCAACTGCTGGCCTGGCATCACCGCCACCGTCTGGCAGGGACGCTGGGCGGCGTTTTACTGCTGGCGGTGCTGGCGTGGCCACTGTCTGTTGCAAGCTACGGCGTACCGGGGCTGGTACTGGCGCTGTCGCTGGCCATCTTCCTGCACAACACGTCATTCTGGCACTGCCTGACGGCCGGAGCCGCCGCTTTCATTGCGCTGCTTGCGCTGAACGGTCAGCATTTTCTGGCCATTCCTGTCACCGTCGCCGTACTGGCCATCCTGCCCACGGTTCTGCTGCCGGCAGCGGCGATCGGTATGGCGACCTCACCGGCTGCGGGAACGGAAAACCGGTTTATGCCGGCGTCATTCTTTTATCTGGCCTACGCTGGCCATCTGCTGATCATCGGACTGGTAAGATTGCCAGGTTGGGTATGAAGAGAAAGGGGTTATTTCCTTGATGCCAGCCAGATAATGACCACGGCAAAAACGACAGTCACCCCCCACGCATAGTCCGGTCAGAATTTTCCGCCCAGCGCGGCAACACTCACGATGAGAACTGCACAAATAATGATGCTGGCCAGAAGACGGAGTTGCCAGCGCAACCATTTACTATGGAAAGCCATGTTGCTCACACTATCTTATCTGTGGCCTTGCCAGCCGAATTTATAGTTGATACCCGGTTTCATCATAAGGAACTGTATCAGAACACTTATCAATACTCAGACATTTTCTGGTAACCGGGATACGTCCTTCCGGTTAAGATAAGTCGCGTTATACTTCAGGAGATCGGGAGGGGCTTATGACCAGTTTTGAAATGGAATTGCTTGAATCAGGGTTTACTGCAAAAGATCTGAATTACCTGCACAAAAACATCAGCCGGTATGGGTCCTCGCTTCGCGAGGTTGTCCTCGAGCTGGGGAAACGCTTTGTCATGGTATTAAGTATAAGCGCTGGCGTGTCACTGGTTTTTCTTGCACTCGTACTTTTTGCTGAACGACACAACATCATTTCCGGGGGCGTATCCCTGATCGTCGTCCTGCTGATAACCTGGTTTTTCCAGCCCCCGGTGATTACGTATAAAGCCTGGCGCTACAGAAAACTGAGCCTCAGTTCGTCGAAGGGGCGTTAGACATCAGATCGAAGACGACTTTTGCAGAAACACCCCAGCCAACAATTTTCATGGTCAGCATGGCCCGGTTCATTCCGTCAACCTTGCGGTAGAAATCGAGGGGAAGCCAGCGGAAAAGACGCCATGCTTCTGGTTTTCTGATGGCACCGAAGACCGTATATACGCTGGCGGCCAGGCTGACACTGTTATAAATCCCCAGACCGGATTCACGGCGGAACCCCATAAACTGCGCAATATCCATCACACCATCGGCAACCATACCTTCTGAATCTGGCCGGTTCTGAAGTGTCCTGTTAATTTCTTTTGAGATCCCGTTGGCTCCATCCATGACAAGAATCGCACCGGCAAGAGCGCCTACCGGGGTCATTGTCATCATGGCCGCTACCCCGGCGACTATCTGCAGCCCTGAGAGCACAACTTTAACCGTGGATATCATGTAGCCCACGATTTTATTGTTTTCTTTGATCAACTCGACCTGAGCATACACCTGGGCTGTACGTGAACGGATCATCCTGCTCTGTTCGAGGAGGCTGTCATTTTCAGCTCTGATATTTTTAAGGCACTGCATGCACTCCTCGTCAGTTCTGGCCGCACGTGTGGCACTGAACTGCTGCATGACAAACTGTTTGATATCTTCCATAAATTTAATCCGTGCCAGCCCGTCAGTCAGGTGCTCACCACCAACAACATTGGCCGTATTGATGAGCTTTCTGGCTTCAAGATTAATCATGGTTTCAGCCCATGCCCGTCCATTTTGTCCAGGGAAAAGCGCAATATCCATTCTGGGTTCCTTGTCTGAAAATTGTCCATTAAAGATTATCCAGCCACATGAAACAGGCAACATTTTTTCCATGACTTCACTCAAAACCAGAAAATCATCCTGCTTCATTATGTCATTTGCTTTTTAGTCGGACGAGCAGTGCGCAGTCTGCCCCTGAATCTGCCGCAGGCACACGCCGGCGGAAAACAGACTGAAAATGGCGCTGCGGTTACATCTGCCGGAGCGCCCGGCTAAGCCGGCAACATGGTAGCCTGTGGCTGGTAACCCCTCATCACTTTGAATAGCCACGGATAACATAGACACTTCCGAGCCGTTGGTGGAATAGCTTCAGGCGGCGAAGAGAAAAGTTATGAATAATTAAATTTTGGGTTGGGTGCAAATAATTTACAGGGTAAAAATGAATGTGATTATTCAGAGCTTTAACACCCATGACCACTCTCCTTGCTGGCACCTTCGTGCCAGAAGCGGATGATAATGAAAAAACCATCCTCGTCAGGAAAGCTGGACAGGTGAGCCGGAAAACAGAGCACTGCGATATTTCCGGCTCGCAACTTACCAGGGGGTTCTGCCGTCAGGCTCTATAAACGTACCGGATTCATCCCCTTCCAGGGCATATTTAACCGGCAGCCGCGCCCCCTCTGCTGGCGTCATTGTGCCATAGCCCGTAAGGTCCGTTTTTACAAACCCAGGGCTGACAGAATTTATTTTTATACCTGTGTCCCTAAGCTCTTCGCTCAGTTGAACAGTAAGCATGTTCAGAGCGGCCTTGGATGCATTGTAGCCAATAAATTGTGAGGAATAATATGTGGAGGTCGGGTCACCGTTCAGCGTAAGCGAACCTAAAGAACTCGACACGTTGACTATCCGGGCTGCAGGTGCGGCCCACAACAGCGGCAGCATTGCCTGGGTGACTGCCAGGGTCGCGATAAAATTCGTTTCCATCACGCGACGGACTGCCCCGATGGCAGCCTTGCCCGGGGGACCATCTGCATGATCAAATACACCGGCGTTGTTAACCAGAATGTCCAGCCTGCCAAATTCAGCTTTAATTGATGAAACCGCAGCGGCAATGCTGTCATGCCGGGTGATATCGAGCTCACAGGGTTGCACGGAGAAGCCCTGAGTCTTCAGCACTTCTGCAGCAGCGTTACTGCGTCCAAAGTCCCGCGCCCCCATGATGACAACCACGCCTGCCTGCGCCAGCTGACGCGCAATCTCAAAACCAATGCCTTTGTTAGCTCCGGTAACCAGAGCGATGCGTTGCTCATTCATCGATTATTTTCTCCGTATGCGGTAAGGAGTTAATATATGAAGCATCATTCAGCTTTGGAATTCGCTTTTGACCGCATCCAGCCACATCTCCCTGAAGCCCCGCAGAACGCCGCGTCAGGCCCGTGCAGCAGTGACGATGGACGCTATTTTTGAAGCCACCATTCAGCTTCTGGTAGCGGACGGCATACATCGTCTCACCACCACTCGCGTCGCCGGGCGGGCAGGCGTGTCCGTGGGAACGATGTATCAGTACTTTCCCCACAAAGAATCCCTGGTTTATGCCCTCAATGAACGTTATTTAGCAGCGCTTGCCGACAGGATTGAAATCACCTGCCGGAACCATCGTGGCGCGACGGTTAGCGCCATGACTGAGGCATTAATCACAACCTACTGGCAGGCCAAAACAGAGCGCATTGAAGTGACAAAAGCGCTCTATCGCTCGGTGGCAGAGCTTGATAATCAGCCGCTGATTGACACGTTTGCCAGCCGGGTAAACCGCGCGACGATGGCAATGTTTGAGAGCGCCAGTGACATGACATTTCAGGATGTCAGCAACGTCAACCTGACGCTTATTACTGTCATATTTGGCACCGTGCGTAATGTTTTTGAGCAGGGTCTTGCTCCGCCACACACCGAAAGCGTGCTCCGGCAGCTCATCATCATGTGCAACGCCTATCTGGATACCTTCAGGACCCGTTAAAATACCCATCTGCGGAAAATGGCTCCGGGTCCGGCAAGCCGGACGCTACTGTGGGCGGCTTTCATATCGCATTCTGGACACACGGAAAATCAGTAATATATGAAATAAAAGCGAAAGGTGACATGCGCCGCATACATGGCTGCTATAAATGCTGTCCGCTTCGTGCCAGAAGCGGAAGTTGTTACCGCGGTTTGTCTTAGTCAATGGGGAGTGGGTCACTATATTGGCGGATAAAGCAGAAGATCCCTTGGGAGGATCTTCTTTGGGGAAGAAAAGTTGTTTATAGCGCCGCCACGACGTGAGTGATTCCCAGGGTAGCAACGAAGCCAGAAATCTTTAGCGTGACAGCTGCTTTGCCATTAATGACAACGTTTTTTTTGCGTCGTGGGGGAAACAAATTGCCGCAGCCAGGCTGATTGCCGAAACAGCAAACATATAATACGCCGGTGCAGGGGCACCCCAGCCATGCGATAACCAGGCAACAATAAAGGGAGAGAAACCGCCGAAGGTCATGGTGGCCAGGTTATAGCTAATGGACAAAGAGGTCACCCTGTTCTCAACCGGGAACAGTAATGTCAGCATGGTCGGCATGGTTGCAAACTGCGCCGCCAGGCACAGGCCAAGAACTAACTGCATAACGAACATATGGCTAATTGTTGGGAAATGGATAACCCAGGTAAAGAGCGGCAACACCAATACAAAATAGCCGATGGTTGCGATAAGAAAGACTAACTTCCGCCCTATTTTATCTGCCAGCATCCCGAGCAGAGGAATGATAATGGCCATCAGGCTGACGATACAGATTTGGATTGTCAGCACGCTGGTTATCGGCATTGCTAATTGTTTACTGGCAAAGCCCGGCATATTAATCAATAAAACGTAGAAACCCACCGTTCCACTCACCACCAGGCTGAAGCCAAGGATGATCTTTCTGAAATCCAGCCCGGTTTTATTGCCAGGCCGTTTTTTCTCGGTTTGTTGACTAATAAACTCATCGGATTCAGAGAGATTACTTCTTATCCATAGCCCTACCGGGCAAATAACCAGGCCGACGGCGAACGCAATTCGCCACCCCCAGCTTTCCAGGTTGTCGTTAAACACATTGAAAATAAGCATAGAGATAACCGAAGCCAGTACCACTGCCAGGCATTGGCCGAATAGCTGCCATGAACCATAAAACGTTTTCTTGCTATCGTCCGATCCTTCCACCAAATATGAGGTTGAGCTGGCATATTCGCCACCGGTGGCAAACCCCTGGATAAGGCGCGCGATGACGATCAATATGGGTGCTGTGATACCTATCTGCTGGTAAGACGGTGTGACCACAAAAATTGCCACCGCAATAAACATCAACCAGATAATCAATTGCAGGGCTTTCTTTCGGCCATATTTATCCGCATATACGCCAATGATTAATCCACCGATTGGTCGGGTGAAAAAGCCAACGCCAAATGTCGCCAATGAGATCAGCAGTGAACTGTATTCGTCATTGGCCGGAAAAAACTGTCTGGCGATAATGGCAGCGAAAAAACCATAAATAAGGAAGTCATACCATTCGAGTATATTACCAATGGTACCCGCTATAATTTTCTTATGGCTGCTCATTTTTATCCCCTTCAGGTGAATAAATTAAAGTAAATAGCGAGTTAATTCGCTTTCTTTGATTGCATCCGGTTTATTTTTCGCGATCCATTGCGTGGCTTTTTCATAAGCATGGGCCAGCCGAAGTACGGCCATATCACGCTGGGGCCGTCCTATTATCTGGATGCCTGTTGGTAACCCTGATTCATTAAAACCGGCCGGGACATTGGCAATGGGGCAGCCCGTCAGACTGCCTAATATTGTTACCTCCATCCAGCGGTGATAGGTATCCATTTCCCGGCCTGATATTGTTTCAGGCCAATGACTATTTTTATCGAAAGGGAAAACCTGCGCGCTGGGTAATATCAGGTAATCCACCTCCTCAAAAAGCGCAATAATTTTCTTATACAACAACGTCCTTACCGCAGAGGCTTGCATAAGTTGCATTGCGCTTAACCCTAGGCCATTTTCTATTTCCCAGAGAGCTTCTGGCTTAAGCCATTTCCGTTTCCCGGGGTCAGAATAAAGAGGCTCAAGGCTGTGCGCGACGGAAATATGCCGGAGGGTACGCCACGCATTCCACACCGTTTCAAAATCAATATCGATGGTTACCGTGTTAACTTCACAGCCGATCGCTGAAAACGTATTTCGCGCTTTCTCACACAGGGAAAGGATACCTTCTTCGAAGGGTAAATGACCCAGGAGATCCGCCAGCCAGCCGATTCGCACGTCAGTACAGTCCATGACAAGTGATTCAGTAAATTGATCGCCTGTCTCGTTAAGCGAAAGAGGCGCCCGGTCATCCCGACCGGCCAGCGTGGCTAACAGCAGCGCAACATCCTTGACGCAGCGCCCCATTGGGCCTTCATACGCCATCTGGTTAATGAACAACTCATTACTTTCCGTTAGTGGAACACGGCCCTGGGATGGACGAAACCCAATCACGTTATTGAAGGCGGCAGGATTGCGTAAAGAGCCCATCATGTCGCTGCCATCCGCTACCGGCAGCAGATACATCGCCAGGGCAGCGGCAGCACCGCCGCTGCTGCCCCCGGCGGTGAGTTGGTGGTTATACGCATTGCCCGTAGCACCAAAAACCGAATTATACGTCTGGGAGCCCAGCCCAAATTCAGGGGTGTTTGTTTTGCCAATAATGATGGCACCAGCCTTTTTGATTCTTTCCACTATTAATGCGTCCTTGTCGGGAACATTATCAGCGAAAATGGGTGAACCACGGGTGGTCGTAATTCCTTGTGTTAATGCCAAATCTTTAACAGCAAAAGGTATTCCATGCAGCCATCCCTGATACTCCCCTTTTTCTAATGCGAGATCCTTTTCATCAGCCTCTTTTAATAGCGAGTTTTTATCCCGCATGCTGATAATGGCATTAACGTGTGGATTAAAAGATTCAATATGACCGAGGTAAATTTCCATCACTTCACGACAGGATATTTCTTTATTCCTGATCAGACGTGAAAGTTGGTTGGCCTCGAGAAAAACAATGTTTTTTTTATCGGACATAGCCTGGCCTTCTATTTTTCTTCATTCAATACAATACGGCCAATCACCTGGAATTTTTTATTATCAAAAAGCTTGAACCAGGTCGCTATAGCCGCACCAATGACAAAACTGGCTAATACAATCCATGGTATGGCTTTATAGAACAGTGTATTTGCCGCTGAACCTGCTGCGAAATCCATATTGGCAAAAAGCAGATAGACGACGTACACCATGCCTATTCCACCCATTAACGGTGCCAGGAATGTTTTAAACCAGTGGCTGTTTTTACGGTTTTCTGCATTTGCGTGGAAATAAAAAATCACAGCAAAGGCGCACAATGCCTGGACGATCATAATTCCCATCGTGCCGAGAATTGCCAGCAGTGTGTAAATATCAGCATAAGGGTCTTTTCCTGCCAGCAGGAAAAGAACGACGATCGTGCAGGCAATCAGGGTCTGAACCGTTGAGGCGATGTGGGGGGAGCCATGTCTGGGATGGGTAAGTCCCAGCGTTTTACCCGACAAGGGGAACAGGTTCTCCCGGCCCAGGGCATAGATATAGCGTGCGGCACAGTTGTGGAACGCCATCCCGCAAGCGAAGGAACCGGTGATCACCAGAATTTTGAATACCGCAACCGCCCATTCGCCCAGATACTGGCGCGCCGGGCCATAGAAGATTTCTGCGGCCTTGTTGGGATCTTGCGCCAGCGCGATGGCCTTCTCTGGCCCGGTCCCGGCAATAGCCATCCAGGATATAAATACATAGAAAAGCCCAATACCAATCACAGCCAGTAATGTCGCCAGCGGAATGATTTTCTTTGGATTCCTGGACTCTTCACCGTACATCGCCGAGGATTCAAACCCTACCCACGACCAAAAAGCGAAAAACAGACCAATGCCCGCGTTAGCGCCCGGCACGCCCGCAGCAGGAGTAAAGGCATGCAAGGGGTTGATCGACTCAGGGACAAACCCCCCCGGCCCACCACCATGCGCCAGCACTGCGCCAGCAACCAGGGTAAGAATGATAATTTCCAGCACCAGACAACAGCCCAGCACTTTCGACGTCAGTGAAATATCAAAATAACTCAGCACGCCGTTGGCAATCAGCATCCCCAGCGCAAAGACAATCCAGTGGATATGGATACCGGAAAGCCCATGGATTAAGTCTTCACAGAAGAAGGCGAAAATACCCACGAGTGCGGCCTCAAACACAATATAGGTCAATGTGACCGCAACCCCGGCCGCCATGCCGATGATGCGCCCCAGCCCATGAGAGATGAAGCCATAAAATGCGCCAGTAGCGGTAATGTACTTCGCCATCTGTGCATACCCGATGGCAAACAGCGCCAGGATGATGGTCGCCACCATGAAGCCCGCCGGCGCATACTGCCCGTTACCGCTACCTACCGCGATGGGGACATTTCCCAGCATGGCGGTAATGGGAGCGGCAGTCGCTACCGTCATAAACAGTACGCCGGTTAACCCCACCGCGTTTGGGCGCAGGCGCTGGATCGTCGACGTGCTGGTTTCGCCTCCAGCAGGGTTTTTAATAATCTGTTCGCTCATACGATTACCGCTCCGTCAGGAAATGCAGGAAGATGATTCGGGAAGGATCTGACCGCCATCCACAATCAGTGTTTGCCCGGTGATATACCCGGCCGCCTGAGAGGCAAAAAACAGCGCGGCGGCGGCAATATCGTCAACACTGCCGAGGCGCTGTAGCGGGACCGATTTCGCCATGGTGGCAATGTAGTCGTCCCCCATATCCGCCAGCCCTTCAGTGAGAATGTTGCCCGGAAGAATGGCATTGACGGTGATGTTATCTTTGGCCAGTTCCAGTGCAGCGGTGCGCATGAAACCCAGTTGTGACGCCTTACTCGAGGCATAGTGCGCCCAGCCGGGGTAGCCTGTGACAGGACCGGTAATAGAAGAAGTCAGGATAATACGGCCGTGACCGGCTTGTTTCAGCCATGGGATAGCCGCCTGAACGCACAGGAATGTGCCTTTGCTGTTTACCGCATGCACGTCATCCCATTCACTTTCCGTCATATCGCACAGAGCGGCGGAAGGAAAAACACCCGCGTTGCAGCACAGTACGTCCAGACCGCCGTTTTGTTCCGCGCAAAGCGCAACAGTCTCTTTTACCTGTTGAGCAATGCTGACGTCACAGACGTAGCCTTTTATCGTCAAGCCTTGTGCGCTGGCCATTGTGATAGCAGCTTCCAGCCTGGCTGCATTTCGGGCGGTGATCGCAACTTTGCCGCCATTGCGCGCAAAATTTAGTGCCAGACCCAGCCCAATGCCGCTACTGCCACCGGTGATCAGTATGCTTTTACCTTGTATATCAGGGTACATGTGTTTCTCCCCCCTTTTTCGTCATGCCATAAATCATCAACACATCAGTTTTTGCCGATGCCGCCTGGAAACTCGCCATATTTCGACAAAGAATAATCACGTAAATGTTGAATGATCAACATTATTTTGTTGGTTTTTCCACTAAATAAAATGCTTCTTTATGGGGAGCGATTATGGTGCAGGATTAATCAAATTAACTTATTGATAGTTATGTTATTTATGCCAATTTTACTGGCATTTATTAGGCACATTTCCTTTTAATAACAAAGTTTGCCCTGTTACGGAGCATTTGGCTGTTATCATCGTCGATTTCACATCAACCAATTGAAAATAAACCATAAAAAACTACAGCGCTGTCGATGGGTAAATATATTCATCTTTCATCTTGCAAAAAAGACGCCCCCAACATAAAAATGTTGGCACTCGTGTCATTTCTTGGGAATTTTTGCGATGCTTTATCACGATAGGTACATAGAGAAAATCGACGGATTATTACGTGCGGCGCTGCCCCGGTGGGGACTGAGTGAAAGATCGGAACTGTCGCTGCTCACTTTTTCGGAGAACGCCACTTTTCTGGTAACCGAAGCCGAAACCAAACGGCGTTTGGTGCTGCGCGTTCATCGGCCGGATTATTGTCGTCATGCGGAGATTATTTCGGAGCTGGATTGGTTGCTCTCGCTGAAAACCAGTGGCGTTATCAACGTTGCGGCACCGATTCCCCAGCTTAACGGAGAGCGGATAGCGAGGCTGGAAGATGAGGCGTCCGTGACATTTGTTGTTGCGTTCGAATTTATTGCCGGCGCTGAGCCGGATAGCGCATCCGATTTGTCCTCCTGGTATCGCAGGCTTGGGCAAACCGCCGCTCACCTGCACCTGCACAGCCTCAGTTGGCAACGCCCGTCTACTTTCACCCGCAAGGTTTGGACGTTTGACACCATCATCGGCAAACAGGCGCTCTGGGGAGACTGGCGTAGCCTGAGCCAGTTTGCACCAGAAGAGATCGCGCTTTTGGAACAAACGGAGAAATTGCTCAAAGCTCAGCTCGATGAATATGGTTGTTCCCCGGAGCGCTTTGGGCTGGTGCATTGTGACATGCGCCTGGCGAACCTGCTGGTGGACGGTGAGCAAATGACCGTTATCGACTTTGATGATTGCGGTCTTTGTTGGTTTGGCTGGGATTTCGCAACAGCGGTGAGTTTTATTGAAGACGACCCGTTGCTGGGTAATTACCAGGCCGCATGGCTGGAAGGTTATCACAGCATTCGCCCGCTGAGTCGGCAGGATGAGGCGATGTTACCCGTGTTGGTGATGTTGCGCCGCCTTCAGCTCAGCGCCTGGATAGCCAGCCATGCGGAGACGCCGACAGCGCAGCAACTGGCTGACAATTACCCCGCAGGGACCGTGGCGCTGGCCAGGCAATATCTGCGTGAATATGCCATAAACGTAGCGCAGGCTGTGCAGCAGGAGAATCCACTATGAAAGAAAAAAAACAAATACTTGGCCTGAACCGCTTTGAGAAAAATGAGCGTGTCGCGCTGGATGCCGGATTGGCTAACCAGATTGTTCGCCGTCAAACCACCCAGGGCGCGTCTTCGGTTTTGTTCTATCAGCAGCCGATTGAAATGGTCAGTGCTCAGGGCGTCTGGATGTACGACGCTGCAGGCAACAAATATCTGGATATGTATAACAACGTGCCAAGCGTTGGCCATTGCCATCCGAAGGTGGTTGAAGCCATGTACAGGCAGGCTGGCCTGCTCAACACGAACACCCGCTATTTGTTCCCGGTGCTGGAGCGTTATTCAGAAACCTTGCTGGCCACTTTTCCCGCGCCGCTCACCAATGTGGTGTTCACCTGTACTGGCAGCGAAAGCAATGATATTGCTCTGCGTATTGCCAGAATGGCAACGGGCAGGCAGGGAATTATCGTGACCGAGAGCGCCTACCATGGCAATACAACGGCAGTGATGGAGGTTTCGCCATCCGGGCATAAGCGGCAACCGTTGCCGCCTTACGTCCGCACGGTTCCGGCGCCCGATGCCAGCACATTGCAACCAGGCCAGCGGGTGGAAGAGGTATTTGCCGATGCGGTGCAATCGGCGATGGATTCGCTGGCCGCAGAAGGCTTTGGCTGTGCAGCCTTACTGGTGGATACCATTTTTTCAAGCGATGGCGTATACGCCGATCCGCCCGGATTTCTCGGTCTGGCCGTAGCGCGCGTGCGGGCGGGCGGTGGTTTATTCATTGCCGATGAGGTCCAGCCCGGTTTTGGCCGCACGGGTACGCATTACTGGTGCTTCCAGCGCCATGGACTGGTGCCGGATATTGTCACGCTGGGCAAACCGATGGGGAATGGCTTTCCGATGGCTGCCGTTGTCACACGGCCAGCGCTGCTCGAAAGGTTTAGTCAGGAAACGGAATACTTTAATACCTTTGGCGGTAACCCGGTTGCGGCGGCGGTTGGCCTGGCGGTGTTACAGGTTATCCGGGAAGAAGAGTTAATTGCCAACGCCGGACACTGTGGTCACTATCTCAGAGCCGGGCTGCGCAGCCTTACCGTGCAATACCCGGCGATAAGCGATGTGCGCGGCGCAGGGCTGTTCAATGCGGTTGAATTCCGCCAGCCGGACAGCAAGGAACCGGATACGGCACTGACGCAGCAGGTGATCAATGAACTGAAAAGCGAAGGCATCCTGATTGGCGCGGCAGGTGCGTATGGCAACAGTTTGAAGATCCGGCCTCCGCTTTGTTTTAGCATCAGTAATGCAGACTTTTTTATCGATAAATTCGCGGCTGTTATGAGCCGGTGCCATAGGAATTAAGCTGTGTGTCCGGGTGCACCAATCAGCGCTTTGCGTTTTGTTGCACCGCCCCGCCAGATATACTGGGACACCGGCGATGTTCTTTCAGGAGAGGTGGTAGTGAATGTCAAAAAGAAAAACAGTACGTCAGCAGAACATACTCAGTGCAATCAGTGAGTCACCCAGCTTACGTATTGTCGATCTGGCGCGGGCTTATGAGGTTTCCACAGAAACGATTCGACGTGATCTGGATGAACTCACTCAAAAAGGTTTGTTGAACCGCACCTATGGCGGCGCAGTGCGAACAATGAACACTGAACCTACCGTGACAGAACGCCACCGGTTGTTTACCGAAGAGCGTGAACACATTGCCCGGGAAGCAGTGCGTCATCTGGGCGATGGGAAAATATTTATGATTGGATCGGGGGCGACAACAGTGCACGTGGCCAGGCGTATGGCGACCGATCTGCGGGATATCACCGTGATTACCCACTCGTTCGGAGTCGCTACCGTACTGTCGATGAATCCTACAATCAGAGTCATTGTGGCCCCAGGAGATTATGTCGCTTCCGAAGGGGCTATGACAGGTGCGCAAACGCTGAACTTCCTGCACCAGTATTCGGCAGATTATGCCATCCTCGGTGCCAGTGGCGTGACGGCTGACGGTCCAAGCGAAGCGTTGATTGATTGCGGGATTATTTATAACACCATGATTCAACGGTCAAACAAGAGCATAATTGTGGCGGATCACTCAAAATTCGATATGGTATTTCCTTCCAATTACGCTTCCTGGCAGGCTATTGACCGTATTATTACGGACAGCCCACCCGCGGATCGCATACTCAATACCCTAAAAAAAGAAAACGTAGATATTTCCCTGTGTGAGTGAAGTGTTGCTGGCGGCTGAAAGAAGGAAATGCGGCTCAGCTAGCGCTTTGTACCGTAAGTTTGTCGCGCTGCCGCTTTCACTTTCAATTACAACAAGTATTACGTTATGCTCGGCATTAAAAGCTCCTGAACCGTCCGAATGAAAATGACAGGGTAACCCGGTCAGCTTCAACGGGATTGTTACAGCACAGATCAGAGATGCTGCTGAGTGGTATGAAACTATGCATTTTCATACCGCCATTGTCAGTTGCGTAAAGAGTTTGCTGAGTTCCCTGTCACCCTGAATGTGGGCGCGTCAGCAGCGCGCTGCCTGGCAACAGTCACGAGCGTTCCTCTTTACCTGACCACTCAATCGGCGAGCCGACAAAGAGCGTTAAGCCAACCCGGAACCAGGCTAAAGGTCAGTATTTCTCGGGCTTCCGGACAGATAGTCTCTAAGAGGGCGGTTATCTGCTTTTTTCAGATCCTAAAGTTCACCTTCAGTCAGGCTGATCAAAGAATTAGCACAACGGAGTCTACAGGAATACTAATGAAAACTTTACTGGGCAGTGCACTGCTTGTCGTTAGTTCATTTTCTTTTGCCGAACAACCGGCCCCTGTTGTTGATACCGAGGCGGGTAAGGTTCAGGGATATCGTACCGATGAGGGCATCAGCATTTATAAAGGGATCCCCTATGCGGCCAACCCCTTTACCCCTGAACGACGGTTTCAGAACCCGCAGCCCATGCAGCCCTGGCAAGGTATAAAAAAAACCGTGTCTGACTCGCCAGTGCCACAACCGGGAAGGAGCCCTGCGCAACCGCTGGTTGGCCAGGCTGGCGACTTAACCCTCAATATATGGCGCCCTGATGATGCTAAAGGGAAAATGCCGGTCATGGTCTGGATCCCCGGCGGGGCCTGGATCAGGGAAGATGCGACTGAGTCTGTTTATGACGGAAGCGTGTTTGCTAAAAAAGGCGTGATAATCGTCACAGTTAACTACAGAGTGGGCGTGGATGGGTTTATGCATTTTGCTCACCGTCCTGACAACCGTGGTATAGCTGACCAGATTGCTGCACTTAAATGGGTGCAGCGAAATATCGCCAACTTCGGGGGTGATCCAGGCAGAGTGACACTCTTTGGACAATCCGCCGGTGCTGGCAGTGTTGCCATACATTTAGGAAACCCGGAGACCAAAGGACTTTATCAGCAGGCCATTCTGCAGAGCCCTCCTGTGCAGTGGCTTAGCCCTGCCGACGCAACACGAATAGCCGAACAATTTTCCCGCAACCTGCATATTTCTGCCGATCCCGAGGCAGTGGCCAGAGTACCTTTTGAAACACTGGTTCAGAATGTCTTAAAAGTTGGAAATCAAATCAAAGATACGGCCCGGTGGGGAAGGATTTCCCTTGGAGGTACTGCATTTTTACCGGTCGCCGACAATAAAATTATCGTCAGGAGCCCAATGGAAGACCTGGCGAATAACGATGGCAACCGTGTTCCGGTTATTGTTGGCAGCACCGACAGTGAGGCCAGATTATATCTGGTCCCCGGTGGCGGATTGCAAAAAATCACGGGTAAGGATGTAAGCACCTTCGTCCATGATCTGGCTCTCCCCTCAGGTGCCCTCCAGGCCTATGCAAAAAACAGTATTAATACGCAGAGCCCTGGTGATATTTACGCCCAGATAATGTCGGACTACACGTTCAGGATGCCTGCACTGAAAATAGCCAATATTATGAGTGATAACCAAAAAACATGGTTTTATAACTTTTCCTGGCGGTCGCCGGCTTACCATGCCCGTCTGGGAGCTGCGCATTTTGTAGACGTTCCGTTTACGTTTGGGACGCTTCATACAAAAGAGGCAGAGAACTTTGTCGGTGTAAACCCGCCGGAGTCCTTGTCTGAAAGTATCAATAACGCCTGGGTCTCGTTTGCTAAATATGGCAATCCGGGGTGGCCGCAATATTCAGATAAAGATAAAAAAACAATGATGTTTAACACAACAAGCAGCGTGGCGACCAGCAAGGATCCACACATATCATCTCTGTGGGAAAAGTTTCGGTTCTGAAAATAACACGCCTGTACGTTGATCTCGCTGAGAACGCCTCAGCGGATAACAGCATTAACACTTTTGCAGTATCACCGGTATCCGGCTTGTGGTTACATCGTGCCGGATACCGGTAATAATTTACCCAGGTGACTTATTCACTTTTCTGCCGCAAACAGGTCTCACTTCCTCCAGGCACCGTCACAAGGGAGGTAGTGCATATACCCCCGGAAGTGGCACCGTGCGTATAAAAAAGCTATCTGTCAGCCCGTTCAGGTTTAACAGTCCGTTTAACCAAACCTGGTACAGGTGGCTGATTTATTTTCCATCAAGGACCAGAAAGCCTTCCTCTGTTTTGCCGTTGCCTGGGTAATTTTACGAGTACAACTATCCGATTGGGGTGTTTTAAGCAAAATGACTGCAGCCTATTTAAAAATGAATAAGGCCAGAGGAATCTAATCGGATCTTAATGATTCCTTTTGTTCCGGTCATGTATCCCTCTGTCACCACTTCATTTCTCCCGTATTGACTTTGGCACTTAGCTCGAGTGAACTTTTTCCCTTCAGGTCAGGCCATTTTTTTTCCATGGTGCTGATAACACCGGCATAATTCTTTTGTTCCTTCACGGCTGCGTTGAACGCCTTCAGATACTCTGAGGTAAACGTAACCGCTTCTGCTCCGTGTGGTAACTGTCCAAGATAGTGGCCCGGAATAACGCGGGCAGGAGCAAGAGCTTTCATTTCAGATAATGTCTTTATCCACTCATCCCGACTTTGCGACGTCCGGGTATCTGCCGTCCACACATGGATACCCCATGACACGCCGGTTCCCCCCAGGATAGTTTTAGCAGAGGGTACCCATACATAAGCGGCATGAGATTCCGGGCTTCGTATTTCAACTTCTTCGCCATCAACGTAAAAATGCGTCCTGGTTGTCTGCTGCGGCACGATCACTTTAGCGGGAGCACCATCCTTTAACTGGGGCCCCCAGTAAGCAAGTTTTGCTTCCTGGGTTTCTTTTATGTGCTTAACCACTTCCGGAGTGGCAAATATCTGTATACCCGGGAAAGCTTTTACGACAGGTTCAAGGCCAAAATAAAAATCAGGATCACCCGATGTGATGAGGACTGACTTCAGTTTTTTCCCGCTTGCACGGATCATCTCTGCCAGTTGTGCGCCGTCTTTCACACTGAACTGTGAATCGATCAGCATCGCTTCTGTAGGACCCGTTATCAGGGATGAGGAGACGGCAAATATCCCTTTATCCTGTGGATTGTAAACTTTAATACTGAGAGGGGCAGCCAGTGCACTGGCACCTGCCCCTGAAGCCAGTGCTAACAGGGGAATTAATATTTTTCTCATTAAAAAACGCCTTTCGTGATTAAAACGAAATCAAATGCTCACAGCTTTCGCACACTGAGATCAGGTTGCATTGTCCACGGTTCAGAAACCCTGAGAGCGACGCCTGCTCAGGCGCTTAACTGCCTGTAAAGGGCCTGGTGGTCATGGTAGATTACGGCGGTCTGGAGCAACTGAGTTCCGCCCTCAGTTTCAGCAATAAAGGCAGGTACGCCACGAGCCCCGAGCGCCTGCATCAGTGTCTGAGCGTGGCCCGCACGAGCACGGATATGAGCATGCAATTTCTCTCCTGACGAAACAAAGAGACTGGCAGCCTCCTCAAGTTTCAACAAATGCAGTATGCCGACAAGCGTGGCCTGCGAGGTCACATCGAGGCCATCCACATAACGCGCTTTCTGTATTGCCGAAAGAACCTCCAGTTCCCGCTCCCGTTCAGTAAGTGCCACGGCGGTAAGGGCGGCTGTGGCATTGCCACTGTCAAACGGTTGCCGGCGGTTGGCCAGAACACCTGCCCGATATTTTTCAGTGAAAGGCTGGCCTGTGATTGACTGGATACGTTGATCATTACTCCATGCGTATGCAGCAAAATCGTCGTCCATTGGGCCGGCACCATTACCGGAGAACAGACCCGTAGGCAGTGGGTGAACCACGACATTTGTTGTATTGCGCAGGTAAGTGACTGCGGGCGCAGCGCCATAGCACCAGCCGCACAGAGGGTCAAAAAGGTAATAAAGCGTCTTTGTCATAGGTCTGTCCCGAATGTTTGTTTTGTTCAGGACACTTTAATATTACCCTGCTGAAAGTTAAATCCACTCAAAGCGAACATAATGTATGGTAAAAGCAAACAAAGATGCAGACATTGCAGGCTCTGATTTGGGTAATTTAAGGCGCATGGCCTATTTTGTAGCGGTGGTGGAAGCCGGCTCGTTCACCGCAGCGGCTGAACGTTTGAAAATAACCAAGTCTGTGGTCAGCCAGCAGGTCGCACGTCTCGAGAGTGAACTCAACGCCACCCTTCTTGTTCGTACAACCCGCAAAATAAAAACGACCGAGGCTGGACATTTATTTTATCAACGCTGTGCGCTTATTCTGCATGAGGCAGAGGAAGCCTTTGAAGAGCTTACTGAAAGATCCGAAAAACCAGCCGGTATGTTGCGGCTTACTGCACCATTCGATTACGGTATTGGTGTCATCGTACCGGCTATAGCCGAATTTACTCAGCACTATCCCGATTGTAAGGCCGAGGTGGTATTCAGCGATGAATGTCTGGATATCATCGGGCAGGGAATAGAACTCTCTATACGTGTAGGCTGGCTGACTGAATCAGGACTACAGGCACGTAAAATTGGCTCATTCCGGCAGATCCTCGTCGCTCCGGCGGGCATGCGTGCGCAAACTGAGCGATTTTTACTTCCACAGGAAATCAGCACATTGCCTTTCGTAGCCAATACGGCTTTACGTGAGAATCGCCGCTGGAGTTTCAGGCGAAATCAGGACGAAAGCCAGACGATAAACATAGCCCCGACGATCTTTTTCAATTCGACGCTGGCAGTACGTGCGGCCGTACTGGAAGGCGCCGGGCTGTCGGTGCTGCCCGATTTCGTTGTTGAAGATGATTTGCTAACAGGGCGGCTCATACAAGTTCTGCCAGAATGGAGCCTTCCCTCTGGTGATATCAATATCGTTTTTCCGCCAGCGCGGTTCAGACCCGCTAAAGTCAGAGCCTTTGTCGAATTACTCAGGAAAAAGGAACTGCGACGGGCCAGAATTTTGGATAATTACAGCGCTGGAAAGGATTTATGAAAGAGTGACCATTTCAGGGCCGGCTCGCCATAATCTCTGACGCCTGGCCTGTCGGGTGACCTTTTTGCCAGGACACCGACGGTTGCAGGGCTGTGCCCGCTTCACGCCCTGAGACATTCGACAAGCTTTTTATGGCTTCAGTAAGGGCGAGTTTCGCGCTTTGAGAGCCAGCAAATACTTTGCTTCGTCGTAACAGGTTCTGTGCTTCCAGCAGCTATAAATTAT